>R18__coassemble_3257_pt1 | contig 8382 bp, 5 predicted proteins | sample R18__metabat2_low_PE_026 | metagenome-assembled genome bin R18 | reverse complement strand
ATACAAGAATTCTATGTAATGCCTTATATCTTATAACAAAATAAACAAAATAATGATTTTTTTTACAAATTTAACCTTAAAACGCGGGCAATCGCTCTTATTGGATAACGCAAGCGCCACCATTAATCCGGGGCAAAAAGTCGGCTTGGTGGGAAAAAACGGTTGCGGTAAATCTTCGCTATTTGCCTTGTTGAAGCAAGAAATGAGTGCGGAGGGCGGCGAAATTAGTTTTCCTTCCAATTGGTCTATGGCATGGGTCAACCAAGAAACACCGGCGTTGGAGATGAGCGCGCTGGATTATGTTATCGAAGGTGATCGGGAGTATTGTCGTTTGCAAAACGCCTTGCAGCAAGCCAATGCAGATAATGATGGAAACGCTATTGCTCATATTCATGCGCAACTGGATACCATTGACGCTTGGACTATTCAGGCTCGCGCTTCTGCGTTATTACATGGGTTAGGCTTTAGTCAGCAAGCGCTTACACAATCGGTAAAATCCTTTTCAGGCGGTTGGCGGATGCGGTTAAATTTGGCACAAGCATTACTTTGCCGCTCCGATCTTTTATTATTGGATGAACCGACGAACCACTTGGATTTAGATGCGGTGATTTGGTTGGAACGTTGGTTAGTACAATATCCCGGAACCTTGATCTTGATTTCCCATGACCGCGATTTTCTCGATCCCATCGTGGGGAAAATTTTGCATATTGAAAATCAAAAATTAAACGAATACACCGGCGATTATTCTTCTTTTGAAGTACAACGCGCCACCAAATTAGCGCAGCAAACCGCGCTTTATCGTCAGCAACAACAAAAAATCAGCCATTTACAGCAATATATTGATCGCTTCAAAGCGAAAGCCACTAAAGCCAAACAGGCGCAAAGTCGCATGAAAGCGTTGGAGCGCATGGAATTAATCGCGCCGGCGTATGTGGATAATCCTTTTACGTTTCAATTTCGCGAACCGCTATCTTTGCCAAATCCGCTGTTGAGTTTGGATAAAGCCAGCGCCGGTTATGGCGAGGGCGAAAGTGCGGTGGAAATTTTGCAAAAAATTAAACTTAATTTAGTGCCGGGGTCGCGTATTGGATTATTGGGGAAAAATGGCGCGGGGAAATCGACGTTAATTAAATTATTGGCGGGCGAATTGACCGCGCTTTCCGGGCAAGTGCAGCTCGCCAAAGGCGTGCAGTTAGGGTATTTTGCACAGCATCAATTAGATACCTTGCGTGCGGAAGAAAGTGCGTTGTGGCATTTGCAAAAAATAGCACCACAACAAACCGAGCAACAATTACGCGATTATTTAGGCGGCTTTGCGTTTCATGGTGATAAAGTGAATCAAGCGGTTGCTTCTTTTTCCGGCGGGGAAAAAGCCCGTTTAGTGCTGGCGTTAATTGTGTGGCAACGTCCGAATTTGTTGTTATTGGATGAGCCGACCAACCATTTGGATTTGGATATGCGCCAAGCCTTAACCGAAGCCTTAGTGGATTATCAGGGGTCTTTGGTGGTGGTTTCCCATGATCGCCATTTATTGCGCAATACAGTTGAAGAATTTTATTTGGTGCATGATAAACAAGTCGAGGAATTTAAAGGCGATTTGGATGATTATCAAAAATGGTTGAGTGAGGTGAATGCGCAAACGTCGGCGAAAAGTAGCGAAAGTGCGGTCAATTTTAAGGAAAATTCCAGCCAAAATCGTAAAGAACAAAAACGCAAAGAAGCCGAGCTGCGCCAACAAACCGCGCCGTTACGCAAAAAAATCAGCCAATTTGAAGCCGAAATGGAACGTTTGCAATGCCAACTGGCGGAGATTGAACAACAACTTGGCGATACGGAATTATACGCGGCAGAAAATAAAGAAAAATTGACCGCACTTTTAGCCTCTCAAACCCGCGATAAAAAAACGCTGGAGGAGGTAGAAATGCAGTGGTTTGAGGCGCAAGAAGAATTGGAAAATTTATTGCAATAATCTTTATCCGTTATCTCGAAACGCTTTTGGCGTGAGGTTTAATTCTTTTTTGAATACTGCGTAGAAATATTGGAGCGACGGGTAGCCGCAAACCTCGGCGATTTCTTGGATCGGCAGATCGGTTAGATGCAATAATTGTTTGGCGCGCGCCAGTTTTTCTTCATGGATGACTTGATGAATGGTTTTGTGCATTTCTTCTTTGAAGCGTTGTTCCAAATTGGAACGGGAAACGCGTAGATGATCCAATACTTGTTCCGTTTTGATCCCTTGCGTTGCGCGGTGACGGATAAAGTGCATGGCTTGGATAACCAGCGGATCTTGTAGGGATCGATAATCAGTGGAGCGGCGTTCTTCAATTTTAAGTGGTTGAATTAGCATTGGTTTAGTGGAAATCGGTTGATCGAGTAAACGTTTATGCAGCAATTTCGCCGCTTGGTAGCCGATCTGTTTGGTTCCTTGCACCACAGAGGAAAGGGAGACGCGAGATAAATATTGGATCAATTCTTCATTGTCGATACCGATGATACAAAGTTGATCGGGAACCGCAATTTTTAAGTATTCGCACGCTTGTAATAAATGTCGGGCGCGGGCGTCGGTTACCGCGATAATGCCGGTATGTAGCGGCAAGGTTTTAATCCAGCCACAGAGTTTTTCTTGTGAAACGTCCCAGTTGTAGGAATGAATTTGATCGCCTAAGTAAAAGTTTGGCTTGTGTTCGTATTTTTCCATTAATTGAATAAAGGCGTTCAATCGTTCTACTGACCAATGTTTTTTCTGCGCGGTCGGGTAGCCATAAAAAGCAAATTGATCGATGCCTTTTTGTTTAAGATGTAAAAACGCGTTTTCAATTAAGGCATTGTTGTCGGTAGCAACATAGGGAACATTGGGATAATCTTCTGGATTTTGGTAAGAACTGCCCACGCCGATAATCGGGACTTCAATATTTTTAAGCAATTCAACCGTTTCAGGATCGTCGTAATCTGCAATAATACCGTCAATGGATAAGTTTTTAATGGTATCGCTATGGTAGATAAATTCATCTTCCATAAAAATATCCCATGTACATTGCGAGGCTTGGATATATTGCCCAATGCCTTCGATAACGCCGCGGTCGTAAATCTTATTCGCATTAAATAATAAAGCGACTTTAAACCTTTGCTCCATTTGTTCCCCCTCTTTTCCGTCTTACTATAAAAGAAATGGGAAAAGAGGGAAACAGTAAGTTGGTAAAAATTTTGTAATAAATTAACGCTTTTTCCAAAATAATTCTAATTCTTCAAGTGTTTTACCTTTTGTTTCTGGTACGAATTTCCACATAAATAAAGCGGCAAGAAGACTCATTACACCATATACCCAATACGCAAAACCGTGATTAAAATGTTCAAGTAAATAAGTGCTTTTATCCATCATTGGGAATGTCCAGGAGACGAGATAGTTTGCGATCCATTGTGCAGCTACTGCAATCGCGAGTGCTTGACTTCGAATGGCATTTGGGAAAATTTCAGCAAGTAACACCCAGCATACCGGTCCCCAAGAGATGGCGAATGCGGCAACATAGAACAACATTCCGGCTAATGCAATGGTGCCGGAAAGGCGTGCGTAAAATGCACTACCTAAAATAAACATTCCAATTGCCATGCCAATGGCTCCCCAAATTTGTAATGGTTTACGCCCATATTTGTCAACGGTAAAAATAGCAATGGTGGTAAATGATAAATTTATTGCTCCCATGATGATTGTTTGTAAGAGGGCGATTTCTGTGCTGGATCCGAGGGATTTAAATACTTCCGGTGCGTAATATAGCGCGACATTAATCCCGACAAATTGTTGGAATACAGAAAGCATGATCCCAATGATAATCACCCCAATTCCAAAAGCCAGTAATGGTGTTTTTACCGTATTACGATGGGCGAGAGAAACTCTGATATTATGTAGCTCTGCTTCACTTCTTGCTTTGCCGAGTAGGCGAACTAATACTACTTCTGCCTGTTGGAGTTTATCTTTTAAGACTAACCAACGAGGACTTTCCGGTACGAAAAATAATAAGATTAAAAATAATGCTGCCGGTACGACTTCAGATAAGAACATATAGCGCCAACCGATCGCATTTAACCAAGTATGATCACCACTTAATGCAATAAAGTAATTTACGAAGTAAACCAGTAATTGACCTGCGATAATTGCAAATTGGTTGAATGAGACCATTCTTCCACGTACATTCGCTGGTGCAATTTCGGCGATATACATTGGTGAAACCATTGAGGCAATACCTACGCCGACACCACCAATAATGCGATAAATAACAAATTCAGTTACAAAGTTACTGAGATAATAGGGGATGCTGTTTGAGTCAGCGACTTCTTTCAATCCAAGTTCAGGAAAAGCCGAGCCGATAGCAGAAATTAAAAAAAGTATTGCGGCAATAATTAATGCATTTTTACGACCGTATTTACTACTTAAATAACCACCGCAAAAACCACCAATAATACAACCAATTAATGCACTTGCTACGGTAAAACCTAGTAGTGAATTAGCTGAAATTTCAGATAAACCCTGTGGTTTGATAAAAACTTCATCAATTGAAGCGACTGTACCTGAAATAACGGCTGTATCATAACCAAATAATAAGCCACCTAACGTGGCTACCAGTGTTACACAAATAACATACAAATTCATTTTCTGATTTTGAGATGACATTTGCAATTCCTCCTGTAATGCTTTTATTTATTATTTTTCATAAATTAGTGAGGCGCTCAATGTCAATATTCCGTATTGTTATTACGTTTTTTGTTTTTTGTGACAAACTTCACAAAAATAAAAAATATTTTAAATATCAAAAGGATAAAAATAATAATGTCAACTGTTTTTTTATAAAAAATAACAAGTGGCCGAAGAGTTATAAAATGTTATACCTATTCGACCACTTGTTAATCTAGACAACGTTAAGCTTTTTTCTTACTCATACTATCTGCCCATACCGCAAGAAGTAAGATGGCGCCTTTTACAATATATTGCCAGAATGTTGGGACATCAAGCATACTCATTCCATTATCAAGTAAAGCGATAATAAATGCCCCGATAACGACACCATAGATAGTACCGATACCCCCTGCTAAACTTGCTCCGCCAATGACACAAGCGGCGATAGCATCAAGTTCGGCATTTTGCCCTGCTGATGGTGCGCCCGCACCTAAACGTGAGCTTAAAATCAATCCTGCAACACCAACGAGTAAACCGTTGATTGCAAAAATCATTAATTTGACTTTTTCTACCGCAATACCAGATAAACGCGCCGCATCAATGTTGCCACCAATGGCATAGATATGGCGACCAAAGGCGGTTTTACGTGCAATAAATGTGCCAGCAATGGTAAGTAGGGCAAGTAATAAGACTGGGAATGGCACGCCACGGTAATCATTTAATAAGTAAATCGCCCCTAATACTGCAATCGCGACTAAACCATATTTCATAGTTTCTTTGCTAATGCTAGATACATTTAAATTGAGATTTTGGCGAGCTTTACGTTGATAACTTCCCCATGCAATAAAACAGAACATTCCGATTGTGCCGAATACCATTCCAACGGTATTGGGGAGGTAACCTTGACCGATAACAACCATATCTTGACTAATAGGGGAAACAGTCGTTCCGTTGGTTAAGCCAATTAACACGCCACGGAAAGCCAGCATACCAGCAAGGGTAACGATAAATGAGGGGACTTTCTGATAAGCCACCCACCAACCGTTCCAAGCCCCTAACATTAAACCTAACGCTAGGGTAACGATAATCGTGAGAGATAATGGCCAGCCCCACCAAACATTCGTAATGGCTGCAAATCCGCCAAGTAAGCCCATCATAGAACCTACCGATAAGTCAATTTCGGCGGAGATAATTACAAACACCATGCCAATTGCCAAAATACCTGTAATAGACGTTTGACGTAGTAAGTTAGAGATATTTCTTGCACTTAAATAAGCACCGTCTGTAGCAAAAGAGAAGAATGCCATAATCACAATAATGGCAATCAACATAATATAAACTTGTAAGTTGATCGATTTAAACTTGTTCATGGGTTACTCCTTAAGGGCGGCTTCCATCACTTGTTCTTGAGTTAAATTATTATTGATTAAATCAGCTTTGATTTTACCTTGATGCATCACAAGTACTCGGTCGCTAATCCCCAATACTTCAGGCAGTTCTGATGAAATCACAATCACTGCCATTCCTTGTTGAGCAAGTTGATTGATGAGTTTATAAATCTCATATTTTGCTCCTACATCTATACCTCGAGTTGGCTCATCTAAAATGAGAATTTTGGGATTGAGCAACAGACATTTGGCAAGAATTGCTTTTTGTTGGTTACCTCCGCTTAAACGTCCGATAGCAAGTTCAGAGGAAGAAGTTTTTACTGTCAATTTAGCAATAGATTGATTAATAATGGTTTCTTCTAGCGGTTCATTAATCACTTTTTTACCAAAACAGAATTGTGGCAAGGCGGCAAGTGTAATGTTTTTCCCTACACCCATAATCGGCACAATACCGTGTTTTTTACGATCTTCAGGTACCATCACGATATTTTGTGCAATAGCTTGCGCGCAATTTTTAATCTGCACTTTTTGCCCCTCCACATAAATATCGCCTTGATATTTACCAAGATAAGAACCAAAAATACATTGAGCCATTTCCGTACGACCTGAACCTACAAGCCCTGCCACACCAAGAATTTCACCGCGTTTTAGCGAAAAATTGGCATTATCTACTCGTTTGATATGCGTATTTGTTGGATGCCAAGCGCTTAGGTTTTCTACACGTAAAATTTCTTCGCCAATCTCGTGCGGTTCGTGTGGATAAAGGGAGGTGATTTCACGCCCAACCATCATAGTGATGATGTCATCTTCACTCATTTCTTTTGCTGAACGTGTGCCAATATATTCCCCATCTCGAATCACGCAGATGTTGTCAGAAATGGCTTTTACTTCGTTAAGTTTGTGAGAAATATAAACACAAGCAATGTTGTGTGCTTGTAAGTCTTTGATGAGGTTAAGTAAAATAGCAGTTTCTTTTTCGGTTAATGATGCTGTAGGTTCGTCTAAAATTAATAACCGCACTTGCTTATTTAAGGCTTTGGCAATTTCTACTAATTGTTGTTGTCCTAAACCTAATTCGGATATTTTCGTATTAGGATCAATATCAAGCTGTACTTGCTCCAGTAAGGTTTGGCAGCGTAGATACATTTCATTATCGTTAGTTATCCCGTAATTTTTTATTTCATTGCCTAAAAACATATTTTCAAGCACAGTCATATTTTTCACGAGGGTTAATTCTTGGTGGATAATTGAAATTCCTTTTTCTTCCGTATCCTTAATATTTTTTGCTGTGAGTTTTTCTCCCGCAAAGTAAATTTCACCCTCATAATCGCCATGAGGATAAATACCACAAAGCACTTTCATCAATGTTGATTTACCTGAACCATTTTCACCACACAGAGAAAGTATTTCACCGGGTGCTAATGAAATAGAAATATTATTCAGGGCGACCACATCACCAAATTTTTTAGTGATATTCTTCATTTCTAATAATTGAGCCATAATCCTTTCCTCTTGTTATTAAAAAGTGCGGTATTGCTACCGCACAGGATTTTTTAGCTAATTATTTGCCATAAAGTGCTTCTTTCGTGTGGAAGCCATCTTTAATCACAGTGGCATCAATGTTATCTTTAGTAACCACAACCGGCTCTAAAAGATATGCAGGAACATCTTTTACCCCATTATTTAAGACTGCATTTGATTCCACTTTTTCATCTTTACCAAGTGCTACAGAAATTTCCGCGGCTTTATCGGCAAGGTTAGTAATTGGTTTGTAAACGGTCATAGTTTGTGAGCCATCAACAATACGTTTGATGGCAGCTAAATCCGCATCTTGTCCTGAAATAGCTACTTTCCCTGCCAATCCTTGAGCTTGTAATGCTTGAATTGCACCGCCAGCGGTAGCATCGTTTGAAGCTACAACCGCATCAATATTATTTTTATTTGCTGTTAACGCATTCTCCATAATTTGTAACGCTTTTTCGGCTAACCATGAATCGACCCATTGATCACCAACCACTTTAATTTTTCCACTATCAATATGTGGTTGTAATACTTTCATTTGACCTTTACGGAATAATTTCGCATTGTTATCCACAGGTGAACCACCCATTAAGAAATAATTTCCTTCAGGTTTTTGTTCAATAATCGCTTGAGCTTGTAGCTCTCCGACTTTTTCATTATCAAAGGAAACATAAAAATCAATATCAGCGTTATTGATTAAACGGTCATAGGCTAAGACTTTCACGCCTTCTTTTTTCGCTTCGGAAATCACGTTAGAAAGCACTTCACCGTTAAATGGAATAATGACCAACACATCAATATCTT
>R18__coassemble_3128_pt1 | contig 8764 bp, 5 predicted proteins | sample R18__metabat2_low_PE_026 | metagenome-assembled genome bin R18 | reverse complement strand
GATATGCACGAATTTTCAATAATTAAAGCATATTAGCTATCATAATCCAACTAGGTGGTCGTAATGCAAAAAAATACTCCTATCAGTGAATGGTTAGCCTCTAGTGCGCTAGGTGGTGCTAATCAAACTTACATTGAAGAACTTTACGAAGATTATCTTCGTGATCCTGATTCCATCGACGAGAGTTGGCAACAAATTTTCAATTCTCTTCCAAAACCGACCGCACTTGAGCAGCCACATTCCCAAGTTCGCGATTATTTTAAACGATTAGCCCGTGATAATTCGAAAACCGGTGTTGGTGTTATCGATCCGAATGTCAGCGCAAGATTAATTAAATTATTACAATGGGTAAATGCACATCGAAATCGTGGTCATTTGCACGCCGATTTGGATCCGCTGAAATTATGGCAACGGATGGAAGCACCGACGTTAGATTATAAATTTTATGGTTTTAGCGATGATGATTTAGATGAAGTGTTTGATGTCGGTGGTTATGTTTACAACAAAGAGCAAATTAGTTTAAGAGAATTATCCAAAGCCCTGAAAGAGACCTATTGTAGTACGATTGGGCTTGAATTTATGCACGTCAATGATTTAGAAGCGCGTACTTGGTTGCAAAATAAAGTAGAGAATTTGCTCAACAAACCATTATTTAATAAGGAAGAACAACTTTCTTTCTTGCAAGAATTGACTGCAGCAGACGGTTTAGAACGTTATTTAGGGGCTAAATTCCCGGGTGCAAAACGTTTTTCATTAGAGGGCAGTGATGCGTTCGTCTTGTTAATGAAAGAGATTATTCGTCATGGCGGACGTCATGGGGTGAAAGAGATCGTCATGGGGATGGCGCACCGCGGTCGTTTAAATATGTTGGTCAATGTATTAGGTAAAAAACCAGCAGATTTATTTGATGAGTTTGCCGGAAAACATCATGGCAATGGTACGGGTGATGTGAAATACCACCAAGGTTTTTCTTCTGATTTTATGACGGAAAATGGTATTGTGCATTTAGCATTAGCATTTAATCCGTCGCATTTGGAAATTGTCAGCCCAGTTGTCTTAGGGTCGGTGAGAGCAAGACAAACCCGCTTAAATGATACGGAACGTTCTCAAGTATTGCCAATTACGGTACATGGTGACTCTGCGGTTGCAGGACAAGGGATTGTGCAAGAATCATTAAATATGTCGTCAACACGCGGTTACAGCGTGGGCGGGACCATTCGTATCGTGATCAATAACCAAATCGGGTTTACCACATCTAACCCGAACGATACACGTTCTACGGAATATTGTACCGACATTGCTAAAATGATTGAGGCACCGGTTATTCATGTTAATGGCGATGATGCCGAAGCGGTGGCTTATGTGGCAAGAATGGCGGTGGAATTCCGTGCTAAATTTAAACGTGATATTTTTATTGATTTAGTCTCTTATCGTCGTCATGGGCATAATGAAGCCGATGAACCTTCAGTCACACAACCATTAATGTATGATCGTATCAAACGCCATCCAACGCCGCGTAAAGTTTATGCAGATCATTTGGTGAATACGCAAGTGATTAAAGATGAATATGCTACTGAATTAGTGAATGAATACCGTGATGCGTTGGATAATGGGGATTGTGTGGTACCTGAATGGCGCGAAATGGATCGTGAAGCTACTGATTGGGCGAAATTCTTAACCCAAGAATGGTCAGATTACGATAGTACCTTTGATGCAGAACGGTTTGACGGTTTGGCGAAAAAGGTTTGTGAGTATCCGGAGAATCATCAATTACATCCAAGAGTGAAAAAAATCTATGATGATCGCTTGGCGATGGCGAATAGAGAAAAATTATTTGACTGGGGAATGGCAGAAACCATGGCATATGCCACCTTATTGGATGAGGGGCATCATATTCGCCTTTCTGGTGAGGATGCTGGTCGTGGAACTTTCTTCCATCGCCATTCTGTATTACACAACCAAAAAGATGCAACCATTTACATTCCGCTAACCCAATTACACAGACAACAAGGTCGTTTTGAGGTGTGGGATTCCGTATTGTCGGAAGAGGGCGTGTTGGCATACGAATATGGTTATGCAACAGCTACACCGAAAACTTTAACGATTTGGGAGGCGCAATTTGGTGATTTTGCCAATGTGGCTCAAGTGGTTATTGACCAATTTATCAGTTCTGGTGAACAAAAATGGGGCAGAATGTGCGGTTTGGTAATGTTATTACCACATGGTTATGAAGGACAAGGTCCGGAGCATTCTTCTGCACGTTTAGAACGTTATTTGCAACTTTGTGCGCAACAAAATATGCAAGTTTGCGTACCTTCAACGCCAGCACAAATTTATCATTTATTGCGTCGTCAAATGTTACGTCAAATCCGTCGTCCATTGATCGTGATCACACCTAAATCATTGCTACGCCATCCGTTAGCGGTTTCTTCTGTGGAAGAATTGATTAACGGAAAATATCAAAATGTGATTGGCGAAGTGGATGCATTGGATCCGAAAAAAGTAAGACGCGTCGTTTTATGTGCGGGTAAAGTTTATTATGACTTGCTTGAACAACGTCGTAAAAATGAACAAACGGATGTTGCCATTATTCGTATTGAGCAGTTGTACCCATATCCGCATGAGGAAATGAAAGAAATTCTCGCACCTTACAGCCATGTTACCGATTATGTATGGTGTCAAGAAGAACCGCTAAACCAAGGTGCTTGGTATTGTAGTCAACATAACTTTAGAAGTTCCTTACCGGAAAATGCGAAATTAAGTTATGTGGGACGTCCGGCTTCGGCTTCTCCGGCAGTCGGTTATGCGGCGTTACATAATGAGCAACAACGAGAATTAATTACACAAGCATTAGCTTAATGATTAAGGGGAAAAAGTGCGGTGAAAATTACCGCACTTTTGATGAAAACACCAACGAGAAAAGGAAAAATGATATGAGCGATTTTGAGATTATAACCCCGGACTTACCCGAATCCGTTGCAGATGCAACAGTTGTCACTTGGCATAAACAAGTTGGTGATGCGGTTCAACGTGATGATATTTTAGTAGAAATTGAAACGGACAAAGTCGTTTTAGAAGTACCAGCCATTGCTGATGGTGTATTGGAAAGCATTGTTGAGCCGGAGGGCGCGACAGTGGTGAGTAAACAAGTATTAGGTAAAGTGAGCGCGCAAGCGGTTGCTGGTGCAGTGACCAAAGAAAGTGTACAAACAACAGAAAGCACACCGGCGGAGCGTCATTCTGCGGCATTGACTTCGGATGAGCCTAATAGTGATAGCGTAAGCCCTGGCGTGCGACGTTTACTAGCAGAACATGATTTAAATGCCGAGGAAATTAAAGGTACCGGCGTGGGTGGCAGAATTACGCGTGAAGATGTGGAACGTGTATTAGCGCAAAAATCGGCAAAAGCAGCGACACCTGCACAACCTAAAGTGGAAATGAATTTAGGTCATCGTGAAGAAAAACGTGTACCAATGACGCGTTTACGTAAACGTATTGCTGAACGTTTATTAGAAGCAAAAAATAATACAGCCATGTTGACCACTTTCAATGAAGTGGATATGCAGCCCATTATGAGCTTGCGTAAACAATACGGTGAAAAATTTGAAAAACAACATGGTGTCAGATTGGGTTTCATGTCGTTTTATATTAAAGCAGTCGTGGAAGCGTTAAAACGTTATCCGGAAGTGAACGCCTCTATAGACGGAGACGACATTGTGTATCACAACTATTTTGATGTGAGTATTGCGGTTTCTACACCGCGCGGTTTAGTTACGCCGGTATTGCGTAATTGCGATACATTAAGTATGGCAGATATTGAGAAAGAAATTAAAGCGCTTGCCGAAAAAGGTCGTGATGGAAAATTGACGGTAGAAGATCTTACCGGCGGTAATTTCACCATTACTAATGGCGGGGTATTCGGTTCATTAATGTCAACGCCGATTATCAATCCTCCGCAAAGTGCGATTTTAGGGATGCACGCGATTAAAGAGCGCCCAGTAGCAGTAAACGGGCAAGTCGTTATTCGTCCTATGATGTATTTGGCACTTTCTTATGACCACCGTTTAATTGACGGACGTGAAAGTGTTGGTTTCTTAGTAACAATCAAAGAGTTATTAGAAGATCCGACACGCTTGTTATTAGAAATTTAATCCCTTAACCATGCAAAAATAGGACGAGATAGATGAACTTACATGAATATCAAGGCAAACAGATTTTTGCCAAATATAAACTCCCTGTCAGTCAAGGTATTGCCTGTAAAACCGCAGATGAAGCGGTTGCCGCAATTAAACAACTTAAGGGTGATGCTTGGGCAATTAAATGTCAAGTACACGCCGGTGGACGTGGTAAAGCCGGTGGGGTAAAACTGGTTCGCAATGAGGCTGAAGTACGTGAATTTGCTGATAAATGGCTTGGCAACCGTTTGGTTACTTTCCAAACGGATGCCAATGGTCAGCCGGTAAATACACTTTATATAGAAGAAACCGCCGGTATTGCTCGTGAACTGTATTTAGGGGCAGTCGTCGATCGTTCTTCACAAAAAGTCGTTTTTATGGCATCAAGTGCTGGCGGGATGAATATTGAAGAAGTCGCAGAAAAAACACCAGAATTGTTGCATAAATTACCGATTGATCCGCTCACTGGCGGAATGCCTTATCAAGGTCGCGAATTGGCATTTAAACTTGGTTTGGAGGGTGATCAAATTAAACAATTCGCCTTTATCTTTACTCAGTTGGCAAAACTTTTTGTTGAAAAAGATCTTTCTCTACTTGAAATTAACCCGTTGGTTGTGACAACTGAGGGCAACTTGCTTTGCTTAGATGCGAAAATGGTGGTGGACGGTAATGCCTTATATCGTCAACCGGAATTAGCGGCGATGCAAGATCCAAGCCAAGAAGATCCACGCGAAGCGCTTGCCGAATCTCATCAATTAAATTATGTTGCATTAGACGGTAATATTGGCTGTATGGTGAATGGTGCAGGGCTTGCAATGGGAACCATGGATATCGTGAAGTTACACGGTGGTTTTCCGGCAAACTTCCTTGATGTGGGCGGCGGTGCGACGAAAGAGCGTGTTGCGGAAGCATTTAAAATTATCTTATCAGATAAAGCAGTGAAAGCGGTATTGGTGAATATCTTCGGTGGTATTGTGCGTTGCGACTTAATTGCGAACGGTATTATTGCGGCGGTAAACGAGGTGGGCGTAAGTGTTCCGGTTGTTGTTCGTTTAGAAGGGAATAATGCTGAACTTGGTCGTGAAATTTTAGCAAAAAGTGGATTAAACATCATTGCAGCAACCAGTTTAACCGATGCTGCGGTACAAGCCGTTAAAGCGGCGGAGGGCAAATAATGTCTATTTTAATTAACAAAGATACAAAAGTAATCTGTCAAGGTTTTACCGGTGGACAAGGTACATTTCACTCTCAACAAGCTTTAGATTACGGTACGCAACTTGTTGGTGGTGTTTCCCCGAATAAAGGCGGTACTACACATTTAGGTTTACCGGTATTTAATACGGTACGTGAAGCGGTAGAGCAAACTGGCGCAACAGCAAGCGTTATTTATGTACCCGCACCGGGTTGTAAAGATGCGATTTTAGAAGCGATTGATGCGGGTATTCAATTGATTATCTGTATTACAGAGGGCATTCCGACCCTAGATATGCTTCAAGTCAAACAACGCCTTAACCAAACTGGCGTTCGCATGATTGGTCCGAATTGCCCTCGTGTAATTACGCCAGATGAGTGCAAAATCGGTATTATGTCGTGTAATATTCATAAAAAAGGAAAAATTGGGATTGTTTCACGTTCCGGTACTTTAACTTATGAAGCAGTGAAACAAACGACGGATTACGGTTTTGGTCAATCCACTTGTGTGGGTATTGGCGGCGACCCAATTCCGGGTTCAAATTTCATCGATATTCTCAAATTGTTCCAAGAGGATCCAGAAACTGAAGCCATCGTGATGATCGGTGAAATCGGTGGTTCTGCTGAAGAAGAAGCCGCCGCCTTTATCAAAGCGAATGTGACCAAACCGGTGGTGAGTTATATCGCTGGTGTAACAGCGCCGAAAGGTAAACGTATGGGCCATGCGGGTGCTATTATTAGTGGTGGAAAAGGTACAGCAGATGAAAAATTTGCTGCCCTTGAAGCGGCAGGTGTGAAAACTGTACGTAGCTTAGCGGAAATTGGAAATGCGCTGAAAAGCGTACTTTAATTGTTAATTTTTAGTTAAAAGTTATTTTCTGCCTATTGGGATTGTCTAATAGAAATAGATAAGCTACTATTTACGTGCTTTAGATATTTTATTCATAAATCCCAAAATCTTACATTTTAGCCCATACCTGTTATGGGCTTTTTTTTCGCCTGATTTAGGCGATTTATTTCTACATAAAAGCAAACGTTTGCGTTATAATACTGTCCGTTTTTTCTTTCACACATTAAAAAGGTATTTCAATGCAAACAAATCGTCCAATTCGTCAAGCATTATTAAGTGTTTCCAATAAAACAGGTATCGTAGAATTTGCGCAAGGTTTGGTACAACGTGGCGTTAAGTTACTTTCTACCGGTGGTACTGCAAAATTGTTAGCTGAAAAAGGATTACCGGTGACAGAGGTTTCCGATTATACCGGTTTTCCTGAAATGATGGATGGTCGGGTAAAAACCTTACATCCGAAAGTGCATGGCGGTATTTTAGGTCGTCGTGGAACGGACGATGAGGTGATGCGTCAGCATGGTATTGAGGGTATCGATATGGTTGTTGTCAACCTTTATCCTTTTGCGGAAACTGTGGCAAAACCGAATTGCACATTAGAAGATGCAGTAGAGAATATTGATATTGGCGGTCCGACAATGGTGCGTTCAGCGGCAAAAAATCATAAAGATGTGGCGATCGTTGTTAATAATGCGGATTTTGATGCGATTTTAGCTGAAATGGATCAAAATCAAAACAGCCTAACTTTAGAAACGCGTTTCGATCTTGCGATTAAAGCCTTTGAGCATACTGCACAATATGATTCGATGATTGCGAATTATTTTGGTCAATTGGTCAAACCGTATTTTGTGGCGGATGAAGAAGATCCAAATGCGAAGTGCGGTCAATTTCCGCGGACTTTGAATTTGAATTTTATTCGCAAACAAACCATGCGTTATGGTGAAAACGGACATCAAAAAGCGGCATTTTATATTGAGCAAGAAGTGAAAGAAGCCTCCGTTTCTACAGCTCAACAATTGCAAGGTAAGGCATTATCTTATAATAATATCGCTGATACTGATGCGGCGTTAGAATGCGTGAAAAGTTTTGCCGAACCGGCTTGTGTTATCGTAAAACACGCCAATCCTTGCGGCGTTGCCTTAGGCGAAGATATTTTAGATGCTTACAATCGTGCTTATCAAACGGATCCAACATCTGCATTGCGTTTAATCGCGAATTGGATGAAGCCACCGCGAAAGCGATTGTTGAACGTCAATTTGTCGAAGTGATTATTGCGCCAAGCGTCAGCCAAGGGGCGCAAGAAGTCGTTAAAGCGAAGAAAAATGTACGTTTATTAGCCTGTGGTGAATGGACTGATGCGCAAGCCCGTTTGGATTTCAAACGTGTAAACGGTGGGTTATTGGTACAAGAAGCGGATTTAGGCATGGTGGGCATTGAAGACTTGGAAGTGGTCAGCAAACGTCAACCAACGGAACAAGAGTTAAACGATTTATTATTCTGCTGGAAAGTGGCGAAATTTGTAAAATCGAACGCTATTGTCTATGCAAAAAATAATCAAACTATCGGTATTGGCGCCGGTCAAATGAGCCGCGTTTATTCGGCAAAAATTGCGGGTATTAAAGCGCAAGATGAAGGATTGGAAGTTAAGGGTTGCGTCATGGCATCTGATGCTTTCTTCCCATTCCGTGACGGAATTGATGCAGCGGCAAAAGTGGGGATTGAATGTGTTATCCATCCGGGCGGCTCAATGCGCGATCAAGAAGTGATTGATGCTGCGAATGAGCATAATATGGTGATGGTATTGACGAAAATGCGCCATTTCCGTCATTAATGATGTTGTTACTTTCTTGCTTGTGCAAGAAAGTAACTAACCAAAGCAGGGAACCCAATAAGTTATTTAGTACGGTAGAATCTCCCCGTCTGAGTCGCCTGAGCGTTTTGAAATTTTTAGCAAAATTCAGTATGTTTGAGCGAAGCGAGTTCTGGAATTTTGCGTTAAAAAATTTCAAATAAGCGAAGAAAAGCAGCGAAGTCGGGGCGTGTTTCTTTTGTCTACTTTGCTTTGCACGAGCAAAGAAAAGTAGGTCGCCATCGGCGAAACCCGATTTATATAAAAGCTCGAAATAAATTTCGAACACAAAAAGGAATAAATATGAATATCTTAATCATCGGAAACGGCGGTCGTGAACACGCTTTAGCTTGGAAAGCCGCACAATCACCTTTAGCTACAAAAGTATTCGTGGCACCTGGTAATGCGGGAACCGCGCTTGAAAGTGCGGTGGAAAATGTGGCGATTTCGGCAACTGATGTACCGGCGCTGGTGAAATTTGCGCAAGAAAAGCAAATCGGTTTGACGATCGTTGGACCGGAAGCCCCGTTGGTCGTCGGTGTGGTAGATGCTTTTGAGCAAGCGGGGTTGACGATTTTTGGTCCACGTCAATCGGCGGCGCAATTGGAGGGTTCGAAAGCCTTTACTAAAGATTTTTTAGCCCGTCACCATATTCCGACAGCGGAATACCGTAATTTTACCGAGATTGCGCCGGCGTTGGCT
>R18__coassemble_3113_pt1 | contig 8807 bp, 8 predicted proteins | sample R18__metabat2_low_PE_026 | metagenome-assembled genome bin R18 | reverse complement strand
CCGTAAAACTCACTATTGGCACCTAAAGAGGCGCCAAAAGCAGCTTTGTAATCGGGGGTTCTGCCCATCCAACCGTAGCTAAATCTTGACCAATCGGCAATGGCATCACGTTGTGCTTTTAATTCTTCAGCATTACGGGCGTAGCGGAAAAATTTATGTGTGTAACCGCCATTACCGGTATCGGTTTCCCAACAAAGTTGATCTTTGGTTTCAGGATCGTGTAGCGCATCATATAACTTAGCAACAGATGCGGCTGCATTACGGAATGCAGGATGCGTTGTGACATCTTCGACTAATTCGCCATAAATATAGACTTTGCGTCCGTCTCTTAAACTGGCAAGGTATTCTTCTCCCGTAAAAGGGCGGTTAGTTTCTTTTCTAAAATCATCTGGACGTTGGTGAGTTTTTCGAGTTGCTTGTGTCATAAGATAGCTCCTTTGTTTATCCTAAATAAGATAATGAAAATAATTGGAGGAGAAATTCCTCGAGAAAGTGTTTTATTTATAAAGGAGTTTTTTTTGTGACAAAATGCAATTTTCAGGCGAAAAATTGTACTTTTTCGTTACAACTGAAGATTTGTTAATTTTTTGTGATCAAGATCTCTATTTTGTACTTTGCTGATGTACAGCAAAAATTTCTTATTTTAGGATCCGATAAATAATGCAGAAAGGGAGAATATGTATGAATTACGATATGACAACCGTAAGTAATGTCAACATTGAGGAAACCTATGGTCCGGCAGATGAAAGCTCTATAGTGCATTATGAAACCTTTGATAATTTAGCGAAATTTTATGGGCGAAGTTCACCGGTGCATTTTCATGATCGCTTTTATCAGATTCATTATTTAACAGTTGGTGAGGTGTTTTTGCAGTTAGATGGGCAAGAATATCACCTAAAAGCGCCTTGTTTTATTCTTACACCGCCATCTATTCCACATGGTTTTTATTCCGATGAGCATACGCACGGTTACGTTCTTACTATTCCACAGGAGTTTATTTGGCAGCTTTTAACGTCGTTGAAACGAGATATTAATTATTTTTATCCATTTTGTGTAGAACTGTCGCCAGAACATCAGGAGGATGATGAAAGTATTTGTTTATTCGAAAATTTTTTTACGATTTTGGCAAAAGAATATGCCAAAGTGAGTGCGGAAAAACCGAGCGCAATGCGTCTGTATGCTAAAATTATTTTGTTAGAAGTGTATCGATTATCTAAAACGCATCATATCCAATATGTGCCAAGTAGTCATGAACTTAGGTTATTTAATCAATTTAATTTATTGGTAGAAGATAATTATAAAAATAACTGGAAAATCAAAGATTATTTGGACAAATTGTGTATTAGTGAAAGTCGTTTAAATTCATTGTGTCAACGTTTTTCTTCAGTTTCTCCTAAGCGCTTGGTAATTGAGCGATTATTACAAGAGGCGAAACGCAAATTACGTTTTACTCAAGATTCTGTACATGAAATTGCCTATCAACTCGGGTTTAAGGATCCGGCTTATTTTTCCCGTTTTTTCCAAAAAGAGACTTCGTTTTCGCCAAAACAATTTCGCGATCAAGATCACATATAATTAATAATCTTCTCTTATTATAGAAAAAGTGCAATTTTTCACAGGAAAAGTGCATTTTCATGCCTCGTTATATTCTTTATAAATTTAACAAAAATATAACATTTTGTATTAATGGTTTTGTGGTGCGTTGTAAAACCGGTGATGCAAGTCCTCTATCAAGTATGCATTTCAACGAAGGAGATTGATTATGAAATCAACAAAACTTTTAGTATCCGCATTGACTCTTGCACTATCAACTTCCGTTATGGCAAATGACAAAGTGACATTAAAAATCGGTCATTTTTTACCCGCACTTTCCACAATGCATAGTCAAGTCATCGAACCTTGGTGTAAGGACTTAAATATGCAATCACAAGGTCGAATTGAATGTCAACTTTATCCTTCTAATCAACTGGGCGGCACGCCGGCACAGCTGATTGATCAAGTGCGTAATGGTGTTGCTGATATTGTTTGGACTGCACCTGGCTATACTAGCGGTCGATTTAAAATTATTGAAGGATTAGAAAATCCTCTTCTGTTTCCAAATGCAGATGTGGGGAACAAGGTTGCTTGGGAATATTTTGAAAAATATGCCAAAGATACTGAATTTAAACCGTTCAAAATGCTTGCCTTACATACAGATGGTGGGGTGACCTTTCATTCAAATAAACCAATTACGCAAGTTGATGATCTGAAAGGATTAAAATTGCGAACTCCGACTCGTTTAGCCTCCCAAATTATACAAGCGTTGGGCGGTTCAGCAATTGCTATCCCGCCAGCACAAGTGGCAGAAAGTGTTTCAAAAGGCGTTGTTGACGGTGCGATGGGGGCTTGGGAAGTGGTACCACCATCCAAATTGGATGAGGTGACAAAATATCATGTGATGCCTACTGCCGGGGAACCATTTCCGACCGTAACGGTGTTGATGCTGGTGATGAATCAACAAAAATATAATCGTTTACCTGAAGATCTTAAACAGATTATTGATCGTAATTCCGGCGCGGTTTTAGGTGAACGTATTGCTGCGGCATGGAAAATTGCAGAGGACGATGCACGTAAACGTGTACTGGATAATAACGGAGTAATTAGTGAATTTGGACCTGAACAAACAGAAAAAATGCGTCAGTTGACCAAAACCATTAATCAAAACTGGACGATGGAAATGAGTAAATTAGGTAAAGATGGTCAAGCAATGTTGGAGGATTTACAGCAAATGGTTAGAAGTTCCAGCCAACCATAAGCTATGTTTGAGAGGAGAAATATATGACTGAATCCATACAAGGCATTGTAATTCCGCCGAAAGTTTCTCGTACTACTTTAGGGATGATACTGTTTCATGTGAGTAAATCCATGGCGATGATTGGAGGATTACTGTTTATTCTGTTAATCGTTATGTCATGTTATTCCTTGATTGAACGTAAATTTGGTGGAACGGGTGTGATTGGTGATATTGAGATGATGCAAATGGGATGTGCGGTTGCTTCTTCATTATTTCTACCATTTTGTACCTTAATGGCGGAACACTTGAAAGTTGATTTTTTTACGTTGAAATTGCCAGCATATTGGCGGAATAAACTAGATGCCTTAGCAGATTTTGCCTTGTTATTTGTTGCGATACTTTTGGTTTGGCGTATTAGTTTACAAACCTTAGATATGCATGAATATGGAGAAGTAAGTACGTTACTTTCATGGCCGACATGGATTCCTAATTTATTAATATTACCAGGTTTTTTAATCATGGGATGCTGTTCTCTTTATTACTGCATTATCAATTTAACGGCGAGGGATTAAAAATGATGACTGGTTTAGAGATGGGGATTACCGGATTTTTTATCTTACTCACCTTATTATTACTTCGCATTCATATTGGTATCGCTATGTTTTTGGCGGCGGCAGGTTTGTATGCCTATTTAGGGCAGGGGGATTTAAATAATTTGATGTACACACTTAACGGTTTGGCTTATGCCCGGTTATCAAATTATGATTTAGCTGTAGTACCTTTATTTATTCTTATGGGGCAATTTGCATCAAATGGTGGTTTATCAAAATCGCTTTTCCAAGCGGCAAGTAGTTTTATTGGTCATTGGCGTGGTGGTTTGGCAATGGCAGCGACGGGAAGTTGTGCTGCGTTTGGTGCTATTTGTGGCTCGTCGTTGGCGACTGCGGCAACTATGGGGCAGGTTGCCATTCCAGAACTGAAAAAGCACCATTATTCAGGCAAATTAAGTACTGCAACGTTGGCGGCAGGAGGAACTCTAGGTATTCTTATTCCTCCTTCGGTACCACTGATTATTTATGCGGTTTTAACTCAAGAATCGATCGGTAAGTTATTTGTTGCCGCGATTGTTCCCGGCATGATTGCATTATTGGGCTATATCATCGTGATTAAAATTTTGGTGACATTACGTCCTGAAGTCGGTCCGACGTCAGAAAAAGTCCCTTTTATACAAGCATTAAGATCACAGATTAAAGTGTTACCTATTTTTATCGTGTTTTTAGTGGTCATTATCAGTATTTACGGTGGTTGGGCAAATCCGACTGAATCCGCCTCCATTGGTGCGGCTGCTTGTGGCATTATTGCTTGGCTTTCTGGTGATCTGAAATGGAATGGGGTGGTTAATAGTATTTTGCAAACCGCTATTTCTAGCGCCATGATTTTTATGGTATTGATTGGGGCAGATTTATTAAATTCAGCATTAGCACTGACTCAAATGCCAAGTCAATTGGCAGATTGGGTAGTATCACAACAATTTGCGCCTTTATTTGTCTTGTTCTGCATCATTCTTATTTACTTAGTCCTTGGTTGTGTCATGGATTCTCTCGCCATGATTTTACTAACGATTCCAATTTTTTATCCAATTATTCTCGGCTTAGATTTTTGGGGAATGTCGGCACAAGATAAAACGATTTGGTTTGGCATAGTTTCGTTAATGGTGGTTGAAATCGGATTGATTACTCCACCGGTAGGGATGAACTTATTTATTATCAATAAAATGGATAAAGATACTCCGCTACTTTCAACTTCTAAATGGGTATTACCTTTTATTGCTTCAGACTTAATTCGTATTGCACTAGTGGCTGGGATACCAACAATTACGCTGGGATTGGTTCATTTACTTTAATCATGAGAATGGGGGATCGTATGTCTGCTTCGTTAGCTAAACAAATTACACAATTGACGGAATTCAAACCTACCGTTTTTGTGATTGCTTTAAATGCAGAAAATTTATTGGCTCAACATAAATCAACCTTTGAACAGGCACCGTATAAATCATTACCAATGACACCGGTAATTTATGTTTTACCCGAGGCGGCACATAATCGTAGCGGGTCAATGGTAACTGTACCGGCGGATAAAACGACATTACGGGTAGAACCGCATTTAGGTGTGGTATTTAATGCAACAGTCTGTCGTGTCACAGTGGAAAATGCCATGTCTTATGTCGCGGGATATATTCCGGTAGCACTTTATTCATTGCCTCATGATAGTTATTACCGACCGGATATTGAAGGTCGCTGCCAAGAAAGTTTTTGTGTTTTAGGGCAACAAGTCAATCGTCTAGCAGTAGCTTCTCCGGATGTGGTTAAAGTTGAAGTGAGTGTAAATCGACAGGTAAGCAAATGTTATACACAGCCGAAAATGCAACGATCTATTGCTGAATTAATAAGTTTTCTGAGTCAATTTATTCCGTTTAAGCGGGGGGATATTTTATTAACCGGTACGGATTCTAATCCAATTTTAGTAGAAAGAGGTGACAATGTAGAAGTTTCATTTGTTGGGTTAGGATCGTTATCTAATCAGATTAATTGAGGATATGAACATGAGTAAATATGCCAAAGTAATGTTCCAAAACCAAGTTCATAGTGTAGAAGTTTTGCCTAATGGATTATTAACCGAGCAACAACAATTACTTCCTTACGAAAGTGTTATCTGGTTGCCTCCCTCTAATGGAATGATGTATGCCTTGGGACTGAATTATGCAGACCATGCGACAGAGTTGGAATTTAAGCCACCAGAAAAGCCGCTAGTCTTTATCAAAACACATCATACCTATACGGGACATAAGCAAACAACTTGGCGCCCAGATAATGTGGAATATATGCATTATGAATGTGAATTAGTGGTAGTCATTGGTAAAACAGCTAAAAAAGTGCGGCGAGAAAATGCCATGGATTATGTAGCAGGTTATACGCTTTGTAACGATTATGCCATTCGTGATTATTTAGAAAATTATTATCGCCCTAATTTGCGTGTGAAAAATCGTATAGGTACTACGCCATTGGGACCTTGGATTGTTGATAAAGACGATGTGCCTGATCCGATGAATTTACATCTAAAAACTTATGTAAATGGTGAATTATGCCAAGCAGGAAATACCCGCGATATGATTTTTGATATTGGTTATTTAATTGAATATCTCTCTCATATTACGACATTACAACCGGGAGATATGATTGCGACTGGAACGCCGAAAGGATTAGCGGATGTTAAAGCGGGGGATTGTGTTGAGATCGAAATTGAACATATTGGGAAATTAACCAATTATATTGTTAACGAGCAAGCGTTTTTTAGCAGTATGAATTAATTTTATAGGGAGACGATTATGAATATTATTAAACATTGGATCAACGGTAAAGAGGTGAGTAGTGAACAAACCTTTGAAAACTTAAATCCAGCAACGGGTGAAGCCATTTGTCAAGTTGCCTCCGGTGGTGAAGCTGAAATTAATGCCGCAGTTAAAGCCGCAAAAGATGCTTTTCCTAAATGGTCAAAAACGCCAGCAAAAGAGCGAGCGCGTTTGATGCGAAAACTCGGAGAGCTTATCGATAAAAATGTTCCTCAATTAGCTGAATTGGAAACGTTAGATACAGGTTTGCCGATTCATCAGACAAAAAATGTATTGATCCCTCGAGCATCACATAATTTTGAATTTTTCGCGGAAGTTTGTACTCGAATGAACGGTCATAGCTACCCAGTTGATGACAAAATGCTTAATTATACGCTTTATCAGCCGGTTGGCGTTTGTGGTTTAGTTTCTCCTTGGAATGTCCCATTCATGACTGCAACATGGAAAACCGCCCCTTGTTTAGCGTTGGGAAATACGGCGGTATTGAAAATGTCTGAATTATCTCCGTTAACAGCCAATGAATTAGGGCGATTAGTGTTAGAGGCGGGAATTCCAGAGGGCGTTTTTAATGTTGTGCAAGGTTATGGTTCAACTGCCGGTCATGCGTTAGTAACACATGATGATGTAAGAGCGGTCTCTTTTACGGGAGGAACTGCGACAGGTAAACATATCCTTAAAAATGCAGGCTTGAAAAAATATTCTATGGAACTTGGCGGTAAATCTCCGGTATTAATTTTTGATGATGCGGACTTGGAACGTGCATTAGATGCAGCATTGTTTGCGATTTTCTCGTTAAACGGTGAACGTTGTACTGCCGGCTCGCGAGTTTTTATCCAAGAAACGGTATATGACGAATTTGTTAAACAATTTGCAGCGCGGGCGAAGCGTTTGCTGGTAGGTGACCCACAAGATTTTAATACACAAGTAGGTTCCATGATTACCCGTCAGCATTATGACAAAGTGACAGGTTATATTCGTATTGGGATTGAAGAGGGCGCTAATTTATTAGCTGGTGGTTTAGAGCGTCCGCAAAACCTACCGACACATTTACAAAAAGGTAATTTTATTCAACCGACCGTTTTTGCGGATGTTGATAATCGGATGCGTATTGCGCAAGAGGAAATTTTTGGACCGGTTGTTTGTTTGATGAAATTTAAAGATGAGGCAGAGGCTTTACGTTTGGCGAATGATGTGGAATATGGTTTAGCTTCCTATATTTGGACCAAAGATATTGCAAAAGCATTGCGTTTATCTAATGGAATTGAATCCGGTATGGTATTTGTAAATAGTCAAAATGTTCGCGATTTAAGACAACCATTTGGTGGCATAAAAGCCTCCGGTATTGGGAGAGAAGGGGGGGAATACAGTTATGAAGTATTTGCTGAAATTAAAAATGTTTGCATCTCAATGCATGATCACCACATTCCACGTTGGGGCTGTTGAGTGAAATAGGAGAAACAGAATGGGTAAACTTGCTTTAGCTGCTAAAATTACACACGTACCCTCCATGTATCTATCTGAGTTACCTGGAAAAAATTATGGATGCCGCGCTTCTGCTATTGAGGGTCATAAAGAGATTAGCCGACGTTGTCGAGAGGCTGGTGTTGATACAATCATTGTCTTTGATACACATTGGTTGGTGAATAGTGCATATCATATTAACTGCTGCGATCATTTTGAAGGTGTTTATACCAGTAATGAACTACCACATTTTATTCGCGATCTTAGATTTGATTATGATGGCAATCCGGCATTGGGCCATCTCATTGTTGATAAAGCTATTGCTAAAGGCGTACGTGTGCAAGCACATGAAATCCAAAGCCTTAAATTAGAATATGGGACAATTGTACCGATGCGTTATATGAATGAAGATAAAGTTTTTAAAGTTATCTCAATTTCCGCATTTTGTACTTCCCATTCGTTTGATGATAGCCGAAAACTCGGAGAAGCAGTACTTGAAGCGATTAAGGAATATGAGGGTACGGTTGCTGTTTTAGCTAGCGGATCACTATCTCATTATTTCATTCCAGATAATTTGGCAAAAGACGGGATGAATCGTTATACCCGTGAATTTGAACATCAAGTGGATTTGCACGTTGTTGATATGTGGAAAAAAGGTAATTTCAAAGATTTTTGTACGATGTTGCCGGAATATGCTGAATTTTGTCGTGGTGAGGGGGGGATGCACGATACGGTGATGCTACTGGGAATGTTGGGTTGGGATCGTTATGATAAGTCGGTTGAAGTATTAACTGATCTTTTTCCAAGTTCTGGAACGGGACAAATTAATGCGGTATTTCCTGTAGATCACATATAAGTCAGTATTGATTATCTCCCTTAGCTTGTTGTTCGGGGGGAGAAATCTAAAGGTTTATTTTTATATTCGGAGGAATTATGCCTCATTTTATTGTTGAAGCGACAGATAACTTAAAAAAATCGTTTGATTTTCAACCGCTCTTTGCCGAGATACATGAATATCTTGCCTCAACCGGTGTATTTCCGCTAGGTGGAATACGTAGTCGTGTACATTGGGTGGATGTTTATCGTATGGCAGATGGAAAAGAAGATGATGCGTTTATTCATATTACATTAAAAATTGGGGCGGGGCGTTCAGTTGAATGTTTA
>R18__coassemble_3112_pt1 | contig 8807 bp, 8 predicted proteins | sample R18__metabat2_low_PE_026 | metagenome-assembled genome bin R18 | reverse complement strand
TCGAGTACATTCTGAAAGTATTACTAAATACGTAAAAGGAGCGGAAATTAAAGCGATTTCGGATGTTCGTGTTACTGATGAATTGAAAACATGGGCGCAAGGAATGGGCATTCCTCATGTTTATGAAGATTATAATCAAATTTTACAAGATCCAGAAATTGATGCGGTATTAGTTTGTTCATCAACCAATACTCATGCGCCGATTTCTATTGCGGCGGCGAAAGCGGGTAAACATATTTTCTGTGAAAAACAGATCGATGCTGATGTAAGTCGTATTAAAGAAGTATTAGCCGAAGTAGAAAAAGCCGGCGTGAAGTTCCAAGTTGGTTTTAACCGTCGTTTTGACCACAACTTTAAAGCAATTAAAACTCGTGTCGCGAACGGTGATATCGGTGAGCCACATTTAATTCGCGTCACTTCGCGCGATCCGGATGCACCACCAATTGAATATGTTAAAGTTTCCGGTGGAATGTTCTTTGATATGACCATTCATGATTTTGATATGGTTCGTTATCTTTCTGGTAGTGAAGTAACCGAAGTGTATGCGGCAGGCGGTGTTTTGGTTAATCCTGAAATTGGTAAAGCCGGCGATATTGATACCGCTGTGATTACCTTAAAACTGGCTAATGGTGCAATTGCGGTGATTGATAACAGTCGTAAAGCGGTTTATGGATATGATCAACGTGCCGAAGTATTTGGTTCAAAAGGTGCAGTGCAAACTCGCAACGATACAGATTCCACCGCGGTGTATTCTTGTGAAGCCGGCGTGATTGCGGAAAAACCAAAATATTTCTTCTTAGAACGTTATATGCAATCTTTTGCAGACGAAATGGCGTGCTTTGTGGATTCAGTGGTCAATAACAAACCAACTTTAGTCAATGGTAACGATGGTTTACAACCAGTATTAATTGCTATTGCGGCGAAAAAATCGTTGGATGAAGGACGTCCAGTGAAATTAAGCGAAGTCGCTTAACTTTATCAGTCAAGCAGAGGCACGTGAATAACGTGCCTTTTTTGTACGTGGGATAATATAAATGGTAAAAGGAGGTGCTGATGCTGCAATATTTTCTTGAAGAAAATAAACATTCTATTTTTGAAAATAATCGTTTACCGCAATTACTTTATTTATGTAATACAGAAACCATGCAACAGAATTTTCCTCGAGTCTTGCACAAGCATGATGATCGTCTTGAAATCGTATTTATTGTTAAAGGGCGAGGAATTCATTTAATCGGTGATGTTAAATATCATACCAAAGCAGGCGATATTCTTATTTTTAATCGTGATGTTATTCATGATGAAATGGCTGAATTGAATTCTGACATGGTCGTGTATTGTTGTGGTATTAAAGATTTACATATTAAAGGTATGGAAAAAAATCGATTGTTTGATATTGAAGCGCCGGCAGTGATTTCCAGTGGTGATAAACACGGGATGATTGAACAATTGTTAGCGATTATGTTCGCGCAAATTAAAGAGAATGGAAATCACTCGAGTGAAACCTGTCGTTATTTATTATCAACGCTGTTAACCCTGATTGTAAAATTACCGCGAGAAACCATTAAAGCCATTTCCTATAAAAAACCAACTTTGGTGGAATTAGTCAAACAATATTTGGATGTGCATTATGCCGAGAATATTACGCTGGATGAATTAGCGTTTCGTTTTCATCTGAGTCCTTATTATTTGTCGCATCTATTTAAACAAGAAACACAATTTTCTCCCATTCAATATTTAATTCGGCGTCGTATTGGTGAAGCCCAATCCTTATTGACGTACACCAATTATAGCATTGGCAAAATTGCCGGATTAGTTGGTTATGACAATGCTAATTATTTCAGTACCTTATTTACCAAAATGATCGGTGTTTCGCCAACCTTATACCGTACTTCTTGGATCGGTGGAAAACGCAATTAGATAAGTGCGATATAAAAGTGCGGTTATTTTTTGATGATTTTTCTTAAATCACAAGAAAGCAAAGATAATGATGCGAAATTGTGACTTCTTTAGCAAAAAATTAGCGGTTTTTCTTAAATAAAAAGCAAGAATGTGAAGATCTTGTTTTTCTATTCTCTATATACTTTGCTCATCAACTGATGAATAAGGAGACGGTGTATGAGCATAAAAATTTCCACAGCACCTTGTTGCTGGGGCGTTGATGATCCGAAAAATCCCTATTTACCTAAATGGACGTTGGTGCTAAATGAGGCGCATCAAGCGGGCTATAAAGGCATTGAATTAGGACCTTATGGTTATTTGCCAATTGATATTGAATTGGTTTCGCAAGAACTGCAGAAAAATGAGTTGTTTATTGTTGCTGGAACGATTTTTGATGATTTAGTTACGGAACAAAATCAAGCGAAATTGCAACAACAAGCCCATGATATTTGCCGATTGATCACGAAATTACCACAAGCAACACAAGAAGATGGGCAAAAATTTTCAACGCCTTATTTGGTACTGATTGATTGGGGTCATGATGAACGGGATTATGCTGCGGGTCATCCGGATAAGGCACCAAGATTATCCGATACCCAATGGGCAAATATGATGGCACATACGAAAAAATTAGCGGAAATTGCCAAAAGTTATGGAGTACGTGCGGTCGTTCATCCTCATGCAGGAGGCTATATTGAATTTGCGGATGAAATTGCACAAGTAGTTCGCGATATTCCATATGACCTTGCCGGACTTTGTTTAGATACAGGGCATCTATTCTATTCCAAAATGGATCCGGTGGAATACTTACGACAATACGCCGATGTGCTTGATTATGTGCATTTTAAAGATATTAATTTAGCAAAATATCATGAAGTGATGCAGCAAAAAATCCGTTTCTTTGAAGCCTGTGCCGAGGGGGTGATGTGTCGTATTGGAGAGGGCTGCATTGATTATGCGGCAGTACGTGATGTATTAATGCATGAATTAAAATATCAAGGCTATATTACTGTTGAGCAAGAGCGGGATCCGCGTAATTCGGGATCAAGTTTGCAGGATGTAAAAATCAGTCGTGATAATTTACAGCAGATTGGTTTTGAATAAAAGTGCGGTCAATTTTAGGAGAGAAATATGATTTATGGTGAAAAACGGGTAGCGCGTCCCATTCGTTGGGCGATGGTCGGTGGTGGACGTGGTAGCCAAATTGGTTATATTCATCGTTCCGCTGCATTACGGGATTTTTGTTTTGAATTAGTGGCGGGCGCATTTGATCTTGATCCTGCTCGTGGTCGGGATTTTGGTAAAAATTTACACGTGGCAGAAGATCGTTGCTATGTAGATTATAAAACCATGTTTGCCGAGGAAGCGAAACGCGCTGATGGGATTGAAGCGGTTTCTATCGCCACACCTAATGGAACGCATTTTGAAATTTGTAAAGCCGCATTGGAAGCGGGATTACACGTGATTTGTGAAAAACCGCTATGCTTTACTTATGCGGAGGCGAAAGTGTTGGAAGCCTTGGCAGAGAAACAACAACGTATTGTTGGGATCACTTATGGTTATTCCGGACATCAAGTTATTGAAGAAGCGCGACGTCTCATTGCCGATGGAACACTCGGGGAAATTCGTATTGTAAATATGCAGTTTGCACATGGTTTTCATAATGTAGCAGTGGAGCAGCAGGCGGCAAGTACCAAATGGCGCGTTGATCCTAAAATGGCGGGACCAAGTTATGTTCTAGGGGATCTTGGTACACATCCATTGTTTCTTTCAGAAGTGATGTTACCGCAATTGAAAATTAAACGTCTGCTTTGCTCCAGACAAAGTTTTGTCAAAAGCCGGGCGCCATTAGAAGATAATGCGATGACATTAATGGAATATGATAATGGCGCGGTGGGAACGCTATGGTCTTGTTGCGTCAATGCCGGATCCATGCACGGGCAGAAAATTCGGGTTATTGGGGAAAAAGCCAGTATTGAGTGGTGGGATGAACAACCTAATCAATTACGCCTTGAAGTACAAGGAGAACCGGTACGAATTTTAGAGCGCGGTATGGGTTATTTGCATGACAGTGCTTTGCAAGAAGATCGTATTGGCGGTGGACATCCGGAAGGATTGTTTGAAGCATGGTCCAACCTTTATGCGCGCTTTGCTCAAGCCATTGAAGCTAAAGCACAAGGGAAACATTATGATTTTTGGTATCCCGATATTCATGCCGGCGTAGAGGGAGTGCGTTGGGTGGAAAAATGTGTGCAATCAGCGGATTTAGGCGGCGTTTGGGTCGATTACAACGAGTAAAACGGAGGAACTTATATGAAAATTGCATTTGATGTAGATGTGTTGGCAAAACAAATGAGCATTAGCGATATGGTGCATAAAGTGGCGGATTGGGGCTATAAATATATCGAACAATCACCACATCCACGCATTAACCCATTTTATAAACATCCGTTATTTTCGCGGGAATGTGAAAAAGAATATCGTACTGCGCTGCAACATACTGGCGTGGAAATCTCGTCTTTTATTGTGGTGTATCGCTGGTCCGGTCCAACAGAGGAACAACGTCAACACGCGGTGGCTAACTGGAAACGCATGATTGAAATCGCCGATGCTATGGATGTGCATGTTATTAATACGGAATTATCCGGCGATCCGCAACAGCCAGAAATTTGCAACGGAATGCTATTTCGTTCCTTAGATGAATTAATGCCATATTTTGAAAAATATGGTATTCGTTGTGAAATTCAGTCGCATCCGTATGATTTTTGTGAACTCAATAATGAAACCTGTGATATTGTAAAATCTTATCGTTCGGATCACTTAAAATATGTGTATTCTTCACCACATGGTTTTTTCTATGACAAAGGCAAGGGCGATGTGCGAGCCATGTTGGAATACGCCGGCGATGATTTATCGCATATTTTGTTTGCGGATACGTTCAATCAAACACTGGATTGTCGTTATATTGTCAATCCGCCGGGTTGCTGTGCCACCATTCATCAACATTTACCACTAGGTGAGGGGGATGTGGATTTCGCAGGTATTTTTGAAAGTTTAAGAAAAATGGATTTTGCTAACCGCACTTATTCGGTTGGCGGCGAGAGTATTGCTTGTGTGTCAATGTTCGGTTTTCCTGAAAAAATGGAAGTGGAAGCGCCAAGAGCGAGAGAGATTATCGAAAAAGAGTTATTGGGCAAATAAAATACATTAAGCTAGACAATTTAAGTAAAAGTGCGGTGGTTTTTCACCGCCTTTTTATTTCTTGCTGTAAACCCTGATGGTGGCTGTGGTAAGATGGCGCGGTGTGAATTTAAGGTGTGATGTAGTATGGCAGAAAAAAATTTGTTAAATCATTTGGCGCAGTTAATTACCGAGCAGCGTAATCCGCATTCGATGCATTTGGATCAATTGTCAGTGGCGGAAATTGTGCGTTTGATGAATGAAGAAGATCAAAAAGTGGCATTGGCGGTGGCGGAGTGTTTGCCGCAGATTAGTTTAGCGGTAGAAAAAATTGCGGCAGCGTTTGCGCAAGGTGGGCGTTTGATTTATCTTGGCGCGGGAACTAGCGGGCGTTTAGGAGTGTTGGATGCGTCGGAATGTCCGCCGACCTTTAGTGTGTCGCCAGAGCAGGTAAAAGGCGTGATAGCGGGTGGAGATTATGCGATTCGTCATGCGGTAGAGGGGGCGGAAGATGATCCTTTGGCGGCGGTTAGCGATTTGCAGCAATTGGGATTTGGCGCGCAAGATGTGTTGGTTGGCATTGCGGCAAGTGGGCGTACGCCTTATGTTATCGGCGGTTTGGAATATGCCAAACAATTGGGGGCGACGACGGTTGCGTTAAGCAGCAATCCGCAAACTAAAATGACGGAAATCGCTGATATTGCGATCACGACGGTTGTTGGACCGGAAATTTTGACCGGCTCCAGTCGCTTAAAATCCGGTACCGCGCAAAAATTGGTGCTGAATATGTTAAGTACCGCATCCATGGTGCTGTCGGGGAAATGCTATCAGAATTTGATGGTGGACGTTAAAGTGAGCAATGAAAAACTATACGCCCGTGCCATTCGGATTGTGATGCAAGCAACGGAATGTGACAAAACCGCGGCGGAAGCGGCATTGGTGCAAGCGGATAATCAACCGAAATTAGCGATTTTGATGTTATTATCCGGATTGGATAAATCAAGTGCGCAGGCGTTATTACAAGCAAATGGCGGGCGGTTAACTCAGGCGTTGAATGCGTAATTGGTATAAAAAAGGGAGCGTTGGCTCCCTTTGTTCTATTTGCTCAAGTGAGGTGGATTTTATTTTGTTTTTTTCGCGAGCTTTGACCAGTTGTAATACCCGTATAAGGAGTTTAATAAGTAGGCGCCATACATTAAGTACATTGCCGGCGTTTGCGCCCATAAAATGATGGATAAGATATTGATTACAATCCATAAAATCCATTGCTCGCTATAGCGCAAGATCATCAATAATTGCGCCGCAACAACGAGTACCGTGGTTACGCCATCTAAGGTGACGGATTGTCCGTCAGTGGTTTTTAGAAAGCTGATAAAGGCAAGGGAGCCGATAAGCACGGTGGCAATTAACATTGCCCAGCCTTTGAGCGTGAGAAATTTGGCTTCCACGACTTCTTGCGCATTTTCGCTGCGCATATTTTGTTTCCACAAGAAATAGCCGATAAATTGTGCGGGGATATAGACATAAAGTGTGGTGGTCATTTCGCCATAAAATTTATTGTCCAAGGACACATAAAAATAGGTGTAAGCAAAAATTAAGCCAAACAAGTAGTTACTGATTTTCCCTTTACCAACAAATACCACGCAAAGAATGCCCGCGATGCCGGAAATCATGGCAAGGAGCGAGTCGGGTTCTTGTATATAGGCAAAAATTTGTGCGGCTAAAAAGAGAAAAATCCAAATGACTTCAAAGGGCTTCCAGCCGCCGAAAAGTTCATTTTTAAGATGTTGTAACCAATGGTTCATATCAGACCCCTGAAATGTGAAATCAAAACGCAATGAGTGTTGCATTCTAGATGCGAAAAGTCAATTATTAGCGACGTTTCGAGCTTTTTTATCATGCAATTGCAATGATATATAAAATAAATAACAAAAAGTGCGGTAATTTTGACCGCACTTTTGTGATGTATTAATTGGTAAAGGTGTTACATTGGCTTGGATCGCCATTTTGTAATCCGCGTTTAAACCAAGCCAAACGCTGTGCTGAGGTACCGTGAGTAAAGCTGTCCGGTACGATATAACCTTGATTGCGTTTTTGCAAGCGATCATCGCCAACCGCTTCTGCGGCGTTAAAGGCTTTTTCGATATCGCCGGTTTCAAATAAGCCGCTTTTTGCCGCTTGATAGCCCCAAACGCCGGCAAAGCAGTCTGCTTGTAACTCTAGTTTGACCGATAATTGGTTAGCTTGAGCTTTGCTGCTTTGTTGTTGCGCTTGGTAAACTTTTGGCAAAATACCGAGCAGGTTTTGGATATGGTGTCCCACTTCGTGCGCAATTACGTAGGCAAAAGCGGATTCGCCATCGGCGCCCAATTGGTGTTTCATGTCGTTATAAAAGGATAAATCCAAATAAACTCGATGATCATTTGGGCAGTAAAAAGGCCCCATTGCCGATTGTCCCGTACCGCAGGCAGTTGAGGTAGCGCCATTATAAAGCACCATGATAGGAGCGTTATAACGTTGATTTTGTTGCGCAAAATAATTGCCCCAAACCGCTTCGGTATCTGCAAGCACGACGCGGGATAAGCTATTGAGTTCTTGTTCTTCCTGACTGTTAAGCGAGCTGCTTTGTTGTGAGGAAAAATCCGGTGTGCCAACCAAACCGCTAAGATCTACGCCATAATAAGCGCCGATTAATAAAATGATAATTCCGAAAATGCCGGTACTTTTTCCGCCACGACGAAATGATCCGCCCGAGCGTCTGTCTTCGACATTTGTACTTTCTCTACGACCTTGCCAACGCATATAGTTTCCTTTTTTGTGATGAGATGGTGCTATTTTATTACAAAATGCGTAAAAGTGCGGTGATTTTTTGTGAAGAAGTTTCAAGTTATGTAAAGATTCGTTAAAGTTCGCGTTTCGCTATGGACTTCCGAACCTGAATTCGTTAATGTAGCAACGAATTCATTATTGATATCAGATAAGGAGATGACAATGGGTTTATTTGATTTTGTGGGCGACATCGGTAAAAAACTTTTCTCTAAAAAAGAGGAAGCCTCTGAAGCAGTTACGCAGCACATTGCGGAAGATAATCCGGGTGTGGAAAATGTATCGGTGAAAGTGGAAGATGGTGTAGCAAAATTAGAGGGTAAAGCAGTTTCAGCGGAAGCGTTGGAAAAAGCGGTGTTGATGGCGGGTAACGTGATCGGTATTAACTCGGTGAATGTGGATAACGTTGCGATTGCCAGTGGAGAACAATTAGCCGGTGATGATGAGTTTTATGTGATTCAAAAAGGCGATACGCTTTGGAAAATTGCGGAAAAGGCTTATGGTAATGGCGCGAAATATACTGCGATTGTTGCGGCAAATAAAGAAGTGATCAAAGATGCCGATAAGATTTTCCCGGGACAAAAAATTCGCTTGCCGAAATCCTTATAATTGATATAAAGGCAAACCCTGTTTCTGATGAAGCGGGGTTTTTTCTTTTGTTTAGTTTAAAATTTAATCAACTGTCGTTTTTTCTCTGCCATTTTCTCGACTGATGGCATTTGTATCGTTATAATTCATCGTCTTATATTGGATTTAATTTTATCTAACTTTTAATTAACGTGTTCGGTGCGAGCGTTCGCCGAGTGCAAATTTATTTTGAGGTAACATAATGTCATTAAATATTGAAACAACTCAAGGTCTTG
>R18__coassemble_3078_pt1 | contig 8890 bp, 12 predicted proteins | sample R18__metabat2_low_PE_026 | metagenome-assembled genome bin R18 | reverse complement strand
ATCTGTGCCACGCAAGGCGGTATATAAACGCTCCAGCGCGCCATGTGCCAGATTTAAGTTTTCTTCGCTGTAATTTAACTGGCTGCGATAATGGGCAGTCAACAAGAAATAGCGTACACTTTCCGCGTCATAATGGGACAACACATCACGAATGGTGAAGAAATTGCCAAGGGATTTTGACATTTTTTCTTTATCTACCATGATCATACCGGAATGGATCCAATAATTGACATATTCACCTTCATGAGCGCAGCAAGATTGTGCAATTTCATTTTCATGGTGCGGGAACATCAAATCTGAACCGCCACCGTGAATATCAAAATGTTCGCCAAGTTGTTTGCTGTTCATTGCCGAGCATTCGATATGCCAACCGGGACGTCCCGCGCCCCAAGGCGAAGCCCAACTCGGTTCATTGGCTTTGGACATTTTCCACAACACAAAATCCATCGGATTTTTCTTAATTTCTGAAATTTCCACGCGCGCACCGGCTTGCAATTGGCTTAAATCTTGGCGAGAAAGGCGCCCGTATTGGCTGAAACTTTCCACATCAAACATCACATCCCCGTTTTGCGCGACGTAGGCATGCCCTTTTTGAATTAATTTTTCAACAATATCAATGATTTCTGGAATATGGTGGGTCGCGCGCGGTTCAAAATCCGGGCGTAAAATATTTAAGGCGTCAAAATCGCGATACATTTCTACCACCATGCGATCGACCAATTGTTCGCAAGTTTCTTTATTTTCTAAGGCGCGCTTGATGATTTTATCGTCCACGTCGGTAATATTGCGCACATAGGTTAATTCATAACCCAAATAACGCAAGTAGCGGGCGATCACGTCGAAACAAACAAAGGTTCTGCCATGCCCGATATGGCAAAGATCATAAACGGTCACGCCGCACACATACATTCCGACTTTATTTTGCTGAATCGGTTTAAAAATTTCTTTTTCTCTGGTTAATGTATTAAATATTTTTAGCATGGTTGTTCCAGTTTAAAATTCGGGGGTAAAACTCACCGCACTTTATAGCACTTCTTTGCGATTTATGGAATAATAAACCTCTTTTAATTTCATAAGGAAATCAAAATGATCACATTACACACCAATTTCGGCGATATTAAAATTGCCTTAAATCATGAGAAAGCGCCAATTACAGCGGAAAACTTCTTAAATTACTGCAAAGAGGGTTTCTATAATAACACAATTTTCCACCGTGTTATTGACGGATTTATGATCCAAGGCGGCGGAATGGAAGTCGGGATGCGCGAAAAAAATACCAAAGCGCCGATCCAAAATGAAGCCGGCAACGGGTTAAGCAACAAACGCGGTAGCATTGCCATGGCGCGTACTTCAGATCCGCATTCTGCCAGCGCGCAATTTTTTATTAATGTGGCGGATAATACATTCTTGGATCACCGTAAAAAAGAGATGTTCGGCAAAACCGTCGTGCAAGAATGGGGTTATGCAGTATTTGGCGAAGTGGTTGAAGGTATGGACGTGGTCGATAAAATCAAAGGCGTGAAAACTGGCAATAAAGGTTTCCATCAAGATGTGCCGGTGGAAGATGTGGTGATCACTTCTGTGAGCGTAGAATAATCGTAGAACATCAGAGATTGTGGGCATTTGCCCACTTTTTGTCGCACGACGTTTCGAGCAGATGTTGAGGGGAAAATCATGAAAACTGCCAAAATAATCACCGCACTTGCCGCTTTTGGGTTAGCATTAAGCGTGCAAGCCAAAGATGTGGTTTTACATACGAATTATGGCGATATTACCGTCGCGTTGGATGAGCAAAATGCGCCGGTTTCTAGCCAAAATTTTATTCATTATGCACAAAATGGCTTTTACAACAATACGTTGTTTCACCGCGTTATTGTCGTATTTATGATCCAAGGGGGCGGTTTTGCGGCGGTAATGCAACAAAAAACGACCGATGCGCCAATAAAAAATGAAGCAGATAATGGCTTGAAAAATCAGCGTGGCACTATCGCCATGGCGCGCACTTCCGATCCGAATTCAGCCACGTCGCAGTTTTTTATCAATTTGAAAGATAACGATTTTTTAAATTTTAAAGAAAAAAGCGCGCAAGGTTATGGTTATGCGGTATTCGGACGTGTCACACAAGGCATGGACGTTGTGGATAAAATCGCAAAAGTGGCAACTGGTAGCGTTGGTTTTTATCGCGATGTGCCGAAAGCGGATGTGATTATCCAATCGGTGAGCGTGAAATAAAACAAGTCAAGTATGGCATTTTTTGATACCCACACCCATTTAGATTATCTGGCTCAGATGACCTCTGAGCCATTGGCGCAATAAAGGGACAATGCGCAAGCGGCGGGGGTGGCAAAAATGTTGATTGTAGCGGTGTTAGAAAAGGATTTAAAAACGATCGAAAAAATGACCGCACTTTATCCCAACCGCCTCTATTACGGATTGGGTTTGCACCCGTTATATATTGAGCAGCACCAATCGTCGGATTTAGATAGACTGGCGCAAGCGCTTCATCAACGCGGTTCGGCTTGTACTGCGCTGGCGGAAATTGGCTTGGAACGCGGCGTGGAGACCTTGTTAAGTGAGGCGTTGTGGCGTAAACAATGTGACTTTTTGGAAGCGCAATTATTCCTTGCCAAACAATTTAACTTGCCGGTGAATTTGCATTCGCGGAAATCGCATGATCAATTAGTGGTCTTTCTAAAACGCATTGCATTGCCAAAATGTGGCGTGGTACACGGATTTTCCGGCAGCTACGATCAGGCAAAACGTTTTGTGGATCTGGGTTATAAAATCGGCGTTGGCGGCACGATTACCTATCAACGGGCAAATAAAACCCGACAAACCATCAGCAAACTTCCTTTAGACAGCCTCGTGCTGGAAACTGATACGCCGGATATGCCAGTTTTCGGCTTTCAAGGGCAACCTAACCGACCACAGCGCATTGTTAATGTCTTTCATGCATTATGCGCGTTAAGGCCAGAAACGCCAGAGATGATTGAAGATCAAATCTGGCGTACTAGTGTGGGGTTATTTAGTAAATAATGGCGCGATAATGGGCGCGCATTTATAAATATCAATTTTAGTCGGCTTTAGGTTGCGTCGTTTCTTTTTCTTTCTTTTCTTGTCGAGAATAATAGTAATATAAATACACTAATCCAATTGGCGCGATGACAAAAGAAAATATCCAGCACATTGTCATCGTGATAAATTTTGCGAGTAACATAATGAACGAATTGATGAAAAATACATTTTCTCCCATGATATAGCCGATAATGGATTCATACACAAATCTTGAATAAGGGTAAAGTAGTTGCAGAATGCTGAACAGGATAATATCTGCAATATTTTTTTCTATTGATGCGTATTGGTTATTCACAACAAGTGTGACAACAAAGAATACAAAAAAGATAAGACCAAAAAGAAAATGGCGAATGTAGTATGGGAGGTTTAACCCGCCAAAAGTTTTTTGCCAAAATGTCATAATTTCTCCTTAATATTTGTACCTGAAACAGGTACATTTTATATTGTACCTAAAATAGGTGCAATGGGAAATTTAAGATTATCGGTTCATTCTGATGAACATCTCTGGTTAAGAGAATTATTATTGCAACGCAGAAAAGACTTAGGACTCTCACAACGCGATATGGGAGCTAGGTTAGGTGTTGTTCATTCGTTTATTGGTAAAGTTGAAACCGGCGACAGACGTTTGGATATTTTTGAATTTATTCAATATTGTAAAGGATTGGAATTGGATCCGATAGAAGTGATTAAAGAGATGCAAACAAGATTTAGTTTAGATAATCCCAAAAGGGCAGTGTTTTTGCATAAAAAATAATGATAAATTCCACCGCACTTTTATTTTTTTACCGTCAAATAAAAACTTTCATCCACTAATTCCCACAGCAACGCTTCTTCAATTTCGCCTAAATGCACGCTGATCCAATGCTCTTTATTCATATGATAAGCGGGATAAATTCCTTTTATCCTGCGCAAAGATCCGATTTCCTCTGGTTTGGCTTTGAGGTTTACAATATTGATTTCATCTCCACTGGCTAAACCGATTTTATTGGCGGCAACGTTCATCAATAGCGCAAACCACTTGCGGTGATGAGTGTGGCGAAAGATGGCATAATTGGGAAATTTTTCCCATGGGTATTGGGCTTTTATGCCATAACGTTGTTGAATTTGAACCGTAAAATCTGTGGCGTTCATCATTATTTTTCCATATCAATATGCGGGATACCATCTTCTAAATAGACTTCGGATATTGCCTTAAAACCAAAGGAAGCATAAAAATCTTGTAGGTAGGTTTGTGCTTGAATATGAATGGGTTTATTCGCCCATTGGTGTTGGATTTCCGTTAATACTTTCTCAATTAATTGTCGTCCTAAACCCAAATGCCGAGCGGTTTTGACCACCAAAACTCGTCCAAAATGCACCGCACTTTCAGCGGGAATAATTCGAGCGTAAGCAAGAATTTCACCATTTTCTTGGTAAAAAAGATGCTGTGCGATTAAATCTTTTTCATCCACTTCTGGATACGCACAGGCTTGTTCCACCACAAACACTGCCACACGAACTTGATAAATGTGAAAAAGCTCTGTCGTTGTCAGCGCGTTAAAGGGTTTACAATGCCACATATTTTCCTCGTCATCATTGCTGGATTTTTGCGTTATGCGATAAGCCTATTGTAATGGATTTATCCTTTTAGATGGGCAAAATCTCTTAAAATTTAACCGCACTTTTGAGGATTTTTTATCGCGATGATATTTTATAGAGAAACATAGCGCCACAAATGCCGAGATTTCAGCTTTTGTGGCGCTATGTTGAGTGAATGGGCGAGATTAACCGAATTCGCGCATAAAGTCTTGCGCTTTGTTCACCATTTCTTTTGAGCCGATAAACAACGGAACGCGCTCGTGTAGCGCGGTTGGTTGAATATCTAAAATGCGGCGATATCCGTCGCTGGCGATGCCGCCGGCTTGTTCCGCTAAGAATGCCATTGGGTTACCTTCATATAATAAGCGCAGTTTACCGTTTGGATAGTTGGTGGCGCTTGGATAAATATAAATTCCGCCTTTTAACATATTGCGGTGGAAATCGGAAACTAAGGAGCCGATATAGCGGGAAGTATAAGGACGAGAGGTTGCTTTATCTTCTTCTTGGCAATATTTAATGTATTTTTTTACACCCATTGGGAATTTTAAATATTGCCCTTCGTTAATGGAGTAAATTTTGCCGCTTTGCGGAATTTGGATATTTTCATGAGAAAGACAAAATACGCCTAAAGACGGATCATAGGTAAATCCGTTGACACCGTTGCCCGTGGTATAAACTAGCATGGTGGAGGAACCGTAAACAATATAACCGGCGGCAACTTGGCGATTACCCGGTTGCAGGAAATCTTCCAACGTTACTGGCGTACCGATTGGGGAAACGCGGCGATAGATAGAGAAAATAGTACCGACAGCGACGTTGACGTCGATATTGGAAGAACCGTCTAACGGATCGGTTAAGATGACATATTTGGCATTTCTACCGCGTTCGGTATCAAATGCGACGAAATTTTCTTCTTCTTCGGAGGCAAATCCGGCAACTTCTTCACGCGTGATTAAGGCTTGTTTCATGGTGTTGTGCGCAAATAAATCCAGTTTCATCTGCGCTTCCCCTTGCACATTTTCTACCCCGTTGTTACCAATGATATTATTGGTTAAACCGGCGCGGTTGATGTCGCGGTGAATCACTTTTGCCACTAAACGGATGGAGGAAAGAATGCCGGATAACTCTCCCTTGGCATTGGGATATTCGGCTTGTTTTTCAACAACAAATTGACCTAATGTTTTCATATCGTATCCTTATTTTTGGAATAAATTTTACTCTCTCAGAAAGTTGATTTATTATAGCAATCTTGACTTTAAGATAATAAGACAGATTTTAAACTCTGTGATCTAACCCACACTTTTTTTGTAAAACTTACATAATTTTTTGATAAGAGACAAAAATGACAATAAAACATCTTCATATTTTAGGTATTTGTGGCACATTTATGGGCGGTATTGCGATTATCGCGAAACAAATGGGCTACAAAGTTACCGGCTCGGATACCAATGTTTACCCGCCAATGAGTACATTTTTACAAGAGAGCGGTATTGAAATTATTCCCCATTATGACATTTCCCAGTTGCAACCGGCACCGGATTTGGTGGTGATCGGTAACGCGATGAAGCGCGGAAATCCTTGTGTTGAATATGTCTTGGAAAATAACCTCCCTTATACCTCCGGTCCGCAATGGTTACATGATCATTTATTGCGTGATCGTTGGGTATTAGCAGTTTCCGGAACCCATGGCAAAACCACAACCACCGGTATGTTAAGCTGGATTTTAGAGCAAAACGGGCTAGAGCCGGGCTTTTTGATTGGTGGTATTGCGGGGAATTTTGGGACATCCGCGCGTTTGGGCAAAAGTCCGTTTTTTGTGATCGAAGCGGATGAATATGATACCGCATTTTTTGATAAGCGTTCAAAATTTGTACATTACAATCCAAAAACCTTGATTATCAATAATATCGGTTTTGATCATGCGGATATTTTTGACGATTTAAAAGCTATTCAACGCCAATTTCATCACATGATCCGTACCATTCCGGCAAGCGGGCGAATTTTGTCCGTTGCCAATGAACAAAGCGTGAAAGAAACCTTGGAGATGGGCTGCTGGTCGCAATGCCAATATTTGGGCAAAGATCAACAATGGTATGCGGAGCGTTTGACGAATGATAGTTCGCATTTTGAAGTGTATCATAATGGCGAAAAAGCAGGCGAAGTGCAATGGAATATTGTCGGACAGCATAATATGCACAATGCTTTGATGGCAATCGCCGCGGCGCATCATGCGGGCGTGAGTATTGCAGATGCTTGCAAAGCCTTATCCAGTTTTGTGAATGCCAAACGTCGTTTAGAAGTCAAAGGGCAGGTAAATGGCGTGACGGTGTATGATGATTTTGCCCATCATCCAGCGGAAATTCTCGCAACATTGACCGCACTTCGCGATAAAGTGGGCGGCGGCGTGCGTATTTTGGCGGTATTGGAGCCACGTTCTAACACCATGAAAATGGGCGTACATAAAGACGAAATCGCGCCGGCGTTGGCGCGTGCGGATCATGTCTTTTTATTGCAACCGGACAGCATTCCTTGGGATGTGGTGGAAATTGCTAATCAATGTGTGCAGCCGGCAAGTTGGTCGGGAAATATTGATAAATTAGCCGATATGGTGGTTGCTGAAGCGCGCGAAAGCGATCATATTTTGGTGATGTCAAACGGAAGTTTCGGTGGTATTCATCAAAAATTATTGGATAAATTATCAACAAAATAAGAAATTTGATATTATTGCAAAATAAAGCGTGCTATTTATAAAATATACTGTTAGTATGGCGTTGCCTTTATCGTAAAGGCGTAATGGATAGCACGAATAATTGACTGGCTAAATTAAAAAATTTGTTTTATATCACCATATTTTATAGCGTTATCTCAAGATTTTTATTTATTAGGATTATGTAATGTCACAAAGTAAAGGAACCGTTAAATGGTTCAACGAAACAAAAGGATTTGGTTTTTTACAAGCGGAAAATGGTGAAGATGTATTTGTTCATTTTTCAGCCATTCAAACCAATGGGTTTCGCACTTTAAAAGAAGGTCAAGCAGTGACTTTCGATATTATTGATGATAAACGTGGTAAAAAAGCGGAAAACGTCGCTGTTTTAGTTTAGTCAAATCAAGTGAATACAAAGACCATCAGCAATGATGGTTTTTTTATGCCGGAAAAATGGCATTACAACAGATACGTATAAAAAACAATGCAAAAAATGACCGCACTTTTGTTTGCTTTTAACATAACAAAAAAGCGGTTTGCTATAAACAAACCGCTTTGCGAAATCTGGTTGCGGGGGCCGGATTTGAACCGACGGCCTTCGGGTTATGAGCCCGACGAGCTACCAAGCTGCTCCACCCCGCGTCCGAAATATGCCAAAATTATACGCTTTATAAAAAAAATAGCAAGTTTTTATTTCATTTTTGTTAAAAACATCAGCAAAAATGACCGCACTTTACACCAAAAACATCGTTTAAAAACGAATACCCGTTCCTAATCCAAAGCCAAGCCCGACGCCATTACTACCGCCACCAGCCCCCACACTGCCCCCAACGCCGGCACAACCGGCAACTAAAATCACAGCTGCAATTAACAATACATATTTTTTCATAACGGTTCCTTAAATGTTATCCATTGCCTAAGAAAGTTTTTTTCTCAAATCAGGCAATATATGTTCAAAAACGCGATAAATGGCAATTAAATCCATTTTCGCAATGGGTTTAAAAATAAATAAAAAGCGATAAAGCCAACGCCATTTTACAACAAAATCAACCGTATTTTGCCAAATTTTTGCATCGCAATGCTGCGCATAATAATCAACTGCCACGCGCATTTATTTATCGCTTAATACCTTTGAGCGACCAAGGCTATGAATAAAAATCAACCCATCGCGCATTTGCTTCCATAACAAATTTTGACTGTTGGAATGTGACTCGAAATCAATAAACAACACCTTGCCCGCTTTCCACGTCATATCACGCAACGCCGGTCGTCCATGCACCAAACCGCGCTGGTGTAAATCAATTAACGCCTGCACGCCATCTTGCAATATTTGCATTTTCTGCGCTTCAGAAATCGCCTTATCTTCCAACCAATGTGCAATGGTCACGCCGGCATCTTCCAAAACCAAAAAATTTTCACCGCTTGCAACCAAGTTTGGCACCGGCGCATTCATTTGCATAAACGCTTGCAAAATCGCAATTTCCTCGGCAAAAACCTTTTTCGGATGCGGTTTTAATAAATGCCAAATCC
>R18__coassemble_3053_pt1 | contig 8964 bp, 6 predicted proteins | sample R18__metabat2_low_PE_026 | metagenome-assembled genome bin R18 | reverse complement strand
TATCGGGCGTTTGCCGGTGATCGCGCCGTTAAGTGAATTGGATGAAGAAGCGCTGATCAAAATTTTAACCGAACCGAAAAATGCGCTGACTAAACAATATCAAGCGTTGTTTAATTTAGAGGACGTGAACTTAGAGTTTACCCCAGAGGCGCTGGTAGCAATGGCGAAGAAAGCCTTAGAACGTAAAACCGGCGCGCGCGGATTGCGTTCCATTGTGGAAGGATTGCTATTGGATACCATGTATGATCTTCCGTCTTTGGAGAATTTGCAGAAAGTGGTGGTCACCGAGTCCAGCGTAACGGAAAATGAGCCTCCGGTATTGGAGTTTGCGCAATAAATTGGCGATTGTGAAAAGTGCGGTAAATCTCACCGCACTTTTTTATTTTCCCTTGAATTTTCGCCTTTCACCCCAATATCACAGCGTAAGCCCAAAATTTTTTAGAGAGAGTAGATGAGATGAACGCAAAACGAACTAAAACGCAGACAATTCCGGTTCTACCATTGCGTGATGTGGTAGTGTTTCCTTTTATGGTAATGCCATTATTTGTCGGACGAGCAAAATCCATTCGTAGCCTAGATGAGGCGATGGAAAGTGGTAAACAATTATTATTAGTGGCGCAGCGTCAAGCGGATTTAGAAGAGCCGACAGTTGATGATGTGTACGATGTTGGAACAATCGCGATTATCATTCAATTATTAAAATTGCCGGATGGTACGGTTAAAGTGTTGGTGGAAGGTCAGCAACGCGCCAACATTCATTCGTTGCAAGATACCGGAGAATTTTTTAGTGCGGAAGTGCTGCCGATTGACAGCGTGATTGGTGATGAAAAAGAATTGGATGTTGTGAAAAATGCGGTGCTTTCCGAGTTTGAAAAATATGCCAATTTAAACAAAAAAGTACAACCGGATATTTTGCCGGCGTTGCAACGTATTGATGATGTAGAACGTTTAAGCGATACCTTGGCAGCACATTTGCCGGTAGCGGTGGCGCAAAAACAAAATTTATTGGAAGAAGCCAATGTGGTATCGCGTTTTGAATATTTGCTTGGTTTGATGGAAAGTGAAGCGGATTTGCTACAAATCGAAAAGCGTATTCGCGGACGCGTGAAAAAACAAATGGAAAAAAGCCAACGCGATTATTATTTGAATGAGCAAATTAAAGCCATTCAAAAAGAATTAGGCGAGGGCGATAACGCCATTGACGAAGTTGAGCAGTTGCGTAAAAAAATTGAAGATGCCAGAATGCCGACGGAAGCGCGTGAAAAAGCGGAAGCAGAATTGCAAAAACTGAAAATGATGTCGCCAATGTCGGCGGAAGCGACCGTGGTACGCAGTTATATTGATTGGATGGTGCAAGTACCTTGGCATAAACGCACCAAAGTGAAAAAAGATATTGCGAAAGCACAGGAAATTTTAGACGCGGATCATTATGGTTTAGAACGCGTGAAAGATCGCATTTTAGAATATCTTGCGGTGCAAAGTCGCTTAAATCAAATTAAAGGTCCGATTTTGTGTTTAGTAGGACCGCCGGGAGTGGGAAAAACCTCCTTGGGACAATCCATTGCGAATGCTACTGGACGTAAATATGTGCGTATGGCGTTGGGCGGTGTGCGTGATGAAGCGGAAATTCGCGGACATCGTAAAACTTATATTGGTTCGTTGCCGGGGAAATTGATCCAAAAAATGGCAAAAGTAGGGGTGAAAAACCCGTTGTTTTTGTTGGATGAAATCGACAAGATGTCTTCCGATATGCGTGGCGATCCAGCTTCGGCATTGTTGGAAGTGTTGGATCCGGAACAAAATACCCATTTCAATGACCACTACTTGGAAGTGGATTATGATTTGTCGGATGTGATGTTTGTGGCAACGTCCAATTCGATGCATATTCCGGGACCGTTATTGGATCGGATGGAGGTTATCCGTCTATCCGGCTATACGGAAGATGAAAAATTGAATATCGCTACTCGTCATTTATTGGCAAAACAAATCGAGCGTAACGGGTTGAAAGCCGGTGAATTAGTGATTGAAGATAGCGCGATTTTAGACATTATCCGTTATTATACGCGCGAAGCCGGTGTGCGCGGGTTGGAACGAGAAATTTCTAAAATTTGTCGTAAAGCGGTGAAAAACTTGTTGCTTAATAGCAAATTGAAATCCATCACCGTTAATGCGGAGAATTTGCATGATTATCTTGGCGTGAAACGCTTTGAGTTTGGTCGTGCGGATACACAAAATCGCGTGGGCGAAGTGACCGGTTTAGCATGGACCGAAGTGGGTGGCGACTTACTTACCATTGAAACCGCCTCTGTTCTCGGCAAAGGTAAATTGACGTTCACTGGTTCTTTAGGCGATGTGATGAAAGAAAGCATCCAAGCGGCGATGACCGTTGTGCGCGCCAGAGCGGAGAAATTAGGGATTGCTGCTGATTTCCATGAAAAACGCGATATTCATATTCATGTGCCGGATGGAGCGACGCCAAAAGACGGTCCAAGCGCGGGGATTGCGATGTGTACTGCCTTGGTGTCTTGTTTAACCGGAAATCCGGTGAGATCCGAAGTGGCAATGACCGGCGAAATCAGCTTGCGTGGGAAAGTATTGCCGATTGGTGGGTTAAAAGAAAAATTGTTGGCAGCACACCGTGGTGGCATTAAAACCGTGATTATTCCGAAAGATAATGTGAAAGATTTGGAAGAAATCCCAGAAAATGCGAAAAATAATTTAAGTATTCATGCAGTGGAAAGCATTGATGAAGTGTTAAGTATCGCATTGGAAAATCCGCCGGAAGGGATTGAGTTTGTGAAGCATAAACCGTTGAATAAAGTGAAAAGCACGCGCAGTCGAAAAGCAAGTAGCACGTCAAGTGCAGTTAACTAGCGAAAAGTGCGGTTGATTTTTACGTTATTTTATAAGCCGGGGTCAAATCCGGCTTATTTTCGTTTTTTCCGTGTTTTTCATGGTGCGAAGGCGTAAAGTTTCTATTATAATCAAAAAGATTTGCGGTAGCGGGTGGTTTATGCTGCCGATAATTGGTTTTAATTCTCACAGTTACAGGAATAGATTCAATGTTAATGGAAAAATTTCATGCGGCGTCAAATAGCATTATTTGGAAGCTGATAATGGGACTTATCGGGGTTTCTTTTGTGCTAAGTGGCGTTGCCGGCTATATGTTTACTCAAGTGGATACGTCGGCGGCAAAGGTAAACGGAGTGGAAATTCCGCAGCAAACGTTTTTGCAGCAATACAATAATGAATATCAAGCATTAAGCCAGCAACTTGGCGCGCAATTTGCCGCGGTGGCGGATTCGCCGGAGTTTGTTAGCGGTTTGCGTAAAAATATTTTGAATCGTTTAATCGATCAAGAATTATTGCGCCAATATAGCGAAGATCTAAAATTGGGGATTAGTGATGCACAAATTAAACAAGAAATTGTTTCAATGCCATCATTACAAACCGATGGAAAATTTGACAACAACTTGTATCAACAAATGTTAGCGGCAAATGGAATTAGTTCTGATGCGTATGCGGAATTGGTACGTGAAGCGCTGCGCCTTGAGCAATTGCAAGCAGGGTTAGCTTCTTCTGATTTTATGGTGCCGACACAAGCAGAGACATTAGCAAAATTATTTTTCCAACGTCGCGAAGTGCGTTTAGCCACATTCCCGATGGCTGATGAAATTGCTAAACAAACGGTAAGCGAGCAGGAAATGCAAACCTATTATAAAGAAAATCAATCTGCTTTTGCTGCGCCGGAATTGGTGAAAGTGCAATATATTGATTTAACACGTACGTTAGCGGAAAAAAATGTTAAAGTGACTGATGTTGAGGTTTCGCAATATTATCAAGATAATAAAGCTCAATATATGTCGCAACGTTTGGCGCATATTCAAGTTCCAACCGAACAAGAAGCGCAAACCATTTATGCGGATTTGCAAAAAGGTGAATCGTTCACTCAATTGGCGAAATTATATTCGACCGATAAAATTTCCGGTGCTAACGGTGGGGATTTGGATTGGGTGACACCGGGTATGATGCCGCCAGAATTTGAAGCCGCGGCAAGTCAACTTGATGTTGGGCAATACAGCCAGCCGGTGAAAGTGGATAATGCGTATCACATTATTAAATTGGAAGATGAAAAAGTACGCTCGTTAGATGAAGTGAAAAATGAAATTGCGGCGAAAATTCGTAATGAATTAGCGGCAAATGCATTTTATGCTTTGGAAAAACAAGTAAACGAGAAAGCCTTTGAAAATCCGGATAGCTTAGAAAATGCGGCGAAAGTGGCAGACGTGAGTATGCAAGAAACTTCTTATTTTTCTCGCCAAAATATTCCTGCCGAGTTAAATTATGCCAATGTGGTTTCGACCATTTTTGATTCGGATATTACCCAAGGCGGGGCAAATTCGGAAGCCATTAACGTAGGCGATCAGCATTCTATCGTGGTTCGCGTGGTAGAACATAAACCAGAGGGCATTCGTTCTTTTGAAGAGGCGAAAGCGGATATTGAAAATTATCTGAAACGTCAAAAAGCGGAAGCCCTAGTGTTGGAACAAGCGAAAAAATTAGCCGATGGCTTATCGGCGGCAACAACCCAAGAAAGCGCGCTTAATTTCTCTGCGGCACAATCTTTGGTGTATGCAGAAAATAAAGATCCTGTGTTGAATAATGCGATTTTTGCGATGGCAAAACCGGCAGAAAATAAAACCACTTATGGTGTTGCTAAAGATGGTAATGGCGATGTAGTCGTTGTGGCATTGCAAAAAGTGGAAGACGGTAAATTATCCGGTGATCAATTAACGATGTTTAATGCCCAGCTTGAACAAGATCGTCAACTGGCTTTACGCAATACCGTGTTAGCTGCATTGCGCCATAAAGCGAAAGTGGAAATCAATGAAGAATTTATGAACAATGATGAGTAATGTTGTTTCATCTTTGATACTTCATTAACGCAGAATGCTCGATCGAAAATCAGATTTTGGTCGAGCATTATTTTTATATATTGCGAAAATTTGCTGGTTTTTGACCGCACTTTATGATATAAAGCACGCCGATATTTTAATTTTTCAAAGATATCGAATTTATTTTAAATCACACACATATCGCTCGGGTAAATCGGGGTGCCAAACGGTCGATTTGCTTGGTATGTGGAGGCTAAACCCCAAACAAAAGGAAAAAATATTATGGCACAAGTTTCAATGCGCGATATGCTTCAAGCAGGCGTTCACTTCGGTCACCAAACTCGTTATTGGAATCCAAAAATGAAACCATTCATTTTCGGACCACGTAATGGTGTGCATATCATCAACTTAGAAAAAACCGTTCCAATGTTTAATGAAGCGTTAGCAGAATTAACTCGCATTGCAAGCAACAACGGTAAAATCTTGTTTGTTGGTACAAAACGCGCAGCCACTGAAGCAGTTAAAGCAGCAGCATTAGACTGTCAACAATATTATGTAAACCACCGTTGGTTAGGTGGTATGTTGACTAACTGGAAAACAGTTCGTCAATCAATCAAACGCTTAAAAGATTTAGAAACTCAATCTCAAGACGGTACTTTCGACAAATTAACGAAGAAAGAAGCATTAATGCGTACCCGCGAGATGGAAAAACTTGAATTAAGTCTTGGCGGTATTAAAGATATGGCGGGTCTTCCGGATGCGATCTTCGTTATCGGTGCAGATCACGAACACATCTCTATTAAAGAAGCAAATAACTTAGGAATTCCGGTATTTGCTGTGGTTGATACTAACTCTACTCCAGATGGCGTAGATTTCGTTATCCCAGGTAACGATGACGCGACTCGTGCAATTCAATTGTACCTTTCTGCAGCAGTTGCAGCAGTTAAAGAAGGTCGTCAACAAGAAACCGTTTCTGAAGAAAGTTTCGAAGCTGAAGCGGCTGCCGCTGAGTAATTCGGTTGGCTCAGACGGTGAGTGGCGTAAGCCCTTATTAATCACAACGATTAATTGGTTAGCAGGGGGCTTGATGGCTCCCTGCTTTTTTCATTAAAAGTGTGGTAATAATGACCGCACTTTAAACTTAATAGCGTGATAGAGGATTTTAAAATGGCTGAAATTACAGCAGCATTAGTTAAAGAACTTCGTGAACGTACCGGCGCCGGTATGATGGAATGTAAAAAAGCCTTAGTAGAAGCTAACGGTGATATTGAATTAGCAATCGATAATATGCGTAAATCCGGCCAAGCGAAAGCAGCGAAAAAAGCAGGTCGTATCGCAGCGGAAGGCGTAATTTTAGCGCGTCTTGCAGACGGTTTCGGTGTGTTAGTTGAAATGAACTGCGAAACTGACTTCGTGGCAAAAGATGCAGGTTTCTTAGGCTTGGCAAATGAAGTTGCAGACTATGCAGCCGCTAACAAAGGTGCAAGCATTGAAGCGTTACAAGCACAATTTGAAGAAAAACGTGCTGCATTAGTGGCGAAAATCGGTGAAAACATGACAATTCGTCGTGTTCAATATTTAGATGGTCAAGTGATTGCACAATACTTACACGGTGCGAAAATCGGTGTATTAGTTGCCGGTGAAGGTTCTGCTGATGAGTTGAAAAAAGTGGCAATGCACGTGGCTGCAAGCCGCCCTGAATATGTTAACCCAAGTGATGTGCCGGCTGATGTGGTTGAACATGAGCGTAATATCCAAGTGGATATCGCAATGCAATCCGGTAAACCACGTGAAATCGCAGAAAAAATGGTTGAAGGCCGCATGAAAAAATTCACCGGCGAAGTATCATTAACAGGTCAACCGTTTGTTATGGATCCTTCTCAATCTGTGGGCGATTACTTAAAATCAGTAAATTCTTCTGTGTCTAACTTTATCCGTTTAGAAGTGGGTGAAGGTATCGAGAAAGTTGAAGAAGATTTTGCGGCAGAAGTAGCTAAAATTACTGGCGGAAACGCATAATTTTCGTTTTGAATAAGCATAAAAAAGCGGGTTGATGATAACCCGCTTTTTGTTTGACTATTTTTATGTGACATTATTTAAATGTTAATTGAATGCCTAATTCGCCTAAGATCTGACTTTCTGCCGTTAAGTCATTTTGTATTAACGGATTGCGATCAAGATATTCCGCTTCAAATTGTAACTGCCATGCATTAGCGTTATTATCCACTTCCAAGATCATTTTATGGGTCACTTCTGTCGCTTGGCGTGAGCGATTAAGCAAAATAGCTAATCTTAGTAAGCAAATAATTGCCATCACATCTGCTTCTGCATAACGAGTAAATTTAGCCAGTTCGGTCAGCTTAAATTGGTTAATTTGGTAGCGGACAATGGTCGCAAGTAAGCGTTGTTGCTCTTTGTCAAAGCCCGGCAATTCCATATTTTGCAGAATATAGGCGGAATGTTTTTGCATTCCTTTATGATTGATCACAATGCCGACTTCATGCAATCTTGCTGCCCAAAGGAGAATATCTTTCATTTCTTGCGCTGTGCGTGGATTTTTCCAATTTTGATATTGTTTGGCAAGCAGGCGTGCGCTTTGATATACCCGATCTGATTGCGGTAAATCTAAATTAAATTGCGTTGCTAATGCCACCGCTGTACGCTGGCGGATATTTTGTACTTGGAAATTTTTTTCTAATCCATACATAACGCCTTCACGTAATGCACCGTCGGAATAACGCATTTGTTTGATTTTAAACGTATCAAAAATGGCGCTTAAAATTGCCAATCCCGGCACAAAGACATCTACGCGATCATCGTTTAAGCCCGGCATTCTTAATTGATTGAAATGGGAGGCGTTGAGTGTTTGTTTAATTAATTGATCAAGGCGTTCCGGCGTGATGATGCCATTCGGATCGATAGTGATGCTGATGACTTGCGAAACCGTTTTAATGGTACCAGAAGAGCCTAACACCGATTCCCAGCCAAGGCTGCGATATTCAAATTCCAGATCTTCAATTTTATTTAATGCACTTTGCTTCGCGCGCTCAAAATTTTCGTGAGAAATTTTCCCTTTCGGAAAAAATTGGGCGCCAAAACTGACACAACCCATATGGCGGCTTTCCGCGATTAAGGGGACAAAATCATCGCCAATGATCATTTCAGTTGATCCGCCGCCGATATCCACGACAAATTTGCGCCCGATTTCCGGTTGAGTGTGTGACACGCCAGCATAAATGGTTTTCGCCTCCATTTCACCGGTGATGATATTAATTGGATAAGGAAATACCGCTTTGGCTTGACGCAAAAATTTGTCATTATTAACCGCCGTTCGTAGCGTATAGGTTCCGACCACATTTACATTGTTCGGATCAAATCCTTGTAACCGCTCGGCAAATAAGGAGAGACAGTCGATTCCACGGGTAATCGCCTCTTGGCTTAATACTTTATTTTCATCCAGTCCTTCGGCTAATTTTACTTTCTGTTTTAAGCGCGATAAGACTTGAATTGAACCGTTTACGATACGGGCAACGATCATATGAAAGCTATTGGATCCTAAATCAATAGCCGCGATTTCTCTTACACTGTGACGCTTTTTATCAAGTGCGGTGACTTTTTCTGTTAAATTTTCGTTATGCATAGCAGTTCCTAAAATTCAAATCGATACAGGAGATCAAATGCCTGATTTACCCCTGATACAGATTGTACATAAAGTTGCGGTAATAATTTATAGCGTACGGTAAATTCCGCCAGCCCATCAAATAATCCAACGCCATATTTGACTTGCAAACGTGGTGTAATATTACCGCTTACCACCACTTGTGAGCTGTCGCCAACGCCTTGCGTTCCGATATTGAGATCTTGAAAACCAAAGGTCTCGCCAATACCGCCGATCACTTTTCCGCTTTTTGCCAGTCCCATGCCCAATAACGCGGTACCGACCGCGCTGCCGGAGCCGGCTTCGCCACTATTTTCCAACGAGCGTCCGGTTAATAAATAAGCTAAGGCTTGATCTTGTGGCATACTTGGTGAGAGAATACCGTAACTTCAGGGCTGTCTGCAATCCCCA
>R18__coassemble_3049_pt1 | contig 8977 bp, 14 predicted proteins | sample R18__metabat2_low_PE_026 | metagenome-assembled genome bin R18 | reverse complement strand
CATGCTTGCTAAACAATAAGGCGAACGCGTAAAAGCCATTCTCTTCATTTGGAATTCACCATCCACATTCGGCGGTATTGGTGATGTTTATAACTCTATCCTTCCTTCCTTGACCTTAGGTTGCGGTTCTTACGGTAAAAACTCCGTAGGCAATAACGTAAGTGCGGTCAATTTATTAAATATTAAACGTGTGGGAAGACGGAGAAACAATATGCAATGGTTTAAAGTACCTTCAAAAATCTATTTTGAGCGCGACTCAATTCAATATTTGCAATCCATGAAAGGAATGGAGCGCGTTGTGATTGTCACTGACCGTACCATGGTGGATTTAGGTTTTGTAGAAAAAATCGCTAAACAAATTACCGCACGCGGCAATCATGTCACTTATCAATTATTTGCCGATGTAGAGCCGGATCCGAGTATCGAAACCGTGCGTCGCGGGGTTGATTTAATTCGTAACTACAAACCGGATACGATTATTGCGTTGGGTGGCGGTTCTTCAATGGATGCCGCGAAAGTGATGTGGTTATTCTATGAACAACCGGAAGTGGATTTCCGTGATTTAGTACAAAAATTTATGGATATCCGTAAACGTGCGTTCAAATTCCCACAATTAGGTCGCAAAGCGCGTTTTGTCGGCATTCCAACAACTTCCGGTACTGGTTCTGAAGTAACACCGTTTGCGGTAATCACCGAGGGCGATAAAAAATACCCGATTGCCGACTATTCCTTAACACCGACTGTGGCGATTGTGGATCCGGCGTTAGTCATGACGGTGCCGGCACACGTGGCGGCGGATACGGGGCTTGACGTTTTAACTCATGCGACAGAAGCCTATGTGTCTGTATTGGCGAACGATTTTACCGATGGTTTAGCGTTACAAGCGATTAAATTAGTATTTGAAAACTTGGAACGTTCCGTGAAAGAAAAAGACGAATATGCACGCGAAAAAATGCACAATGCCTCAACCATGGCGGGGATGGCGTTTGCGAATGCGTTCTTAGGGATGAACCACTCGTTGGCACACAAAATCGGCGGACGTTTCCATACACCACACGGTCGTACCAATGCGATTTTAATGCCACACGTCATTCGTTATAACGGTACACGTCCACAAAAAACCGCGACTTGGCCGAAATATAACTATTACAAAGCGGATGTGAAATATCAAGAAATCGCGCGGATGCTTGGCTTGCCTTGCGCGACGCCGGAAGAGGGCGTGAAATCTTTTGCGCAGGCTTGTTATGATTTGGCGATCAAAGTGGGCATCAAAATGTCTTTCAAAGAGCAAAATATTGATGAGCAAACTTGGATGGATGCGCGTCGTGATGTGGCGTTACTTGCTTTTGAAGACCAATGTTCGCCGGCAAATCCACGTTTACCGTTGGTAGAAGATATGCAAACTATCTTAACGAATGCGTATTACGGTTACGATGCAAGTAAATATTAATGCATTGAAAACGTTGTAAAAATTGACCGCACTTTAACGCTTCAAAACGCGCAAAGTGCGGTCATTTTTTTGTCATTTTTGTTGAGATAAAACACACTATTTTGCTTGGTTATCTAAGCTTTGTTATGTCATAATGGGTTTGATTTTTTAGGATGAATTGCTTAATCCTAATGTGATTTATGTTTTTTTATTAACCATTAAAAAGGACACCAGATGACCAAATTACCTATCAAAATCCGCTTGCTTGCCGCGTTTACGTTGAGTTTTTCCGTTCATTTGCACGCAGAGCAACCGCTCAATCAAATTTATCATGTGTTGGATTATAGTTGCTATCAGGCTTATGATAATACCGGAAAGGTGGTGGAATATTGTTCGCCGCTACAGGTTAATAGTGTGGAGGAATTTGCGGTTCCCATGGGCGGAATGTTAACCGAAGAAGGGCGTTTGGATGCGGCGTTGAAGTATGCAAAAAATAAAGATAAAGCCTTAGAAAAAGCTGACGCGCCGCAATCGGCAACTATTCCTGTATCTGTTGGCGCAAGCGGTGGGCGTAGCGGTTCTACTGCAACGACCTCTGCTGGTGGTGATTTAAAAAATCGCAATCCACAGTATTTGCTGGAAAAAGCAGAAATTGCAGTGAAACAAGCGCAGACTCAGTATGATGTGGATTTGAGACGCTTGGAAAGCGAGCGGAAAGCCTTAAGTCGTTTGCAGGCGAAAGTCGCCGAAACGCAAGCTGCGGCGGAAAAAGCCGCGCAAATTGCCAAGGCAAACCCAAGTGATATGGCGCAAAGAGAAGCTCGTGAGGCAGAGGCAACAGCGCGATATCATGCTTCGCGTTTACGTTCCAATCGAATGGAAACCTATGAGAAACGGGTGGCTAACAGTGCGCAGCGATTAGCAAATGCAAAAGCTAATGCGGAGGAAGTGAGAGCGCGCTATGCGTCGGGGGAAGCTGCGGCGGAATAAAAAAGTGCGGTCAAAATGACCGCACTTTAGATGAGTAAAAACAAGAAGATGAAACCGTCTAGCGCTAGACGGTTTTTTTATGAGATTAATCGTTATTTTGTAATAACGCGCGGTAGATAATGCCGCCTAAGATGCCGCCGATAATTGGAGCAACCCAGAATACCCATAATTGATCAATTGCCCAGCTACCTTGGAAGATGGCAACCGCGGTACTACGCGCCGGGTTGACGGAAGTATTGGAAACCGGGATGCTGATTAAGTGGATAAGCGTTAAGGCTAAACCGATAGCGATTGGCGCAAATCCGGCAGGCGCTTTTTTGTCTGTGGCGCCATGAATGATGATAAGGAAAAAGGCGGTTAATACAATTTCCGTAATAACGACCGCACTTAATGCGAAACCGTTTGGTGAGTGTTCACCGTAACCGTTTGACGCGAAACCGGCGCTGGCATCAAAACCGACTTTACCGGAGGCGATGGCATATAATACTGCCGCGCCGGCAATACCGCCGATCACTTGTGCGACAATGTATGGGATAGCATCTTTGGCGCTAAAACGTCCGCCGGCAACTAAGCCAAGGGTCACTGCTGGATTGAAATGTCCACCGGAAATATGTCCCACCGCATAAGCCATGGTTAATACAGTTAAACCGAAAGCGAGTGAAACACCGGCAAAACCGATGCCTAATTCTGGATAAGCCGCGGCTAATACAGCACTTCCACATCCACCTAAAACAAGCCAAAATGTACCGAAGAATTCAGCCGATAATTTTTTAAACATGATAAACCTCTAATAAATTAATTTGAAAAACGCGAATGATCGTAGGGTAGTGCGCTTTGTGACGCGCTATGCTGCGATTTTTCGTCCTCTCATTAGAGTAAGTTCGGCGTAGAAAGTTGTGTAAAGTTGTGTAAATGGGTATTTGCTTTCGGAAGTCTGTATGTCTAGATTGTTATTTCAACGATTTTTCATTAAAATGTGAAGCAATCATTAGGTTTATAAGGTAGTCGATATGGCGGAGTGGGACGGTAAATATATTAGCCCTTATGCAGAGCATGGGAAAAAAAGTGAGCAAGTCAAAAAAATTACGGTGTCGATTCCGATTAAGGTGTTGGAAATTTTAACCAATGAACGGACACGTCGCCAAATTCGTAATTTGCGCCATGCGACGAATAGTGAGTTGTTATGTGAGGCGTTTTTGCACGCGTTTACCGGTCAACCTTTGCCGACCGATGAGGATTTGTTAAAAGAGCGCAGTGATGAAATTCCGGAGCAGGCGAAAGCGGTGATGCGTGAATTGGGCATTGATCCGGAAACCTGGGAATATTAGACCGCACTTTTGGGCTTTTTAAAGATAAATTACGTGGAAAAGGCTTGCGAGATGACAGAATTACCTGTATAATCCGCAAGCTTTTTATATGAAAGTCGTTTAATGTAATCATTTATTAAACGGGTATTACAATAGGTAATACATAAACAATGTTCCCGATTTGGGAGCTAAAACAGGTTACTGCACTTCCCTTTCAATTTGATGTGTGAGAGGTGATGGTGTCAGTTTTATTATTAGCTAAATTTATTGGAGCTCTGGTCTAATGCAGAACCAAAGAATCCGTATCCGCTTAAAAGCTTTTGATCATCGTTTAATTGATCAATCTACAGCGGAGATCGTAGAAACAGCTAAACGTACTGGCGCGCAAGTTCGTGGTCCGATTCCTTTACCGACTCGTAAAGAACGTTTTACCGTGTTGATTTCTCCACACGTAAATAAAGACGCTCGTGACCAATATGAAATTCGTACTCACAAACGTTTAGTAGATATCGTAGAGCCAACAGAAAAAACTGTTGATGCATTAATGCGTTTAGATTTGGCTGCCGGCGTTGACGTGCAGATCAGCCTAGGTTAATTAAGAGGTTATGACAATGATTGGTTTAGTCGGTCGTAAAGTTGGTATGACTCGTATCTTCAATGAAGATGGCGTGTCTATTCCAGTTACCGTTATCGAAATCGAAGCCAACCGCGTAACTCAAGTTAAAACTCTTGAAAACGATGGCTATACTGCAGTTCAAGTTACTACTGGCTCTAAAAAAGCAAGTCGTGTAACTAAGCCTGAAGCTGGTCATTTCGTGAAAGCAGGTGTTGAAGCTGGTCGCGGTTTATGGGAATTTCGTACTGAAGGTGAAGAATTCACTTTAGGTCAAGAAATTAACGTTGACATCTTTACTGATGTTAAAAAAGTAGATGTTACTGGTACTTCTAAAGGTAAAGGTTTCCAAGGTGGTGTTAAACGTTGGAATTTCCGTACTCAAGATGCTACCCATGGTAACTCTTTATCACATCGTGTGCTTGGTTCTATTGGTCAAAACCAAACTCCAGGTCGTGTGTTTAAAGGTAAAAAAATGGCAGGACACTTAGGTGCTGAACGCGTAACCGTTCAATCCCTTGAAGTTGTTCGCGTAGATGCTGAGCGTAAATTATTATTAGTGAAAGGTTCTGTACCTGGTGCAACTAATAGTGATGTTATTGTTAAACCAGCAGTTAAAGCATAAGTCTAGGAGATAGAGATGGAATTACAAGTTGTAGGTGCAAACGCACTCACTGTTTCTGAAACTACCTTCGGACGTGAGTTTAACGAAGCGTTGATCCATCAAGTAGTTGTTGCTTATGCAGCAGGTGCTCGTCAAGGTTCTCGCGCGCAAAAAACTCGTGCTGAAGTGTCTGGTTCAGGTAAAAAACCTTGGCGTCAAAAAGGTACAGGTCGTGCGCGTTCTGGTGATATTAAATCACCAATCTGGCGTTCAGGTGGTGTGACTTTCGCAGCTAAACCACAAGATCACAGCCAAAAAGTGAACAAAAAAATGTACCGTGGCGCAATTAAAAGCATTCTTTCTGAATTAGTTCGTCAAGACCGTTTGGTTGTGGTGGAAAAATTCGAAATTGATGCGCCAAAAACAAAAGTATTAGCACAAAAATTAAAAGATATGGCGTTAACTGACGCGCTTATCATCACTGCAAGTTTAGATGAAAATCTATTCTTAGCGGCACGTAACTTATATAAAGTTGATGTACGTGATGTGCAAGGTATCGACCCAGTTAGCTTAATCGCTTTCGATAAAGTGGTTGTTACTGTTGATGCAGTGAAACAAATTGAGGAGATGTTAGCATGATTCAACAAGAACGTTTGCTAAAAGTGTTAAAAGCACCACATGTCTCTGAAAAAGCAACAAATAACGCTGAGAAGTCAAACACTATCGTTTTCAAAGTGGCTTTAGATGCAAATAAAGTTGAAATTGCCAACGCGGTTGAGCAATTATTTGAAGTGAAAGTGGATTCTGTTCGTACTGTGGTTGTTAAAGGTAAAACTAAACGTCATGGTGCTAAAACAGGTCGTCGCAGTGACTGGAAAAAAGCTTATGTAACTCTTCAAGAAGGTCAATCACTTGACTTCGTTGAAGGTGCGGCAGAGTAATTACGGAGGAATAAAAAACTATGGCTATCGTTAAATGTAAGCCGACCTCCGCTGGTCGTCGTCACGTTGTTAAAATCGTGAACCCTGAATTACATAAGGGCAAACCTTACGCTCCATTATTAGATACTAAATCTAAAACTGGTGGTCGTAATAATTTAGGACGTATCACTACTCGTCATATCGGTGGTGGTCATAAACAACATTACCGTTTAATCGATTTCAAACGTAACAAGTTAGATATCCCAGCGGTGGTTGAGCGTCTTGAATATGATCCAAATCGTTCTGCAAATATCGCTTTAGTGCTTTATAAAGATGGTGAACGTCGTTATATTTTAGCACCTAAAGGTTTAAGCGCAGGCGATCAAATCCAAGCTGGTGTGAATGCGCCGATTAAAGTTGGTAACTCATTACCAATGCGCAATATTCCAGTTGGTTCAACTGTGCATAACGTTGAATTAAAACCGGGTAAAGGCGGTCAAATCGCTCGTTCTGCCGGTGCGTATGTACAAATTATCGCTCGTGAAGGTAATTATGTAACTTTACGTCTTCGTTCAGGCGAAATGCGTAAAGTATTATCTGAATGTACCGCCACCATCGGTGAAGTGGGTAATTCAGAGCATATGCTTCGCGTACTTGGTAAAGCAGGTGCAAGCCGTTGGAGAGGTATTCGTCCAACTGTTCGTGGTACTGCGATGAACCCGGTTGACCACCCACACGGTGGTGGTGAAGGTCGTAACTTCGGTAAACACCCTGTTACACCTTGGGGCGTTCAAACCAAAGGTAAGAAAACTCGTCACAACAAACGTACTGATAAATTCATCGTACGTCGTCGTGGCAAATAATATTCATTAATTAAGAGGAAAAGCCATGCCACGTTCTCTCAAGAAGGGTCCATTCCTTGACCTACACTTGTTGAAGAAGGTAGAGAAGGCGGTGGAAAGCGGGGATAAAAAACCAATTAAAACTTGGTCCCGTCGTTCAATGATCATTCCATCAATGATTGGATTGACCATCGCAGTCCATAATGGTCGTCAGCACGTTCCTGTTTATGTTTCTGATGAAATGATCGGTCATAAATTAGGTGAATTTGCACCGACTCGTACTTACCGCGGTCACGCTGCGGATAAGAAAGCTAAGAAGTAAGGGGTAAAAGATGGAAACTATTGCAAAACATCGTTACGCTCGCACTTCAGCACAAAAAGCTCGCTTAGTTGCGGATTTAATCCGTGGTAAAAAAGTAGCTCAAGCGTTAGAAATTTTAACTTACACCAACAAAAAAGCGGCAGCTTTGGTGAAAAAAGTGCTTGAGTCTGCGATTGCTAATGCTGAGCATAATGACGGTGCAGATATCGATGATCTTAAAGTTGCGAAGATCTTTGTAGATGAAGGTCCAAGCATGAAACGTGTAATGCCACGTGCTAAAGGTCGCGCAGATCGCATTTTAAAACGTACAAGCCACATCACTGTGGTTGTGTCAGATCGTTAATCGTAGAGGAATAGCAAATGGGTCAAAAAGTACATCCACATGGTATTCGCCTAGGTATTGTTAAGCCTTGGAGCTCTACTTGGTTCGCGAATACACAAGATTTCGCTGATAATTTAGAAGGCGATTTCAAAGTACGTAAATTCTTGAATAAAGAATTAGCGAATGCTTCCGTGTCACGTATCACTATTGAGCGTCCGGCAAAAAGTATTCGTGTAACAATTCACACAGCTCGTCCAGGTATCGTTATCGGTAAAAAAGGCGAAGATGTTGAAAAATTACGTAACGCAGTAGCTCAAATCGCGGGCGTTCCGGCACAAATCAACATTGCTGAAGTGAAAAAACCTGAATTAGATGCAAAATTAGTTGCAGATAGCATCGCTTCTCAATTAGAGCGTCGTGTTATGTTCCGTCGTGCGATGAAACGCGCGGTACAAAACGCAATGCGCTTAGGTGCCAAAGGTATCAAAGTTGAAGTAAGCGGTCGTTTAGGTGGTGCAGAGATTGCACGTTCTGAGTGGTATCGTGAAGGTCGCGTACCTCTACATACATTACGTGCGGACATCGATTATAACACTGCTGAAGCTCATACTACTTACGGCGTTATCGGCGTTAAAGTATGGATCTTCAAAGGTGAAATTCTTGGTGGAATGGCTGCAATTGCACAACAACCGGAACAACAACCTGCCGCGCCTAAAAAGGCACCACGCGGTAAAGGTCGTAAATAAGGAGAATTGTTAAATGTTGCAACCAAAACGTACAAAATTCCGTAAAGTCCACAAAGGTCGTAACCGTGGTATTGCTGGTGGTACAGAAGTTAGCTTCGGTACTTTCGGTTTAAAAGCAGTTGGTCGTGGTCGTTTGACCGCACGTCAAATCGAAGCCGCTCGTCGTGCGATGACTCGTGCAGTTAAACGTCAAGGTAAAATCTGGATCCGTGTATTCCCAGATAAACCAATTACTGAAAAACCATTAGAAGTTCGTATGGGTAAAGGTAAAGGTAACGTTGAGTACTGGGTAGCCTTAATCCAGCCGGGCAAAGTCCTTTATGAAATGGATGGTGTGTCTGAAGAAATCGCAAGAAACGCATTTGCATTAGCAGCGGCGAAATTGCCAATCAAGACCACTTTCGTAACTAAAACGGTGATGTAATGAAAGCTCAAGAACTACGTACAAAAACTGTTGAAGAGCTGAATGCTGAATTGGTTAACTTGTTAGGTGAGCAATTCAAATTGCGTATGCAAGCAGCCACCGGTCAGCTTCAACAAACCCATCAGTTAAAACAAGTGCGTCGCAGTATTGCACAAGTGAAAACTGTATTAACCGAGAAGGCGGGTGAGTAATGACTGATAAAATTCGTACCGTGCAAGGTAAAGTTGTAAGTGACAAAATGGATAAATCCTTTGTTGTTGCTATCGAACGTAAGGTTAAACACCCACTTTATGGTAAGTTTATCCGTCGTACAACTAAATTACATGTACACGATGAAAACAACGAAGCGAAATTAGGTGATGTTGTTGAAATTAGAGAGTGTCGTCCACTTTCTAAAACTAAATCTCACACTTTAGTTCGCGTTGTTGAAAAAGCAGTAGCTTAATCAACAGACTAAT
>R18__coassemble_2945_pt1 | contig 9363 bp, 12 predicted proteins | sample R18__metabat2_low_PE_026 | metagenome-assembled genome bin R18 | reverse complement strand
GAATACCTGCCTGTCACGCAGGGGGTCGCGGGTTCGAGTCCCGTCCGTTCCGCCACCCTAATTAGGGGCGTAGTTCAATTGGTAGAGCACCGGTCTCCAAAACCGGGTGTTGGGAGTTCGAGCCTCTCCGCCCCTGCCATCAAACACATTTTATTATCATTTCAATATCTTATTACCTCTTTTATTCTTTAAACTTTGTTTACTCTATAAAACTTGCTGATTATAATGCAAGAAGTGTTTACAAATTTTAAAGGTAGTACAATGCAGTTTTCTAAAATGCACGGTTTAGGCAATGATTTTGTTGTCGTCGATGCAGTAACTCAAAATGTTTATTTTCCAACAGAAACCATCAAAAAATTAGCGGATCGCCATTGCGGAATTGGTTTTGATCAATTATTGATTGTTGAGCCGCCTTATGATCCGGAATTGGATTTTCATTACCGTATTTTCAACGCGGATGGTAGTGAAGTGGCGCAATGTGGCAATGGCGCACGTTGTTTTGCTCGTTTTGTAACACTCAAAGGGTTGACCAACAAAAAAGATATTGCGGTTAGTACCACAAACGGAAAAATGATTTTAAGCGTTAAAGATGATGGAATGATCCGCGTAAATATGGGGGAGCCTATTTGGGAGCCTGCCAAAATCCCATTTATTGCGAATAAATTTGAAAAAAATTATATTTTGCGCACAGACATTCAAACCGTACTTTGTGGCGCTGTATCAATGGGCAATCCGCACTGCGTTGTTCAGGTTGACGATATTGCCACTGCCAATGTTGCCGAACTTGGACCATTATTGGAAAGCCACGAACGTTTTCCGGAACGTGTTAATGCAGGATTTATGCAAGTGATGAATCGCCAACATATTAAATTACGGGTTTACGAGCGTGGTGCAGGAGAAACTCAGGCTTGCGGCAGCGGTGCTTGTGCGGCGGTGGCAGTCGGTATTATGCAAGGTTTGCTGGATAATCGCGTGCAAGTTGATTTGCCGGGCGGCAGCTTAACGATTGAATGGGATGGCGTCGATTCGCCGCTTTATATGACAGGCGATGCCACACATATTTACGACGGTGTGATTCGGCTTTAGTTCGCGAAATATTACAGGTAAAAGAAAATGACGTTGCAGCAAACCGAAGATTTTGTGGCGCAATATTTGCAGTCGCATCCTGATTTCTTCAAGGATCACCTTGAAGTGCTGGATAAACTCTATTTACCATCCAGCCAAGACGGAACGCTTTCATTAGTGGAAGTGCAGCTTGAACGCCAGCGCCAGCGAATTAAGTCGCTGGAAGCGGAATTAGAGCGATTTTCGCAATTAGCACGACAAGAGCAGGACATTTTTTTCGGCTTGATGCCGCTACAACATAGCCTATCCCACTGCGTCAATTTACATCAAGGCGAGCAGCAACTCAATTTATGGGCGCAGAAACTGGATTTGCAACAAGCCAAAATCCTGTTATTCAATGATCAATGGCGCAAGCATCCTACCATCGACGAACGTTATTGGGTCGATCGGAAGGCGTTTGAGTTAATTCGTTTGGAAAGAATGGGCTTGCGTCATTTTTATTTAGGGCAACTGACGCACAAAGAAAAAACCTTATTATTCTTGCCGGAGGAATTTCCTATCGGCTCGGTTGCTTGTTGTTTGTTGGGCGCTAAAACTGCCACAAAACCGACCGCACTTTTATTATTTAGCGCGCGCGATGAACGTCATTTTCACAACGGGCAAGATACCGCTTTTTTAAAACATCTGGTCAGCATTGTTGAGCTACATTTGCAACGCTGGATGGCAAATTACATGGATAACGCCTAATGCAAACAGCATTACATCAATATTTGAATTATCTCAAAATTGAGCGCCAATTAAGCCCGCATACCTTGGCGAATTATCAACGTCAATTGGAAGCGGTGTGCGCGATTTTGCAGCAAAACGACATTCACCAATGGCAACAAATAACGCCGAGTGTGGTGCGTTTTGTGTTGGCTCAAAGCAAAAAAGAGGGTTTAAAGGAAAAAAGTTTAGCGTTGCGCTTGTCGGCGTTGCGCCAATTTTTGGCATATTTAGTCCGCCAAGGTGTGTTGGCGGTTAACCCCGCTGTGAGCATTTCTGCACCAAAACAAGCGAAGCATTTGCCCAAAAATATTGATGCGGAACAAGTACAGCAACTGCTGGCGAATGATAGCAAAGAGCCGATCGATATTCGTGATCGCGCGATGATGGAGTTGATGTACAGTTCCGGCTTGCGCCTATCCGAATTGCAAGGCTTAAATTTAAGTAGCATCAACACGCGATCGCGTGAAGTACGCGTGCTAGGGAAAGGGAACAAAGAGCGTATCTTGCCTTTCGGACGCTATGCTTCCCATGCTATTCAACAATGGTTAAAAGTGCGGTCATTATTTAACCCAAAAGATGAGGCGCTTTTTGTCAGCCAGCTTGGCAATCGCATGACGCAACGGGCAATTCAAAAGCGCCTTGAAGTTTGGGGCATTCGGCAAGGCTTAAACAGCCACCTTAACCCGCACAAATTACGCCATTCCTTTGCCACCCATATGCTGGAAAACAGTTCGGATTTGCGAGCGGTGCAAGAATTGCTCGGGCATAGTAATTTGTCCACGACGCAAATTTACACCCATCTCAATTTCCAACATCTTGCGCAAGTTTATGATGCGGCTCATCCGCGGGCAAAGCGAAAAAAATAGGAAAACCACATGAAATTTTACCGCACTTTGCAACCTTTTCGCGCCATCAGCTTTGATTTGGACGATACGTTATATGATAACCGCGAAGTCATTCGTCAGGCGGAATGGCACTTTATTGATTATGTGAAAACGCGCAGCGAAATTGCCGAATTTAATCAAGAATATTGGCGATCTTGGCGCGATCGTATAGCGCAACAATTTCCCCATTTAACTCATGATGTGACCGCTTGGCGTGCAGAAGCCTTGACCGCCTTGCTACAATTTCAGCAAAAAAGTGCGGTCGAAATTGCGCAAATTTGTCAGCAAGCCATGGCAATTTTCTTTGAATGGCGCAATAAAATTCAATTGCCGCGCGAAACGGTAGAAATATTGACCGCACTTAAACCCCATTATCCGTTAATTGCGATCACGAACGGTAACGTAGATCCAAAACGTATTGGCTTGCATTATTTTGATCATTATTTTCGCGCCGGCGAAGCCTATCCCAATGGGCATTTCCGCGCCAAGCCGCATCCTGATATGTTTCATCATTGTGCAACAACGTTAAACATCGCGCCGCAGGATATTTTGCACGTGGGCGATAATTTGATCACTGACGTACAAGGCGCGTTGCAAGCGAGATGCCAAGCGGTATGGATTAATTTATCCGGCGAGACCATTGCCGCGTTTAGCGAGGCGCGCTTATTACCAAGCGTAGAAATTAATGAATTATCTCAATTACTTGCGGTTACACAGCAATAATCCGATCACGATTAAGATGGCGCTGATAATATGGTAAGCATAAAGGCTTTCGCCTAAAATCAGAATGCTTAGCGCGGCGGCAAATAAGGGCGTGGTGTTGGTAAAGACCGCGCCTTTTTCGCCACCGACGATCGAAATTCCGTAATTCCAAAACGCGTAAGATAAAATTGACGGACCGATAATTAAATACGCGACGATTTCCCATTGTTCCGCGGTAAATGCTGAATAGACGGGGATGTCGGTTTGCAGATAAACATACAGAAAAATTGGCGTAAAGAGTAGCATTGCACTGGCGATCAGGCAGGTCAAAAACACTGAATTGGGTAAGTGTGCCGGACGCAGGCGAATAATGCAGCAATAAAGCGCCCAAGCCAATGATGCGCCCATTGCCCATAAATCGCCACGGTTAATATCCAACGCCAGTAGATGGCTTAATTCGCCGCGACTTAACAACCAAAGCACTCCGAAAAAACTCACCACTGCGCCAAGTAAGGCGGTCGGGCGAATAGGATCGCCGAAAACCACGCGATTAATAAAAATCACGACAATCGGCACAACGGCAAGATAAATGCTGGAATTAAGCGCGCTGGTTGAGGTTAAGCCTTGGTAAGTAAAAACGGGGAAAATGACAATACCGAGTATGGCAAGTGCGGTGATAATTTTCCAACTTTTGGAGATTTCCTCTCGATAAGGTTTGAGCCTTTTATAAAACAAGCATAACATCACAACCGCAGCGGGAAACCAGCGGGAATAGTTGAGAATGATGGGGTGTAAATCTTGGCTGAGGATTTTACCGAAAATATAATTTCCACCCCAAAATAATGTAGCAAGAATTAAGCAAAAATATCCATATCCTTGTTTGTTCATATCAATCGTCCTTTTTCTATGATAATGCCGACATTATTCGCCTGCGCCACTGCTTTAGGCTTGCTAAGTTTGAGCTTTATCCAAGGAATCGCAAAGCGTTGTTGTAGCGCCTCTGCTACTTCATACGCCACCCGTTCAATTAACAAAAAGGGTTTAGCTTGGACATAATCAATAATAAATTCGCTGACTTGTGCATAATTTAAGCAATACGTGACGTCATCCGTTTGTGCCGCTTTTTCGCTGTCCCATGCCATTTCCAAATCAAATACTAATTTTTGCTTGATTTGTTGTTCCCAATCGTAAACACCAATTTGTGCGAAAACGGTTAATCCCTCAATAAAAATGCGATCCATTTGATAACTCCCCTAATATATTTAGCATAATGCGTATTATGCTATCAAGTTTATGCGCTTTTCTGTAGAATAGACCAACAAATTTTTTTCTTTTTACATGACAAAAGGATCGATGATGAGTATTTTTGCGCTTTTTTATATGTTATTTGCCTATTTGTTAGGATCCATATCAAGTGCGATTTTATTCTGCAAAATGGCAGGTTTGCCGGATCCGAGAGAAAGCGGTTCGCATAATCCTGGCGCGACGAATGTGTTACGCATTGGCGGACGTTGGGCGGCGCTGGCGGTATTGTTGTTTGATATTTTAAAAGGGATGTTGCCGGTCTGGGGCGGTTACTATCTTGGATTAAGTCAGTTTGAGCTGGGGATGGTCGCGTTAGGTGCGTGTTTGGGGCATATTTTTCCGATTTTCTTTAAATTCAAAGGCGGAAAAGGCGTTGCCACCGCGTTTGGCGCTATTGCACCGATCGCTTGGGGCGTTGCCGGCAGTATGATTGGCACTTGGCTGTTTGTTTTTGTGATCAGTGGTTATTCTTCTTTAAGCGCTGTGGTGACCGCCTTGTTGGTCCCGTTTTATGTGTGGTGGTTCAAACCGGAATTTACTTTTCCCGTTGCGCTGGTGTGCTGTTTATTGATTTACCGCCATCACGACAATATTCAACGTCTATGGCGCGGACAAGAAGATAAAGTATGGTCGAAATTGAAGAAAAAATCATAATTCGGGTGCATACTTTAGCAAAGTGCGGTCAATTTTTCAGCGGTTTTGTCAATATCCCTCTTCATTAAGAGGGATATTTTTTTATCTATAAACGCCTGTTTATTCAAACCAAATTAATGATGCCATTCTTCCTGTTTGTTTCTCTCGGCGATAAGAGAAAAATTGCTGTTGATCTAAATAGGTACAATGTTCTCCGCCGCTGATTTGCGTCACGCCCAAGGCGTTGAGACGTTGGCGGGCAAGTTGGTAGAGATTGCCTAAGTATTTTCCAGAGGCGTTAGGATCAGGGAGAAAGGCTTGTTGGGCTTGCGGATCATGCGCCACAAATTGCGCCACCACGTCTTCGCCCACTTGAAAGGCGCTCGGACCGATAGCCGCGCCGAACCATGCCATAATGTCCTCTTTTGGCGATTGAAAACAATCTAGCGTTTGCTCCAAAATACCGTCACACAATCCGCGCCAACCGGCGTGAGCCGCAGCGACTTCATTGCCTTGTCGGTTTGTGAACAACACTGGCAAACAATCGGCGGTCATCACTAAACAGACTTGCTTGGGCTGATGGGTATAAGCTGCATCCGCATTGAGATCGTTTCCGTCACAAGGCAAATGTAGCACCTTGGTGCTGTGGGTTTGCGTCAGAAAAACCGGATATTGTGGCAAGCCGAATTGTTCGGTTAATAAAGTGCGGTTATTTTTGACCGCACTTTTTTCATCGCCCACATGATCACCCAAATTAAAACTGTCATAAGGCGCTTGGCTATATCCCCCTTGACGCAAGGTCATCAAGGCGTGGACGTTTTTTGGTGCTTGCCACGTTGGGGTTAGGTGTTTCATATTAATAGTCCAATTCGTCCTTATGTAATTGATAATCGGCTTTTAAGGCTTCGACCAATTCAACGAAGTCTGCCGGCAATGGCGCGTACCATTCCATCATCTCGCCACTAATTGGATGCGCCAAACGCAACATTACCGCGTGCAATGCTTGGCGTTTAAATTCACGCATCACGCGCATTAATTCTTCGCTGGCGTTTTTCGGCGGGCGTGGGCGTCCGCCATAGGTTTGATCGCCAAGCAATGGATGGGCAATATGTGCCATATGCACCCGAATTTGATGGGTACGACCGGTTTCGAGGCGCAAACGTAAACGGGTGTAATCGCGAAAACGCTCCATAATTCGATAATGGGTTACCGCCGGTTTACCCAAAGGATGTACCGCCATATGAGTGCGCTTGGTCGGATGGCGCGCCATTGGCTGATCTACCGTGCCGCCTTTGGTCATAATGCCGCTGGCAATGGCTTCATATTCACGGGTAATTTTGCGTTTTTGCAAATCGCGCACTAACTTGGTTTGCGCCGGAATGGTTTTGGCGACTACCATCAAGCCCGTAGTGTCTTTGTCCAAGCGATGCACAATGCCGGCGCGCGGTACTTCTGCAATTTCAGGATAATGATAAAGTAGCGCATTTAAAACCGTGCCTTTCGGATTGCCGGCGCCGGGGTGAACTACAAAATCTTTCGGTTTATTGATCACCAAAATATGCTCATCTTCATAAACGATATCTAGCGGAATATTTTCGGCCTCAAAGCGGGTTTCGTCCTCCACTTCCACCGTAATTTCCACTTGTTCGCCGCCATAGACTTTGCTTCTCGGCACATTGTTGACTTGCCCGTTAACCAAGACCAAATCGTCTTCGATCCAGGTTTTGAGTCGCGAGCGGGAATAGTCGGGGAACAATTCCGCTAAAGTTTGGTCTAATCGTTGTCCCATTTGTTCAGGTCGGACTTCAGCCGACAAAATAAGTTGTGCCATAAATAAAAAAATCCGTGAATAGTTTGCTTATTTAGCAATGTTATATAAAATATCGGATAATTGTAACTCATTTATCATTGCACGTAAAAAATAAGGATCAACCAATGCGTAAATTAAAATCGCTTACCCTCGTTGCATTAGCTGCTTTGGCAATCAGCGCCTGTTCAAGTTCCAACAAAGAAGTGGAGCAAGGTTCTGAGCAAGAGCTTTATAGTAAAGGTCAAACCTATTTGCAAGATGCGGATTATTCACAAGCCATTCGCTATTTAGATGCGGTCAACACTCGCTTCCCGGGAACCGCTTACAGCGAACAAGCCCAGCTCAATTTGATTTACGCTTATTATAAATCCCAAGATTACACCAAAACCTTGGTCACTGCGGACCGTTTCTTGCAATTGCACCCAAACAGCCCGAATTTAGATTATGTTATTTATATGGCAGGGTTAACCAATTCCGCCTTAGGGGATAACTTTATTCAGGATTTCTTTGGCGTTGATCGCGCGACGCGTGAAAACTCATCGATCAAAACTGCCTTTGCTAATTTCCAAAATTTAGTGCAACATTTCCCGAATAGCGTTTATGCGCCGGATGCGGTCGCGCGTATGGCATATATCAAAGCCAGCCTCGCGCGTCATGAATTGGCGATTGCTAAATTTTATGCCAAACGTAACGCACACGTCGCTGTTGCTAACCGCGTGGTGGGGATGTTGCGTCAATATCCTGACACCCAAGCAACATTAGATGCGTTACCGTTGATGAAAGAAGCCTATGAAAAAATGAATTTAACCCAGTTGGCAAACCAAACGGAAACCTTAATCCAAGCCAACCAAGGTAAACATTTTGACGAAGTAGAAAAACCGAAAGAGCCTGAATTAACCACTGTGCCGCAGGCGAAATAAGATTAGGCGAAATAAAAAATAATCCACGAAAAAAGCATAGCATTTGCGCTATGCTTTTTTGTTACTTTTCGTTGCGGTGCAAACCCAATAAGTTGTGCTGGCGGTGAAAAGAGGGAAAGGAAAAGTGCGGTCAAATTTGAGGTTATTTTATGGTTTCCGCACCTTGTTCAAACCAGCTTTCTAAAATTAAGCAAGCAGAAATTCCGTCAATTTTGCCTTTGTTGAGCGCTTTGAAGCCACCACGTTGGAAGATTTCGGCGCGAGCTTCGGTGGTGGTGAGGCGCTCATCTTGCAATACCACATTGACCCCGAAGCGCCCATGTAAGCGTTGGGCAAATTTTTTTGCGCGTAGGGTCAAATCCTGTTCGCTCCCGTCCATATTGAGCGGAAGTCCGACCACCACCACTTGCGGTTTCCATTCTCGTAAACATTTTTCAATGTGTTCCCAATTAGGAATGCCATCTTGCGCTTTGAATGCCGGCAAGGCTTGCGCTGTACCGGTGATGCTTTGTCCGACAGCGCAACCGATACTTTTGGTACCAAAATCAAAGGCTAACGCGGTAAATCCCATTAACAATGCCCCGCTTGATATGCCAGATGATGATGTTGGATACCCAATAATAATTGCGCTTCCAACCAACGGTTTTCACAAGGCGTATGAAACAGAATTTGCTCATTGGCAGGAACCACCAACCAATCGTTATTGGCAATTTCATTTTCTAATTGGTTTGGCGACCAACTGGCGCAGCCTAGTGTGACCAAATATTGTTCCGGCTGTGCTGAAGTACCAAAGGTTTGTAAAACATCTGCCGAAGTCGTAAGCGTTAATTGATCGCTGATTTTGTAACTGTGCTGAAAGGCTTGCGAGGTTGGCGTGTGCAAAATAAAGCCACGCTCAAGATTAACCGGTCCGCCGGATAAAACCAATTCGTCGGGATAACGACGATGATCTGCCATCAGAAAATTCATTTTGGCGCAAAGTTCAGCAATGCTTAAATCTGTGGGATGGGTGATCACCAAGCCCATCGAGCCTTGTTCGTTATGCTCACACACATAGACTACCGCACGGTGAAAATATTCATCATTTAAATGCGGCATGGCAATCAAAAAATGATTTTGTAGTTCCATCATCGCTCCTTAACCGAGCCAATCGGTTTTTGCTTTCCTAATTTCATTATGCTAAATCACCAAAACACACTTGTAGCGCGCTAATGGCAACTAAAGCCGCGGTTTCGGTGCGTAAAATACGTTGTCCTAACTACACGTCGGTAAATCG
>R18__coassemble_2911_pt1 | contig 9520 bp, 7 predicted proteins | sample R18__metabat2_low_PE_026 | metagenome-assembled genome bin R18 | reverse complement strand
ACATTACGTGAATATATTAAATTGCACCAAATGGAAGATCAATTTGGTGAAGTGTTGGTACCAACCGAAGAAGTGGTTGAAAATGTCGGCGGAAAACGTCGCAAAAGTGAGCGCAAATATTTCCCGGGTTATGTACTCGTGCAAATGGAAATGAATGATTATACGTGGCAATTAGTTCGTAGCGTTCCTCGTGTAATGGGATTTATCGGTGGAACTCCGGATAAACCCGCGCCAATCAGCAATCGCGAAGCGGATATCATTTTAAATCGCCTTGAGCAAAATTCAGATAAACCGAAACCAAGAACGACGTTCCAACCGGGTGAAGAAGTGCGTGTTACTGAAGGACCATTCGCTGACTTTAACGGAACCGTGGAAGAAATTGATTACGAAAAAGGTCGCCTTAAAGTTTCCGTTTCTATCTTTGGTCGCGCTACGCCAGTTGAGCTTGAATTTGGTCAAGTCGAAAAAGTTAACGGTTAATTTTAATTTATGATGAACGAAACCGCTTGTTGCCAAGGTAACAGGCGGTTTTTTATAAATGCAGATAAATCAACAAAACTGCTTGAAAAAGCACCGCACTTTCTATATAATTCGCACCCTATTATGAGCAAGTTGTCTTGCTCATATTTTTGTAAACTAGGGAAGCCGCAAGGCGTTATTACCCATTCCAGAGGAAATTAAAAATGGCAAAAAAAGTACAGGCATACGTTAAGTTGCAAGTTGCAGCGGGTATGGCTAACCCTTCACCACCAGTTGGTCCTGCTTTAGGTCAACAAGGTGTTAACATCATGGAATTCTGTAAAGCATTCAACGCTCGTACTGAGAGCTTAGAAAAAGGTTTACCGATTCCTGTGGTCATTACCGTTTACGCGGACCGTTCTTTCACTTTCGTTACTAAAACCCCACCGGCAGCCGTGTTGTTGAAAAAAGCAGCAGGTATCAAATCTGGTTCTGGTAAACCAAACAAAGATAAAGTTGGTAAAGTAACACGCGCACAAGTTCGTGAAATTGCTGAAACTAAAGCAGCAGATATGACCGGTGCAACAATTGAAACTAAGATGAAATCTATTGAAGGTACTGCACGTTCAATGGGCTTGGTAGTGGAGGACTAATCAATGGCTAAACTTACCAAACGTATGAAAGCAATTAAAGCTGGCGTGGATTCAACCAAACAATATGAAATCAACGAAGCAATTGCAGTATTAAAACAATTTACTTCATCTAAATTTGTAGAAAGCGTTGATGTCGCGGTAAATTTAGGGATTGATGCGCGTAAATCTGACCAAAACGTACGCGGCGCAACCGTGTTACCACATGGTACCGGTCGTTCTGTTCGCGTTGCGGTGTTCACCCAAGGCGCAAACGCCGATGCTGCGAAAGCCGCTGGTGCAGATTTAGTGGGTATGGAAGATTTAGCGGAACAAATCAAAAAAGGCGAAATGAACTTTGATGTTGTTATCGCGTCTCCAGATGCAATGCGTGTTGTGGGTCAATTAGGTCAAGTATTAGGTCCACGTGGCTTAATGCCAAACCCGAAAGTTGGTACCGTAACACCAAACGTTGCTGAAGCAGTTAAAAATGCAAAATCTGGTCAGGTTCGTTACCGCAATGATAAAAACGGTATCATCCACACCACTATCGGTAAAGCAGATTTCGCTCCGGAACAATTAAAAGAAAACCTTCAAGCGTTATTGGCAGCGTTAAACAAAGCAAAACCAACAACAGCAAAAGGTATCTTTATTAAGAAAGTAAGCATTTCTACGACGCAAGGCGCAGGCGTTGCTGTAGATCAAACTTCACTTTAATCTTAATTTAAGTTTTTCAAAGGCGCTAGTAATAGCGCCTTTTGTTTTTCTACAAAGTGCGGTCATTTTTTTAAAGTTTTTTATGCCTCTTCCCCCACTTTTTAAACAATTCTTTTTTCATTTTGGATGTGATGTCACATTTTACGTAAAAAAATAAAAATTTCACTTGATACTGTATATCAATACAGTTAATATTATCGGGTAAAAAGTAATAACGATTTTTTTCGAGGTATAACATGGCGAGTCAAGACGCAAAAGAACCTAAAGATCCAAAAGAAGCAAAAGCCAAGGCATTAGAAGCTGCATTAGGTCAAATTGAAAAACAATTCGGTAAAGGTTCCATCATGAAATTGGGGGAAACCCAAACCTTAGACGTAGAAGCCATTTCTACCGGCTCATTGAGGTTAGACGTGGCTTTGGGGATTGGTGGTTTGCCGATGGGGCGGATCGTGGAAATTTTTGGACCGGAATCTTCAGGAAAAACCACATTAACCCTTTCCGTGATTGCGCAAGCACAAAAACAAGGCAAAACCTGCGCCTTTATTGATGCAGAACACGCGTTAGATCCGATTTATGCGGCAAAATTGGGCGTTGATGTTAAAGAATTATTAGTATCGCAGCCGGATAATGGTGAGCAAGCCTTAGAAATTTGTGATGCATTGGTGCGTTCCGGTGCAGTTGATGTGGTGATTGTTGACTCGGTTGCGGCATTAACGCCGAAAGCGGAAATTGAGGGCGATATGGGCGATTCGCATATGGGGCTACAAGCGCGTTTGATGTCGCAAGCCTTACGTAAATTAACCGCGCAAATTAAAAGCTCCAATTGCTTAGTAGTGTTCATTAACCAAATTCGGATGAAAATTGGGGTAATGTTTGGTAATCCGGAAACGACAACCGGTGGTAACGCATTAAAATTCTATGCTTCTGTTCGTTTGGATATTCGTCGCGTTGGTTCGGTAAAAGAGGGCGATGAAATTATCGGTAATGAAACCCGGGTAAAAGTGGTGAAAAATAAAGTGGCACCGCCATTCCGCCAAGTGGAATTCCAAATTTTATATGGTGAGGGAATCTCCAAAAATGGTGAATTAATCGAATTAGGCGTGAAACATAAATTGGTCGAAAAATCAGGCTCTTGGTATTCCTATAGCGGTGAAAAAATTGGGCAAGGTAAAGCCAATGCCATGAAATGGTTAACGGAGCATCCGGAACAAGCCTTGGAGCTGGAAAATCGATTACGTACCGAATTATTGGCAAATCCGGATAAAACGCTGATGGCGGATATTGAGCAAGTCGAACATGAAGAAGTGTTAGACGATAGCGATTTTTAAACCGAAATCGAGCGAAAAGTGCGGTCATTTTTGACCGCACTTTTGTTAAATGGAGAGCCATTTCGCAACAGGCTTCATTGTGATCATAAGGAGTAAAAATGTCATCACTGGCGTTAAATTACATTGTGAATTTATTATCCCGTCGCGAATATAGCGAATTTGAATTGCGTTGTAAAATGCAAGAAAAAGCCTTTTCTGAAGATGAAATCAACCAAGCGTTAAGCCAGGCACAGCAAAAACATTGGCAAAGCGATAAGCGTTTTACCGAAAATTATATTCACGCTCGCTCACAACGTGGTTATGGATTTAATCGCATCCAACAAGAATTAAAACAACTCAAAGGCATCCAATCTTTGGTGATTGATGAAACTATGGCGGAATTGGACATTGATTGGTCGGCGTTAGCGCGTAACACTTTGCGTAAAAAATTTCCCGATTATGCCAAATGTAAGGATCCGAAAGCTAAACAAAAAATTTGGCGCTATATGCTTTCTCATGGATTTTTCGCGGATGATTTTAAGCAGTATATCGGCACACCGCAGGAGGATTGGGACATTTAAATAATAATTATTCTTATTAATCCCTTGATTTACATTGTATCTTTACTTTTTCTTGTCTTTATTTAAGGTTAATTTGATCTAATTCATAAAACCGCTTTTCTATTCATGATTTAATTTGCGCTATGTTATTCATTACTATTTTGAGGGATTTATGGATAAGTTAAATCATCATTCATCTTGTTCACGACGAACATTTTTAAAGGGAACATCTGTTGGTTTAGCCGCGGTGGCAGCGGATATTTCGCTCCCGTTTAACGCGATGGCAAGTACGGAAAGCGTTGCGGCGGATAGTGCGGTCGTTTCTGAAGAGAAAATTGTGTGGAGTGCTTGTACGGTAAACTGCGGTAGTCGCTGTCCGTTAAGAATGCACGTTAAAGATAATAAAATTACCTATGTCGAAACGGATAATACCGGTACGGAAACCTATAATTTAGATCATCAAGTCCGCGCCTGTTTGCGTGGTCGTTCTATGCGTCGTCGCGTGTATAATCCGGACCGGTTAAAATACCCGATGAAACGCATTGGGAAACGAGGTGAAGGTAAATTTAAACGCATTAGTTGGGATGAAGCATTAACGGAAATTGCCGAGTCGTTGCAGAAAAATATTGCGAAATATGGCAATGAAAGTATTTATTTAAACTATGGTACGGGGACGTTAGGCGGCACGATGACGCAATCTTGGCCGCCATCTTCTACCATGTTGGCGCGCTTGATGAATTGTATCGGCGGCTATCTTAACCATTACGGGGATTACAGTACCGCGCAAATTGCAGTGGCTTTAGATTATACCTATGGCGGTGGCTGGGCGCTCGGTAATGGAATGGCGGATATTGAAAATAGTAAATTAGTGGTGCTATTTGGTAATAATCCGGCAGAAACACGGATGAGCGGCGGCGGTTTAACTTATTGTATCGAACAGGCGCGGGAAAAATCCGGTGCGAAAATGATCGTGATCGATCCTCGTTATACGGATACCGGCGCGGGACGAGAAGATGAATGGATCCCGATTCGTCCCGGTACGGATGCGGCATTGGTGTCTGCGCTCGCCTATGTCATGATTACAGAAGATTTGGTAGATCAAGCCTTCCTCGATAAATATTGCGTTGGTTATGATGAAAAAACCTTGCCGCAAGATGCGCCGCGCAATGGACATTATAAAGCGTATATTTTAGGTCAAGGGGATGACGGTATTGCAAAAACTCCGGAATGGGCAGCAAAAATCACCGGTATTCCGCAAGCGCGTATTGTCAAACTGGCTCGCGAAATTGCAACCACAAAACCGGCATTTATTGCTCAAGGTTGGGGACCGCAGCGCCGCAGTAACGGTGAGTTAATTTCGCGTGCCATTGCCATGCTACCAATTTTGACCGGTAATGTCGGCATTCATGGCGGCAATACAGGGGCAAGAGAAAGCGCTTACTCTATGCCATTTGTGCGTATGCCAACCTTAGAAAATCCAGTAAAAGCCAGCATTCCAATGTTCTTGTGGACAGATGCGATTTTCCGTGCCCATGAAATGACTGCCCTGACCGATGGTATTCGTGGTGTGGAGAAATTAACTGCGCCGATTAAAGTGATTTGGAATTATGCTAGTAACTGTTTAATTAACCAACACGCGGAAATTAACCGTACGCACGAAATTTTGCAAAATGAAGATCAATGCGAGTTGATCATCACCATTGATAACCACATGACCTCCACTGCAAAATACAGTGATATTTTATTGCCGGATTGTACTGCATCGGAACAAATGGATTTTGCCTTAGATGCTTATATTTCCAATATGGATTATGTGATTTTTGCCGATCAAGTGGTTACGCCATCTTTTGAATGTCGCAATATTTACGATATGTTATCGGATTTGGCAGAGAAATTGGGCGTGAAAGAAAAATTCACCGAGGGAAGAACGCAAGAGGAATGGTTACGTCATATTTATGAACAATCCCGTGCGAATATTCCGGAATTACCAACCTTTGAGGAATTTAGAAAACAAGGCATTTTCAAAAAAGTCGATCCGAACGGTTTTTATGTGGCGTACAAGGATTTTAGGGAAAATCCAGAAGCTAACCCATTAAAAACACCGTCTGGAAAAATTGAAATTTATTCCTCTCGTCTTGCAGAAATCGCCAAAACTTGGGCATTAAAAGAAGATGAAGTGATTCATCCGTTGCCGGTTCATGCGAACAGTTTCGAGCATTATGGCGATCCGTTGATGGAAAAATTCCCGCTACAACTTACCGGGTTCCACTACAAAGCACGTACCCATTCGACTTATGGTAACGTTGATGTGTTGAAAAGCGCTAATCCGCAAGAAGTATGGATTAATCCAATTGATGCACAACCAAGAAATATTAAAAATGGCGATATGATTCGTATTTTTAATGAGCGCGGCGAAGTGCGTATTCATGCCAAAGTGACACCGCGAATTATCCCAGGCGTTGTGGCATTAGGTGAGGGCGCGTGGCATCAAGCAGATATGTTTGGCGACAAAGTGGATCATTCTGGTTGCGTTAACGTATTAACCACGCAACGCCCGTCGCCACTTGCTAAAGGTAATCCGCAACATTCCAACTTAGTGCAAATTGAGAAAGCGTAAGGAGTAGAAGATGAGTAAGCAATATGGTTTTTATTTTGACTCCGAGCGCTGCACGGGGTGTAAAACGTGTGAATTAGCTTGTAAAGATTATAAAGATTTAGATACCGAGGTGAATTTCCGTCGCATTTATGAATATGCCGGCGGCAATTGGGTGCAACAGGCGGATGGCTGTTGGAACCAAGATGTGTTCGCTTATTATATGTCGATTTCTTGTAATCATTGTGATAATCCGGCTTGTGTACCGGTTTGTCCAACCGGTGCAATGCACAAAAATGCCGATGGATTTGTGATCGTCAATGAGGAAATCTGTATTGGATGTCGTTATTGCCACATGGCGTGTCCGTATGATGCGCCACAGTATGATGCGAAAAAAGGACACATGACCAAATGCGACGGTTGTTATTCGCGCATTCAAGAGGGACAAAAACCGATTTGCGTGGAGGCTTGTCCGTTACGCGCCTTGGATTTTGCACCAATTGACGAATTGCGAGAAAAATACGGTACGCAAGCGTCCATTGCGCCATTACCGCCGGCAGAAGTGACGCACCCGAATTTAGTGGTGAAAGCCAATAAAAATGCACGCCCAAGTGGTGACGCCACGGGCTTTTTAGCAAACCCGCGGGAGGTGTAGGATGAACGCAGGATTACATGAATTACCACTGATTTTTTTCACCGTGTTGGCACAAAGTGCGGTCGGTGCATTTTTAGTTTTTACTTTCGTGTTGTTGCAGTCGCAAAATGACAAAAGCCGGCGCTATATTCATCGCGTGATGTTTGTGGTGTTGGCATTATTGGGGCTTGGTTTTGTTGCTTCAATTCTGCATTTAGGTTCGCCACTACGCGCGTTTAACTCGCTTAATCGCGTAGGCGAGTCCATGTTGAGTAACGAAATTGCCTCCGGCGCGGTATTTTTCGTGCTAGCGGGATTATATTGGCTGATTGCTATTTTAGACAAAATGCCGGCGGCATTAGGAAAACTGTGGCTGATTGTCACCTCCGTTGTCGGTTTGGTGTTTATGTATATGATGGCGAATGTCTATTTCCTTGCGACCGTACCAACTTGGCACAGCGCATTAACGCCATTGGCATTTTACCTCACGGTGGTGGTTGGCGGTTTAGCATTAGGTTACGCCTTGCTTGAACCGAATAGCGCAAAAAATTATCACTTATCTTGGGTGAAAGGATTATATGCCATCGGCGTGTTATTGATTGCAATTTGCGTGGTTTATCAAGGAACTTCCTTGGGACAAAACCACAGTTCCGTACAACAAGCCGCGACATTAGTTCCGGATTACGCGCCAATGATGGTGTTGCGTTTATGTTTGTTAGGTATTGCCGCCGTTTTATTGGCGAAAAGCAAAAATGCCACAGTGTTACTGCTTGCTGTGGTGTTGACATTCGCCGGCGAATTAATCGGACGCACGCTATTTTACGGATTGCATATGACGGTAGGCATGGCAGTTGGCGGTTAATCGTCACCACATTCGCTAAAAATTAAGCAAAAAAACACCGCACTTTTCTTCCTTTGTGAGCAAAAAGTGCGGTGCTTTTTTTAGGATTTTTTACAGCATTTTTTTCAATTGATATAAATACGCCAATGCTTGTTTTGGCGTTAAGTCATCGGGATCCACTTGTTGCAACATGGTCACTAACGCCGAAGATTTTTCATCCTCATCCATTAACATTAATTCGCCTTGTGCGGCAGTCTCGGCGGGAGAGGTTGCATTTTGATTTGGCGCCGGCAGTTGTCCGGTTTCCAATTGGGTCAATTTTTGTTTTGCCAAACGGATCACTGCTTGCGGTACGCCGGCTAGCGCCGCAACTGCCAATCCATAACTTTTGCTGGCGGCGCCTTCTTGCACACTGTGCATAAATGCAATGCTGTTATTATGCTCAAGGGCATCAAGGTGAATATTGGCAATGTCGCTTAATTGCTGCGGCAACACGGTTAATTCAAAATAATGCGTTGCAAACAAGGTGAGGGATTTGATTTTACTCGCCAGCCATTCCGCACAAGCCCATGCCAGCGCAAGCCCGTCGTATGTTGAAGTTCCTCGTCCAATCTCGTCGATCAGCACCAAGCTGTGTTCCGTGGCTTGATGTAAAATATTCGCCATTTCCGTCATCTCCACCATAAAGGTCGAACGCCCCGACGCCAAATCATCGGAGGCACCGATACGCGTAAAAATGCGATCAATCGGACCAATCACCGCACTTTCCGCCGGCACAAAACTGCCCATATACGCCATCAAAGCGATAAGTGCGGTTTGGCGCATATAGGTACTTTTCCCGCCCATATTGGGACCGGTAATGATCAGCAAATGGCGTTGGCAATCCAAATCCAGCGGATTGGCAATAAAGGGATCTTTCAACACTTGTTCCACCACAGGATGGCGCCCGTTTTGGATATGAATGCCGGTTTGCGCGCTAAATTGTGGTTGTACATAATTCAAACTTTCCGCCCGCTCCGCCAAATCGGTTAACACATCCAATTCCGCCAGCGCCATGCCCGCCAGTTGCAATGCGCCTAAGTGCGGTAATAATTGGTCAAAAATTTCATCATAAAGCTGTTTTTCCAACGCCAAAGAGGCGCCTTTGGCTTTTAACACTTTATCTTCATAGCTTTTCAATTCCGGAATAATGTAACGCTCGGCATTTTTTAAGGTTTGCCGGCGCACATAATGGATCGGCGCTTTGTGGGCTTGCCCTTGGCTGATTTGGATATAATAACCATGCACCGCATTAAAGCCGATTTTAAGCGTATCAATGCCGGTTGCCTCGCGTTCACGTTGCTCTAATTCTTCCAAATATCGCGTGGCGCCCTCCGCTAACTCGCGCCATTCGTCCAATTCGCGGTGATAACCCGGCGCAATCACGCCACCATCACGAATGAGCAACGGCGGATTTTCCACAATCGCCTGCCGCAACAAGGTTAATTGCGCGGAAAAATCGGCTAATTGAGCTAAAAGCGCGGTGAAATTTTGCGCATTTTTTTGCAAAATGGCTTGAATAGGAGGCAATTGTTCCAAGGCGGTACGCAGCCGCGTGAGATCGCGCGGACGTGCCGAACGCAGCGCTACGCGGGCTAAAATCCGCTCCATATCGCCCACTTGACGTAAATAAGGTTGCAATTCGGCGACCAAATCCTGTTGCATCAAGGTAGCAATGCATTGTTGGCGTTGTTGCAATTTGTCAATTTGACGAATGGGTTGGTGGATCCAACGTTTTAAC
>R18__coassemble_2773_pt1 | contig 9991 bp, 8 predicted proteins | sample R18__metabat2_low_PE_026 | metagenome-assembled genome bin R18 | reverse complement strand
TTGTTCTTTACTAAAGGCGCGCGGCAACAAGGTGGCAATCACATCATCTTTCAACGCCTGTTTTTCCACTTTTTTCAACTTGCGACTCTCTTTCGCTTCCAATTCAGCAATTCGCTGATCCAATTCACGTTTCACCACTTGCGCCGGCAGCATTTTTTCTTCTTTATGCGCCACGAATAAAATTTGCTTATTGTTGGCAAAATACAATAACTCACTGTTTTTTAAAGGCGATTTCCAGCCAAACTTGCGCATATCTGATTGTCCGCAAGGGTGAAATTGACATGACATCAATTGCGTTTGCAACTGCTCATCTGTCCACTCCCATTTTTTCGTCAACCGATATGCCATAATATTTTTAAACCAAATCATATTCTCTCCTGAAAAGAATGCGGTACAATGTCATTATTGTAACCTATTCGGGAGTGAAAATATGCAACCTAAACGCATTACTTTTATCGGCGGCGGAAATATGGCGCAAGCTATCGTATTCGGATTATTAAAACAGAACTACCCTGCCGACAACATTACCGTTTGTGATCCAAACCAAGAAAAACGAGATTTATTCGCGCAACGCGGTGTACAAGTGGCGGAAGATAATATCGCGGCGGTAGAGCGCGCAGAAGTCGTATTACTTGCAGTAAAACCGCAGGTGATCGCCCAAGTTTGCCATGCCTTAAGTGCGGTCGATTTTTCCGCTAAATTAGTCATTTCCATTGCCGCAGCAATTTCTGTGTCAAGATTGACCGCACTTTTACCTTCCGCTAACCAGATCGTGCGGGTCATGCCAAATACGCCGGCATTAGTCTCTTGCGGCATGGCGGGATTATATGCGCCCGCCTCGGTTTCCGCTGAAAACAAGCAACTGGCGGAAAATTTATTAAATGCAGTGGGCGAAACTTGTTGGGTAGAAAATGAAGATCAAATGCACGCAGTCACTGCTGCTTCCGGCAGTAGCCCCGCGTATTTTTTCCTGTTTATGGAAGCCATGCAAAAAGCCTTACTAGACATGAACTTAGATGAAACGACTGCTCGTCACTTAGTACAACAATCTGCACTGGGCGCGGCAAAAATGGTCATAGAAAATCCGCAATTGGATTTGGCAACCTTGCGCCAAAATGTGACCTCCAAAGGCGGAACCACTGCCGCGGCGATCCATCTTTTCCAACAACATGAATTGATAGAAACGGTACAGCAAGCCATGCAAGCCTGTGTTGCCCGTTCACAAGAAATGGAAACCTTATTCTAATGAAAATATCAGCGTTTAACTGGATGGCACTTAGCTTTTTCGGCTATTTTTGCGCCTATGGCGTGTTCGTGCCTTTTTTTCCGGTATGGTTAAAATCTCAATCCTATGGCGCAGAAACCATCGGATTTGTCATGGCAATCTCTTATTTATTCCGCTTCCTCGGCGGTATTTGGTTTTCCTCTTTGGTCAAGCGCGCCTCGCACTTAATCAACGCGCTACGCTATTTGGCATGGGCAAGTTTCGCTATTTGTTTACTGATGAGTTTCGTTGCCGAAAGTTTTTGGTTATTGTGCCTTGCGATTTGGCTGTTTGCCATGGTCAATTCCGCCGGCATTCCCATTAGCGATACCCTCGCTAGCACTTGGCAACAGCAAATTCATTTGGATTACGGAAAAGCCCGCTTAATCGGCTCCGCTGCCTTTGTGGTCGGCGTTACCGGATTTGGCTATGTTATCGGTATTATCGGCGAGCAATATATTGTCATTATTTTGACCGCACTTTTATTGCTATATTCCTTGCTACAAATGAACTCGCCGCGCCAAATGCCGCTTGATGATCAAGAAAGCGCGGTCAAAAATTCGCCAACTTTCATCCAGTTATTACAAAATAAAACCACATTACGTTTATTGATCGCCATTTCGCTCATTCAAGGCTCTCACGCCGCCTATTATGTTTATAGCGTGCTTTATTGGACCAGCATTGGCATTTCAGTACAAACCACCAGTATTTTATTGGGACTCAGTGTGGTCGCAGAAATTTTACTCTTTTTCTTCTCCACCCGATTATTCAAAACGTGGAGCGTCAGCGCGCTATTTTATTTATCCGCCGGCGCCTCTGTGGTACGTTGGTTATTGGTCAGCAGCACCGACAATCTCGCCTTAATCACCTTTACCCAAACGTTCCACAGCCTGACATATGCGGTCAGCCATTATGCGATGGTGCGCTATATCACCACACAACCGCAAAACCACATGGCAAAATTGCAAGGCTTATACAGCGGTATCTCAAGCTGCGGCGCCATTGCCTTAACGACCGCCTTATCCGGCGTGTTGTATCCAATTTCGCCGGCATTAATGTTTATTGCGATGGCGTTTTTTGCGCTACTCGCCCTCTTTTTCACACCACGCAACGTCTCGGCATTGTTGCTTAAACGAGTAAACGGGTAGGAAAATCCAGCATGAAAGATCTTAGCTTAATTGACTTATTTCTTAACGAACTCTGGTTAGAAAAAGGGTTATCGGAAAATACTGTACAATCTTATCGCTTAGATTTGACCGCACTTTGTCAATGGTTGGCGCAACATCAACTCACTTTAATTAACCTTGAACCCTTGGATTTACAAGCGTTTTTAGGCGATCGTTTAGAACAGGGCTACAAAGCCACCAGCACCGCACGGATGCTAAGTGCGCTGCGCCAGCTTTTCCAATATTTATATCGGGAAAAATACCGCAGTGACGATCCAAGCGCGATACTCAGCTCGCCGAAGTTGCCAAGCCGCCTGCCCAAATATTTGACCGAACAACAAGTCAGCGATTTGTTAAATACGCCGGCAGTGGACGACCCGCTGGAATTGCGCGATAAAGCCATGTTGGAATTACTATACGCCACGGGGTTACGGGTCACTGAATTGGTTTCGCTGACTATCGACAGCCTCAATGTGTCGCAAGGTGTCGTACGGGTCATTGGTAAAGGAAACAAAGAACGGATCGTCCCCATGGGCGAAGAAGCCAATTATTGGGTACGCCAATTTGTTTTATACGGGCGCGCCATGCTGCTCAACGGGCAAAGTTCAGATGTCTTATTTCCTAGCCGACGAGGCACCCAAATGACCCGCCAAACTTTTTGGCACCGCATCAAACATTACGCCATTTTAGCGGACATTGATGGCGACAGCCTTTCTCCGCACGTTCTACGCCACGCTTTTGCCACACATTTAGTTAATCATGGCGCTGATTTGCGCGTGGTACAAATGTTACTTGGGCATAGCGATCTTTCGACCACCCAAATTTACACCCACGTCGCCAAAGAACGCTTAAAACACCTACACGAACGCTATCACCCGCGGGGATAAAGCAGTATTTTCCGTTATATTTTGCATTTGTTATCATTGACGCCCCGCTTTTCTGACCTCGTGAAACTTATTGCTTGTTACGAACATAGCGCGTATCCCTTATTATCATTTCCGCCAATTTTTAGAAAATTAATGAAAAAAGCACCGCACTTTTCGCATTCATTATCATGTGTGCTTCCCATAAGAGATAGGTGAGAAGATAAAAATTTTAAGAAAATAATAAGCCGGCGCGAATAAAAAACGCACGCCGGCAGAATAAGCGACAAACAGGTGATTATTTTTTCTTCGCGTATTTTAAGGAGTCAATCGCAACAGCGAAGATGATGATACCGCCCTTGATGATATATTGCCAATATGGGTTAACGCCGATATAGGTCAATCCGTAGTTAATAACAGTAAAGATTAACACGCCAGTAACCACGCCGATAACCGTACCAACACCGCCGGCGAAAGAAACACCACCGACCACGCAGGCAGCAATTGCGTCCATTTCATACATAAAACCTAAGTTATTGGTGGCACTACCAATACGTCCGGCTTCTAACATCCCGCCAAAGGCGTAAAAAATACCGGCAATCATATAAATCACCGCAAGGTTGCGCGTCACATTAACGCCTGATACGCGAGCGGCTTCCGGGTTACCGCCGATAGCGAAAATATTTTTACCGAAGCGGGTTTTGTTCCACATAATCCAAACGAGCAAGGCGGCAAGAGCGGCATAAATGGTGATATACGACAATTTAAAGGCGCCTAAATTAAAAAATCCTTGGGCAAAAGTAGAAAAATTATCGCTAAAGCCGGCGATTGGTGACGATCCGACCGCATCATAGTACAAAGAGTTGATCCCGTACACAATGATCATGGTTCCCATTGTGGCGATAAATGGCGTTACGTTAAGATAGGCAATCACCAATCCGTTGAATAACCCGATCACAGCACCTACTGCACAAACCGTTAAGATCACCACCGGAATCGGAATTTCACTTAAATTTGGAAAGACGCGGTTGGCGTTATCCATGGCTTGCAACATGGTTGCAGAAACAACTGCCGCTAGCCCCACTTGGCGACCGGCGGATAAGTCGGTTCCTTGAGTAACCAAAAGCCCCGCAACGCCAAGGGCAATGATTAAGCGTACAGAAGATTGATTGAGGATATTACTAAAATTGCGCAAACTTAAAAAGCTCGGATCTTGCAGGATAATGATGACCAACAAAATCAGCAATACAAAGTAAATTGCATTTTGTTTCAGGAAATCCAGGGATTTGTTTTGTTTTAAAGCTGACATAATACTTTTCCTTTTTCAACTTATAAATATTTTGCGGCGAGTTGCAAAATTTCTTCCTGTGAGGTTTTAGCGGTTTCAACAATACCGGCGACACGCCCGTTGCTCATCACCAAAATTCGGTCGGTTACCCCTAACAATTCGGGCATTTCCGAGGAAATCATAATGATGCCTTTATCTTTTTTGGCAAGTTGCATAATCAATTGATAGATTTCAAATTTAGCGCCGATATCAATACCTCGCGTTGGCTCATCGAGCATCAAAATGTCCGGCTGAGTTAATAGCCAGCGTCCAATCACCACTTTTTGTTGGTTACCGCCAGAAAGTGATCCAATCGTGGTTTTGTGCGATGGTGTTTTGACATTCATCGCATCAATCACCCATTGCGTATCGCTTTTCATTTTGCTGCTACTTAAAAAACCTAATTTACCGAGATAGGATTTCATGTTAGAAATCAATGAGTTGAACTCAATACTTAAGTTGGCGTAAATGCCAGTAGAGCGGCGTTCTTCCGTCACGAGGGCAAAACCGTTATTGATCGCTTCAAGTGCGGTGCGATTTCGCATTGTTTTTCCGTTTAAGGTGATTTCGCCACTTTTGCGTTCACGAATACCGAAAATAGTTTCTACAATATCCGTCCGTTTGGCACCAACCAATCCCGCCACACCGAGAATTTCGCCTTTGCGCAATTCGAAGCTGACATCTTGAATAGAGGGTTGATTAAGTGCGGTCAAATTTTCAACAGTTAAGATCACCTCTTTTGGCGTGTTGGTTTTTTCTGGGAAGCGTTGCGTTAATTCGCGCCCAACCATCATCGCCACAATGCTTTCCATTGTCGTACCTTTCACAGGCACGGTATTAATCCATTTACCGTCGCGCAAAATGGTAATTTCATCGCAGATTTTGAAAATCTCATCCATTTTATGTGAGATATAGATAATGCCGCAACCGCGCTCTTTTAGCTTGGCGATAATTTTAAATAGATGTTCTACTTCTTTTTCTGATAAAGAAGATGTCGGTTCATCCATGATCACAATTTTGGCGTTGTAAGAAAAGGCTTTGGCAATTTCGATCATTTGCATTTGTGAAACGGATAAATTGGCGACCTTTTCACGCGGATCAATATCAATATCCAATTCGTTAAAAATTGCTTTGGTATCTTGATACATTTTCCCGTGATCAACAAACATCCCTTTGAGCGGATAGCGCCCAAGCCACAAATTATCCATGACGTTACGTTGACGCACGAGGTTTAATTCTTGGTGTACCATGGAAATCCCATTTTCCAAGGCTTCTTTTGATGTTTTAAAATTAACCGGTTTGCCTAAAAAGAGAATCTCACCCTCATCTTTGGCATAAATCCCAAACAGGCATTTTAGCAACGTGGATTTTCCTGCACCGTTTTCGCCCATCAAGGCGTGTACGGAATGTGAACGCACTGTCAAATTGGCATTATCCAGCGCTTTAACACCGGGAAAGGATTTGCTGACATTCGTCATGGTGAGTAGCACTTGGCTATCTTGATTTTGAGTAGGAACTGTCATATCCAACCTCTATATAAAAGGGGAGACAGCTCTCCCCTAACAACATGAGCTTGCAGCAAACATTGCCACAATGCTTTACATCATTATTTTAAAAATTCACTTAAATTTTCTTTATCTACACCAACATAAGGAATGCGTACAACGCGATCTTTAACTTCCCATTGGGTACCTTCGGTTGCCGGTTTTTCCGCAGCCAAATTATTGGCTAATTGCACCACCGCTTTACCTTGGTTCACGCCATCATTTAATACGGTTCCGGTAATTTCCCCTTTTTGGATAAGTTGTAATACTTCAGGAAGCGCATCTACACCGAAAATTGGTAATTTTTTACCATGTGCTTTTACCGCTTCTAACGCGCCCATCGCCATCCCGTCGTTATTTGAAATAATCATCTCAATATCGTTGGCTTTTGAGCTAGATAACCAAGCGTCAGTTTTATCTTTCGCCATCGCCGCATCCCACATTCCGGTATCAATAAATAATTGTTCAGTTTCAATACCTTGCGTAGTCAATTCTTCAATCACGTATTTCGTACGCGCTTCTGCATCTGGATGACCCGGCTCACCTTTCAACAACACATACTGAATTTTTCCGTCTTTGTTTAGGTCATACGCCGGATTGGCTTTCCAATGTTTAGCGATTAACGCCCCTTGAATTAAACCGGATTCTTTCGGATCCGTTCCCACATAATAGGCTTTGTCATAGCTGGCAATGGCTTTCGCACCCGGATCTTTGTTAAAAAACACAATTGGGACATCGTCAGCTTTTGCTTTATCAATAATGGTTTTCGGCGAACCCGGATCCACTAAGTTAATCGCTAAGGCTTTCACCCCTTTAGATAACAACACATCCACTTGGTCATTTTGAATAGACTGTGCATTTTGAGAGTCATTCATTAACAGTTCTACATCATTAAGCTGTTTTGCTTCTTTTTCAATCTCTTGACGCATTAACGCCATAAAATTGTCATCATATTTGTAAATGGTTACACCAATACGGGTTGCCGCTTGTGCTGCTGTTGATGCCACGCCCAAACCGACCGCTAATGCAATGGCGCTTAAAACCGTTTTTTTCATAAATACTCTCCTTCGTTACTGGACTCGTCGTAGTAAATGCTCATCAACGTTGATTAACGTACTGCCTCGAGCGATTGGGCGTAAGAATATCGAAAAATAGCGTTAAAGACTGTGATCTCTTTCACAATTATGGAAACGATTACAAAAAATAATTAAAAATTTGTTAAATAGATCACAATTTTCCGTTGATTAACTTAAACGCCCAGTAGAAAAGCGCTTCACTAAAGTAGGATTAAATTGTAAATGGGTTGGTGTATCAATGGCATTATCCACCAAACTCAACGCTAAATTTGCTGCATAATTAGCCATTAAATCAATAGGATAACGAATTGTCGTTAATTTTGGGATCAAATAACGGGCAATTGGCATATCGTCAAAACCGATAATCGAAAATTGTTTAGGTACGCTGATATTATTTTCGCTAAGCACTGAAATCGCTCCCGCTGCCATACCATCATTATACGCCACCACGGCGGTCAAATTGGAATTGTAACTTAGGAGATTGATCATTGCCTGCTCACCCCCCTCAAAATCCGGCGAGCTGTGCGCGATAAAATGCGGTTCGGGCTTGATATGATAATGCTGAAGTGCGGTCAAATATCCCTTTAATCTTTCGCTTTCATCGCTGATTTGATGGGTTGAACCGATATAGCCAATATGACGATGCCCTAGCTGAATTAAGGTTTGTGTTGCTAAAAATGTCCCTTTTTGATTATCCAAACTCACGCAACGGTTTTCATAACCACGCACTAAACGATTAATAATCACCATGCCCGGAATACGTTGTAAATAGGCTTGTAACTCCTCATCTGTCAAGGCTTTGGAATGCACAACCAAACAGCTGCAACGCTTGCGCAGCAAAGTTTCAATGGCTTTACGTTCTTTTTCAGCGTTATGGTAACCGATTCCAATCAAAATGGTTTTTTGATGCTCCTCCGCCACTTTATCCACCGCTTTCACTAAAATAGCGAAAAAAGGATCCGTAACATCCGTGACCACCACACCAATCGTCTCCGTATTTTGTAACGCCAGCGCTTGCGCATTGGCATTGGGATGGTAGCCCAATTGCGCAACAGCACGCTGCACTGCAAGGCGCGCTTTTTCACTGGAGGACGCGTTGTTTAATACGCGAGATACGGTAGCGACAGAAACGCCGGCTTGTTTAGCGACATCACGAATGGTAATCATCATATTCACCTAATCAGATAAAAATCACATAATGTATGATATAAAATTTCAGCAAAAATGAAAGCGTTTACTTTCAAAAATAAAACCTATATCACAGAAAAATTGGCTTTTTTCATCAAATTTGTGATCCACTTAATGGTTTATTTCCTACAATATGGTATATTTTGCCTATTATTTTTGTAAGCGTTTTCAAAAAAGGAGTACGTCATGGATTTATTTATGCCGACCGAACATCCACATCGCCGCTATAACCCATTGACAGAACAGTGGGTTTTAGTTTCTCCCCATCGGGCAAAACGCCCTTGGCAAGGACAACAGGAAAAAGTCACGGAAGAACAAAAACCGCATTATGATGCCAATTGCTATCTTTGTCCGGGAAATCGGCGCATTACCGGCGAGCAAAATCCCGCCTACCAAACCCCTTTCGTGTTTAAAAATGACTTTTCTGCGTTGCTAGAAGATACGCCAACGCCACCGGCATCATCCGATCCTTTGTTTCAATCATCACAAGCACGCGGCGAAAGTCGGGTAATTTGTTTTTCACCGGATCACAGTAAAACCTTACCCCTACTAAGTGCGGTCGAAATTTATCAAATTATTCAGGTATGGCAACAACAATTGCACGAATTGGGCGCCAAATATCCTTGGGTACAAATTTTTGAAAATAAAGGCGCAACAATGGGCTGTTCCAATCCGCATCCGCACGGGCAAATTTGGGCAAATAGCTTTTTACCTAACGAAGTGCAACGCGAAGATGAGGCACAACGTAAATATTGGCAACAACATGGCTCCGTATTGCTCGTAGATTATGTGCAGCGCGAATTAGCACAAAAAGAACGCCTTGTGATAGAAACTGAACATTGGGTAGCATTGGTTCCTTATTGGGCGGTATGGCCATTTGAAAGCCTGTTATTGCCTAAAACTCACATAAAACGCTTAACAGATTTAAGCGAAGCACAAGCGCAAGATTTAGCGCTAGCGCTGAAAAAACTGACCACCAAATATGATAATTTATTTGGCGTATCTTTTCCTTATTCCATGGGATTTCATGCCGCACCTTTTAATGGCGAAGATAATTCCCATTGGCAATTACACGCTCATTTTTACCCGCCGCTACTGCGTTCAGCGACGGTGCGTAAATTTATGGTAGGTTATGAAATGTTAGGCGAAAGCCAACGTGATTTAACCGCCGAACAAGCTGCCGCAAGATTACGCGAATTAAGCGAAATACATTACAGCCAACAATAAACTGCTAAAGGCAACCCCTAACATTGACCAAATTGGATAATATTGGAGTAGCACATGACCCCGCAACAAACAGCAAAACACATTTTTGAACAAAAATTCGACCGCATTTCAACCCTCAACGTATATGCCCCGGGACGAGTCAATATCATTGGTGAACATACCGATTACAATGATGGATTTGTGATGCCTTGCGCGATTAATTATGGAACAGCGGTAAGTGGCGATAAACGTTCGGATGCGCTTTTACGGGTTTATGCTTCCGATTTGGATCAATTTGACGAATTTTCCTTGCTCGAAGAAATTGTACCGACATCCGAAAAATGGACGGGCTATGTA
>R18__coassemble_2749_pt1 | contig 10126 bp, 9 predicted proteins | sample R18__metabat2_low_PE_026 | metagenome-assembled genome bin R18 | reverse complement strand
TCGGGGCATTAATCATCGGCTTCTTAAATAACGCCTTAAATTTATTAGATATTTCTTCTTACTATCAAATGATAGCAAAAGCATTGGTTATCCTTGTCGCCGTATTGTCAGATAACTATTTAGGCAGTAAAAAAGCGTAAACCCTCAATTTAGGAGATGAAATTATGAAAAAACTCACTACATTAGCTTCCGCCATGATGTTAAGTTTTGCGGTCAGTGGCGTTGCCCTGGCGCAAGATACCATTGCCTTGGCAATTTCCACCTTGGATAATCCGTTCTTTGTTTCATTAAAAGATGGCGCACAGAAAAAAGCGGATGAATTAGGTTATAAATTAGTGGTATTGGATTCTCAAAACGACCCTGCCAAAGAATTAGCCAATGTGGAAGATTTGATGGTACGTGGCGCCAAAGTATTATTGATTAATCCAACGGACAGCGAGGCAGTGGTCAATGCGGTGGCGATGGCAAACCGCAACAAAGTTCCGGTGATCACCCTTGACCGCGGTGCAGCGAAAGGCGATGTGGTCACGCATATTGCTTCCGATAACGTTGCCGGCGGCAAAATGGCGGGAGATTTCATTGCGCAAAAATTAGGGGATAACGCCAAAGTGATTCAATTGGAAGGGATTGCGGGAACCTCTGCCGCTCGTGAGCGCGGTGAAGGCTTTAAACAAGCTATTGAAGCGCATAAATTTGATGTCCTTGCCAGCCAACCGGCGGATTTTGACCGTACCAAAGGGCTAAACGTGATGGAAAACTTGTTGGCAAGTAAAGGTTCGGTACAAGCAGTATTTGCGCAAAACGACGAAATGGCACTCGGCGCGCTACGCGCGATCAGTGCGGCGAATAAAAACGTCGTCGTTGTTGGTTTTGATGGTACGGATGATGGCGTGAAAGCGGTGAAAAGCGGCAAAATGGCAGCAACGATTGCGCAACAACCGGAGTTGATCGGTAGCCTTGGCGTAGAAAATGCGGACAAAGTGATTAAAGGTCAAGCGGTTGAAGCTAAAATTCCAGTGCCGCTAAAAGTGGTTACTGAATAGCTTATCGGCATTAAGGGGCGTTTATTCGTCCCTTAATTCAACGCGAAATATTGATGATAAAAATGTTGAAAAGTGCGGTCATTTTTTGACGCATTTATGCCATTTGAAAATTAATTGCTAATCGGACATATTCTTATGAACAAAAAACTCACGGTTCTCGGCAGTATTAATGCCGATCATGTTATTTCCGTTGCGCATTTTGTTAAACCGGGAGAAACACTGACCGGTCGCGATTATCATATCGCTTTCGGCGGAAAGGGCGCAAATCAAGCGGTGGCAGCCGCGCGGTTGGGCGCGACAGTTAGTTTTATTGCTTGTATCGGCGCGGATGATATTGGGCGCAATATGAAACAAGCGTTTGCGCAAGATGGGATTGCAGTACATTCAGTCGTCGAAATTGCGGATGAAACCACGGGGATTGCCATGATCCAAGTGGCAGACAGTGGTGAAAACAGCATTGTGATTTCTGCGGGCGCTAATGCGGCGTTGGATGAGCAGATCGTGGCGCAATTTCGCGATGACATTACACAAGCGGATTATCTGCTAATGCAATTGGAAACGCCGCTAAGTGCGGTGCAAAACGCCGCAGAATTGGCGAAAGCGCATGGTACTTTTGTGATCCTCAATCCGGCGCCGGCACGCCCGTTATCCGATGAAATGTTGGCGTTGGTGGATATGATTACCCCAAATGAAACGGAAGCGGAAATCTTAACCGGTATTGCGGTGACTGATGAGCAAAGTGCGGCTAAAGCGGCGCAAGTTTTTCATCAAAAAGGCATTCATACCGTGTTAATTACGTTGGGTTCCAAAGGCGTTTATGTAAGCCAAAAAGAGACGGGGCAAGGGAAAATTGTGGCAGGATTCCGTGTGCAAGCGGTGGATACCACGGCTGCCGGCGATACGTTCAATGGCGCTTTAGTCACTGCGTTGGCAGAGGGAAAAACCTTAGATGATGCCATTCGTTTTGCCCACGCGGCAGCGGCGATTAGCGTGACGCGCAAAGGCGCGCAACCGTCCATTCCTTATCGTCAAGAAACCTTGGATTTTTTGACCGCACTTTAATGTTTCGGAGGTAGAACAATGGCAACGATGAAAGATATTGCACGTATTGCGCAAGTTTCTACCTCGACCGTTTCCCATGTGATCAATAATTCCCGTTTTGTCAGCGAAGAAATTCGGCAAAAAGTGCTAGGCGTAGTGGAGCAGTTGGATTATACGCCCTCTGCCTTGGCGCGCAGTTTGAAAGTCAAAGAAACCAAAACGATCGGGATGTTAGTCACGACTAGCGATAATCCATTTTTCGCCGAAGTGGTTGCTAGCGTAGAACGTTATTGTAGCCAACATCAATACAATTTGATTTTGTGCAACACTGAAGATGATGAACAGCGTTTAACCAAGAATTTGCAAATTTTGCTGCAAAAACAAGTCGATGGTTTGCTGTTGATGTGTACGGAAAGTCGCTTAAATACGAAGCCCTTGAATTTATCTGTGCCGACGGTGGTGATGGATTGGTGGCCAAATGAGTTGCGCGCGGACAGAATTCATGAAAATGCGTTTTTAGGCGGGTATTTGGCAACGAAAGCGCTGATTGAGCATCAGCACAAAAACATTGCGATCATTACTGGGAATTTGCAAAAACGCCTCGCCTATGATCGTTTGTTAGGCTATCAAAAAGCCATGGCAGAACACCAATTGCCGATCGACGAGGATTGGATTGTGCAAAGTCAATTCAGTTTTGAGGGTGGAAGTATGGGCATGGAAAAATTGTTGCAGCTTGAAGCGCGTCCTAGCGCGGTTTTTGCTTGTAGCGATAGTATCGCGGTGGGCGCTTATCAAGTAGCATGGCGGCAAGGATTGCGTATTCCACAGGATATTTCAATTATCGGCTACGATGATATTGCTTTGGCGCGTTATTTGTCGCCACCGCTTAGCACCATTCATCAGCCGAAAGACGAATTGGCAAAACAAGCGGTGATTCGTTTGTTGCAACGGATTAAAAATCCACAAGAAAATGACCGCACTTTTATCTTAGAACCGCATTTGATCTTGCGTGAGTCCATTCGTGATTTAGGTTTATGAAATCCAAAGCGGCAGTTCAAACATAATTCTCAAGCCGCCTAACTGGCTTTTGCTCGCCAATACTTTTCCTTGATGATCTTTTACGACACTGGCAACGATGGCTAACCCTAGACCCGCACCGCCGGTTTCGCGCGTACGTGCTTCATCAATGCGATAAAAGGGTTTGAAAATATTTTCATATTCTGTTTCTGGAATGCCCTCGCCATCGTCATCAATGGTAATAAAAAGTTGTTCACGATCTAAATGTAAAGTAACTTCAATATACGATTTGGTGTATTTCAATGCGTTACGAATCACATTTTCTATGGCACTGGAGAGTTGCCCTTGATTTCCGTTGATCAAATAATTCCCTGGTGAATGAATAAGTCGTTTGACGATAAAGGATATATTACGTTGTTCCGCTTCAAAAGAGGCATCATTTAACACATCTCGCCATAATTCATCAATCGGGAAAATATCGCGTAAGGTGTGGCTATGCAATTGTTGGCGCGACACTAACAGTAAGTCATTGATCATGAGTTCCAAGCGTTCCGCCTCTCGCTCAATTCGGGCAATTTCGCTGCTTTCTCCGTTTTTGCGACGCAATAATGCCAATGCCACTTGTAATCGAGTGAGCGGCGTTCTTAATTCATGCGAAATGGAAGATAATAAAGATTGTTGATTGGAAATAATATTATCTAAGGCTTCGGTCATCCGATTAAAACTGCGTCCCACTTGACGTAATTCTCGGGTGCCTTTTACTTTAAGCGATTTATCCGATTTGAAATTTCCTAACGCTACTGCATTTGCCGCATTTTGTAGGCGTTTTAGCGGTCGTCCAATACTATGAGATAATACCCATAAAATTGGTGTGGAAATTAGCATGATGACAAAGATCAAAATATGCGGACGGTCAAAAATAAAGGAAATAACCTCTTTTTGTGCATTAACTCGGGCTAGAAAATAAACATGGTAAGGAATATCTTCATCGCCGGCGGATAAATAAATGAGAAACGGACCGGCAACTTGAATATCATAGAAAGTTTTCTTTAAGGGTTTGAGCGGATTTGTCGAACGATTCATAAAGGTTTTTATTGGTTCGATTTCATCCGGTAAAGCCCCCATAATATTGTTTTCATACACGACAACCGGATGTACTCCGTCAAATTTATCTAAAGGCAATACTGCCGCACCAGATACAATTTGGCTGATTTTATTATTACGAATCGATTGTGTCAGTTCTTTACGATATGAAGATAGATCATTGGTTTGGATATCAGAATAAATCCGTGCATCCCAATAAGGCAAAGAAAAGACGAGGGCTAACAGCAAAGAAAAAGAAAGCCAGAAAAAGGCGAAAATACGAATAGAAAGTGTGTTAAATAAAGTAAATTTCGTCATCAGCTTTGTAATTATGCGAATTAGTTTTGTTCAGAAACGAATAAATATCCTCGACCGCGTAAGGTTTTAAACCAAGAGGAACCATCAGCTTTTGGTGGCAATTTTTTGCGTAAATTTGACATATGCATATCAATAGCACGGTCAAAGGGGGTTAAGGGTTTACTTAACACTTTCATATTTAAATATTCGCGTGACAAAATTAGTCCAGGGTTGGCGATGAGAATTTGCAAGAGTGCGAATTCAGTACCGGTTAAATTGAGATCTTTTCCGGCATAAAAGGCTTGCTGCGAACCGATCTGTAAAGTAATGCCTTCGTATTCAATAACGCTCGCATCTTGGGGATCGACTTTTTTTGCTTCGTTGGAATTTCCGGCAGTGCGACGTAAAATGGCTTTGATGCGGGCAACTAATTCACGATCGTTAAAGGGTTTGGGTAAATAATCATCCGCGCCCAGCTCTAATCCCAATACGCGCTCGATCTCGTTGCCACGTGCGGTGAGCATCATCACCGGAATATCAAAACGTTGTCTTAGTTGCTTTAAGGTTTCAACACCATTAAGTACCGGCATCATAATATCAAGTAAAACTAAATCATAACTGGAGTCAAGTTTGTCTAGGGCTTGCTGACCGTTATGGGCGATTTCTACTTGAAATCCCTCCAAGCGGAGTAATTCAGTCAACAATTCCACTAATTCAATATCATCATCCACTAATAATAATTTAGCCATATCTAATATCCCTTTTTATTTCGCTTAACATTAGCCAAAATCCGCTACAATAGCCGGTTTTAGTTAATATTTTTTACCAGAACTTCCACCAACTTTTTTCTCGTTTTTGGCCGCCTTGTGCTTCAATAATGGTATTATTTTCCATTTGTGAGGCGACTTCCGGTAACGGTTTATCCAATTCAACGTTGGTTACGATACCGCGTTGGTCAAAGTTGACGGTGAGGGTATGTTGCTGTGGATCCTCGTAGCTACGTTGTTGTAAATAAACGTAGTACCATGTATTTTGAGTGAAAGGATCAATTAATACCGGCGTACCTAAGAGATACTGCACTTGGGCGGTGGTCATGCCGGCTTGAACTTGCGAAACGGTTGCCGCTTCTAAATAGTTTCCTTGAGGAACATCAATACGATAAACGACTTTTTGCACTGTCGAACAAGCTGCCAAGCTCAAAACAAGTACACCAGCAGCGATAATGGGTTTTAATTGCATATCTTGACCTTTTTATAGTTTTGCAAATAATTGTTGATAATACCGAAAGTTAGCTTAATTGCCAAATTAATTCTGATCTTTTAAGCGGCGTTCTAATTGATCGCGTAAATTTGGCGGCAACCCTTTGATTGTTAAGGTATCTGTTGCTTCATCCCAAATAATGCGTTGGTTTAATAATTCCGCATCAAAACTAATGGTAATGCCTTTGCCCGAACCAGATAATTTGGTTAAGGATTTTAGCGCCGCGCGCAGTGGCGGAATGCTGTCTTCCAAACCATAATCTTGTTGTTGGGTAAACTCGGCAAAAGGCTGTTCGTTTAGAGTCGGAAGTGCGGTCGAAAGTTCCGCGATTTCAATTTCTTCGCCTGCATTTATTTGCCCTTTGCAATATTCAAAGGCTTGTTTTTTTACAGCTTGCGTTTGTTCTTGCGTTAATTCACCTTGCGCACAATAATCGCTCACTGCTTGTAATAAGCATTGGTTTTGTACTTGCGGATTTAAACCTTCTTCCGCGCCTAAGAAATCCATGAAAAAATCGCCGATTTTGCGTCCAACGCGCCCTTTGATAAAGGTTAAATAGCGGTTGGAATTGGCGTTAAGGCGTAAATCCGTCAAGTTAATCCGTGCGGCAATATCAAATTGAGTAATATCTAAATATTCGGTGCGGTGAATTTCCAAGTGTTCATCCACTAACATGGAAATGCGGCTATCTAATAAGGCAATAAATAAGTAATCGGTGGCAAGGAAATTATAATGACACAACACAAAAGTCCCGCCGGTAGCAAAATTATATTTACCTAATTCTGTGGCTAATAATTGGGCGGCTTGTTGGCTGAAAGGGACAAAATCAATGTCTTCTTCCAAAAAGCGATTTAATTGTTGCGCAAAATGAGAGGCTTGTTGAAAAATGCCATAGCTTTTGGCTTTATTTTGATAACCTTGATGCAATTGCAGCATCATTTGTTCTACTTCAGCGTTAATATTCAGTGGCTGATCGCGCAGCTGCGTGACGAGGCTTAAGCTCTCTCCCTCTTCTTGTTTTATCAATTGGTGCAAGACAATTTTGCTTACCGTGATGCTCATTTTTTCTTCCGACTTCGTTAAAATTAAAATTTGTGCGATATTATAACCGCACTTTTACGAAAAATATGCTAGGATCTGCAAAATTATCCGTTTTATAATGGCACGTAATTTTGTGCAACATAATGTTAGGTCAATAATGGCAACAAATTCCAAATATTCAAATCAACAAGTCAATGCAATGCTCAATGATATGATTGCAGTCATTGAAAAACACCAAGCCTCCGTCGATTTATCGTTGATTGTGCTGGGCAATATGGTGACTAACTTATTGGTCAGCAGCGTCGGTACGCAACAACGGGAAGCTTTAGCGAAGGCATTTTCAGAGGCGTTAATGAATTCCGTTAAAGATAACAAATAGCGCAATTGACTATGTTTAATATTAAAAACCGTAAACAATACTTAGAAGAAACCTCGCGAAAAATTTCTTGGGGTCATTGGTTTACTTTTTTTAATATTTTGTGGGCAATCATTATCGGCTCCCGTTATGCCTTTATTATTGATTGGCCGAATACCTTAGTCGGTAAGCTGTACTTTTTTGTCAGCCTACTTGGACATTTCAGTTTTGTAGTTTTTGCGTCCTATTTATTACTTATTTTCCCGCTTAGCTTTTTAGTCAAAAATCAGCGCACGTTTCGTGGATTAACTGTGATTATTTCCACTCTTGGTGTCACTTTGTTGCTAGTGGATACTGAAGTTTTTTCGCGTTTTAATTTGCATTTATCTTCGCTAGTGTGGAATTTATTGGTTAACCCCGAAAATGGCGAATTGTCGCGCAATTGGCAACTTTTCTTCGTTCCTATGCCATTGATTTTATTAGCGCAAATGGTATTTTCGCGCTGGTCGTGGGAAAAATTACGTAGTCTGGAACGCCAAAAATGGCTCAAAGCGGTGGGAGTTTTCTTTGTTTGTACCTTTACCGCGACGCATTTAATTTACGCTTGGGCAGACGCTTATATTTATCGTCCGATTACCATGCAAAAATCCAATTTCCCGCTTTCTTACCCTATGACCGCGCGTTCCTTTTTGGAAAAACACGGTTTCTTGGATAAAACCAAATATAGCCAAACTTTGGAACAAGAAGGACGTTTGGATGCGTTGGAAATTCATTATCCAAAAGCCGCTTTACACTTTGCCCAACCGCCGCAAAGCCAAGCCAAAACAAATCTGGTGATCATTACGATTGGCGGGCTTCGCCAAGATGCGATTAAGGCGGAAAATACGCCAGCATTGCAGCATTTTGCCGAGAATTCGACACAATATACCAACCATTACAGTACCGGTAATAATGATAATACGGGGGCCACTGGGATTTTTTATGGTATCAGCGCTGACTATATGGATAGTTTGTTGAGTAACAAAACGCCATCAGTATTTTTCCAATATCTGCAACAGCAAAAAGCACAATATGCGTTGGGCGTTTTCTCTAGCACGAATTTTAGCTCACCATTGGTGCGCCAAGCCTTGAGCATGAATAAGGTGAAAAAACGCAAAACGGATAATCAAACAGAAATTCAAGGGTTCCAACGTTGGTATGATAAAGCGTTACAACAAGATAAATCCGTTGTGGCATATTTAAGTCTCAATATCGCGGATGGATTGGATGAGCGCGCGTATAACCAAGCGTTGCAGACCTTAGATCAACAATTGGCGCCGATGCTCGCGCAATTGGAAAATTCAGATGCAGTGGTGATTTTGACCGCGGAACATGGTTATCATTTTACGCCTTTAGAGGAAAAAGAGGTGACCAATTATTTTGCGCCGGAACAAATTCAAGTGCCGCTTATTATCCATTGGAAGCCATTGCCAGTGGGCAAAATTACGCAATTAACCAGCCATACGGATATTTTGCCGACCTTGATGAAACATTTGTTTGGGTTGCAAAATCCAATGACGGATTATGCGCAAGGTGTCGATTTATTAAACTTGCCAAATAAACGTCAATGGGTGCTGGCGGGCAATTATCGTTGGAATGTGATCATTACGCCAAACGGAGAGCAATATCACATTGATGATCGCGGAAACTATCAAAAATATGACCGCACTTATCAAAAAACGTCTTCGGATCGACCGCCTTTGGGCTTATTCCTTGAGGTTTTCAATCAAGAAAGTTCATTTATGGAAAAATAACCTGAATTTTGCTTAAACCGATAGTTAAAACCGATTATATTTTTGCATCCCAAACTCTTATACTATGCCCCTAGTAGCGTAAGGACTAGATATAATGTTATTAATCAAAAATCAGAGAATTTTTCATAACATTGCAAAAACGTCACTCAATGCGATTTTCCGCGCATTGAATACCCGTCTATTTTCTATTAATAACGATCCCCTTTTCTGTTGGGGATTTTTTGTATCTACCACACCCATTCGCCATCCCTCTTTTAACTCATTACGGAGCCATTATGCGTAACCATGTTCGTAGTTTTAAAACCTACATCCGAGACGAAATTATCAAAAAAGGCGGTTGGGTCAATTCTCATGCCCATGCCGACCGCGCGTTTACTATGACGCCGGAAAAAATTGGCATTTATCATAATAGTAATTTGCAACAAAAATGGGATTTGGTGGATGAGGTGAAACGAACCTCCAGTGTGGATGATTACTATGCGCGTTTTTGCCAAGCGATTGAATTAATGATTTCGCAAGGGGTGACCGCATTTGGCACTTTTGTTGATATTGATCCGATTTGCGAAGATCGCGCGATTATTGCTGCCCACAAAGCACGCGAAGTGTATAAACACGACATTACCTTAAAATTCGCCAACCAAACCTTAAAAGGTGTGATTGAGCCTACCGCGCGCAAATGGTTTGATATTGGTTCAGAAATGGTTGATATGATAGGTGGCTTGCCATATCGTGATGAACTGGATTATGGACGCGGATTGGAAGCGATGGATATTTTATTGGATAAAGCCAAATCCTTAGGTATTATGTGCCATGTCCATGTGGATCAATTTAATACGCCGCGCGAAAAAGAAACCGAGCAGCTTTGCGATAAAACCATTGAACATGGAATGCAAGGGCGCGTGGTGGCTATTCACGGAATTTCTATCGGCGCGCATTCTAAAGAATATCGCTATAAATTGTATGAAAAAATGCGGGAAGCGCAAATGATGATGATTGCCTGCCCGATGGCATGGATCGATAGTAACCGCAAAGAAGATTTAATGCCTTTCCATAATGCCTTAACGCCGGCGGATGAAATGATTCCAGAGGGGATTACCGTGGCAATAGGGACCGATAATATTTGTGAATACATGGTACCGTTGTGCGAGGGGGATATGTGGCAAGAATTGAGCTTATTGGCGTCGGGATGTCGTTTT
>R18__coassemble_2740_pt1 | contig 10183 bp, 12 predicted proteins | sample R18__metabat2_low_PE_026 | metagenome-assembled genome bin R18 | reverse complement strand
GGTTAATTTCGCCAAAACCTAACTGGCGAATAATTTCCCGAATTGCCCAAGGTGTGCCTTTGTAGCGGTGTAGTTCTACCGCGCGTTTGATTAGATTGCGTTTGGAATCAATACTTTCTGCCAGTAACCAACCGTCATAACCGGTAACACTCCATTTTTCTGCTAACAACGCTAAAAAAGCATCCGGTACTAAATCCACCATGTTAGTCATAATCATCGACGGATTAATCCGCCCAAAGCTCAATCCTAGATCGGCGAGTGCGGTCATTTTTTTATCTTTTTCAATGATTGCCGGATAATGTAATTTAGCCATTTTTACGCTCCGCATTAATATTGATAGTAAAATGCTCACATTCCGCCAATTGGTCGGTATTTACTTCCGTCAATATCGGTTCAGTGAGTGTAACGTTATAGACGCCATTGACTTTCAATACACGTTCAATATCTAACGGTACAATATCTAATCCCAGCTTTTGTGTACGTGAGGATAAATACGTCTGTAAAGCAGTCTCTGCCCGTTGTTTAACCTCGGTTTCGCTATAACTTTCAAGCAAATCTAAATTGGCTTGAATTTGATAACCGATGCGATGAGGTGCGACAACACGCACGGTATCGCACAACGGACGTCGTTTTTCCGGTGATAAATAGGCTTGCACTTGATTAATCAAGGATGTTGAAGGCAACCCTTGTTTGGTCAAAATCGTTATTTTAACCTCGCCACCTTGTGGGGTATCAATTGCTACATCAGCAATAAATTGCGATACACTACGCGCGTGATATTCATAGGCTGCAACGGAACCGCAAGTAGTAAAGGCTTCCGGCGCCAGTAAAATGCGTTGGCGATAATCGTCGTCGGTTTCTACACCAATGCCACCGGAGGTTACATCAATATTACTTACGGAGACCTCAACGGAGAGAGGAGTTTTTAATGTTTTTACTTGTCCCGGTTGCCAACCGTTACCTTGTTCACCAACTAGATTTGCGATTGCATCAATGTCCATATATTGTTCCATCGCTCGAATGCGCATTTCAGAAACCGTAGAAAACCATAGACTTTCATTCACCTGTACCTGTGTATTTTGTGGAATAACAATCTCCGAATGTTCCCCCGCCACATTAAAACGTAAAATACAACGTGCCGGTTGGTCTTTAAGACGAAAAGTTCCCATCATTTCGCCACATAAATCCAAAGCAAGACCGGTAGCAAATTGAGGAAAGGTTTGTAAAAAGGCTTCATTAATCCCTTTACGAACCAATAATTCACGATAACTGTAAGATTGAATAATCGACCGCTCAATATGCGCAGGTTGCAAGGTTTTGCCAGTGCGTTTTTCATAATCCGTAATAGTGTCCGCTAAAATTTGACGAACATCTTCTGCTATAATTTTAATCTTATCCCGTGTCATCTTTCACCTTGTACTCTCGTGCTATAAATTTCCCGATACACATCATTTGTTAATGACCACATCACCGTAAAAGTAAAATGTGGTGCCTGTCCATCGACTAACACTTCATCAATTTCAATACGTTTTTCCCATTGCTGCAATGCCTGCGTGATTTCACGCACAAAATGGGGAATTGCCACGTCTTCGGGGTAATCAATAAATTTGAAATGATCACTGCCAAATTCGGGGCGTAAAATATCCGTGCCTTTTTGGGTGGCAAGAATGTTAGCAATGCACTGATGAATATCATCAATGCCCTGAACGACAGGTTCGCTCTCGGTTGCCGGGGCAAGTTGCCAATGGGTTGATGGAATAAGTGCTGTTTTCATAGCCTTGAGTGTACAGGGCGGTGGGGGTTTTTGATTTTAAACTGGTTTAAAGAATTATTGGGGCTTGGACGTCGGTTTACCATCTCCTTGTTCGGTATGGATATGGTTTTTCAAACTAATCCCATCTGCAATAACATCACCTCCACTAACCGTTACAGTGCCAGAGTTGACTTCTACATTGCAGTCACTGATCACGACCTTGCCGGCAGTATGCACAAAGACATCACCACTTTTGCGATGATGGGAAATGATTGTTCCATTGTTAAATTTCTTCATCCATATTTCACCATCTTGCACTGGTGTCGGATCTTGCGCATTATAAATCGCTCCCAGCACACAACCGCCCTCACCACGTGCATCAAGGAGTAACGCTACCAACTCACCCACATCAGGCAGGCAGTAAAATTGATTACTCCCTGCATTGGGCGCAAGAAAAGAAAGCCACGCGGTTTCTAAATCTTCTAACGCAGGAATTTTACACCGCACTTTGTGGGTTTTCGGGTCGATAGCCGAGACAATCCCCTCTTGATAGGTTGCGCCAAAATTATGGGTTTGCATTGGTTACCTCCATTGCCAGTGTAGTTAAATCATCGGCGATAAATTCCAACATTCGCACTTCAATATCGGTGGTGTAACCTTGCGAGCGGCTAAAATGATGGCGTGACGATTTAATTAAATATTTACCGCTGAACACCCCTAAATTACGCAATAAAATAGTGGCTCCTGCCACTAACGTGGGATTGCCGATTAACGTGATATTGCCTGCGCTTTGGTCGTCATTTTGCTCAGCAAGCGCCGCATCACCACGCGCCTCGACTTGTTCCTCACTTTCGCCACGAGTGACGACTTTCAACGTGTCTTCACTTGCCGATTTTGCTTGTTTTAAATTGGGGCGAAGTGCGGTGGCTTTTTTGGTTTTTTTCACCAATTTCTTACCGCTTGCATCATAACCATTAATTTCTACCGCTTTGGCGGTGTCTTTAATTCGATCTCGCAGTCGCAAGCTAATGCAGTCCCGTTCTTCTAAAATCAACACCGCTTCCGCTTGCCCCAATTCTGTCTTATCAGTAAAAACGAGCTGCTCGCCCACAATTTTAAAACTATGATGGTATTCACGGGCAAGACGTGCCAAAAATTCCACATCACGCTCTTGATATTGTGTAATGCGTTTAATCGGAATGGCTTTAATTTTACCGACAACTTTCAACTTTAAATTATCAGCCACTTTTGCCACTATTTGGGCAAGTGTGGTATTCTCGTAGGCTTTGGGTTTTAACGTGCGATTGGCTTTTGCCACGCCTGTGCTTAAGGCTCTCAAGCTAATAGTGGACGGTTTGTAACTGTATTCCACTTCATCAATTTCAAACTCGCCAATCTCCGTTAAAAGCGTGCCTTGATAGCCCATCGCTGCACGTAATTTATCGCCTTGCGTCGGAAACCATTGACGAATCCATTTACCGTTAATATCTTCAAAGGTAACCGAAAGCTCGTCCGATTGTCCTTCCAAGTGGTCGGTGTAGGTCAGCTCAATTAAGTGCGGTTCAATATCAGCAGTAATATTCGTTTTCTCATAAAATAACGAAAAATCCGGTCTAGATACCTCAGCCATTATTCCCCCTCAACCAAGGTGGCATATTTTCATTATTGGTCGGTTTAACCTTTAACACTGGAATATAAACCGTCACACCAGTCGGCAATATTTCACAAAATGGAATATGGGGATTAGCATCCATAATCCGGCAATATTCAAAAGCATTGCCATAGTATTGATAACTTAAATTATCCCAACGCTCGCCTTGTTTAACGATATGTTTAAGCAAGGTTTGTGTCATCATTTACCTCCACAGTCTCATCGGCTCTTAACACGATCCAAGCGGTCATTTCTGCCACAGGTTTTGCCAAATAAGAAAAACGGTCATCCAGTGATGAAAGAGCGTTATCCGCAGGCATAAACCAATCATTCCAACTGCTATCCAAGTTTACCCCCTCAAAGCTGGTTTTAATGGTTTGCACATCGTTATAAATACTGTGGATTTCTTTGGCAAATTGCACCGCACTTGGCAGAATAGTTTGTAAACCGCTTAAGGTGTGTGAAAGCGCTGTCGCTTCACCAAATACGCCCAACGCCCCGTCCACGCTGTTTAAGGCGGAGGGCAACATAGACAAGGCGGATGCGGGATCGTTTTTAAATTGGCGCACAATCGCCACCGTATTGCGCACCTCATCCACCAACTGCTTACCTTGATTGTATAACTGCACACCTTTTTCCACCGCTTGTTTCACGCTGGAAAGGGTTTGCACCACGCCACTTGGTAAAATCGACCCCAATAAGGAATTTGACCCAAAGTTTAAGGCTTCGCCCAACAAGCCAAGATTGCTCTCACCCACAAATTCTTTCAGGCTGATGTTCATCTCACGCGCCAAGGCGTTACCATACTTATCGGTAAATAAAGTCGTGGATGAAAGATCGGTGATCACATAATTACCTTTGTATTTGCCACGTCCCCAAATCAACGCAAGGGCTTCTTGTTGGGTTTTCGCTTTTAACAAGGCTTGATAGCGACTTTCTACACCACCAAGTTTATGGTGCAATCGAATAGCAAAGGTGAGTTCATTGAGCTTCTCGCCCATGGCTTGCAGCCGCGGTTTGCCTTTTAACACCGCGTGTTCGGCATATTCTGCGCTGTGGTTTTCAGAAAAATCCGTTAAATCCACAGGCTCAAAGGCAATATTGCCTAGCATACAGTACATTAGTAAGATCTCCGTTGTCGTTGGTCTAAAATACGGTTCATCATTTTTTCCAATTCATACAAACTCATTTGCACTCCTTGCTGAATTTGCTCGGTAACGCCTTGTGGGGCATTGCCATTGACGTTGATAGTCGGATTAAAATTCACAATAATGCCACCTTGATGTTGCGTGGTTTCATTATGTGTAACGACATTTCTATTTAAGGGTTCGTAATCGCTAAAAATAGACGATGCTGAACCGCTTGCATTTGGGTTGAAATCAGGCGTTTTAACACTCGGCTCATTCAACCCAAGTAAATTGCCAATAAAATTCGCCCCAAATTTCACATCGTCCCACAGCGAACCGAGTAAGCCTTTTTTATCCTTTAAGAACGGTTGCGCGATAGTTTGAACGGTATTTAAAACCGGTTTAAATTCCACCGCACTTTGTTTAAATTCCGCTGCGTTTTGCCATTTTTCACGCATTTGCATTCGTTCAATATACTGCACGCGTTCGTTTTGAATTATCGTTGGCACTTTGTGGGCTTGCGATGTTTTTGGCATTGCTACCGCTGGCGTTTGCACTTTCGGGGCTTTTGATACAACGGGTGCCGGCGCTTTGGGTTTTGGTACTTTCGGCATTTCAGGCTTTGGCATCTTCGGTGCTTTTACCACAGGCGCAGGCAACTCTTTTGGTGCAGCTTGTTTCATTTGCGTTGCCATTTCAGCCACCGCAATAGCCGCCCTTGCCGCATTTTGCTCTATACCAAGATTTAGCCCCTCCACCACGTTTACACCATACTCCTTAAACACACGAGATGGCGAATGAATTTTCATTTCACCAGTAAACCAACCTTTGATAGATTGCCCTAAGCCAACAACCCATTCTTTCGCACCATTCCATGCACTACGAATACCATTGACTAATCCATTAATCAGATTAGCACCGTATTCTGTAAAACTATTGGGTAAATCAATGCCAAACCAAGACAGTACAGGTTGCAATACTTGATAAAACAAGCCGAGCGGCGACCAGTTCAAAATCGTGGCGGTAATATTGCCAATGCCTAAATTGAAAAAGGTCGTGATATTCAGCCACAGATTGCTGAAATAACCTGTTACACCATCCCATGCCATACTGACCCAACCTAACGCCCCGTTCCAGATGCCTTGCACCCACGTACAGAAATTGGAGAAATAGCCTGAAACCCTGTTCCAAAGGTTAGCAAACCAAGGACCGACGCTTCCCCAGTTGTCATAAATCAGATAAGCCGCTGTGGCAATGGCGGTAATGGTTAAGCCGATAGGGTTCGTTAATAAAGCCCTGCTCATCATTAGAATGCTTTTCGCAAAGGTAATGCCCATATCAAGTAACTTAACCCCAAAGGTTGCCAATAAAACACCACCAAGTTTTAAACCTTTCAGGAATGCACCAAGAAAAGGAGAAATACGCTTAAATGCAGCGGTTAAAAAGCTTGCTGATTTACTAATAGTTGCACCAGTGCCAACCCAAAGAAAACCTAAACCATGCACAACCGCAGATACTGCAGAAAAACCAGTTACCGCAGTTGCCAATCCTCCTGCTACATATAACAACCCTTCAGCAATCATTGGGTTTTTCGCAAGGAAATCTGTTACCCAATAAACTAACGGCTTAATAGCATTGACCACATTATTGATAACAGGCAGCAAGACCGAACCTAGAGTGGTTTTGATTTCTGTGAAACTGTTGCTAAGCAACTTTAAATTGTTTTCTGTAGTCGCTGCACGTGCTGAAAACTCTTTTTCCATTGAGCCAAGATATTTAGGCTTGCCATTTTCATCGGTTTCTTGAAGTGTTTTAATACTTTTTTCAAGTAATTCCACATTACCAGCAATCGAAGACACGTCATCAGCATATTCCTTGCCAAATAAATCAACTAACACCCCAGTCCGTTTGGCTTTAGGTAATTTTTCAACGCGTTTTAAGAAATCAACTATTGCACCTTCGCCATCTCTAGCAATGTTCTTTTTAAGTTGGCTTGCAGAAATGCCGACTTCTTTCAATGCTGCTTGGAATTTCTTGCCACCTTTATCTGCCGTATTAAGAGAAGTTAGCATTCCATTGATTGCGGTACTTGCTACTTCAGGTGATTTACCTAATGAAATAAAGGTATTCGCTAATGATGCAGCTGCATTTTCAGTTAAGCCAAAATCTTTTGATACGCCAGCAATGCGCCCCAAGGTATTTACAATATCGGATGCTTTAGCAGGGGAACTATTTGATAATTCATTGATGGCATCACCTAGATTGCCAATGTCTTTAATCGGAATTTTGTACACATTAGCGAGCTTTGCCATTGAATCGCCGCTTTGTTCTGCCGACATATCAAACGCTACCGACATTTTGGCAATGGTCGTGGTAAAGTCTTTAAGATCTTCTTCAGCTACACCTAATTGACCACCTGATGCAGTAATAGCAGCCAGTTCTTCCGCTGTCATAGGCAACGTACGAGTGAGAGCTAGAATATCTTTAGACAGATTTTTAAAACCTTCTGGCGTTTTAAAATCCACGACTTTTTTTACATCCGCCATTGCACTTTCAAAGGAAATGGCTTGCCCTGCCAACCCCATCACAGCATTGCTGGTCGCTTTAATCCCTGAAATAGTACCAACTGTATTAATTGCAGTCATCGAACCTAAGCTTTTTAATTTAGCTGAGGTAGAAATCGTATTGTCACGCAAGGTATTTAACGTGTTTTGCAAGCGTTTTATACCTGCAACAGCACTTCCCACACTTGCACCAATCATTAAAGCGATTGAAAGATTACTTGCCATGGTTTATATTGTCCTTATCCTATTTAGAGAGGGGAATTTTATGCAAAAGCAAGACATCTCTTGGACTAAAGCCTTACTTTGGCTATGTTACTTATGTGTTCTTCTCGCTGTATTTAGCCTTTTAGTTTATGCCTTTTGGCAAAGTGGATTTTTCACATCATGGCTAAGTAGCGTAGGCTATGTCGTTTTAGCCTTTTTCATTACTTTGATTGTCAATGTGTTATTGATTACGATCTATTTTGCTTTCCATTTTTGTTATCGACTGCTTGATAGAACTGTCGATTTTGCTTTCCCACAAACAACAAAAGCCGCTAAATAGCGGCTTTGCTGTATTTGGCATCGATTTGTCTTTTGGCTTGCATTAGCCAACGTTCCACTTCATCAAGCCGCATTTCTTCTAAATCCGAATGGGAAAATCCAAACCAAAATGCCAAGTCCGCAAGGGCTTTGTCTAAGTCGTCTAGGCGGACTTTCCCTTTTGTTGTTTTTCCACGATATCTGTCGCACGTTTGAAATCCGCAATATCCAACTCATCTAAATCTTCAGGCACAATGCCAGTTAAGATAGAAAGCAAACTTATTGTTTGCTCGGTGTCAGTTTTGCCTGTGATTTGGCGAATATCTTTGGCTTTGGTTCGGCGAATAGACAGCTCACTAATCACGGTACCTTCGGGGGTGGTAATTGGGTATTCAAGGGTAAGTTTGGTAACGTCTGACATAAAAAACTCCTTTGTGGGTTATATTTTAACTTTCACAAAGGAGTTTACAAAAGTGCGGTTGTTTTTGATTTTAAACTGGTTTAAGGATTATTTTCCATTTCAATCTCAAACAAGGTTTGTTCAACCAATTTGGCTTTATCAATAAGCACTAATACTTTCGCCTCTAAAATATCAGCAAGATTGCGTAAATCGTGCATTACCTCGGTTTTGGCAAATTGCACTTGGCGTTCATAGCCCGCCTCTTGCCAGCGTAACAGGTTAGGCACAACTAATAGACTGTGGATGCTTTCACACAAAACATCAACTTGAGCTTGGAGTGTTTCTTGATGTGTCATAATTTCCCCCTTATAACGCTTCACGAATAACAGCACGCACCGCTGATTTTGAGCGGTTGATGAAATTGCCAATTTGCTCGTGGCTAAAACCCTCACCGTGCATTGAAAGGATTTGCTGTTTTTCTTGCGGTGTTAAAGGTCGGGTAGTTCGGCGAATTGGTTTGGGTAATTGACCGCCACCATTCATATCGACCAACCGCTCCAGCAGGGCAATATAACGATCTTTGCTTAAACTAATGTAATCTGCGTGGATAACAGGGCTAGGCGTTGGGGCAGGTAAACTGGCTTGTTTTTGAGCAAGGGCTTCTTTTTCCATTCGGATAAAATAGCGGCGAGCTTGTTGTCCAAGTTCGGAACGCTCAAGCATACAAAGCTCTTTTGCCATATCGAGAGTGATGTGGTATTCAACCTTTGGTCGCCCACCAAGGTTTTCGCCAAATTTGGCGAAAACCCCAGAAAACTCTTTTAGTTTCCCGCTCGCCAATTTTGGTGAGCGGATAAAATCTTCGTTTTCAATAAAACCATAATCTTCAATACGGCTTTTTATCCAGTTGGAAAAGTCACGTCCAACTTGAAGACGAGTATGTAGCTCACGGGCATTAACAAGTAGGGTGGATTGTTCGGCGATAACGCCTTGAAAGGTAGTGATAGGCATATGGTATTTCCTCTGAGTTGAGACCCTATTTTGAGTAAGGCGGTCGGCGGCTCAAAACTGTACCATAAACAGCGGAGTTATTCCCTTGCGGTGTTGTATTCCTCGCACCGCCGACCATTGAATAAATTAGATTGAGTTTTTCTTACCCAAATTTTAGGTAAAAAAATAGCACGAATTACGCTGTGCTGGCGTATGGTAAATGCTTTTTGAGAGCGAAATCAGCATACCTCGCCCCCAAAAAGAAATCAAGCATTTTTTTGTAACTTTATTTCACTATGTGAAAATGATTGTGTTACTGCCCAATATTAGTACGGTATTTTTGCAACACATCTTGACCGTTGACACGGAAGATATTGGCAAACACATCAATAAACAGAATTTCTTTACCATCGACCATTTGTTTAATGGAATACACTTGGAAAGTGTCACTGTGTTCAGTGGCTTCCTTGTTCTTCAAGCTACCACCTGTGGTTTTACTGAACGATACATTCATAATCGTGATCATCGGCACTTCTGCCGCTAAACCACGCGCATCAAACACTTGCAAGTTTGAACGCGCCATTAACTGCACATTCTTGTAAGGGTTGTAGGCTTTCGCGCGCACTTCAGGATAAAAACTATCCCAAATCACTTCGCTTTCAATGGCGTTCATCCCCGCAGGTAACTTAATGGTGCCGTGCATCCCCAAGCCTTTGTGTTCGATTTGCTCAAACTCAATATCAGATAACTTAAACTCTTTGGCTTTACCAAGGAGCGAGTTACCATCCATATAGATGTTCGCGTTTACAATTTGATTGATTTGTACACTCATTTATTGCTCCTTTTAACGAGATGAAACCAAGTTTACCAAATATTTGCGCGTCATCACCGAGCGGTTGGCAATCAACTCTGCAGGGATTTTTGGCGTGTAGTCATAAGCTAGTGGCACTTGCCCTTTACTGAACGCGTCCACTAAATCGTAATCGTAGTCAAGATTGACCGAATACCCCACAATAGATGGCAATGCGCGCAAATAGGTGTCCACCGTTTCAATCAAGCTATCAATTAAAGCATCATCAATCGGACGATCAATGTATTGCAATTCGGTACGACGAATGCTTTCATCAATTAAATCCCCTGTACGAAGTGCGGTTTCAAAATTGATAATATGGGTAA
>R18__coassemble_2706_pt1 | contig 10302 bp, 18 predicted proteins | sample R18__metabat2_low_PE_026 | metagenome-assembled genome bin R18 | reverse complement strand
GTCAAATTTAGCGATAGTCATATTATTTACCTACCCGTTTTTTCCACTGTTTCAAGGTTTCTAACAAAGAAGACGTGTCGCTGATGGAAAGTGCTTTCCAATGTTTAACTGTTGGAAAATACCTCTGTGCAAAACTATCTAACGCACAAGAACTGCCATCAGCCACCAACTCATCTTTTGCCATCCGTTTCCACACCGCCCATAATTTTCGCTGAATAGGCGACAGTGTTTCTGCTTTTGGCAACCGAATCTTAGCTCCTTTTGATTGCAATATTTTCACAAGTTTTATCAGCTCTGAATAGCTTATATTTTTTGCAGAATTTTGGTAGAATTGTTGAGAAAGTAGGCTTCGATAAGTTTCATCGTCCATTCCCAACTGTGATTTACCTATATGCACTAATTGCAACAGTTTATTTCGCATAATATCTCCTTAGTAGCTCAACAAGCACGAATTTCATTTACATTCTCCCTATATGAAAAAAACGCCCTCGTTTTCACAAAGGGCGGTCATTTTAACCATTAATTTGAGCCAAAATCTGCTCAGGGGTTTCTTGCACTTCAAGCCACGCTCGTGGTTTTTCATCGCAATGAAGTGCCCCTAAACTATTCAGCAAATCAAGTTGTAGGCTACGAGAGATCCAAACCATCGAACCATCACCGTTCTTTGTGGTATGCAACTCACCTAAAATTTTAGAAAAGCCCTTAATTTCAGAAGAGTTGATAATAATCTGCTCCGTAGTGACGACATCACCATCACAGGCTTCAATCGTCAGGCTGATAAACTTACTCATCGAATTTTGCCTCCCAATTTCATCAAAATCCCCTTTGCATTCTCTAGATAAATAGAAGCGTGAGTCATTTCCTGTTTATATAAGGCTTTTTCTGCCTGTTCTAACTGTGCAATCGCTTCGTGAATTTGCAGTTTCAGTAATTCAAGAGTTTCTATCATTTATGTCTCTCCCGTTTACCTTGCCAGTTATTACAATAATCCGCCCGATGGCAACACCATGCTTTTTGTGTATTCGTCAAGGCATATTTAGCCGCCAAACGCCACAAATCCACTGCTTGAGCATAGTTGCCTAATTGCTCGATTTTGGCGGCTGCTTCAGCTTTTTCCTGATAAAGCGACTGTAATTCTTGCTGTCTTGCTGGGGTCATTTACGAATCTCCTCATCATTTGGCTTGACCCAAAATTCTTCTTCATTCTCACGAATAGAAATACCACTAATTGAGCGAGCTTTGTTAGGATCGGCGAGTAATGCCTCTTTATTGAGTTCTTCTTTCACTCGCAAGAACTGCAAAAAGCCCGTGTTTTTAATCGCCTCAATCACTTTTGCCACACTTGAAATTTTTACCGCAGGTGGCTTAGTTCGCCATTGCACCTCTCCCGTTGGGAAGTAAGCTGTTTTTTGTTTACCACCGTTGGTCAATTCATCTCGGCGACTTTCGCAATAGGCTTGAATTGCCTTTCGCAACGGTTTCACTTCTTCTTTCAAATGGTTAATTTGTGGTGTAAATAGCTCGTCAATACGTGCTTTTTCGTCTGCCTGAAGCGTAGCAAGCCGCACCTGCTCACGCTCTAAATCGCCGATTTGTTTAATTGCCAACGCCACATCATTGGCGGTTTGAAGAGCAATTTCTTGCACTTCACTTTTTACTCTTGCTCTTATTGCTTGTTTAGCCATTACTTACCCCTTAATTCTTAAAATATACTCGACAGAGCTATCTGAAAATTGTTGTCTAGTGATAGAGGCAATTTTAGATATTGGTAACCCTACACGTTCTTCGTCAGACCAGTCAGCTGTTGCGGCTTTATATTCTTCTAGACGTAGTTCATTATCGTAATCAGAGTTCATTGTTACGATAACATCAGTCAATTTCTTAGCCATTTTCTGCCTCCTTCACCTCACAAGTATTGGGATAAAAATCAGCGTCTTTATTACTACAAGAAACTGTTTTTAATACTTTTTTACACATTAAACACCACCTGTCCATTAACCTTCGGAATACCCAAACTCTCCGCCATATTCATCGCCGCCGTCAGCAAATTGCCCACTGCGAGCGGATAAAGCAGGCTGGTAGATTGTTTTTGTCGATTTACCGCAACCAAACGGCTACGCACCGCAGTAAAGGTGTCTTCTTCAAAAATCTCATCCATTTTCTTGCCCACCCGCGCCAGTTTATGCTCCACAAATCGCTCCAACTCTGCATCCAGTGGTGCAAGCTCGACAATCTCACAACGTTGCACCACTTCACGCACTTCAGTGTTACGTTCCGACAGTTTCAACTTCAATTCAGGTTGCCCCACTAACACAATGGAAAGCAGTTTTTTAAAGCCGTCTTCTAATTCAAAAAAGCGTTTCAAATGTTTCAGCGTTGGCACGGGCAAACTGTGAGCTTCTTCAATAATCAATACATTGCTGTAACCTGATTTCACGCTCTCTTTCAATACTTTGTGCAACTGGCGGAAACGTGCTTCAGGCGAACGTTTCACATTTTCAAGCGGTGCGAGGGTGGAAATAATCGCCTCCGCAATATGTGCTGCTTTCAAGGTTTTGCCTTTCACATCATTATCTTCCATTGCGATAATATAAGGTTCAATCACTTGAATTGGGGCGTTTTCCGTATTGATACGGTCGATTAAATCACGTCGTAGGGTCGATTTGCCCGCTCCGCTTTCGCCGACCACCGCCATAAACCCACCGTGTTTAGCGGTTTGGAAAAGGGCTTCGCGAACATACCGCACATCAGCAGAGGTAAAAACATCGTCTGCACTACGTATATCTTCAGCAAAAGGATCGCGAAATAGCCCAAAATGTTTCTTCGTGGCTGGAAATAAAGCCTGTTTTGCGAGTAACATAATGTCGTCCTTAATTTCATCTTTGGTTTTAGGGGCGGAAGGGGCTGGCTCCGTCGCCAAACTTTGCCCAGCGCCTTCCTTTTCTAATAGCGTTGCAAGCGGTTGGTTTATCCCCAAATCTTGCAAAGCAGCGATTAAATTCTCTTCAACAATTGCCCAGTTTTTCGGTTTTTGATGTTGGTTAATCAATAACGAAAAAGCAGTAGGCGAAATCTTTATGAATTGTGCAAATTGACGAAAGCTCACACCCTTATCAATCAGCACCTGTTTTAGTTTCAACACATCTTTCATCTCCGTTCATCAAAATCATGCGGCTAACAAACGCAAAGTGCGGTCGTTTTTCGTCTCATTTTCAGGGGTAGGGGCGATAAATTCCGCCTTAAAGTCAGGGAAATCTAAGCCTAACAACCGCTCAGCTTCCGCCATCGGCACACCATCGCCATAACGCCCTGCCACCCATTGATAGCATTCGCCCGACCACAAACCGCCCCAACGTTGCTTGCCATTTTTGGCAAATTCCACCACACCCATCGGCTTTTGTTCCACACGGCGTGCGTTGGTAGTAAGTTCGTGTTCTTGACCTTTTTTCAGCACAAACCAGTTTAAATCCGTCTCTTCGATATGCTTATAAGGGTTAATTTCGCCGTTAAATAACGGTTTATTCGCCTTTTTCGCTCGTTTCAACGCATCTTCATCGGTCACACCATAGGCAAGCTGTTCTGCCTGTTCCTTATTGATTTCAAACTCGGTTTTCTTATGTGCCTTGTATTCTTCACCAATCATTGCCGAATCCACACGGAAACCGTACTCATTGACTTCAACAGGTTCAAGCACCACCCAATAAGGTTTTAGGTTTTCAGTGCCATCATCGGCGATCACTCGCTCAACACATTGCACTTGCACACATTCAGGACGGTATGGATTTTTGCCCACTGTGATTTTCTCGCCCACTTTCGCATCAGGCACATCTCGCCCATCATATCGACGGCTTTCAAAGCTCATTTCGAGCTTATCTGATACCGTTCGTTCTGAAAGTGCTGTGATCATCAACTCTTGGCAAATCTCGCGGCTTGGCGGTATCACTAACTGCTCGGGGCGGATAAATTGCCACATCTGATAACGTGTCCGACCGTGGCGAGAATGTATAGCTTTGGCGTTAAAATACTGCATCCAACGTCGTGCAAGCAGATTCAACTCATCCAGCCCCGACACATTCATAAAGCGTAAACCGCTCTCAAATTGCCGTTCCACAATGTCGTTACCTTTCTCCACTTGCCCTTTGGCTCGGGCGTTGTGGGCTTTTGGCACTTCAATTTTCACATCTAACTGGTTTAGTAAATGCGTAAACATCTGCGACATATTCGCTGTACCACGGTCAAACATCAGGATTTTTGGTACGCCATAAAAGGGGGCAATTTTAGGATCAGGTTTCGGCTGAATGGCATTGATAAAACACTGGCTCACGTTTTCGGCGGTTTCGCCACCGTACACATATTCCACATAAATCACGCCTGACGTATGGTCGGTAATCACATAACGCCACACCCGTTGCGGTTCGACTTTCGCCACATTAGCTGGCTTGTTTTTATAAAACTGTTCTTGTTCCATAATGCACAAGCCATTGCCTTTGCCCGTTTCCTTTAAGTAGTAAAGTACACATAAAGACGGGTCGATTTGCCAAACGTGGTTTGGATGTCGGCTCTGCATTTGCACTACGGGGGCAGGGCGTAACAATTGGTCAGGGTGCTGATTGGCGTTGCGTAATGCACGTTCCACCGAACTGGCAGAGTAAGGTCGAACTTCACCAGTTTGAGCATCTACAAACTCAGCTTTGATTTTGTTGTTTGCTCTCAAGATTTCCAACACACGCTCAAGCGTTGCCATTGTTTTGCCGTTGTTACGTCGCATATGCAACCAAGCAGCACTAATTAACTGCAATTCGGCATTATCAAGCTGATTTTTGCCTTTATCTGACCGCACTTTGCGATTACTTTCAGGACGGTAAGGTTTCAGTTTTCGCAACAATGCTGAACGCCCCAAGCCTGTAATTTTCATTCCTGTTTGGATGATGTTTTCCTTTTCGCCAAAAGCGGCGTTATTCACTTTTTCCGCAATTTTGGCGAGTGTTTTTTCTGAAACTGCCATTGCATTTTCCTTACCCCAAAATTTCTGCATCTAAAATAGCTTTCAGTCCATCATCAAGCTCCGCAGGAACTTCTATCGGATCTCTTGCCCATTCAGGCAAATTTGAACCACTTGGGCTATCGTCTAAATTAAAGCGTTCTTTAAGCTCACTCAAAATCAGTTGATACTCAGCCAGCACGCCACTCATAAATTGGCGGTGGTCAATGTCTGTTTCTTCGCTATGTTGTGCAAGGGCGGTAAAGGCTTGGAAAACTTGCCCACGTAACACGCTCTCGGCACGATAACTAATTTGGGTCGCTTCTTCTCGCAATGCGCCACCACGTTGTTCAGGTGTTTGGGTTTCAATTAGTTTCTGTTTTTTTGACAATTCCACATCAAGGCGATTGATTTTTTCGTCTTTATTGGCAAGCACTTTCGACATAGCCGCTTTATCTTCTTTAGCTTGACGTAATGCCTTACGTAATTCATCTCGGGTCATTCGGTCAATTTCATCTAGCTTTAAGCCTGCCACAGTGCCACCTTCGGCAAGTTCTTTTAAATCGTCATCATCTTGCGTAACCAGTTCTAATAACTTCGATTTTCCTAACTGCACCAACTTCGGTGTGGTATCTTGCAACCCTTCACCACAGAATTTCAGCGTGGCTTGCATAAATTTACGTGCAGTTTCAGGGCTAATATCTAGCTCATTTCTAACGGTTTCACTAAATTCGCCATGATCTAGATGCTCTTTTAAAATGATTAACGCTCGTCCTAGCTCTAGCATTTGTTCTGTAATCGAACGCTGGCAATGTTTAGCTCGGTCAATAATAAGTTTCTTATCAAAGACTTCGCCATTTCCCCACTTGTCCATAATGGCAATGCTGTGACGAAGGTAATTTTCATTTGAAAGTGCGGTCGATTTTTCGGTTGTTTCTGTCATTTCTTGATCCTTTTAATTCTGTTCTACATTGGTCAAAACGGTCGCTGGCGACCGTTTTAAAATACCCCAGCATTCACACGCTGATCCATTTCTGCCATTCGAGCTTGCATTTTTTCCGTATCACGTTGGTGGGTGACGGCAATTTGTAGCATCTGAACCCCCAAGGCAAAGCGTCCTGTTTCTTCCAGTTTCACCACTAAGCCTTCTGCAATTAACGCTTGCAATGCTCTAGTAATATTTACAGGGCTTTCATTCAAACGGTCAGCCAATTCTTTATTGCTTAGCCCTGTCAAACTTCTACCTTTCAAGGCTTTTAAAATCCGCAATGCGCGTTGTGCACTATTGATTTTTTCACTCATTTCGTACCTCCTACTGTTAAAAAGTGCGGTGGATTTTGGGCTTGTTTTGCCTGTTTTTCGGCTTGTTCGGCTTTATAGCCTTTGCTGTTCCAGTATTTTTTCAAATACCATAAACAGAGTTTTTCTAACATTCGTTTCATTTTCTTTCTCCTATTGGTTTTACAAGCGGTCACATTCCGCTGTTTTGTTGCAAAAACATCGCTTTTCGGATCTACCAAATTGTTAAAGAGCAAATGCGTGAATTAAGCCGCCGCTTGTTGTGGGCTGTTAGGGTTCGGTTTTAAACCCAGCAAAACCGCCACCTCGTGCGATTTCCCCCAAGTGCCTTTCAGCCGCCCTCGTAGGTGGTCTGAAATCGCTTGCTGGTCAATCCCGAAATATCTTGCCCATTCGCTACGGTTAATACCGTGTTGATGAAAATACGCCCGAGCGGACGCTGGCGTTTGCGGATAAGGCAAGGGCTGAAAATCTTGTTTGTTCATTTCTTCTCCTTGTGTTTGTGGTAAAATATGGAAAATTTAATAATTAAAAGGAAATTTTATGTCTGCACCTATGCCCGCCAAATTTTACGAATTACAAATCCAGCTAGAACGCCTGCAGCAGCGTGTTGATGAACTCGAACAGCTCGTTGACCAAAATGATGATTTCGCTCTTGGCGTAAACGATCTGCTAAATCTTCTTGCGGACAAACTAATAGCACAGAACCCTGAGCTACTCGCTGTTTTAGAGCCCGAATTGAAAAAGGCTTACCATTCGTGGTTGCGTTATGAACAAGGCAATCCAACAGATGACGATTTGCTGGAACCGCAAGAACGCTATCAAGCCAAACGCAGTCTTTACTTTGTGCTGTCAGTAATGGGTAAAACAAGCGAGCAAATCGATCTCGGGTAATCATTGCTTTGCCGTTTGTTCGACGGCAAGGGAAATGGGTATATAACCGCATCATTAAAGTAGCCATAAACGCCTCCTGTTTTCTGTTGCTTTATGGTTCGTTTGTTGTTGATGTGGTAGAATATAGCGGAATTATTCCGAATTAACAAGTGAAATTTCCGAAATTATTAAATTTTTTCGGATTATTTCCGATACAAAGGCTAAAAATATGACAATTGGGGCAAGAATTAAACAGTTACAGAAAGAATTGGGCTACTCAAGTGCGGAGAAATTTGCAGAAGATTTAGAAAAAACCACTGCTTCGCGTTTAAGTGATGTTATTCGGGGAAAACAAAAGTTACCTGATGATTTAATGTTTGAGCTGATAACTAAGTTTAATGTAAACGCTAATTGGATTATTGCAGGAGTGGGAGATGTTTTTATCGGAAAAATTCCGAATAATGCACTTACACCATCGGAACAAACCCTGCTTGAAGACTATCGCGAAAGCAATGAACAAGGCAAAGAAGCCATCGAAAAAACCGCTAGCGCGTTGGCGAGCAAGGCGAACTCACCACAACGTTCTCGCACAACAATGCATATAGGTAGCGTAGAACAGCAAAACAATATCGAACATCTTGAGGGTGGTATTCATTTTAAAAAAGGGAAATAAATGGATTTTCATATCAAAAAGGTAGAGCAATTCAATAACATCCAAGAGGCTCATTTTCATCAAATGGATAAATCCATAGATCAAAATAGTCCACATATTGTGATTTGCCCCCAATGTAACGAAGAGAGTTATCGTTTTAATGAATACTGCAACAATGGTAAATGCACTTTTGGTATTCGAGCTTATTTCGATGAGTTGAACCGTATAGAATATGAAAAACAGTATCGTCAAAAACGTTTAAAGCAACAAACACGTCATACTCTGTATTCTTTGCTCGCTTTTTTAGGGAGCTTATCAGGAGCATGGCTTGCACAGTTTTCTAGCATATTAGGCTTAGGTATCTTTTTTATAGGGCTGCTACTTGCACTAGGCTTTAATCATAGTGCCAAGATTATTAGTGATGAATTGAAGTGAAATAAATTCGTTAGAGTCCAATAATTTTTTAACACAACTAGGAAAATAAAATGGTAACAACACAAGCAACACAACCTGTAGTACCTACATTTACCATTCATGCTGGTATTATTCATGAAATTCAAAAAACACAACATAAAAAGAATGGACAGCTAATTAAACGTTCACAATTACATACTAATAATGTTCCTCTAAAGCATTTTGTGGAATATGCAGAAGATGTGTTAAATAGGTATGGAAGTAATCGTTCAGTAAGTGGAGGTTTTACTACAAAAGATACGCTATCAAAAGACTTAGTTACCCATCAATTTGCATTACAACCAACAACAGATTATTTAGTATTAAGTCAAGATATTGTAACTAGCCTATATAATATTATCCAAAACAATTCAGCCACAACAGGTGAGCATATTCCAATGATTTTTTATCGTGATGACAATAAAGATAAAGAGTATTTGCTTTTGTCTTTAATTAGCTTAAACCAATCAATTAACATTGATAAGGGAGAGTTCGTTGATACGACGATCATTGATAAAGATGCATTAAAAGTCGGTATTCGTGTTGATTTAAAAGCGATGAAATACCATTTTGAACATCAAACGGAAGCGGTAGCTGAACCTTATATTCAATGGATTGAACGTAAAAAGAATAAATTGCCAGACTATATTCAAAATTTTATTCCCGTAAGTGCACGAATCAATGATAAAGTGGCAACAACCCAATTTATTGATGTGTTTAAACGCTTTAGTGAACAGACTTTTGAGAATGAAGACGTCCGTTTTGAGATTGAGAAAAAAGTATATGACTATCTAGATGAGTGTCATAAACAAGGTAAGTCAGCTCATATTGAAGATGATATAGATCCAATCATTGAAGCTGAAATGAAAGCAAAAGGATTAGAAGATAAGCCAACATTCAGTGATTATCGAACCACAGAACAAATTCAGCTGGACTCTAGCTTTTCACCAAATAAAGAAGTCGTAAACAATTCAAAAACGTTTAAGTTTTCTAGCAAAACAAGTGAACTATCTATCCGCGGTCGTAGTAAAGATTTAGGTAGAAGAGTTAAATTGGTTAGCGAAAGTAATAAAAAATATATTAAAATAGAACTTGATGAAAGCGATTACCATCGCTTTAAAGAACAATTTCCTAACGCAGAAGAATCTGAACAATGAACGTATTAACTGATTTTTTTACACTTGTTACATCTCTAGAGTGTCGTGAGGCATCGACACTCATTGGTAGTTGTGTAATAAAAAATCAAGATGATCTTGCATCTTGTCAAGCACTGTTGGATGCAGATTATGATATTGCATTTGAAGGGGGATTAAAGATAGGTGAGCTAAAATTCACCTACTCACCTTTAACTTCGGAGGGATATGCGAGTTATGATGATTTTTTTGCTAATAGCAATTGGATTACTGCTGAGCCAAAATTGGATAAGATTTTATGGCATAAATGGGCAAAAAACCAAAAGAACAAATCAATTATATTGATGAAAATAATATTTTAACTATTGTGCATTTCGCATTAAAACTAAAAAGCATTTTTTATACTCATCAAAATATAGTTGTATTTTTTAGTAAAAATTCATCTGAATTGTCATTAACTCCCCAAAAAATTGATGATTTTATTCAGCTATTGTATAACCTTACTCAAGAACAACGTAATGCTATTGATGAATTATGCCGTTGGTTTGGCAATAACACAGAGAGTGAACATTTTCATTCAAAGAAAAGTGCTTTTTCAACAGCATTGACTACTTTTCTTATTGAGAAAGAGGGGCGAGTTCAGCACGATATTTGTGATTTATTAGCTGATGTTGTAAAGATTAAAGTTGAAGCCATAGCACAACACGATCTTTATTTGGCAGACTTTTCTTTTGGTAAGTTTGTTAAAAAAATTGAAGAAAACGCTTCTAAGTTTACATCTAGAATTAATGATGCACTAGGCAAATCAGTAACTCAAGTATTGGGGATTCCTGTTGCAACAGCTATCTTTAATTTGGCAAAAATAGATTTGCATTGGGGAAGTGCAATTTCTTTAATGGTTTATACACTTC
>R18__coassemble_2584_pt1 | contig 10813 bp, 10 predicted proteins | sample R18__metabat2_low_PE_026 | metagenome-assembled genome bin R18 | reverse complement strand
TTTTTATTTTTTCTTTTAATTATTTTTATAATTTTTTAATTTATTATTTATTTAATAAACCATTAAATTAATTAATAAAGCAATCAAGCAAGCAATCAAGCAAACAAGCAAAGCGTAACCTATTTTAAACAAGCACCGCTACCTTTTATTGGGCAAAAGCGGATGTTTTTGAAACATTTTGAAAGTTTACTTGATAAAATCCCTAATGACGGTGAAGGTTGGACGATTATTGATGCCTTTGGTGGTTCGGGGTTACTTAGCCACGTGGCGAAAAGGTTTAAACCTAAAGCCACAGTTATCTACAATGATTTTGACGGCTATGCAGAACGGTTGGCACATATTGAGGACATTAACTGTTTACGCCGCGAAATTGCGACGTTGTTATCCAGTCAGCCAAAACAAAAACGCTTAACCACTGAGCTTAAGGAGCAAGTGATTGATGTTATTCAAACGTTCGACGGCTACATCAACGTTCATGTGTTGTGTTCGTGGCTGTTATTTAGCGGACAACAAGTAAAAACGCTTGGTGAACTATTCAAAGAAGATTTTTGGAATTGCATCCGCCAGTCGGATTACCCAAGTGCAGACGGCTATTTAGATGGTCTTGAAGTGGTATGCGAGAGTTTTCACACATTGCTACCCAAATATCAAAATGACCCGAAAGCTTTGTTTGTGTTAGATCCACCATATCTTTGTACTCATCAAGCAAGTTATGGGCAAACTCGCTATTTTGATTTAGTGGATTTTTTGCGATTAATCCACCTAACACGACCACCGTTTGTGTTCTTTAGCTCAACTAAGTCGGAGTTTGTGCGATTTGTTGATGTAATGATTGAAGACAAATGGGACAACTGGCAAGCATTCGAGAATTACGAACGAGTCATAGTGAAAACTTCGACAAGTTATTCAGGGAAGTATGAAGATAATATGGTTTACAGGCTCTCTTAAATTGCCTTTAAATTTGATTTAAAACAGGTTCAAATTAACCAAATAAAAACCGCTTAAAGTGAGAAAAATGAATGGCTTTCATTTTCTCATTTTAAGCGGTTGCGTTTCTCAAAATTCGCGAACGGCTACATCAAGGTAATGAAGAAAAAGAAGTAAAAGTGACCGCACTTTCTGCTCAACGACGAGGGGCGCCGGAGGCGCAATTGCTGTATTGTGAAACCGAAAGAAGTGTTGAGATGCGGGAAAAATTGGCGATAGCACGTAAAAATAATGCCCTTTCCATGCCGCATCCGGAAAGACGTCCGAATAAAAAAGAGCGGCGCGATTTACTCAAGTTTAAATATCAAGAATAGGGTTGTGATTTTTAAATTTGCTCCCATATAGAGAAGCATTCGCATAGGGCGAGAGTAGAAAAGATAGGAAATAAAATGAATTATAACAACGATAACGACAAACTTTACCGCTATTTATTCAAAAATCGCGCGGTGCGTGGCGAGTGGGTGCGTTTAAATCAATCCTTTTTAGAGACACTAAATACCCACCATTATCCGGCAGCGGTACAGAATTTGTTGGGGGAAATGATGGTGGCGACGGTTTTGCTGACCGCGACCTTGAAATTCACCGGTAATATTACGGTACAAATTCAAGGGGATGGTCCGCTTAAATTGGCGTTGGTTAACGGTTCGGATCAGCAGCAAATTCGTGCGCTGGCGCGTTTGCAAGGAGAAATTCACGACGACATGACTTTGGCGCAGATGGTCGGCAAAGGGGTGTTGGTGATCACCATTGCGCCGGAAGAGGGCGAGCGTTATCAGGGCGTGATCGCGTTGGATAAACCGACAATTACGCAATGTTTGGAAGATTATTTTGTCCGTTCGGAACAATTGGAAACGCAATTGCTCATTCGTACCGGTGAATTTAACGGACAACCTGTGGCGGCGGGTATGCTGCTACAAATTATGCCGGATGGTTCTGGCACGCCGGACGATTTTGAACATTTGGCAACCTTAACCGCCACGGTAAAAGACGAGGAAATTTTCGGCTTAAATGCGGAAGAATTGTTGTATCGCTTGTATCATGAAGAAACCGTTGAGATTTTCACGCCGCAAGATATTGCATTTTTCTGCGGCTGTTCGCAAGAACGTTCCGGCGCGGCGCTATTATTGTTGCCAGATGAGGAAATTGATGAAATTTTAGCGGAACATAATGGGAGCATTGATATGCAATGCGAATGTTGCGGTACCCATTACCTGTTCAATAAAGCGACCATTAATCAACTAAAAGCCGAACAATAATTGTGTTTGAAAAAGCGTTAACTTGATAAAAGTTAACGCTTTCCTTTATTTGGCGTTTTCTTCTTTTTTCACTTCATCCCATAGCAAATCCATTTCCAGCAAAGTGCTTTGCTCAACGGATTTACCTTGCGCTTTCAGTTTTTGTTCCACTAAACGAAAACGTCGTTCAAATTTTAAGTTGGCTTGGCGCAAACTTTCTTCCGCGGAACAATGTAAATGGCGGCTTAAATTGACGGTGGCAAATAACAAATCGCCCATTTCTTCAGCAATTTTTTGCGGATCTTGTGGAAATTGCTGAAATTCTGACCGCACTTCATCCAATTCTTCTTCCACTTTGTCAAATACAGGCTCAATTTCTTGCCAATCAAAACCGACTTTGGCGCAGCGTTTTTGCAATTTTTGCGCGCGCATTAAAGCTGGAAATGCCAGCGGCGTATTATCTAAAATGGACTGATGCCCTTTTTGTTGATTTTCGCCCGCTTTAATCGCATTCCAATTTTGCAAAGCCTGCGCGGCATTCTGCGCTTTTTGTTCGCCGAAAACATGAGGATGACGCCGAATAATTTTACGACTGACATTATCAACCACATCCTCAAAGGTAAATTTTCCTTCTTCGCGCGCTAATTGGCTTAAAAACACCACTTGTAATAATAAATCGCCAAGTTCTTCTTTTAAATCATCAACTTGCTCTTTCTCAATGGCGTCAACTACTTCATAGCTTTCTTCCAATAAACAAGGGATCATGCTACGATAATCTTGCGCTAAATCCCAAGGACAACCGTTTTCTTTATCGCGAAGTTGTGCGATTAGCTGGATAAAATCTTGTATGTTGTGTGACATATTTTCGTTCCGAAATGATAAATCATGGCGGAAATTTTATCCTAATACAGCCGGAAGACAAAATGAAGATGAAAAAATCCAACCTTTTTTTGAAAACGTGATCAAGTGCATATTTTTTTTACAGGAAGAATGGTACTATGATTTCACCGAGAGGTAATTAAGTCCAAGATCAGATAAGGAGTCGATTATGTATAAACATGTATTAGTAGCCGTAGATCTTTCTGAATAAAGTCCATTTTTGTTTGAAAAAGCTGCAGGCGTTGCCAAAAGACATGAGGCGAAACTTTCAATTATTCATGTAGATGTCAATTTCTCTGATCTTTATACCGGATTAATTGATGTGAATATGTCTTCAATGCAAGATCGTATTTCAACCGAAACGCACCAAGCGTTAATTCAATTGGCTGAAAAATCCAGTTATCCGGTATCTGAGAAACTTAGCGGTAGTGGCGATTTGGGTCAAGTCTTATCCGATGCAATTGAACAATATGGTGTCGATTTGTTAGTGACAGGGCATCACCAAGATTTTTGGAGTAAATTGATGTCTTCTACGCGTCAAGTAATGAATACGATCACGGTTGATATGTTAGTTGTTCCTTTGCGTGAAGAATAAATGGAAGTTAAGTGATTAGGTCTGAATAAAAATCCGCACATTTATGTGCGGATTTTTATTTGAAAAGCATAAAACTATTTTCTTGCCAATGGCGGGACAAAGGTAATGCCCATATCCCAAGGTTGTTCAATCCAAGTATTTTGTGGAATTTCTACCACAAAATCATCCACAAGGCTTTCACCAGCCGGTTTGGCAAAAACGGTGACAAAGCGCGCATTAGGATATAATTCGTGAATTGCGCGCGCGGTATTGCCGGTGTCCACCAGATCGTCAACCACAATAAAACCTTCTCCGCCATTTTCTACTTGTGCGGCGTGTAATACGGTTAATTCACCTTGTTTGTTGTGATCATAGCTGGAAATACACACGGTATCTACGTGGCGTAAACCAAGTTCGCGCGCTAAAACTGCTGCCGGAAATAATCCGCCGCGGCTGACTGCAATAATTCCTTTCCATTGTGTTGCGGGAAGTAAACGCTCTGCTAATTTACGGGCGTGCATTTGAAACATATCCCAAGTTACCACATATTTTTCGCTCATAATTCACCTTAAATAAAAATGTAAGTCGATAACCGACTGATAAATAAAATTGCAATAGGATATCTCGAAATGCATTTTTATGCTATTATTTTGACGAATTTTTTCACATTTTAAGGAGAAAAAAATGTCTGAAATTACACAATTACAACCAAAACTGTTGTGGCAATGGTTTGATCAAATTTGTGCGATTCCGCATCCCTCGTATCATGAAGAAAAACTTGCCGAATTTATTGTCGAATGGGCAAAACAAAAACAATTTTTCGTACAACGTGATGAAGCGGGGAATGTATTAATCCGAAAACCGGCAACCGCGGGTATGGAAAATCACAAATCAGTGGTGTTGCAGGCGCATTTGGACATGGTGCCGCAGGCAAATGAAGATACTCAACATGATTTTACGCAAGATCCGATCCAGCCTTATATTGATGGTGAATGGGTTCGCGCCAAAGGAACGACCTTGGGTTCCGATAATGGTATTGGCATGGCGTCGGCGTTGGCGGTGCTTGCCAGTGATGATCTGGCGCATCCGGAGTTAGAAGTTTTATTGACCATGACCGAAGAACAGGGCATGGAGGGGGCGCTGGGATTGCGTCCGAACTGGTTGCAAAGTCAAATTATGATCAATACGGACACCGAAGAAAACGGGGAGATTTATATTGGTTGTGCCGGTGGAGAAAATGCGGCGTTAACGCAGCCAATCGAATGGGAAACCAATGGATTTGCGCACAGTTACCAAGTGAGCTTAAAAGGATTAAATGGCGGGCATTCCGGCTGCGATATTCACACTGGGCGCGCCAGTGCCATCAAATTAATGGCGCGTTTTTTAGCAGAATTGCAGCAAAAACAACCGCACTTTGCCTTTTCGTTAAGTGAAATTCGTGGCGGTTCCGTGCGCAATGCCATCCCGCGCGAAGCCTTTGCGACCTTATGCTTTGATGGGGACGTTGAAATTTTGCAAAGTGCGGTGAAAAATTTTGCGGTTTTATTGCAAAGTGAATTAGCGTTAGTGGAAAAAAATCTTGCCTTAACGCTACAACCTTGCGCAAAACCGGCTCGCGTTTTTTCGGCGAAAACGACGGTATCAGCAGTGAATTTATGGAACTTGCTGCCAAATGGCGTGATTCGTTATAGCGATGTGGTTGAGGGCGTGGTGGAAACGTCGCTCAGTATTGGTGTACTTAAAACCGAAGAAGATCGCATCACTGGCACTATTTTGCTGCGTTCATTAATTGAAAGCGGACGTGAGTATGTGGAATCTTTATTACGCTCTTTAGCAACCCTTTCCGGCGCGCAAGTGAGCTTTTCCGGTGCTTATCCGGGCTGGGAGCCACAAAGAGAAAGTGAAATTTTAGCCTTGACTGAACAGTTTTATGCGGAGGTGTTAGGCTATGCTCCTGTGATCAAGGTTATCCATGCCGGATTGGAATGCGGATTATTGAAAAAAATCTATCCGGAATTAGACGTGGTTTCTATTGGACCGACGATTGTAAACGCTCACTCACCGGATGAAAAAGTGCATATTCCGGCGGTACAAACCTATTGGCAATTATTGACTAAACTACTCGCCAATATTCCGCATAAATAATGCAAAAGTTAAATAATACAAAACCTTGTCGGCAAAACCGGCAAGGTTTTTTCATCTTTGTTTATGTTACTTTGGCGCGATAAACCAAAGGCGCAGGTGATCATAAATCCAATTGAAAATAAAGGTATAAACCAAAATCAGCAGGGTTAAACCAATATCCATCAAAAAGGCACTCCACCAATCAATTTTCAGCCAATAGGCAACAAGCGGAAGAGTGAACAGCAGCAATCCGCCTTCAAACGCCAAGGTATGCCCCATTCGTAGCAGAGCGCCACGTTTTTCGCGTGGACCAGTAAAAATACGGTCAAACAACCAATTGAAAATAAAATTCCAGAATACAGCAATGACGGAAATTAAGATCACCATGATCGTCAGTTGATCCAATTGGTGCTGGCTGACGAATTTTAATGCAGCGATGGAAAGCAAAATCGCTAACACTTCAAATAATACCGCGTGAAAACAGCGCTCGTAAAATCCCATCATCAATTAGCTTAAACTTGTTCAGAATTGACCGCACTTTTAGCTTTTTTGTTCACTTTTTCGGCGATCTTGCCTTTTTCTGAATGCGCATTTTCAACGCTTGGTTTGCGGCGTTTTCCGATATTTTTACTGTCTTTATGGCGAATTTTCACTTTTTTCTGTTCCGCCTTTTTCTTTTCTTCGCGTTTTTCTTTTAGGCGCGCTTTTTGTTTTTTGCTCACAGTTTTGATTTCACCATCTTTTGGCGGTTTGGTTCGCGGCTCAAGTCCCTCCAAGATGCGCGCTTTTAAAATTTCTTGCGTATAACGTTTAATTTTGCCCAATAATTTATAATCATGAGCTTCTACAAAGGACACCGCCGCGCCTTTCTTGCCGGCTCGCGCAGTGCGCCCGATACGATGCAAATAAGTATCTGCGCTATAAGGCAAATCGAAATTCATCACGTGGCTGACATCTTCAATATCAATTCCGCGTGCCGCCACATCTGTTGCTACCAAAACGGTCACCACGCCATTTTTCAGTTTATCAATTGCATTGTTGCGCTGGGTTTGCGCCATTTCGCCCTCCAAATAGGTACTGCGAATGCCACGTTTACGCAAGGTTTCCGACAGTTCGCGCACATCTTCCCGACGACGCACAAACACAATACCACGCGTTACCTGTTCTTGTTCGATAAAACGTGCCAGTAATTTGATTTTATGTTCTTGGCTGTCGGCGTGATAATACCATTGTTGAATTTTTTTGCGTTCACGACGACTAGGTTCCGCATCAATTTCAAGAGGATCGTTAAGTAAACGCGCGGCAAAATCCGTTAATAATTCGCCCTCTAACGTAGCGGAAAATAAAAAGGTTTGTTTGCGCCAGCGGGTTTCGGCAGCAATTTTCTCCGCATCTTGCCCAAAGCCCATTTGCAGCATTCGATCGGCTTCGTCAAAAATCAAGATTTCCACCGCGCGACAATCGAAATTTTCTTCTTTGATGTATTGCAACAAGCGTCCCGGTGTGGCGACCACAATATCTTGATTATGGTTAAAAATTTCACCGTGATTTTGATAAGCCACGCCGCCGGTAATGGTGGCAATTTTTAATGGGGTAAATTGCGCCAACTCTTCTGCTTGTTGCGCGACTTGCATTGCTAGTTCACGTGTCGGCGTGAGGACTAATACGCGCGGCGCACCGGGTTTGCGACGCGGATAATCGAGCAAATGTTGTAGTGCGGGCAATAAAAATGCCGCGGTTTTCCCCGTTCCGGTTGGCGCAGAGCCTAAAATATCGCGCGCTTCCATCGCAGCCGGAATAGTTTGTGCTTGAATGGCCGTGGGGCGAGTATAGCCTTTTTGTGCAATGGCGCGTAATAATTCAGGTGCTAAATCAAAATCTTCAAATTGTGTTATGGTCATATTTCTTGTTACTATAAGGTCAAATTTGACCCTGATTATACCGTACTTTGCCGATAAAGTGCGGTGGATTTTTGAGATATTTATGCACCAAGCAAAAAGCGGATTTCGCTTTAAACAATTTTATGTTAATCATCAGCGCTGTGCCATGAAAGTGGGAACGGACGGGATTTTATTGGGCGCTTGGGCGGATATTACGCCGGGTGAACGCTTATTAGATTTGGGTTGTGGCAGTGGATTGATAGCTTTAATGTTGGCACAACGCACATCGGAGCGCGCCCACATTAGCGCGCTGGAATTGGATACCGACGCTTTTTTGCAAGCGCAAGAAAATATTCAGGCATCGCCTTGGGCAGAGAAAATGGCATTGTATCATCAAGATATTAACGATTTTTGCCAAAAGTGCGGTCAAAAATTCGACGTTATTGTGTCCAATCCGCCTTATTTCCCGCCGGCGCAACCTTGCGCCTCCTCGCAACGCTCCTTGGCGCGCTACGCGCAACAAAGCCATGCCCATTGGTTACAATTGGCGGCAAATTGTTTGAGCGAGCAAGGGCAAATTCATGTTGTTTTGCCCGTTGACGCCGGCGAAACCTTAATAAAACAGACCGCACTTTCTTGTTGGCGACGTTGCGAGGTGATCACCAAACAAGGCAAAACGCCACAACGCCTGTTGCTCACCTTTGGCTTGCAACCCAAACCCACGCAACGATCGCAGCTTTGTATTTACAACGCGGAAAATCAATATACAGATGAATTTATTCAACTGACGAAAGATTTTTATTTGAAGTTTTAGCGTCATAAAAATCGAAACAGTACCAACAATGATTCCTTATTGTGTGCAAAAATTACAATTGAGTAAATTCAATTAGCAGCGCACTTTGTGGATCCAATGTTGGAATTGTCAGCCCGACATTTGCAAGCCAGTTACCATGGATAGAAACGGTTTTATTCGCAAAATTATCCAATACCCATTGAGGGAAGCATTTCATTAAATGTCCACCTTTTCCTTCTTTGATGTAATCTGGAATGGAAAGCAATTTTATTTGATAATCAGCGTTTGGGTTTAAGTAGGATATACGCAGTTTTCCCATCCGTTTATAATCAGGTATATCTAGCTGACTGATAAGTATTACTGCCTGTTTTTTATCTTGTGAGATAACGCCATTAATGAATGTTGTTTCGTCATGATGATCCAAGCGGAAGTTTTCTCCTGAATGTAAGAGTGGTCGAAGTTGTTTGTGTAGTGCAATATATTTTGCAAAGCCTTGTCGTTCTTCTTCCGATTCTTTGACTGGATCAAGTTCAACGCCCATATGTCCGAATAATGCAGTTAATCCTCTGAAATCAAAGGAGAAGTTTCGCATTGTTGTTTGACAAGGTGAGCCGCCGATATGCGCACCAATCACTTCTGGGGGATAAAAATAACTCATTCCGCGTTGAATTTTTTGGCGAGCTAAAGCATCATTATTATCCGAGGTCCAAAAGCGTTGAGAACGTTTTAGAATTTCAAAGTCAACACGTGCGCCACCTGATGAACAGCTTTCAATTTCTACGTGCGGATAACGTTGTTGTAAAATGTCGAATAGGCGGTAGGCGGCTTGGGTTTGCGCAGTAACTACCGCTTTGCCAAGATGCCCCGGTTGTACTAAACGTCGATTATGATCCCATTTAATATAATCGATTTGGTTTTCACTTAATAGCCAATTCATGCGTTCTAAAATGTAATTAAAAGCATCGGGATTTACTAGATCAAGGACATATTGGTGACGTTCTTCCGGTTGATCATAACCCTCCAATTGCAGCATCCAGTCTGGATGTTGCTCATATAATTTAGAACGCTTACTTATCATTTCCGGTTCAACCCAAATTCCAAATTGCATACCTAGTTTTTTTACAGCATCAATGACAGGGGTTAAACCTTGTGGGTATTTTGTTTCATCTAGGAACCAATCGCCTAATCCACCAAAATCATCGTTACGTCCCATAAACCAACCGTCATCAATGATGAAACGTTCAACTCCCATTTCTGCCGCTTTTTCTGCCATGGCGATAATGTGGGTTGGATTATGATCAAACATGACTCCCTCCCAAATATTAAGGTGGACGGGGCGAGTAGGATGTGCAAAATGCAGAATATGTTTTCTAATATGCCGATGAAACTGTTGTGACATACCATTTAAGCCACGGTCAGAATAAGCGGTATAAACCCAAGGCGTTGCAAGCGATTCGCCTTGCGCTAGTATAATTTCTCCAGGGAAATAAAGATTTTCCAGTTGGGCGAATCGGCGTCCGTCAATTAATACATCGGCACGAATACGATGATTACCAGACCATGCTAAATGAAATCCCCAGACTTCGCCTTGTTCTTGGCTAAAATGTGGGCGACCCAATACAAGATTTGGGGCATATTCGTGTGATGTTCGTCCATGGCGATTTTCCTGTATGAATGCACCATGTTTTAATTGAGTTCGATTTTCTTGCAGCTCTCGACACCAACGACCGTAAAAACTAAGCACTTCATCCGCATATTCAGGAACAGGCAATGTAATGGAAAGACGATTAACGAAAAACTTATTTTTACTTAAATTGGTTAGGGTATTGCGGAATTTAAATACGCCGTTTTCGTCAGCCTCAATTTCTGTTTTAAAGATTAACTGGGCAATTGTATCTTCTGCCTCGATGACTAAAAGATTGCCATTTTTGACCGCACTTTTAGTTTTGAATACCGGCGCCCAATCATATCCATCACGATGTCCATCTAAGCTAGAGCTTCCCCAATATCCTCGTCCGTTTTCTGCGGCAAAAGTAAGTGGTGTATCAATATCTAAACCGCCATTAGCGACACCATGTTCTAAACTTAAAACTTCGGCTTCTGTGATATTGTCAATATGTAGGCGTTTTCCCCAATAAAGAATTTCGGCGGGTTCGGAACGAATAATGAGATCCGTGTTACCACTGGTTAATCGAATAATGTTTTGCATAATTTATCCCTCGTTTACTTTACGATATTTATCTAGCAACACGATATTGACTTTCGCTAATAAATCACCATGCAATTTATAATAACGGAAGTAAACAAATAATTTGATACTATAGAATAAAATTGGTAATCC
>R18__coassemble_2562_pt1 | contig 10893 bp, 8 predicted proteins | sample R18__metabat2_low_PE_026 | metagenome-assembled genome bin R18 | reverse complement strand
CCAGCAATGGATACCTTAAAATATATTCAGAGAAAAAATTCAAATTACTTCTTATCTATCATACCGCAAAGATTATAACAGGGAGGATTAGGTTTTTGTGCAATTACTCATAATAAAACGCAAGAAATTTTATCTTCATCAAATTTTCCCCCAAAAGGAGTGTTTATGTCTCAGTTTAATCTTAATGATATGGCGTTATTTGACAAAAATGTACACAAATATTGTCGTTATTTTGACGTCGCATCACCGGAGCAATTTTCTTTAGAACAATGGTATCAAATTATTGCTCAAACTACATTAGATATGACCTATGAAAAACCGGCGGTAAAAGGTCAAGAAAGTCGTCATGTCAACTATTTATCTATGGAGTTTTTAATTGGTCGTTTAACCGGAAATAACTTAATGAATTTAGGTTGTTACGAACAAATTAAAAACTATTTGGCAAATTTCAACGTGGAATTGGTAGATGTATTAGAGCAAGAACGCGATCCAGCATTGGGTAATGGCGGATTGGGACGTCTTGCGGCTTGTTTCTTAGATTCAATGGCTGCCTTAGGGCAAAATGCCACCGGTTACGGATTGCATTATCAATATGGATTGTTCAAACAGTCTTTTGAAAATGGTGAACAAAAAGAAAGCGCCGACACTTGGAATCGCAACCAATATCCATGGCACAGCTACAATCCGGCAAAAACACAAAATATCAATTTTGGCGGTAAAATCAAACATATCAAAGGCGATAAATACGAGTGGAAACCAAGTTTGACCATTCAAGGTAAAGCCTTTGATTTACCGATCGTCGGCTATCAAAACGACATTATCCAACCGTTACGTTTATGGCAAGCGGACAGCGAGCAATCCTTTGATTTAGCTAAATTTAATGATGGAAAATTCCTCAATGCGGACAAAACTATCGTAAATGCGACCGCACTTACCCAAGTGTTATACCCGAATGATAACCATAAAGCCGGTCAAAAATTGCGCTTAATGCAACAATATTTCCATTGCGCCTGCTCGGTTGCGGATATTTTAGAACGTCATTTTGCCGAAGGCTACGAATTAAACGAGTTGGCACAGCGCCAAGTCATCCAATTAAACGACACGCACCCAACCCTTGCCATTCCGGAATTAATGCGCTTGTTGTTGGATAAATACGAATTAAGCTGGGACGAGGCTTGGGCAATTTGTTCTAATACCTTTGCCTACACCAACCACACGTTGTTACCAGAAGCCTTGGAACAGTGGGATCAACGTTTATTTAACCAATTATTACCGCGCCATTATCAAATTGTGGAAAAAATTAACCATCTTTTCCATGAAAAAGTAAAAGCGCAGTTTGGGGATGATGCTAAAGTTTGGGAAAAATTGGCAATCTTATTTGATTACCGCGTACGTATGGCAAACCTTTGCGTGGTGACCTGTTTTGCGGTGAACGGGGTGGCACAAATTCACTCCGATTTATTGGTGACAGATTTATTCCCAGAATATCACCAATTATTCCCAACCAAATTTTGCAACGTGACCAACGGGATCACACCGCGTCGCTGGATTCGCCAAGCGAACCCGCAATTAAGCGATTTATTGGATCGCACCTTAAAAACTGATTGGACCAAAGATTTGGAACAATTACGTGGCGTGGAAAATTTTGTGAATGATGCTGGTTTCCGCGAAGAATATCGTCGTATCAAACAAATCAATAAATCAGTTTTAGCGGATGAAATTGAAAAAACCTTAGGTTTTTCCGTGAACCAAAATGCAATTTTTGACGTGCAAATTAAACGTTTCCATGAATACAAACGTCAACATTTGAATTTATTGAACATTATTGCGACCTATCAATCGCTGAAAGACAATCCGAATCAAGATTATACACCGCGTGTTTTCGTGTTTGCGGGCAAAGCGGCGCCGGGTTATTACTTAGCCAAAAATATTATTCATGCTATCAACAACGTGGCGGATATTATCAATAACGATAAACAGATGAAAGGTCGTCTGCAAGTCGCGTTTTTGCCGGATTATCGTGTGTCTTTAGCGGAAAAAATCATTCCGGCAGCAGATGTGTCCGAACAAATTTCCATGGCGGGAAAAGAAGCCTCCGGTACGGGTAATATGAAATTAGCCTTAAACGGTGCCTTAACCTTAGGAACCTTGGATGGCGCGAACGTTGAAATTGCGGAAATGGTTGGCGAAGAAAATATCTTCTTATTCGGTCACACAGTGGAAAGCGTACGCGAATTGTTGGCGAAAGGTTATGATCCGAAAGCCTATTATCAACAAGATCCGGTACTGAAAAGTGCGGTGGATTTTTTAGCGAAAGGTAAAGCGTCGCAAGGACATAAAGAGACTTTCAAATTGATGTTAGATAGCCTATTAGAACGCGATCCGTTCTTAGTGTTTGCGGATTTTGACAGCTATTTACAAGCGCAACAACGTATCGGCGCGGCATATTTAGATCAAGATGCTTGGTTACATAGTGCCATTTTAAATACCGCCCGTTTGGGGATGTTCAGCTCCGACCGTTCTATTCGTGACTATCAAGCACGTATCTGGTTGAAAAAATAACATTTCAGATTCCCGCCTGCGGGCGGGATATTCAAGCAAGGAGCGATTATGGCGCACGTACAACAAAAACAATTTGCTCAAGCCGGCATTATGCCAGATTTCTTGGATGCCAGTGGGATTCGAAAAATCATACCAAGCGCAATTAAACAACGACTTTATCAAACGTTCAATGGTAACACCCGCAGTTGCCAATCTTGGCTGCCTCCGGTCAAAATTCTTTATGAAAATCAACCGCACTTTTTACCGCTCAATCTTGCGGATAAAAAACACGCGGTGCATGGAACATGGGTTTTGCAGTTGGAAAATGGCGAATGCCTGACGGGACGCGTGAAGCGCAATCAGATTGAATTGCCACGCGATTTACCACTGGGTTATCACCAATTGCAACTGCGTTGTGAGAAAAAATCGCTTGAATGCCGCCTGATTGTGGCGCCGACGCGTTGTTATCAACCCGCAGAACTTGCTGAACGCAAAAAATTGTGGGGATCCTTTATCCAGCTTTATACCTTGAAATCTGCCCATAACTGGGGCGTTGGAGATTTCTCCGATCTCAAAGATTTTCTACAACATATTCAACAATATGGTGCGGATTTTGTGGGGCTAAACCCAATTCATGCGCTGTTTCCAGCCAATCCGGAGGCGGCAAGTCCTTATAGTCCGTCTTCGCGTAAGTGGTTGAATATTATTTATATTGATGTGGCAAGTTTACCGGAGTTTCAGCAAAGTTCGCTGGCGCAACAATGGTTTAATAGTCCGGAAGTGCAGGCGAAACTGAGCAAAGTGCGGTCAGAAAATTGGATAAATTATGCCGAAGTGATGGCGTTAAAACTGCAAGGGCTTGCCTTGGCATTTGATGAATTTGAACAAAATTCGACCGCACTTCGTCAACAAGCCTTTGCTGATTTTCTGGCGCAAGGTGGAGAAAGTTTGCAAGTCCAAGCGACCTTTGACGCCTTGCATCATCATTTAAGTCAGCAATTCGACAACCAATGGGGTTGGGATTTTTGGGATAAAAAATATCAAGATTATCACGCCGACGCGGTGCAACAATTCCGACAAGAGCAAGCGCAAGAAGTGCGTTTTTATGCTTGGTTACAATTTTGCGCCGCGCAGCAATTTGCCGCTTGTAATGAAGTTTGTAAAGCGCAAAAAATGACCATCGGAATGTATCGTGATTTAGCAGTGGGCGTGACCAATAATGGGGCGGAAACATGGAATGATAAAGATCTTTATTGTTTAAATGCTTCTGTCGGTGCGCCGCCGGATATTTTAGCGCCACAAGGACAAAACTGGGGATTATCGCCGATGAATCCGCACGTGCTAAAACAACAAGCGTATCAACCGTTTATTGAGTTAGTGAAAGCCAATATGAAAGATTGTGGCGCGCTGCGCATTGACCATATTATGTCGTTGTTGCGCTTGTGGTGGATTCCAAAAGGCGATAGCGCAGCAAACGGGGCTTATATTCGTTATCCGGTAGATGATTTGATTGCCATTTTAGCCTTGGAAAGTCAGCGTCACCAAAGTTTGATTATCGGCGAAGATTTAGGCACAGTACCGAAAGAAATCGTCAGCAAATTGAAAAATGCCGGCATTTTGTCATATAAAATTTTCTATTTTGAATTTGACCAACAAGGTGAAAGTCGCCGCTTGCAAGATTATCCATATCAAGCGATGACCACTTTAAGTACCCATGATTTACCGACGATCAACGGATATTGGCGCGGTTATGATTTTGAATTAGGGCAACGTTTCGGCGTGTACCCAAATCCAAATGTGTTGTCAATGTTGCAACAAGATCGGGTCAATGCCAAAGCGAAAATTATCAAGCGTTTACAAGAAAACGGGGTTGAAATGGAAGCGGGTGTGGATGAAAGTTTGTCCTCTAAAGTGACGCTTAAATTCAATCATCAATTGCAATCTTACGTCGCCGGTGTAAGCAGTGCGCTGTTTGGTTTACAGCCGGAAGATTGGTTGGATATGAGTGAACCGGTCAATATTCCGGGAACCAGCACGGAATATGCCAACTGGCGACGTCGTTTAAGCCAAGAGGTTGAAAATATTTTTGCGGATAAATCGGTACAAACGCTGTTAACTCAAGTGAATCATACGCGCAAAGGGTAAACCTATTTAGTGTAAAACAAAACCCCGTTAAGATAAGTTAACGGGGTTTCTTTTTATTGTAAGTCTGCCGCGCGAAAAGTGCGGTAGAAAAAATTAAAGTTTTTCAACTAAGTCAATGGCAGCGCCGATGTAGGTTGCCGGAGTAAGTTGTTGAAGACGTACTTTTTCCGCAGCCGGAATGTCTAATTTTTCGATAAATTCGCGCATCGCTTGTTCATCAACACGTTTTCCACGAGTTAACTCTTTTAATTTTTCATAAGGTTTTTCAATACCATAACGACGCATCACAGTTTGGATTGGCTCCGCTAACACTTCCCAGTTTTGGTTCAATTCATCACGCAAATGCGCTTCGTTGACTTCCAATTTGCTGATGCCTTTGCGGGTAGCAGCGTAGGCAATTAAGCAATAGCCTAAACCGACGCCGAGGTTGCGTAATACGGTGGAATCGGTTAAATCGCGTTGCCAACGGGAAATTGGTAATTTGGCGCCTAAATGGGACATGATGGCGTTGGCAAGCCCTAAGTTACCTTCGGAGTTTTCAAAATCGATTGGATTGACTTTGTGTGGCATGGTTGAGGAGCCAATTTCACCGGCGATAGTACGCTGTTTAAAATGATTTAAGGCGATATAACCCCATAAATCACGGTCAAAATCGATGATGATGGTGTTAAAACGAGCCACGTTGTCGAACAATTCGGCGATATAATCATGCGGTTCGATCTGAGTGGTGTACGGGTTCCAAGTGATACCTAAAGAGGTGACAAATTCTTCGCTGAATGCGTGCCAGTCAATTTCCGGATAGGCGGATAAATGGGCATTGTAGTTCCCTACCGCACCGTTAATTTTACCAAGGATTTCAATTTGTTGTAGTTGTTTGAATTGGCGTTTTAGACGATAGACTACGTTTGCCATTTCTTTACCAACGGTGGTTGGCGATGCCGGTTGTCCGTGAGTACGAGACAGCAGCGGAATAGATTTGTATTCATTTGCCAAACGGGTGATTTCGTCAATTAATTTTTGCCATTCCGGTAAAATGACTTCTTCCCGCGCGGTTTTAAGCATCAATGCGTGGGAAAGGTTGTTAATATCTTCCGAGGTGCAAGCAAAATGGATAAATTCGCTGACTGCCGCTAATTCCGGAAGTGCGGTGCTTTTTTCTTTTAAAAAATATTCGACCGCTTTAACGTCGTGGTTGGTGGTGCGTTCGATTTCTTTAATTCGTTCGGCATCTTGTAGGCTGAAATTAGTTACAATGCGATTAAGGTAATCGTTTGCTTCGCCGGACAACGCAGGGACCTCGGCAATTTGTGCGGTCGCTGCCAGTTTTTGTAACCAACGAACTTCAACGGTCACGCGGAATTTTAATAATCCGAATTCACTAAAAATTGAGCGCAAGGCGCTGGCTTTATCTTGATAACGACCGTCAATCGGGGAAAGTGCGGTTAAGGCGTTAAGTTGCATATTAAGATTGCTCCTGAATTAAAGAGATGAATAAATTTGTTGTGCAGTGGCGACGAGTTTGCATCGGGAAAATAGTAGTTGCCATTTGGAACCACCCACTTGGCGCCAAAGTACAGCAGAACGAATTCCCGCCAATAAACAAGCGCGAATACGGTTGTGCATACCTAATTGCTGCAAATATTGCGGCGAGCCTTTGACTTGAATACGGCTACCTAAAGGGCTTATCACATCCACGTAGATGGAGGCTAATGTGGACAGCATTTGTTCGTCAAATAAATCGTAATGGACGAGTTGGGTGGGCAAATATTGAATGCGCTTTGCCAATTCCGCTTTCGCTTGCGGGTTTTTATTCAATTTTCCTTCTAATGCCAATAAACTTAACCAGTAACGGCTGACATCTGCTTCGCTACCATTCAGTTGTTCCATTAAAATTTGCAAACCCAAGGCTAAATTTTGTTCACGATTTCCGTAAACCGCAAGCGTATTTTCTGGTTGGGTTTGTAATAAACTGTTTAAACTGGCACGAAAAGCCGGCTCATCGGCTTGACCGTTAAGGGCGAATTGTTGTACTAATTTTGCAGATTGGCATACGCCGGCAAGAGCGAGCGTTGCGTCGTAGTAATTTGCCATAATTATCGGTAAAATTGTCGAGCTAAAACGAAAAAAAGTGTGAGCAATATAGCATTTTTCCATTTTTTTGGAAAGTACAATGACGAGTTATTCCGTCTTGCAGGAGGATAAATGATAGCAAAAATCGCAAAAACCAGTTTAATTTTAACCGCACTTTTGCCGCTGAATTTATGGGCAAAGGTGGCGGTGGAAAATGCAGTCATGTATGAAACCACGATGGCAAATGAGCCGAGTGCGATTTATTTGACCTTAAAAAATAGCGGCGATGAAACGGTGAATTTGCTGTTGGCGGAAAGTTCGGTGAAATCGCGTTTGGAATTACACGGGATGCAACAAGGCAAGATGATTAGTTTGGCTGATGGTTTGGCAATTCCGCCGCAACAAGCCATTTCACTCGCGCGCGGCGGGGCGCATATTATGGTGTTTGATTTGCAAAAACCATTGAAAAAAGATCAACAATTTCCGCTGACTTTATATTTTGATAACGGGGAAAAGGTGGCGTTGGATGTGCAGGTGATCGCGCGTTAAGCCTTATGGATGTGGCTTGTTAAAGGGCATAAAGTGCGGTCATTTTTGACATGATTTTCAACCCTATGTTTTGGCATAGGGTTGAATTTTTTTAGGTGAGCTTTATTGTTTTGCGCGTAAAACACGTAAGGCAAAAATGCCCATTCCGGCAACGAAGATGATTAAACCTAAAATTTCTGCGGTTGTTCCCCAGTTTTCTAAGTTTAAAGCAAGCGGCGCGTCGGAACCACCGGAAGTGACGGAAGCGGCGATAATAAAGGCTAAAATCACGCCAATCAAACTTTCGCCGACAATTAATCCCGCGGCAAAAAGCGTTCCGTAACGATCGGCTTTTTTCTGCATATCCTGCACGTTTTTACCGTTTCGTTGAGCAAAGCTGGTGAGGTGGCGGTTAATTAACCATGCCAAAATTGCCCCAATAACGATAGGCATATTGACAGACGGTGGCAAATAAATCCCCATACCTACCGCTAACGCCGGTAAAGCTAGACGATTTTGAGTGGATTTTTTCAATAGGGTATCAATGATGATTAAGCCTAATCCCAAAGCAATCCCCATGAAAATATAAGTCCATTCCAAATTATTGGAGAAAATCCCCTTGGCGATAGTGGTCATCAAGGTGGCTTGTGGCGCGGATAAGGCTTGTGACGGATCCATATCTGGACGCGGCATTGCACCAGCAAAACCGTAAGCATGATAGAGAATTTCCAATACTGGCGCGATCACTAAGGCACCCACGATACAACCGATAATAAGGGCGACTTGTTGGCGCCATGGTGTCGCTTTGACCAATAAACCGGTTTTTAAATCTTGCAGGTTGTCGTTGGAAATTGCGGCTGTACTGACGACAATGGAACCGGAGAAGATGGTTAACGCGGTCAAAAATTGTTGCCCTTCTGCGCTATCGAGTAAGCCGGATGTTTTGCCGATAAGCATTAAGGTGATGGAAATTAATACCACGGAAATAATGCCAATACCGGAAATCGGGCTGGAAGAAGAACCCACAAGTCCCGCCATATAACCGCAAGCCGCGGCAACAAAGAAGCCGATAAGCACTGCCAACAAGGTACAAACAATGATTAATAGCGTGGATAATTCTGCTGAAATTGGTGCATTGGCAACGAAATTATGTAATGCCAAGACGATCAACAAAATAGCGGCTAAGGTGATATAAATCATGGTTTTCGGCGATAAATCCAACTGTGTGCTGTCATTTGAGCGCGCATTTGGATCTTTTAAAGCGCGGAAAGATTGCGCCATCCCTTGAATCATTGGTTTCATTAACACCAATAATGTCCAAATGGCGGCGATACCGATAGTTCCTACGCCGATAAAGCGCACTTTACCAGACCACACGCTCAAGGCGTGACTAACCATATTCGCATCCGGCGCCATTGGGAACAGGGTGGTGAAATAAGGGACACCGACTAACCAAGTCAAGGCGATACCGATTAAAATTGCGATCCCGCCAACAATCCCAACCAAATAACCGGCACCTAATAATGCTAAGGAGAAGCCCATTGGAATTTGGAATACCGCATTGCCGCCTTTAAACCACAGGCTGGCGCTGTCGGCGACGACTCGTAATCCGTTGGTCAGAAAGCCGACGAGTGCAGCAATCACACCGCCGGTGGCAATTTCTTTAATCCCACTTTCACTGTTTTGACCTTCGGCATGATTACCGGCTTTTAAAATTTCCGCGGCGGCAACGCCTTCCGGATAAGGTAGATCACTTTTGACCACCATGACTTGGCGTAATGGAATGGTGAAAATTACGCCCAAAATTCCGCCGGCAGTACAAATTAACAGAGTTTGTAGGAATGGAAAGTCTTGCCAATATCCCATCATTAATAAACCGGGGATAACGAAGATCACAGAAGACAAGGTCCCTGCCGAGGAGGCTTGGGTTTGTACCATGTTATTTTCAAGAATATTCGAACCGGCAAACATTTTTAACACTGCCATGGAAATCACAGCGGCAGGAATTGATGAGGCAAATGTTAAGCCGACTTTTAGCCCAAGATAGACATTGGAGGCGGTGAAAATCACCGTAATTAATGCACCCAACAACATCCCGCGGAACGTAAGTTCTTGCAGAGTGGGCGCTAAATGAGATTTTTGCATAGTTTCCCTCTAGTGCGTACGTTGTTATAAAAGAGTAAATCATCTTACCGCACTTTCTTTAAAATAAAAGCAATTTGAGCAGAAAATGCTAATAAAAGTGCGGTTAAATTTTATGAAATAATATAAAAATATTATTTTTTTAGATAATCTCTAAGCGCATACAGTGCGACTAGGTTGCGCGCTTCGCTGAATTCGGCATTTTGCAATAAGTTGTCGAGATCGCGCAAGGGATAACGCACCACTTGCAAGGGTTCAGGTTCATCGCCCTCTAATTTAGACGGATAAAAATCTTGCGCAATAAAAAGGTGCATTGGGCTGTGCATAAAACTTGGCGCCATATTGACCGTGCGTAAATAAGTTAATTTCTTAGCGGCTAAGCCGATTTCTTCTTGCAATTCACGATTGGCACTTTGTTCTGGCGTCTCACCTGGATCCATCAATCCTTTGGGAAAACCAAGTTCGTAACGTTCGGTTCCCACCGCATATTCGCGCACTAGCAACAAGGCATCCCCGTCTAATGGCACCATCATCACAGCGGCGCGAGTGGAGGGTTTAAGGCGTTCATAAACACGATATTCATCGTTGGAGAATTTCAGCTCAACACGTTGAATTTCAAAGATGCGGGATTTTGCCGCCACGGAAACGGACAAAATCTCCGGTTTTTTTAGCTCTTGCATATCCACCTCTTGTAAAAAATGATGGAATAACGATACCATAAAGCGTAACGAGTGAGAACGAAAAAGGAAATCAAATGAAGAAAATAAATTGGACGCACATCGATACCGTGATTTTGGATTTGGACGGTACGCTCATTGATCTTTATTTCGACCACTATTTTTGGCGTTACCATGTGTCGCAATATTATGCGCAAAAATGCGGAATATCGACGGAGCAAAGTCAGCACCAACTAAAGCAACGCTATGATGCCATTGAGCATAGTATTAATTGGTATGATATTGATTTTTGGGCAAAAGAATTAGATTTGCCGCTGCGCGAATTATTGTTGGAGCGCGGGCCACAGGTGCAAGTGCGGGAGGATGTGTATCCGTTTTTGGATGTTTTGCAAGGCAAAGGCATTCGCCGCATTTTGTTAACCGACAGCCATCCGTTTACGTTGGAAGTAAAATTAAAACATTGCGATTTAGCACCGCACTTTGATTTGTTATTATCTAGTCATCAATTTGGCGCGCCGAAAATTGAGCAGCAATTATGGCATAATTTGCAAAAAGCCTATCCTTTTGATCCGGCGAAAACCCTGTTTATTGATGATACGGAAAAGGTGCTGGACAGCGCGGATCAATTTGGGATTGCTTATACTATTGGCGTGGAAAATCCCGACAGCTCTTTAGCAAATAAAACTTTTTCGCGTCATGTCAGCGTGGATAATTATATGAAGTTGGTGAGTGAAGTATGACGAAACAAGCACATAAAGCGGAACCCAAAGACGAGGGCGTGCGGCTAGAT
>R18__coassemble_2459_pt1 | contig 11496 bp, 7 predicted proteins | sample R18__metabat2_low_PE_026 | metagenome-assembled genome bin R18 | reverse complement strand
AACAATTGGGCTTGGAAGATGTACATTTTGTGCCGGTTTCCGCATTGTTGGGTGATAATTTGGTTTATAAAAGCGAGAGTACGCCTTGGTATAAAGGCGAACCGCTGTTGACCATTTTGGAAAATTTACCAAGTTTGGATGATGCTGAAACGCAAGCGGAAGATTTATATTATCCGGTGCAATTGGTGATCCGCCAAGATGCGGATAAACAAGATGATTTTCGCGGTTATCAAGGGCGAGTGGAAAAAGGCGAGATTTTTGTTGGACAAAAAATTCGTGTAGAACCGACCGCACTTTTGGCAACTGTGACCGAAATTTTGTCGCCGAAAGGTTCTGTTGAACGTGCGAAAGCAGGCGAGGTGATCACGGTGCGCTTGGACAAAGATATTGATATTTCACGCGGCGATGTTTTCTTGGCGGAAAAATCGCCGATCCAACCAAGTAAAAAACTACAAGCAACCTTATGTTGGTTTGACGAGCGTCCATTTAATCCAGCGCGTAAATATTTGTTAAAACAAGCAACACAAACCGTATTTGCGCGAATTAATGACATTGAACAGGTGTTAGATATTAGCACGCTGCTTAATGACGGTGGCGCGGATGAAATCAAAATGAATGATATTGCGCAGGTGCAAGTGACTTTGCAAAAACCGATTGTGGCGACGACTTATGCACAAAATTTAACCGGTGGTTCTTTTATTTTGATTGATGAAAGCACCTATCACACCGTTGCCGCCGGCATGATTTTGGATTTAGCTTAAGGATTGAGGGGATTGAGATGACAAATAAAGCAACAAATTTTCCATTAAATGCGGAAACACAGGCGATTTTAGCGCAATTAGACAACTTGCAATTAGCTTGGTTATCCGGCTATTGTTGGGCGAAAGCGCAAGGCGCGGAAAGCCAACTTGGTGCAAGCGGTAGCGCAGAAAATGCAGCGAATGCGCCAGCCTCCGTTGCCGCAAGTGCGCCAGCGCCGAAAGTGACGGTATTATCGGCGTCGCAAACTGGGAATGCAAAATCGGTAGCGAGCAATTTAGCCAAGCAGCTAATCCAACTGGGGGCGGAGGTGACTTTGGTTTCCGCTTCCGATTATAAAGCGAAAAACATTGCCAATGAACGCTTGTTATTGTTGGTGACCTCAACCCAAGGCGAGGGCGAACCACCAGAAGAAGCGGTTTCTTTATATAAATTCCTGCATGGCAAAAAAGCGCCACAATTAACGCAATTGGAATTTGCGGTATTGGGTTTGGGCGATACTTCTTATCCGAATTTCTGCCAAGCGGGCAAAGATTTTGATCAGGTGTTGGAAAATTTAGGTGCGACGCGTTTGTTAGCGCGCGCGGATGCGGATTTGGATTTTGCGGCGACAGCAGAACAATGGATTAAGCAAGTCAGCGAGGTGATCCAAACAAAATTATCCACAGCAGCGACCGAAGTCGCTCAAAGTGCGGTGGATTTTTCGGCAGAAAAAGCGGTTGTAGAAAGTGTTTATAACAAAAATAATCCGTTCCCAGCAACCTTGCTAACCAACCAAAAAATTACGGCGCGCCAAGCGGAAAAAGATGTGCGTCATTTGGAATTCGATTTGACCGGTTCTGGTTTACGCTATCAAGTGGGCGATGCGTTGGGCGTGTGGTTTGATAATGATCCGGCGTTGGTAGAGGAAATTTTAGCAGCGGTCAGCGTTAATGGCGATGAGCAGGTTCAAGTAGTGGAAAAAACATTACCAATTCGCACCGCACTTTTATCGCATCTTGAATTGACGCAAAATACGCCGAATTTGGTGAAAGCCTATGCGGAATTAGCGGGCAGCAAAAAATTGACCACCTTAGTGAAAAATGCGGAAAAATTAGCGCAATATGTGCAAGATACGCCGCCGGTGGATGTGTTAAACGACTTTCCGAGTAAATTAACTGCGGCGCAATTGGCGAGTTTATTCCGTCCGTTAACACCGCGCTTGTATTCCATTGCCTCTGCTGCTGATGAAGTGGGCGAAGAAGTGCATTTAACCGTGGGCGTAGTGCGCTTTGAACATGATGGCAAAGCGCGTAGCGGCGCGGCATCCAGTTTCTTAGCAGATCGCGTGGAAGAAGATGGTCAAGTGCGTGTTTTCGTTGAGCGTAATGATCATTTCCGTTTGCCACAAGACGCTAGCAAACCGATTATTATGATTGGTTCAGGCACAGGAATTGCGCCTTTCCGCGCCTTTGTGCAACAACGCGCTGCGGCGGAAGCGGAAGGCAAAAACTGGCTGATTTTCGGCAATCAGAAATTTACCCAAGATTTCTTGTATCAAACGGAATGGCAGCAGTTTGTGAAAGACGGTTTCTTGCATAAATACGATTTTGCTTGGTCAAGAGATCAGCAAGAAAAAGTCTATGTACAACATAAAATCTTGCAAAAAGCGCAAGAGGTATGGGCATGGTTACAACAAGGCGCTTATATTTATGTTTGCGGTGATGCGGCTAAGATGGCGAAAGATGTTGAAAACGCCTTGCTTGAAGTGATTGAAAAACAAGGTAATTTCTCGAAAGATGAAGCGGAAGAATTCTTAAATGAATTAAGAGAAGAGAAACGTTATCAACGCGATGTGTATTAATTTTGCCTTAAGTGCGGTCAAAAAATTCAAAGAAATTGGAGTGATGAAATGAGTAACAAAGAAACTAAAAAATTGGAATGGCAAGAGAAACCATTGTCGGATAATGAACGTTTAAAACGCGAAAGCCATTATTTGCGCGGGACGATTTTGGAAGATTTGGAAAATCCGTTAACCGGCGGTTTTACCGGCGATAATTTCCAATTAATCCGTTTCCACGGTATGTATGAGCAGGATGACCGTGATATTCGTGCGGAACGTTTGGAAGAAAAATTGGAACCGTTAAAATTTATGCTTATGCGTTGTCGCTTGCCGGGCGGGATCATTAAGCCGGAACAATGGATTGAAATTGATAAATTTGCTCGTGAGCATACCTATTATCAATCAATTCGTTTGACCAACCGTCAAACTTTCCAGTATCACGGTGTGCCGAAAGGGCAATTGCAACCAATGCACCGTTTGTTACATAAAATCGGTTTAGACTCTATCGCTACTGCAGCGGATATGAACCGTAATGTGCTTTGTACTTCTAACCCGATTGAAAGTGAATTACATCAACAAGCCTATGAATTTGCGAAGAAAATTTCCGAGCATTTATTGCCTCGTTCACGCGGTTATTTTGACGTTTGGATTGATGGTAAAAAAATCGAAAGCTCAGAAGATGTGTTAAAACAAGAAGATGAACCAATTTTAGGCAAGACGTTTTTACCGCGTAAATTTAAAACCGCTGTTGCAATTCCGCCGCTAAATGATGTGGATGTGTACGGAAATGATATGAATTTTGTGGCAATCCAAGATGATAACGGACAACTTTGCGGGTTTAACGTGTTAGTAGGCGGTGGGTTGTCTTTTGAACATGGTAATACCAAAACTTACCCGAATGTGTCTTTGGAATTGGGTTATGTGCCATTGGATAAAACCTTGGCTGCGGCGGAAGCAATTGTGACTACGCAGCGTGATTTTGGTAATCGTCATGATCGTAAAAATGCGAGAACGCGTTATACGGTACAAAATATGACCTTGGACGGTTTCCGCGCTGAAGTGGAAAAACGCATGGGGGTAAAATTTGAGCCAATTCGTCCTTATGAATTCACCGAGCGCGGCGATCGTATCGGTTGGGTGAAAGGGATTGATAACAACTGGCATTTAACCTTGTTTATCGAGAGTGGGCGCATTACTGATCAACCGGAAAAACCGTTGATGACCGGAATGTTGGAGATTGCAAAAGTACATAAAGGCGATTTTCGGATTACCGCTAACCAAAATATTATTATTGCCAATGTGGCGGAAAAAGACAAAAAAACCATTGAAAAATTGGCGAAACAATATGGTTTAATGCGCGATGATGTGACGAAACAACGTGAAAATTCAATGTCTTGCGTAGCGTTCCCAACTTGTCCGTTAGCGATGGCGGAAGCGGAACGGGTGTTGCCAGATTTTATTAGCGAATTGGATAAAGTCATGGCGAAACATCAGCTTTCCGAAGAATATATTATTACGCGAATTACCGGTTGTCCGAACGGTTGCGGACGTGCGATGTTGGCGGAAATCGGCTTAGTCGGTAAAGCGGTAGGGCGTTATAATTTGCATATTGGTGGCGATCGCGCGGGATTGCGTATTCCGCGTCTGTATAAGGAAAATATCACTCTTGAGCAAATTATTCAGGAATTGGATACGCTGGTGGGGTTATGGTCAAAAGAGCGGTCAAAAAATGAAGCGTTTGGTGATTTTGTGATCCGCAAAGGCATTATCAAACCGGTCGTCAACGCAGCGGTGGATTTTTGGGATGCCGGATTAATTCCGACCGTCAGCGCCTAATTTTAATGCACGATATAAGATGCCATTGGGAAAACGCAATGGCATTTTTTTTTGGTTATCTTATAATGCCAAATTCAGTGATAGGATAACGGGAGGAAACGGAATGCGTTTAATTCCATTAAAAAATGTAGAGCAAGTGAGTAAATGGGCGGCGCAGCATATTGTCGATCGCATTAAACAATTTGCGCCGACAGAAGATCGTCCTTTTGTTCTAGGATTGCCGACCGGTTCGACGCCTTTAGCAACTTATCAAGAATTGATCAAATTATACCAAGCCGGTGAAGTCAGTTTTAAACACGTGGTCACTTTTAATATGGATGAATATGTGGGCTTAAGTCCGGAACATCCGCAAAGTTATCATTGGTTTATGTATCATAACTTTTTCAATCATATTGATATTCAAGCAAAAAATATCAATATGTTAGATGGCATGGCGCCTGACCATGATGCCGAATGTCTTCGTTATGAAGAAAAAATTCAATTCTACGGTAAAATCCATTTGTTTATGGGCGGGGTTGGTGTGGATGGGCATATTGCCTTTAACGAACCGGCGTCGTCCTTGGCGTCGCGCACACGGATTAAAACCTTAACGGAAGATACCTTAATCGCTAATTCTCGTTTTTTTGATAATGATGTTAGCAAGGTGCCGAAATATGCACTGACCATTGGCGTGGCGACTTTATTAGAGGCGGAAGAAGTGATGTTATTGGTGACGGGATATCGTAAAGCCTTGGCGTTGCAAGCCTGCGTGGAGGGCTGCGTCAATCATCTTTGGACAGTAAGCGCGCTGCAATTACATCGCCATGCGGTAGTGGTGTGTGATGAACCTGCGACGCAAGAATTGAAAGTTAAAACGGTCAAGTATTTTACGGAATTAGAGGCGCGAGCCATTCATAGTGTGATTTAAACGAGAACAAATATGTATGCATTAACCAATGCGGTGATTTATACCGCGCAAGAAATTTTATATGGTCATTCGTTGTTAGTTGAGGGCGCGCATATTGTTGCGGTGGTTCCGCAAGAGAACGTGGATAAAAATATTCAACATATTGATTTAGCAGGACATAATTTAACAGCGGGATTTATTGATTTGCAACTGAACGGGTGTGGCGGCGTGATGTTTAATGAGCAAACTAGCGTAAAAACCCTTGAAATTATGCAAGCGACGAACGTTAAATCGGGAACGACCAGCTTTTTGCCAACATTTATCACCGCGCCGGATGAGGAAATGAAAAGTGCGGTCAAAATTATGCGAGATTATTTGCGCCAATATCAACATCAAGCCTTAGGTTTGCATTTGGAAGGACCTTATTTGAGCGTAGAGAAAAAAGGGGTGCATCGTGCGGAATATATCCGCGCTATTTCGCCGGAGATGAAAGCATTTTTATGTGAAAATGCCGACGTTATTACCAAATTAACGCTGGCGGCAGAAAATCCGACGGCTGCTTTTATTGCTGAATTTGTGCAAAAAGGCATTGTGGTCTCTTTGGGGCATTCCAACGCCAGCTACGCGCAAGCCAAAGCGGCGATTGATCAAGGGATCCATTTTGCTACACACTTGCATAATGCCATGTCGCCGATAAGCTCTGGGCGCGAATTAGGTGTGGTTGGCGCGGTGTTGGATAGCGATATTTATAGCGGCATCATCATTGACGGGCTACACGTGGATTTCGCCAATATCAAAATTGATAAAAAAATAAAAGGTGATAAATTGTGTATCGTCACCGACGCGACCGCGGCGGCTGGCGCGCAGATCGACGAATTTTATTTTGTGGGTAAAAAAGTTTATGTGCGTGACGGAAAATGCTATGACGAAAACGGAACTATTGGAGGCTCCTCGGTGACCATGATCAAATCCATCGAAAATGCAGTAAAATACGTCGATATCCCATTGGATGAAGCCTTACGCATGGCGAATTATTATCCGGCGAAAGCGATTCAGGTGGACGATCATTTAGGTTCAATCGCTGCCGGAAAAATTGCAAATTTAACTATTTTTAATAATGAATTTAAGGTGTTAGGAACCATTGTCAATGGGCAATGGCAATATCGTTGTTGATTTGATGGTCACTTTTCCTCTCCTGCCCGGCGTTGATGAAAATTAAAAGTGCGGTGATTTTTTATTCATTTTTAGCAATGCGCCACGTTGTAAGATAACGAAAAAATAGGACGCCTTTGTTTGGCGTCCTAGATGACTATGCACCGTCTATTTCTACATTTTATCTATGCCGGATTGTCAATATCCTTGAATTCAACGTTCAGTTCATAGGTTTGGGCGAGCCATTCGCCGAGAGCTTGGACACCGTAGCGTTCGGTGGCGTGGTGACCGGCGGCGAAGAAGTGAATGCCTTGCTCTCGTGCCGAATGGATGGTTTGTTCGGACACTTCTCCCGTGATAAACGCGTCCAATCCTTTGGCGGCAGCAAGATCAATATAGCCTTGTCCGCCGCCGGTGCAAATACCGATTGTGCGGATAAAGTGCGGTGCATTTTCGCTACAAATTAACGGATTTCGCTTTAAAGATTGTTCAATTTTAAGGCGCAGTTGTTCGGCGGTGATCGGCGGCTCGAAGGTTGCCGAAACTGGAATGCTGAAAGTATTATTTTCCAACGGTTGTAAATTCTGCGCGCCTAAGCGTTGCGCCAATTGGGCGTTATTGCCTAGCTCCGGATGAACATCAAGAGGAAGATGATAGGCGTATAAATTGATATCGTTGCTTAATAAGGTTTTGATTCTTTTGCCTTTCATCCCGCGTAAACAAGGGGATTCGCTTTTCCAAAAATAACCGTGATGCACCAAAATTGCATCCGCTTGTTGGCTAACCGCATAATCAATTAAGGCTTGGCTGGCGGTGACGCCGGTAATGATTTTTTTGATTTCGGCTTTGCCTTCGATTTGCAAACCGTTTGGCGCATAATCGGAAATGGCTTGGCTGTTGAGTTTTTGATTAAGAATTTGTTCCAGTTGTAAATTATTCATAGGGATTTCCAAATTGATGATCATGGGGGCATAGTAACATATCCCCTTAAAAAAAGAGACAGCTTTTGGCTGTCTCGTCAGTAAAGTGCGGTGGAAATTTACGCGATATTGCCGATGATGCTGCGTGTTTCTTCTTTTACTTCCGTTAATTGCACTTGGATAATATCGCCAATTTTATAGCGACGTTCTCCTTTGATATATAACGCAATTTCATCTGAATTGACTTGCATTTCTTCTTTATTATCATGCAATGTGGAGGCTGGAATAAACATTGTGGCGCCATTTGCCAATAAAATTACGCGTAAACCGCCGCGCATGACATCCTGCACTTCTGCATCAAACACCGGTTTTTGTTCAACGCTTGCGGCTAAATAGCGGCAATATAACCAATCGGCAATATCGCGCTCTACCGCACGATTTTGGCGGCGGGCTTCTTGCAAGCGTTGCAAAATCGATTCTTGCGGCGCTTCAACCGCTTGTTGAATGAGACTGGCTTTGATTAAACGATGGTTCACCATGTCGGAATATTTACGAATTGGCGATGTCCAAGTGGCGTATCCGCTTAAGCCAAGACCAAAGTGCGGTGCAATTTCTGCTTTAAATTCGGCAAAAGTTAAGAAACGACGCAAACGGAATTCCAAATAATCGCCATCAAAAGGTTCAATATCATGGCGCATTTGGCAATAACCTTCGAGCGTTGCCAGCTTGTCCACCGCATAGCGTTCGCTTAATTCTGCCTGATTTTGTTCGTTGGCAAGGTTATTTAGTAAAAATTGGTGGGCATTTTCCAAATATTTTTTATCAAAACCAGAATGGGTATTGAAAATACCGCATTTGACGGTTTCGGCTAAATAATGCGCCGCGCAAATGTTGGCGATAATCATGGATTCTTCCACGATTTGGTTGGCGATTCGGCGATATTCCGCTTTAATTTCCAATACTTTTCCATCTTCTGAGAGGATGAAAGAATAATCCGGTTTTTCTTTGAATAACAACGAATGGGTTTTGCGCCATTGAATGCGTGCTAAGGTAAATTGATGCAGCCAGTCGATTTGCTGCTTAATCGCGGCGTTTTGCGGTTGCCAGCTGTCGGCTTGTTGTTCCAGATAATCGGAAACTTGGGAATATGCCAGTTTGGCTTTAGATTGAATTTCCGCCAAGACGAAATAAGGTTTGTTACTGATATTGCCTTGCAAATCCGTTTCAATATAACACACCAACGCCGGACGAACTTCGTTTTCTTTTAGTGAACAAAGTTCATCGGATAATTCGCGTGGCAGCATGGGAATATTAAAGCCTGGCAAATAATTGGTGAAACAGCGTTGCTTGGCATCTTGCTCGATTTGTGAGTTCACATCAATATAGGCAGTGGGATCGGCAATGGCAACCACTAATTGCCAACCAGTTTGTTGCCCGTTTTGTTCAATCGGCTGAATATACAAGGCATCGTCCATATCTTGCGTCGTTTCGCTGTCGATAGTGACGAAATTAAGTGCGGTCAAATTTTCGCGCGTTTGTGTATCGATCATGCTGTATTGATCCGCGCCTTGTACCGGATAACGCGATTGCTCGTGACGCGCAAGCGTGACCCACCACGGGGCAAAGTCATCATCGGCGCGACAAATGAATTCGTTAATTTGCGCAAAGAAAAAGCGATCGTCGCGTAACGGATGGGTTTTTAAGGTGGCAACGCCCCAGTCGCCTTCTTGCAATTGTTCTTTAAGCGCTTTGGCTTGGGTGGCGCCGATCGGTTGATTGATCTGCGGATGATCCACTAATACTTGTAATTTCTGGTCTTTATTAAACCGCACTTTGGCGATAAAACGGGGGAGCATTGGTTCTAGTAATTCTTCCGGCTCCGCTTGCTCTTTTTCTCCGACGGTTTCGATGGCAGCGCGAATTTTATCGCCATGCATCACTTTTTTCATAGCTTGTGGCGGGATGAAATAACTTTTTTTGTCCGTTTCTAAAAAGCCAAAGGATTTATCCGAACTTTTAACGATACCTTCCACATGAGGCTTGCTGTCACGAATTTGCTGTTTTAATTGAGTTAAGAGAGGGTTATTTTGAAACATATAAACTGCCATAAACAAAAAATGGACGCCTTAATGGCGTCCGTAAAATTTAATCGAAATCTGATTATTCGTCTGCACCAAGTTCGCTCATGGCGGTGATGCTGAAGCCGGCATCTACGTGCAATACTTCGCCGGTGACACCAGAAGCTAAATCAGAACATAAGAACGCTGCAGAATTACCCACATCTTCAATGGTCACGGTGCGACGTAATGGCGCGGTATGTTCAAAAGTGGATAGCATTTTCTTGAAGTTTTTGATTCCGGATGCCGCTAAGGTGCGGATTGGACCGGCAGAAATCGCATTAACGCGGATACCATCTTTACCTAAATCCGCCGCCATCACGCGAGTAGCCGCTTCTAATGAGGCTTTTGCTAAACACATCACGTTGTAGTTTGGAATTGCGCGCTCTGCACCTAAATAAGTTAAGGTCAACAAACCGGAATTTGGGTTTAACATTGGGCGGGCGGCTTGCGCCATGGCAACAAAGCTGTAAGCACTGATGTCATGAGCAATACGATAACCTTCGCGGGTCGCGGCATTAACATAATCACCATCTAATTGATCGCCTGGTGCAAAAGCGATAGCGTGTACGAAACCGTCAAATTTATCCCAATGTTTGCTTAACTCGGCAAAACATTCGCTGATACTTTCGTCGGTGGCAACGTCTAATGGCAACACGATATCTGACCCAAATTCTTTCGCAAATTCTTCTACGCGCGGTTTTAGTTTGTCGTTAAGATACGTAAACGCAAGCTCGGCACCTTCACGTTTCATCGCCGCGGCAATCCCGTAGGCAATTGAACGACTGCTAGCTAAGCCTGTGATTAAAATTCGTTTATTTGTTAAAAAACCCATTTTCTTTTCCTATTGTTACGGTTGAGTTAAAGGTTGTGCGTAGTATAAGCTAAAATCTGTTTTTTACAAAGCTGACCTTATTTTGCCTGTCTGTGATTGCGTAAAACGCAGATAAAATTGACCGCACTTTTGTTTTTTCAGCTACCTCTTGGTTTGGCTTAATTTGCCGGTTTTGCTTCTTCTACCGGCGCTTTTTGCGGCGCGTCATTTAATACGTCCCATACACTTTGGCGTACCGGTTCGGCAGCTTTCGGTTTTTCTATGACCGGTGCGCTCACCTTAGGCGTCACTTGGCAGAAGGCTTGTTTTTTTTCCGCCCATACTGGAATGGTGCGGTTGCTGGAACAATCCCAGCTTCCGTAAGGATTAATTCCCACCCATTTGATGTCGTTTGGTTTATGCAGTTTGAGCATTTTCGCCGGCGTGCGACGTAAATAATCGTGGTAAACCTGCAAGGCACCGCTGGCGCCGGTTAATTTGGTTTCGCCATTGTCATCACGTCCCACCCAAATCGTTGCGAGATTTTCACCGTCAATGCCCACAAACCAAGCATCACGCGCATCGTTGGTGGTACCGGTTTTACCCGCCAAACGTAGCGCGGCAAAATCATTTTGCAGGCTGCGGGCGGTTCCGCGTTCGACCACTTGCTGCATTGCATAAAGGGTTTGGAATGCCGCTTCTTCAGGCACGACTTGCTCTGCATCCATAGAACGTTGATAAAGCGTATTTCCCCGTTGATCGCTAATATGGTTAATGGTGGACAACGGAATGCGCGCCCCTTGGTTAGCAATGGTTTGATACAAATTCGCGACGTCGTAAGGTGAAATTGAATAAGATCCCAACAACATTGCCGGCACTTTTGGAATGGACACTTTATCCCAACCCATGGCTTTTTGTGTATCAATAATTTCCGATAAACCAACTTTCATCCCGATATTGACCGTCGGAATATTCAATGAACGCACTAAGGCATCCATCAACATCACGGAGCCGCCATAACGACGATCGTAGTTGCGCGGTTGCCAAGGCGGGCTACCTTTGACATTAATCGTAATCGGTTGATTTTGGATTGGGGTATTCAATCGGAATTGTTCGGGATGCGAAAGTGCGGTCAAATAAATTGACGGTTTTACTAAAGAACCAATTTGGCGTCGTGCATTAAGCGCGCG
>R18__coassemble_2454_pt1 | contig 11521 bp, 13 predicted proteins | sample R18__metabat2_low_PE_026 | metagenome-assembled genome bin R18 | reverse complement strand
TATACTCTATAACAATTTAAAATCAGATCTTTTTGGGAGGATCATATTTTTTTGTTATAATCTTTAGCCCACCAACATTCGGTTATTTTAAGAGGAAAAAATGGAAAGCATACCTAACTGCCCAAATTGTCACAGCGAATATACCTATCATGACGGCGTGCAATTTGTCTGTCCTGATTGCGCTCATGAATGGTCTCCACAAGATGTGGTTGAACATGAAGAAAAAACGGTAAAAGACAGCAATGGTAATGTCTTGCAAGACGGTGATTCAGTGATTTTAATTAAAGATCTTAAAGTCAAAGGTTCCTCTATCGTCTTGAAAAAAGGCACAAAAGCGAAAAATATTCGCTTAGTTGAGGGCGATCACGACGTGGATTGTAAAATTGATGGTCAAAGTTTTTCCTTGAAATCGGAATTTTTGAAAAAAGCCTAAGTGAAAGCGAAAAACGGACGCTCTGTCCGTTTTTTTATATGGCTGACACCCTTTTTAAACGCTTACCAATCTGCGAGAAAAAATGCTCGATTGCCTCTGCTCGATACGCCAACGCCCGAATAAACAACCCGCCGGCATTCAACTGGGAAATGCCGATTTCTAGCATCTCGGTGTCGGCATAATCTTGTTGCAATTCGCTGACCAAGGCTTTGATTTGCCCATGCTCCAACCTTAAATCCACATACACTAAGGATCCTTGATGAGAAAAATCTTCCATTTGGCTTAATGCGGGCAGCGCCATGGTTTCCGGCTGCCAGTAAATCCGATCTGACAATAAAGGGCGGCGTTGATGAGTAATGCGCAAATAAGAGGAAAAACAACGAAATGCAAAGCGTTCTCCATTTAATACGCGACCAATCGCCACGATTTCTCCGTAAATCAGCCGGCTTTGTGCCGCCATTTCAATTTCAGTGGTTTGCTGCAACGCGCTGTCTTTGTGTAACACTAAAGGATGCGGCAAATAAAAGAGCGCGCTATTTTCCGCTAAAGTAATTTTAGTCTGTTGCTTGGCAACATCCGTAGCGTTCATGGCTTGCACACGCGTAAAGGCTTGCGTGGTTAACGAAAGTGCGGTGTTTTTTGCCAACGAAATGTCCACCTCAATTTCATCGCCGCCAAGTAACCCTGGTGACGAACTCATTTGCATGGTATGCAATTCATGCGCCCAAACCTCAGCCTCTGGCGGCAATATCATCAATTTAAAGGGCGGCGAGACAAAATAGCGATCTAATTGTGTCTTACCTTGCGCGTTGCATTTTGTGGATAAAATCAATTGGGTTTTCATGCATTAACGCACCAAATTTTGTGGATCCGGCATTTGTTTGAGTAACGCGTATTTTTCAATCCAACCAATCACGCTGTCCAAATTTTCTTTTTTCATCAAAATAGTAAACACAAAAGGCTGACCTTGGCGCATACGCCGCGCATCACGCTCCATCACGCTTAAATCCGCGCCAACAAACGGTGCTAAATCGGTTTTATTAATCACCAACAAATCCGAACGCGTGATACCCGGTCCGCCTTTGCGCGGAATTTTTTCCCCTTGCGCCACGTCGATCACAAAAATCGTCACATCCGCTAAATCCGGGCTAAAAGTCGCCGACAAATTATCGCCGCCAGATTCAATAAAAATAATTTCTACATCCGGAAAACGCGCCACCATTTCATCCACCGCCTCTAAATTCATGGAAGCATCTTCACGGATGGCAGTATGTGGACAACCGCCGGTTTCTACGCCCATAATACGCTCCGCCGGCAATAGGCTATTTTTAGTTAAAAATTCCGCATCTTCTTGGGTATAAATATCGTTGGTAATCACCGCAACGCTATATTTATCCGCCATTTCGCGCGTGAGTTTTTCGATTAATGCGGTTTTTCCGGCTCCCACAGGACCGGCAACCCCGATTTTAATATAATTACGCATGGATTTTTCCTTAAAAAAACATCAAAAAATGACCGCACTTTTTGCTTAAGACATATAAAGCCGGCTGTATAATTGTTCATGTTGCATGGCGCGCAAATCACTTGCTAAAGTCGCCGCCCCCAAACGCTTAAGATCCGGTTGCAAACTTTGCTCCACCGCCTCGGCAATGGGTTGACGCAAGCTAAATAAAATATCTTGCCCGTCCATTTGGCTAAGTGGAATCAGTTTCACCCCGTTCGTCACTACGCCCACTGCCGCATTGTAATAAAAAGCATACAAGGTTTCAGGCTTAGCCAATTGCATCGATTGTGCAACCATCGCAAAAACCACAGGGAAATAGCCCTGACAACGTTTTTCTGCAATGGCTTGTTGAAATTGCGCAAGCAACGGATGCGACTCATAACGAATAAAAATTTTCAGTAGCCGCACGCCTAATTTATAGCTTCCCTCGCGACTTTCACGCGCAATTTTCATGGCTGCCAATTCCTGATCCAAGGCGATCAACGCCGCCAAATCCTGTTGCGCCATCAAATCAAACGCCAAAGACAAATAGGCGCCATCATTGTAAATCCAATTTTGCCGCAATTGCGTGTTCACATATTCTGCCAAACTTGCTTTACTGTTGACTTTGCGGCGCTGCACAAAGGTTTCCAATCCGTTGGAATGGTTAAATCCGCCGATAGGCAACGTTGGATCGACCAAATGCAACAAGGCACCTAAATTCTGTAATGGAGAGGTTAATGCGAATGCCAATTTCCATCTCCGTGATGATGTAACCCTGAATGAGAATGCCCTTGCGCGGAATTCGCGCGCAACGCTTGGCTTAAACGACGCTGCGCCTGTTTTGGCGCAAATCCGGCAGCACGCAACCATTCAAACATGGGTTTATCATAAGGCAATAGCAACTCGTCGCCATCTAGAAATAGCGGAGAATGCTTATTGCCGATTTCATAACAACAACGTGCCATTTCCGGCAAAGTTTGAGGCGACAACACAATCACATCAGAGGGCAAAATTTCAATGGCCAGCACCAAATCCGCGCTGATAAACACCACATCATCATGCTTTAAACGCTGCCCTTCTTTTAACAAACGAAACGCGACTTCACGCCCGCCAAGACTGGTTTTGCGTAAAATATTGCGCTCGCTTTCATACCATTGTAATGGCACATAATCCACCGTTTGCTCTACAATTTTGCCCTCGGCACGAAGTTCGGTCAAATTTCCGAGAATTTCTTCCATAATAGGAAAGATTGGGTTAAGAATTTGCATATTTCTATTATTCAACTTATTAAAATCTGAGGCGAACAAAATAGCCCCGGCAAAACAGAATGTCCCCTTTAGGGGTTATATTTTATTCCCGCACGTGAAGCTACCTAGAACAGAAAATATCGTTGCGCTAACGGCAATTTTTTCGCCGGTTCGCACGTAATATGTTCACCGTCCACACGGACTTCATAACGCTCAGGATCCACGGTAATTTCCGGCGTAGCATTATTTAAGATCAAATCTTTTTTGCCCACATCACGACAACCATGCACCGCCAAAGTCTCTTTGTTTAACCCGTATTGTTGACGAATATCCGCATCAAATGCCGATTTTGAGACAAAAATGACCGCACTTTTACTGTTTGCTTGCCCTTGTGCGGCAAACATTGGACGATAAAAAACCGGTTGCGGGGTCGGAATTGAGGCATTCGGATCACCCATTTTGGCATAACTGATCATGCCTTTTTTCAAAATACATTCCGGTTTCACACCAAAAAACATCGGTTTCCATAACACAATATCCGCCAGTTTACCCACTTCCAACGATCCCACATAATCACTGATGCCATGAGCAATTGCGGGGTTAATGGTGTATTTGGCGATATAGCGTTTGATGCGGAAATTATCCGAATGCGGATCTTCGGCTAACGCGCCGCGTTGCGCTTTCATTTTGTCTGCAGTTTGCCATGTTCGGGTCACCACTTCACCCACGCGTCCCATCGCTTGTGAATCGGAACTCATAATGGAAAAAACGCCCATATCGTGCAAAATATCTTCTGCAGCAATGGTTTCCGGACGAATGCGACTATCGGCAAACGCCACATCTTCCGGCACGCGTTTGTCCAAATGGTGACAAACCATCAACATATCCAAATGTTCGTCAATCGTGTTCACGGTAAACGGACGCGTCGGATTGGTGGATGCCGGCAAAACATTCGGATACATTGCCGCTTTGATAATGTCCGGCGCATGACCACCGCCGGCCCCCTCGGTGTGAAACGTATGGATCACGCGCCCGTTAATCGCTTGCATGGTATCTTCTAAAAAACCACTTTCGTTTAAGGTGTCCGTATGGATTGCCACTTGAATATCCAGTTCATCCGCCACCGTTAACGCCGCATCAATCACCGCAAGCGTCGCGCCCCAGTCTTCATGAATTTTTAAGCCTAATGCACCGGCATGAATTTGTTCACGCAAAGGTTCCAACGAGGAGCTGTTGCCTTTGCCGAAAAAGCCAACGTTTACCGGCAAGGCTTCCGCCGCTTGCATCATGCGTGCAATATTCCACGCGCCCGGCGTACAAGTAGTCGCGTGTGTACCATCCGCCGGTCCAGTTCCACCGCCGATTAAGGTCGTGATCCCATTTTCAATGGCGTGTTGTGCTTGTTGCGGACAAATAAAATGAATATGTGTATCAATACCGCCGGCAGTGGCGATCAAATGCGCACCATTATGTACTTCTGTGGAAGCACCAATGATCATGTTAGGCGTCACATTATCCATCGTATCCGGATTTCCTGCTTGTCCAATTCCAACAATTCGCCCGTCGCGAATACCAATATCGGCTTTAATAATGCCCAATTTAGCATCAATGATCAGCACGTTGGTGATCGCCAAATCCAACACATTGGGGTTATCACGCGTTGCGGTTGCTGATTGTGCCATACCGTCGCGCACAGATTTTCCGCCGCCGAATTTACATTCGTCCCCTTTGGTTAATAAATCTTTCTCAACTGTTGCCCAAAGATCCGTATCGCCTAAACGCACTTTATCGCCGACGGTCGGTCCAAAAATCGCCACATATTGACGACGTGAAACGGTTAATGTCATGCTTTTTTCTCCACTTTTCCGTCAACGGCGTTATGAAAACCGTAAATGGCGCGTTGTCCGCCAAACTCTACCAATTCCACCGATTTTGCCTCGCCCGGTTCAAAGCGCACCGCATTGCCGGAGGGGACGTTTAAACGCATTCCATAGGCTAAAGTGCGGTCAAATTTTAACGCATTATTGGTTTCGTAAAAATGGTAATGCGAACCGACTTGAATCGGACGATCACCTTGATTAACTACATCAAGGCGTACCGTTTTACGATGTTGATTGATCTCAATATCGCCCTCTGCCAATTGATATTCGCCTGGGATCATTGTTGTATTCCTTTTCTTATGAGGACGCCAAACATCACGCCTCTATTTACGCTATTTAATCGTTGTAATGAGGCTTCGCTTAGCGCCCGTTAAAATTAACGGATTGGATTATGTACCGTCACCAATTTCGTACCATCAGGGAACGTCGCTTCAATTTGTACTTCGTGTACCATTTCCGCTACGCCCTCCATCACGTCATCAACGCCCAACAGGGTTGCACCGTACTGCATCACTTCCGCCACGCTCATTCCGTCTCGGGCTGCTTCCTGCAAATGGCTGGCAATATAGGCGACAGATTCGGGATAATTTAATTTTAACCCGCGCGCCTTACGTTTTGCTGCTAATTCGCCGGCAAGAAACAGCATTAATTTTTCTTGCTCTCTTGATGTTAAATGCACTTTTAATCCTTGCTTATTTGAAATTGAAGACCAAATGGCTTGCCAAGTATCTCAACAAGCCTCTGGGTTTGCATTATACACTTAAATATTGCTGAATTAACTCGGAAGTTAACTCATTACCGCGTCCTTTTGCCACACAACTGCCGCGCTCAATCAACACAAAATGATCGGCAAGGGTTTTGATCAAATGCAATTTCTGTTCCACGATCAACACTGTCAATCCCCACTCTTGGTTTAATTGCCGAATGACTTGGGTAATATCATCCACAATATTTGGCTGAATTCCCTCCGTCGGTTCATCTAAAATCAACAAACTCGGGTTCATGACCAAGGCTCGTCCAATTGCTAATTGTTGCTGTTGACCGCCGGATAAATCGCCGCCACGACGCTGTTTCATTTTATACAACACGGGAAAAAGTTCATAGATCAAATCTGGTACTTTATCACGTTTCGTCTTGCTGCGTTGGTTATGCACCGGCAGACCAATACGCAAATTATCCTCCACGCTCAATAAGGGGAAAATTTGTCGTCCTTGCGGTACATAAGCAATTCCGTAATAAGGGCGTTTTTCCGGTTTGATCCGCAATAGATCAACCTCTCCATAACGCAGCATTTCAGCGCGAATAGACACTTGCCCCATAATGGATTTCAGCAACGTGGTTTTACCCACACCATTACGCCCGATAATGCAAGTACATTCGCCCTCCGGCACTTGAAAACTAATATCGCGCAAAATATGGCTTTGCCCGTAAAATTGGTTTAATTTTTCAACCTCTAACATACTTCCTCCTAATGACCGCCGCCCAAATAAACTTCAATCACTTGAGGGTTATTTTGCACCTCACTTAATGAACCCTCGGCTAAAATATGTCCTTGGTGCAACACGGTGACCTTGCGCGCTATCTGACGGACAAATTCCATATCATGTTCTACCACCACAATTGCTTGTTCACCGGCAAGTTCGGTTAATAATTCCGCGGTTCGTTCAATTTCACCGTGCGTCATTCCCGTCACCGGCTCATCAATTAAGAGCAATTGCGGTTTTTGCATTAATAGCATCCCGATTTCCAGCCATTGTTTTTGCCCATGTGATAAGACGCCTGCAACATCATCGCGGGTATGCGCCAATCCGATAATCTGTAACACATTGTGCAAAAAATCATTTTGCTCACCGTTTAATTTACGCCATTTGCCGAAATAAGATGCAAACACGCTTTTACTGCCATGAATAGCTAAAGATAAATTGTCGTACACACTTAGAGATTCAAACAATGTCGGTTTTTGAAATTTCCGCCCAATGCCAGCACAAGCAATTTCCGCTTCGCTCATCTGCAATAAATTTAAATGCTGCCCTAAATACACCGACCCCTCATCCGGGCGAGTTTTGCCAGTAATAATATCCATCATCGTGGTTTTCCCCGCGCCATTCGGACCAATAATGCAGCGTAGTTCGCCTTTATCAATGGTTAAATTTAAATCATTAATGGCTTTAAACCCATCAAAACTGACCGATACCGAGTCCATATATAAAATCACATCCTTGTTGATATTTTTATTGGCAAAACGCTTATCCGCGACCCGTGGTTTAAATTGTGACGTTAATTTTTGTTCAAATTTCATACCGCACTTTCCTCCTTGCTTAGGGAGTGATGACGACGTTGCCAATTTATGCCGGCAAGCCCTTGTTTTAAGAAAATGGTGACCAAAATAAACAACGCACCTAAGAAAAACAGCCAAATTTCCGGAAACGCGACCGTCAATAAACTCTTAGTATAGTTCACCGCAAACGCGCCGATAATTGCACCATATAAGGTTGCGCGCCCACCAAGTGCCACCCAAATAATGATCTCAATAGAATTGATAGGATCAAATTCACTCGGGTTAATAATCCCAACTTGCGGCACATATAAAGCGCCAGCAATTCCGGCGATCATGGCGGATAAAACAAAAATGGCTAATTTGATATTTTCCACTTTAAAGCCAACAAAACGTGTTCGCATTTCAGCATCACGCACCGCAATCACCGCTTTGCCCAAACGCGAATGCATAATACTGCGTAAAAATGCATAGGTAGCGAATACCGCAATGGCACTTAAAACAAATAATGCCACACGCACGTTATCGGATTGCAAAGAAAAGCCAAGTAGCGCTTTAAAATCTGTTAACCCGTTGTTGCCGCCAAAGCCCATCTCATTGCGATAAAAAGCTAACGATAAGGCAAAGGTCATGGCTTGCGTAATAATCGACAAATAAACACCGGAAACGCGAGAACGAAAACAAAACCAACCAAAAATAAAGGCAAGCAACCCCGGCACTAACCATGGCATCAACAGCATCCACCACGCAGAATCGCTGCCTTGCCAAAACCAAGGCAGACTATCCCAGTTGAGAAATACCATAAAATCCGGCAATGCAGCGTTGCCATAGCTGCCACGCTCACCGATTTCACGGGTTAAATACATTCCCATCGCATAACCGCCCAAGGCAAAAAATGTCCCATGCCCCAAACTTAAAATCCCTAAGTATCCCCAACACAAATCAATGGCGAGCGCTAATAAGGCATAACATAAATATTTCCCCAACAGCGTCACACTATAGGTCGAAATATGCAGCACACTGTCTTGCGGGATCACTAAATTGCCCAAAGGAACAACAATCAGCAACCCAAGCAAAAACAACAATGTACATTTTCCTAGCATCGGTTCTTGGCGAAAAAACCGTAAGATGACCGAATTCATCATTCTACTGCCCTCCCTTTTTGTGGAAATAATCCTCTTGGGTATTTTTGAATAAACATAATAATCAACACCAATACCAACGCTTTAGCCAATACCGCGCCGAATGTCGGCTCAAGGAATTTATTTAAAATTCCCAGACCAAATCCGGAAAACAAGGTTCCCCATAAATTGCCAACGCCGCCGGTAACCACCACCATAAAAGAATCCACAATATATTGTTGTCCTAAGTTTGGCCCAACGTTCGTCAACTGGGAAAGCGCCACACCCGCAACCCCGGCAATGCCCGATCCTAAACCAAAGGTCAGCATATCCACTTTCCGATCGTTAATCCCCATAGCGCGCGCCATATAACGGTTTTGCGATACCGCCCCGACTTCCAGCCCTAAGCGAGAACGTTTCATTAATACCCACAACGCAAAGAAGCACAATAAGCAAAAAATGAAAATAACGACACGGTTTAAGGTGATGGATAATCCCGGCATGATCACCCATTCGCCGCTCATAAATTCCGGTGTTTGTACCAAACGGTTAAGCGGTGAAAAAATCGATCGTACCGCCTGTTGCAAAATCAAGCTGACGCCAAAGGTTGCCAATAAGGTTTCTAGCGGTCTGCCATACAAATGACGAACCACGCCGCGTTCAATCAAGATCCCAATCAATGCCGACACAAAAAACGCCGCCGGTAATGCCACAAACAATGAAGCGGTTAAATGATTCGGCATTAATTGCTGCACCACATACGTCGTATAAGCACCAATCATCATCAATTCGCCATGCGCCATATTGATCACGCCCATCACGCCAAAGGTAATCGCCAAACCGATAGCAGTTAAAATCAATACCGATCCCAAACTTAGCCCATAACTTAGGGTTTGTACGCCATCAATGAGCGATAACTTGGTTTTTATATCGCCAATTGCCGCTTCTGCTTTCGCCTGCAAGGCTTCAGAGGGCGCACGGGCAAGATAATTTTGCAATAAGGTCAAATCTTCCGCTAACGCAGATTTTTGCAAGATCTCAATTGCCGCCAAATGACGCGCAACATCTGCCGACGTTAAATCCGCACGCGCCACATAAATTTGCATCAATTGATTGATCTGCGGATCCTTTTCACTCACCATCACCTGCTTCACCAACGCAACCGCCGCACTGTCGTTTTTCGCCAGTAATTGTTGAATAGCTTGCAAACGTTCCTCTTTGCTGCCTTGCGTCAATTTTAATTGCGCAAAATACCCGTTTAACCAAGTGCGAATGGCATTATTGATGATGATTTTTTGTACACCAGCAGGCTTTTCCGCCAGCAAAGCCTCCTCTCCAACCCGCTGATAACGACGCTGGTTATTTTCTGATTTTTCGACATACAAGTGACTTCCGTCGGAAAACAAATTTCCGTTTAAAAGTGCGGTCAAAATAAACGAAGATTGCGCATGATTTGATTGTGCAATATCTTCTACCGCCTGACGTTTTTGCCGAAAATCTTTACCGCTTAACATTTCAATGGATTGCGATAAAACTGATTGATTTTTGACCGCACTTTCTGCTGTTTCTGCCCAAGATAACGCGGGGAATAACAAACAAAAACACAGCCAAAAAGACAATAAATAGCGATGACTCGCGCAAGAAGCTAGCCTAAACATTTTACTTTCCCTATGTTCTGAAATATCCGGAACCGAACGGTCCCGGAAAAAGATTATTTAGTGGTACAAACTTTCGCCACTTTATCAAACGCGCCGCATTGCACTGCTTCTGACCAATCGGCGACAAGGTTTTTAGATTCCGGCAATAATGGAGACCATGCTTCGCCATCCACTAAATCCGTTTGTTCCACAATGGCAAATTGCCCATCATCTTGAATTTCGCCAATGAGTACCGGTTTGGAAATATCATGGCTCGGCAACATTTTCGCCATTCCGCCGCTCAAGTTAGGCACTTCGACGCCAATCAACGCCTTTTGCACCGCCTCTGAATCCGTTGTACCGGCTTTTTCCACTGCTTTCACCCACATATTAAATCCAATATAGGTTGCCTCCATTGGATCATTGGTTACCGCTTTTTCATCTTTTTTATAGCGTTTCCAAGATTGAATAAACGCCTCATTTTCCGGGGTGGAAACACTTTGGAAATAGTTCCATGCGGCTAAATGCCCCACCAGCGGTTTAGTATCAATACCGGATAATTCTTGTTCGCCAACAGAAAAGGCAATCACCGGTAATTGCTCCGGCGTTACGTTTTGGTTCGCCAATTCTTTATAAAATGGCACGTTAGCATCGCCATTAATGGTTGAAATAACTGCTGTTTTCTTACCCTCTGCGGAAAATTTCTTCACATCAGAAACAATGGATTGCCAATCGGAGAAACTAAATGGCGTATAGTTCACCATAATGTCTTTTTTATCTATTCCTTTCGTTTGCAAATAGGCCTCCAATAATTTATTGGTAGTTCTTGGATAAACATAATCCGTGCCAAGCAAGGCAAAACGTTGAATACCTTGCGCCAATAAATAATCCACGGCGGGAACCGCTTGTTGATTTGGTGTAGCGCCGGTATAGAAAATATTTTTTGAAGATTCTTGCCCCTCCCATTGCACCGGATAAAACAAAATGCCATTTAATTCTTCGTACACCGGCAAAACGGATTTACGCGAAACTGAAGTCCAGCCGCCAAAAGTCACTGCCACTTTATCTTTTGCTAGTAATTCGCGCGCTTTCTCGGCAAATAAAGGCCAGTTTGACGCCGGATCGACAACAACAGGCTCTAATTTTTTGCCCAACACACCGCCTTTTTGGTTTTGTTCATCAATCAACATCAATACCGTATCTTTCAAAGCCGATTCCGAAATCGCCATGCTGCCAGATAACGAATGCAATACGCCTACTTTAATTGTATCTTCTGCTGCCATCGAAAAACCGCTGACACCAAAGGCAAGTAGCGACGAACATAAAAGGGTTTTCACAAGATGTTTTTTCATAAGACGCTCTCCAAGAAAATAGAATAAAAATCAGCTAATTCACTCACTGTAGTAGCGAGCTTGAATTTATATTATGATCTTATATAATTA
>R18__coassemble_2433_pt1 | contig 11651 bp, 9 predicted proteins | sample R18__metabat2_low_PE_026 | metagenome-assembled genome bin R18 | reverse complement strand
ATACTTTAATTCTGACAGGGCGTATGGTGGTGGTGCCTAAATATGCGCCAACTAATTCCGGTAGCAAATAATCGATCCCTACGCTGGCGTGACCAACGCCTTGTTGAGCGGAAATTAATACGCCGGTAAAGGCGGTGATAACGCTGGAGACCACAAAGGGAACGATAGTGTATTTTTTGATATTAATTCCGTTCAGACGTGCGGCGGTCGGATTGCCTCCAACGGCGTACATACAACGTCCGGTTGGCGTATGTTCAGTGATTAGCCACATGACCACTGCCACCGCTAAGACGTAAAACGCAGAAATCGGGATGCCGAAAATTTCGGTACTATTTAAGGCGATAAATTCATCCGGTAAATCGCCAACAATTTGGCGTCCGCCGGAATGCCAAAGGGCGACTGCATAAACCACCGTTCCCGAACCTAGGGTCGCAACAAAGCTATCAATATCGGCTAAGGCGACTAAAATTCCGTTAAGTAATCCGTAGAGGGCGGCGATAATTAACACGGTCAAAATTGCCATTTGCCACGAAAATCCGTACTGGACTTGCAATGTGATAGCAAGAATATGCCAAAGTACGATACCAAATCCTACATTCAGATCGATTTTTCCAACGATCATGGTGGTGGTGGCGGCGAGGGCTAATAGCGCAATTTTTGATTTACTTTCCAAAATTGCATTTAAGGTGAGCATGGAGGCAAAAGACTCGGTAGTCAGTGAGAAAATGATCACCAACAACACGCAAAGCCATAGCAGTCCGTAGCGGGTTAACATTTGCGAAAACCATGGGAAAAAGCCATCCCGGGCGATGGAAACCGGCTGTTCAAGTGCGGTCGATTTTATGTTAGTTTGTGCCATAAATGCTCCCTGAATAATTATGTCAAAATAAGTGAACCAATCAATTAGGCGGCTTGCTTGGATTGGCTGTCTGATGCTAGCGCCAAGAGTTGGGCAAAGCTGACTTCTTCATTGCGCAGCTCGCCTGCAATTTCACCTCGATTAAAAACCAATGCGCGGTTACACAAATGGGCAATTTCTTCAAAATCGGTAGAAATAACAATGATCGCTACGCCTTTTTCTAAGGCTTGATTAAGCAGATCGTAAATTTCTGCCCGCGCGCCTACGTCCACGCCGGCTGTTGGATCTTCTAAAATTAAAATAGGTGTATTTAGATGCATCCAACGCGCCACCACAATTTTTTGCTGATTGCCGCCGGACAAGGCGCTGACATCAATAAAAAGATTTTTCGGACGAATATCGAATAATTGAAACTTGAACCAACTTTCGTTCCATTCTTGGCGCCGGCTATAATTTTTCAAGGGAGAATGCCCGCTAAGAACCGGATTGAGAAACAAATTTTCCGTTGTACTCATCGACATGACCAAACTTTCTTTGGTGCGATCGCCGGCAACCAGCGCAATGCCTTTTTTGATTGCCTCCTGTGGGGAATGGGCGAGATAAGGTTGATTTGCCAAGCGAATTTCGCCTTTATCCAAGTGTCGCAAGCCGAACAATAACCGCCCGATTTCTTCTTGTCCGGCGCCACGTAAACCAGCTAGCGCCAGCATTTCGCCTTTGTGCAGGCTAAAGGAAACCGGTCCTGTGTCGCCAACCATAACCTGATCTAAAACCAGAATTTCATCGCTATTTTGGGGCAAAGGAAAGCGCTGACGACCGCGATTTTCTTCGCCGACAATCGCTTTGACCAGCCCTTTGACATCGTAATCGCGTGTCGCGCCTTCTGCTACAGGAAAACCGTCGCGCATCACTAAAATTCGATCAGAAATGGCAATAACCTCATCCAAACGGTGAGTGACATAAATCATGCCGACGCCTTGCGCACGCAGTCGATTTAACACGCTAAATAAATGCTCGACATCGCTTGCCGGCAAAGAGGCAGTGGGTTCATCTAAGACAAGAATTTCTGCATTAACTGCAATGGCACGTGCAATGGCGAGTAGGGCTTTTTCCGTGCGGCTAAGATCGAAAACGCGCGTGTCGGCGGAAAGATGAATACCAACAAAATCCAGCGCATCTTGCGCTTGTTGACGAATTTTACGCCAATCGATTAAGCCGAAACGCCGCGGAAATCCCATAACAAATGCCATATTTTCTGCAATAGTCATCCATTCGATTAAACCGAGATCTTGGTGGATAAATGCGATCGGTTTTTGGTTACCTTTTTCTAATGAAAGTGCCGATTGAATGGGGTGTTGGTGGAAGAAAATATCACCGCTGTCGCGTTCATAAATACCAGCAAGGATTTTTATAAGCGTCGATTTTCCTGCGCCATTTTCGCCTAATAATGCTACGATTTCGCCGGGATGGATGGCTAAGCTCACATTATTAACCGCCGCGTGTTGACCAAAGCGCTTAATAATATGTTGCAGCGTTAAAATCGGTTGTTGCGTCATAATTTCCCTCTTGAAGATGGAGGTCGGAAAGCAATCTATTTCACATAGTAAAATAATGTTTCGTAACATAACGTTAACAACTTGAAATGTCAATTCTAGCGGAATTTAAAAATAGATTTAAAATCAATAGGTTGTATTTTATTTTTCAAATTTGTGAGCAAGATCTCACTTTTTATTTGCTAAAATAACCTGGTAACGGTAAAACGCATTGAAATGGAAAAGAGGAAAAATCGGCTATTTTAACGCCGAATTTAATTGCGGGTTGATGGTAAAGGTAAACTGTTTAATTTGTGGGTAGGTTTGGTTGACAGCCTGTAATAGGGCAGCTTGTTTAAATAAAAAACCTTGGCGAATACTGGCGTGCGCCACCTCGATAAATAAGGTTTCTTCGGTCATGTGGGTGATTTTATAAAAACCGTGAAACGCTTTTGGAAAAAATGGATGTAATTGCTCGTTCAGTTGATTTAAGCGTATGCCTTTTTCCATCAGGTTAGCCAAAGCGGATGTTTCCAGAATGGTTTGTACATTAACGGTTTTTTTATAGCGCATGGGATTGTTTTCCGATTTTTTATCTCAATATTATGACATTGTGGCGGATTTCCGTTACAATGATACACATTTTTCGCACAAGACAACATAACGATGATTTTAATGAAAAGCAAACAAAATTTTTGGTCGCAATTACTGCTTAGTATGATTGCGATTTTTGCTTTGCCTGTGGCGGCACAGGGCTTGGAAAATCATGCACTTGGTGGCGAAACCTGTCCGAATGAGCAGCGTCAAGCTCCGCAACAAGTGGTTAACTTGATTGTACTGGCGAAACAAACGCAGCAAGAAAGCGGCAAACAGCCGTTGTTGCCAGTAAAACTGGATATTCTTTTCAAAAAAGAACCGCACTTTAACACTTCTATATTGCACGATATTGCGCCTATTCGTGCCGGCCCTCTGATGAGTTAATCGCAATTAAAGTACAATGTTCACAGCACCTTGGTGTTGTGGTGGATTAATTCTATTTTTAAGTAAGAAATCGTATGTTAAGAACAATAGCAACCAAAATTTTTGGTAGTCGTAATGACCGTATTTTACGTCGTTTAAATAAACAAGTTGCCAAAATTAATAAATTAGAGTCGACCTTTGAAGCATTAAGTGATGAAGAATTAAAAGGCAAAACCGCGGAATTTCGCGAAAGATTGCAAAATGGCGAGAAGTTAGAAAATTTAATTCCAGAAGCCTTTGCGACGGTGCGTGAAGCGAGTAAACGGGTGCTTGGGATGCGTCCTTTTGATGTGCAATTGATTGGCGGTATGGTGCTAAACAATCGTTGCATCGCCGAGATGCGCACTGGGGAGGGGAAAACCTTAACCGCTACCTTGCCTTGTTATTTAAATGCGTTGAGCGGAAAAGGTGTACACGTGGTTACGGTGAATGATTATTTGGCACGTCGAGATGCGGAAACCAATCGCCCATTATTTGAATTTTTAGGCATGACCGTTGGTGTCAACGTGCCGGGAATGGCGCCGGAAGATAAACGCGCTGCCTATGCGGCAGATATTACTTATGCGACCAACAGCGAACTCGGTTTTGATTATTTGCGTGATAATTTGGCGCATTCCGCCCAAGAGCGCTTCCAAAAACAATTGCATTATGCGTTAGTGGATGAAGTGGATTCCATTTTAATCGATGAAGCAAGAACGCCATTGATCATTTCCGGTCCGGCGGAAGACAGTTCAGAGTTATATATCGCGATTGATAAACTGATTCCGTTATTGGTTAAACAAGAGAAAGAAGATTCTGATGAATTTCAAGGCGATGGTGATTTCACCTTGGATTTGAAAAACAAACAGGCGCATTTAACCGAGCGTGGACAAGAAAAAATCGAAGAATGGTTGGTGCAACAAGGGTTGATGAAAGAAACCGACTCCTTATATTCGCCAGCGAAAATCACTTTATTGCATCACGTTTATGCGGCATTACGTGCGCATACCTTATTTGAACGCGATGTGGATTATATCGTTAAAGAGGGTGAAGTGGTGATTGTGGATGAGCATACCGGACGCACCATGGCAGGACGTCGTTGGTCCGACGGTTTGCATCAAGCGATTGAAGCGAAAGAAGGCGTGAGAATTCAAAGCGAAAACCAAACGGTAGCATCCATTACTTACCAAAACTATTTCCGTTTGTATGAAAAACTGGCGGGTATGACTGGGACAGCGGATACCGAAGCCTTTGAATTCCAACAAATTTATGGTTTGGAAACCATTGTTATCCCAACTAACCGCCCGATGATCCGTGATGATCGTACGGATGTGATGTTTGAAAATGAACAATATAAATTTGATGCAATTATTGAGGACATTAAAGATTGCGTAGCGCGTAATCAGCCGGTGTTAGTGGGGACGATTTCCATTGAAAAATCCGAAATGTTGTCTCATGCGTTGGATAAAGCGGGCATCAAACATAATGTATTTAACGCGAAATTCCACGCGCAAGAAGCAGAAATTGTTGCCAACGCCGGTTATCCGGGCGCGGTGACAATTGCGACCAATATGGCGGGGCGCGGTACTGATATTGTTTTGGGGGGTAACTGGAAAGCGGAAGTTGCGAAACTTGAAAACCCAACCGAAGAACAAATTGAGGCGATTAAAGCAGAATGGCAAAAACGCCATGAAATCGTACAACAAGCGGGCGGTTTACATATTATCGGTACCGAGCGTCACGAATCTCGTCGTATCGATAACCAATTGCGCGGTCGTTCCGGTCGTCAAGGTGACCCGGGTTCTTCCCGTTTTTATCTGTCGCTGGAAGATGCTTTAATGCGCATTTATCTCAACGAAGGAAAATTAAATTTAATGCGCAAAGCCTTTAGTACACCGGGCGAAGCGATGGAATCCAAAATGTTGGCGAAAGTGATTGCCTCCGCTCAAGCGAAAGTGGAAGCCCATAACTTTGATGGACGTAAAAACTTGCTGGAATTTGATGACGTAGCAAATGATCAACGCCATGCTATTTATGAGCAACGTAATGCGCTTTTGGATAACGAAAATATTTCCGAAACCATTGAGGTTATTCGTGCAGATGTGTTCAATGCGGTGATCGATCAATATATTCCGCCACAATCTTTAGAGGAAATGTGGGATATTGCCGGCTTGGAAGCGCGTTTGCAACAAGATTTTGCCTTGGAATTGCCACTGTCTAAATGGTTAGAAGAAGATAATACATTGCATGAGGAAACCCTGCGTGAGCGTATTATTCAAGCCTCGGTGGACGAATATAAGCAAAAAGAGGCCTTGGCGGGTGAAGAAACCATGCGTCAATTTGAAAAAGGCGTGATGCTACAAACCTTAGACGAATTATGGAAAGAGCATTTGGCAGCAATGGATCATTTGCGTCGCGGAATTCATTTACGCGGCTATGCACAAAAAGATCCGAAACAAGAGTACAAAAAAGAGTCTTTCCAAATGTTTACGGAAATGTTGGATGCCTTAAAATTAAGTGTGATTACCACCTTAAGTCGCGTTCGTATTCGTACTCAAGAGGAAATCGAGGAAGCAGAGCGTTTACGTCAATTAGCGCAAGCACAGCAGGCGCAAGGGATGCAATATCACAGCAGTGATAATGAGGAAAATGAATCTGCCGATGAACATAATGAATTTGCTGATCGTAAAATTGGGCGTAACGAGCCTTGTCCTTGCGGCTCTGGCAAAAAATATAAACACTGTCATGGCAGTCGAGCAAAACATTAATTTAGCAAAAGTGCGGTTATTTTGACCGCACTTTTTTCACATCAGGATTTGATTAATCATGACAAAACCGATGATTCAAGTTGCCGCCGGCATTATTCGCAATGAATTTGGGCAAATTTATTTGACACAACGTCTTGAGGGGCAAGATTTTGCCCAGTCACTGGAATTTCCCGGCGGTAAAGTGGATGCCGGCGAAACGCCGGAACAAGCCTTAGCGCGCGAATTGGAAGAAGAAATTGGCATTCATATTTTAAGTGCGGTCATTTTTGAGCGATTTTTGTTTGAATATCCGAATAAAATTATTCATTTCTCTTTTTATTTGGTGGAACAATGGATTGGTGAGCCTTTTGGACGAGAAGGACAAGAGGGTACTTGGGTGGCACAAAATGAATTGGATGCCGGAAAATTTCCGCCGGCAAATGCGCGCTTGATTCAGCGTTTACTCGCGGAAAGTTAGCAAGATGGCTGGGCAATTTGCATGGATAATGCTGCCAACTCGTGCCAAACTTCGTCAGAAAACTCCATTTTGACCTTGCGTTCAATTTGCGCTAGGCGTTGAATTATGACATAAAGTTGTCGGTAATTAAGGCGCTGGATACATTGAGTAAAAAGCGGGCGACGATTTTGCCACACTTTTAAGCGATCAAACTGTTCTCTTAGTTGCGCTGTCGGCAACGGATCTTGCAGACTGTTTAAGCGTTGTTGCGGTTGAGTTAAGGTTAAGATTGTCACCAATTCGCGCTGCAATGTGCGCAACAAAATCACCGGTTGCACATCTTCTGCTTGCAATCCTTGTAAAATCCGTTTAGCGCGGGCATATTTCCCCTCTAATAAGGCATCAACCCACTGAAATGGCGTAAAAATTGACGATTGTTCCACCGCCACGCGCACTTTAGCCAGCGTGACTTTGTCATTGGGGTAAAGTAAGACAAGTAATTGCAAGGCTTGTTTTAGCGCCAGCAAGTTATTTTCATAGCTATAGCATAAAAATTGAGTTGCTTCGTTATCGATTGCCAATTGCATATTTTTGGCGCGATGAGCGATCCAGCGTGGCAATTGATCGACGCTTGGCGTTTGGCAATTGACCAAGGTGACATTTGGCTCAATTTGTGCGCCCGTGGTAAACCATGCCTGCTTTTCCATGGCTTTGGTTAGTTTGCTGAAATGCAAAATAAGCAGCACATCGGCGTGTAAGGATTGCATTAAGGTCAGCAAATGTTGTTGGAGAGGCGCGGAAAGATTTTCCGGCAGATGTAAGCGGATAACTTGACGGTTAAAAAACAATCCCATGGATTGGACGCGTTCAAAAAGCGCCTGCCAGTCGGTTAAATGATCAATAGTGAGATCGAATTTTTCATCAAAACCTTGAGTAAAGGCGGTGTGGCAAATAGTATCGGCACTTTCTTGTTGTAACAGCGGATCTTGCCCCACCAAATAATAGATTGATGCCAATCTATTATTCAGTGATTGAGGCAGTTGTTCGCTGAAAAGTCGGATCATTTTTGTGTTTTGACTTGCTGTTGTAAGGCAATCATTTTACGGATTAACTGGCGCGCGGCTTGTTCGCGCATATCGTTCCAAATCACTTCTTTTTCCGCGGATTTTGCTAAGGCAGCACGAGAGTTATCAAAGAACGTGCGGCTGACGCGCGCGGATAGTGGGTAACTGACTTGATTTAATTTGACTGTTGCGTCCACATCCAAAATTAGCAATTTTTCCGCTTCGCGCCCACGTTTAAAAATCGACGCGACTTCATCGTTGGTCGTGGTTTTATTTAATCTTAAGGTTGGCGCTTGTTTTTTTGCTTCTACTAAATTAATTCCGTTTAATTGCAATTGTCGGCGCATTGCCATGGACATTTCGCTGTACGGATCGCTACTTTCTAGGGTTAATGTTTTCAATTCATTCGGAATTAATTCACCATTTTGAAAATGGAAACCACAAGCAGAAAGGGCGAATACGCCGGCGGCAATAAAAAAAGTTTTGATCGATTTCAACATATAATTGACTCTGTTTACAGAATTAAAATTAGCGGTACTTTACCATAAATCCGCGGGGAACAAAAAGAAATATCCCGCTTTGATTTTGTTTCATAAAATGACCGCACTTTTATGGGCAAAGTGCGGTCGTTTTTGGCGTTATTTTGCGACGAAACTGAGCAATTTACCCGGTACATAAATCACTTTTTGTACGGTCAATCCCTCAAGGAATTTTTCCACATTGGCATCAGCCAGCGCCACTTGTTTAATGTCTTCCTCCGCCATATCCGCAGGTACAGTAACTTTCGCACGCACTTTACCGTTCACTTGCACAACGACCAATTTCTCATCGTCGATCATGGCTTGTTCATCCGCTTTCACCCAAGGCGCAAAGTCAATGGTGTCCGCGTTGCCCAATTCTTTCCATAGTTGGAAACAAATGTGTGGCGTAATCGGATATAACATCCTAATAACCGCGCTCAAGGCTTCCGCCATTACCGCACGATCTTGTGCGTCGTTTAACGGCGCTTTGGTCAATTTGTTCATCAATTCCATGATCGCGGCGATGGCGGTATTAAAGGTTTGACGACGCCCGATATCATCGCTCACTTTAGCAATGGTTTTATGCACATCGCGACGCAAGGCTTTTTGCGCGCCGGAAAGTGCGGTCGGATTTAGTGCTGTTTCAGCCGGATTTTTGCTGTATTCAAAGGCTAAATTCCACAAACGACCCAAGAAACGTTTCGCCCCTTCTACGCCGGACTCTTGCCATTCCAAGGTCATTTCCGCCGGTGAGGCGAACATCATAAACAAGCGCACCGTGTCAGCACCGTATTTTTCCACCATTTCTTGCGGATCGATACCGTTGTTTTTGGATTTTGACATTTTGGTCATGCCGCTGTGTACTAATTCATGACCTTCGTCGTCCACCGCTTTGATAATGCGACCTTTTTCATCGCGTTCAAGGCTAACTTTGGTTGGCGATACCCAAATGCGTTCGTTGGTTGGGCTGGTGTAATAGAATGCATCAGCAAGCACCATCCCTTGACACAATAATTTTTTGGTCGGTTCATCCGAGCTTACTAAGCCGGCATCACGCAATAATTTGTGGAAGAAGCGGAAATAGAGTAGGTGCATGGTGGCGTGTTCGATACCGCCGATATATTGATCCACTGGTAACCAATAATTGGCTTCGTCGCTGTCTAACATTCCGTCGTGGAATTGCGGGCAGGTATAGCGCGCATGGTACCAAGAAGACTCCATAAAGGTATCGAATGTATCTGTTTCTTTTAATGCCGGTTGACCATTATAGCGAGTTTTCGCCCAGTTTGGATCCGCTTTGATTGGGCTTTTCACCCCATCCATTACCACATCTTCCGGTAACACAATTGGCAAATCTGCCAATGGCGCGGTCACCACTTCGCCATTTTCCAAGGTTAACATCGGAATTGGCGCGCCCCAATAACGTTGACGGGAAACCCCCCAGTCACGTAAGCGATAATTCACTTGGCGCTTACCGCGTCCCATGGCTTCTAATTTGTCGGCAATACCGTTGAACGCGGCATCAAAATCGAGACCATTAAATTCAGCTGAGTTGACTAATTTACCGTGTTCAGTAAATGCGGCTTTGCTTAAATCAATCGGTTCCCCGTTTGCCGGCTCAATCACTTGTTTAATCGGCAAGTCATATTTTTGTGCAAATTCAAAGTCACGCTCATCATGCGCCGGTACTGCCATTACCGCGCCGGTACCATAGTGCATTAACACAAAGTTGGCTACCCAAACCGGCACTTTTTCGCCCGTGATCGGATGGATCGCGAATAAACCGGTTGCCATGCCTTTTTTCTCCATGGTCGCCAGTTCCGCTTCCGCGACTTTGGTATTTTTCGCTTCTTGGATAAACGCGGCTAATGCCGGATTTTGCTGCGCGGCAAGTTCCGCCAACGGGTGTGCTGCCGCCACTGCTACATAAGAGACACCAAAGAATGTATCTGGGCGCGTGGTATAAACGGATAATTTATCGCTTACCCCCTCGACATCAAAGGTAATTTCCACCCCTTCAGAACGCCCGATCCAGTTGCGTTGCATGGTTTTTACCATCTCCGGCCATTCTGGCAAATTGTCCAAACCGCCTAATAATTGTTCTGCATAATCGGTAATTTTAATAAACCATTGTGGGATTTCTTTTTGTTCCACCGGCGTATCACAACGCCAGCAGCAACCTTCGTGAACCTGTTCATTGGCAAGTACCGTTTCATCATTCGGACACCAGTTAACGGTGGACGTTTTTTTGTACACTAAGCCTTTTTTATAAAGTTCCGTGAAGAACCATTGTTCCCATTTATAATAATCCGGTTTACAAGTGGCAATTTCGCGATCCCAGTCAAAACCAAAACCCAATAATTTGAGTTGTTTTTTCATGTAGGCAATATTTTCGTAGGTCCATTTTGCCGGTGCGGTTTTATTTTTTATCGCCGCGCCTTCTGCCGGCAAACCAAATGCATCCCAACCCATTGGTTGTAATACATTTTTTCCGTTCATCCGTTGATAACGGGAAATCACATCGCCAATTGTATAATTGCGCACGTGTCCCATGTGTAAACGACCGGACGGATAAGGGAACATGGAAAGACAATAATATTTCTCTTTGCTCGGATCTTTCACCGCTTTGAATGTTTTATTTTCAGCCCAAAATTGTTGAACTTCGGATTCAATCAAATCGGGACGGTATTGCTCTTGCATAATTTTACCTTTAAATTTCAGAAAAACTGACCGCACTTTGACGGTATAAATTGCGTTGGAAAATGTGCTATAGGATAGCGTAAAACGGGAAAAATTGATAGAACTTTCAAGAAACTGACCGCACTTTTAGCGACAAAGTGCGGTCAGTTTTTGGGATTTTTTGCGCGATAAGATTTGAGATTTACTTTTCGCTTAAGGCAACATTATTTTGCCCATTGATAGAAGTCGTTGGCAAAATTTTTCAAAAATTCTGTCGTATGTGGACTTAATTCAAGGCTACCGTTACTGACATACATTTCCCGTTTCATAATATCGGAACCTAAGAAAACGAAAATTTTGCGTAATTCCAAACCGACAGCAATACCGCCGTATGCGCTTGGTGAGGAGCTGACAATTGCTACTTTTTTATTTGCCCAAATAGATTGACCGTACGGACGAGAGGCAATATCAATGATATTTTTGGTTGCCGCCGGAATGGTACGGTTGTGTTCCGGTGTAAGAATTAACACCGCATCAGCTTGTTTTAGTTGAGCGCGTACGCGATCGTAGGCTGGGACGCTAGTTTCATCGTAATCTTGAGTATAAATCGGCAAATCGTCAATTTTTACTTCTTCCACTTCAACATCCGCCGGCACAAACTGCATGATTTGATTGGCAATGTGACGATGAATGGATTTGCGGCTTAGACTGCCGATAATTACAGCAACTTTAGTCATAATAAATTTCCCTATTTAACGTAGAGTATGTACTCTTTATGGTGAATGTAAGGATC
>R18__coassemble_2378_pt1 | contig 12074 bp, 13 predicted proteins | sample R18__metabat2_low_PE_026 | metagenome-assembled genome bin R18 | reverse complement strand
GGTTTTAATTAATTGTGCTTACTGCTCAAATTTTTTCAGCACATTTGTGGTTAATTCATCTTCGGATTTAGCGATAGTTTCCGGCGAGACCAGCGCATTGACCGAAGAAATCGCTAAAATACCGTCAAGATCAGATAAGGTTTTGGACAAGGCTTCGCTGTCGGCGCTTTGTAATACTAATTGTCCAGACGCTACCCAACCATTTTGTTTGCCTTGCTGGTTATAGCGTACATAAGTGTTGCGCGAATTTTGCTTAATTTCCACCGCACTTTGCGCTTTGATAATCTCAAGTGCTTGGTTAATTTTACTGTTGACTTCCTGATTAGCTTTCGGCAGTGCGGCATTTTCAGCTTGAATAAACAAGGTTACTTGTAATAAATCTTGCGCCACCTCTTTTTCAACTTCCGTACTAAAACTCACGATATTTCCGTTTTTAATGGTACTTGCAGGCGTAGTATTCGCAGATAGGCTCATTGGCAATGCCGCCATTAAAATAAAGGCAATATGTTTTAATTTCATCTTAATTTTCCTTTTTTTCAGTAACTTAACTCTTAGTCAATGCAGTTTAAAAATAGTTCAAAAATGACCGCACTTTTACACCGTCTTTTCATTGGTTGATTTACATTGTTGTCATCAAATTGTCATATTTCTTTTTTATACTCCTCATCGAAGCAAAGCACATCATTGAAAATATATCATTGAGGAGAAACTTATGTCAGTCAAAACATTCAAGCGCTTCATGTTATTCGCTATTTCATTAGGCACTTTATCCTTAACTGCCCATGCGCAAACCATCACCGGCGCAGGCGCCTCATTTCCCTATCCGGTTTATGCAAAATGGTCATCATTATATGAAAAAGAAACCGGTAACAAAGTTAACTATCAATCTATCGGTTCCGGCGGCGGTCAACAACAAATTATTGCGAAAACCATTGATTTTGGTGCCTCCGATGATCCAATGAAAGCCGAATTACTTGAGCAACATCAATTATTACAATTCCCAGCCATTATCGGCGGAACCGTGCCAGTCGTGAATATCCCAAATGTGCAACCGGGTCAATTAAAACTTTCCGGTGACGTTTTAGCGAAAATTTTCTTAGGTGAAATTAAAACATGGAACGATCCGGCGGTGGCAGCCTTAAACCCAGATCTTAACTTACCAAGCAATCCAATTATTGTGGTACACCGTTCCGACGGTTCCGGTACCACGTTCGGTTGGACCAACTATTTGTCAAAAGTCTCTGCGGATTGGAAAGCCAAAGTAGGCGAGGGCAAATCGGTGAAATGGCCAACTGGTCAAGGTGGTAAAGGAAACGAGGGCGTTTCAGCTTATGTGAAACAGCTTAAATTCTCAATCGGTTATGTTGAATATGCTTACGCCAAACAAAATAACCTTGCTTGGGCATCTCTACAAAATAAAGCCGGCGAATTTGTTCAACCGTCAAAAGAAAGTTTTATGTCCGCTGCCGCTAATGCGAAATGGGATGAAAAACCGGGAATGGGCGTTGTGTTGACCGATGAAGAGGGGAAAGCCTCTTGGCCGGTAACCGCGGCAAGTTTTATCTTGTTACACAAAGTGGCAGATAATGCGGAAGCCACCAAAGGCGTATTCCAATTCTTCGATTGGGCGTTTAGCAAAGGGCAAGATGCTGCATCTGAATTAGATTATGTACCGTTACCACAAGAAGTGGTTAATCAAATCAAAGCGCAATGGACAAGCGAAGTTAAAGATAAAAACGGTAACGCAATACAGTAAGGTATTGGCATGGTGGGCGATGTTGCCCACCCTACTTTGAATAACGATAGAAATAGAAAATATGCATAAAGTAGATAGAAAATGTTTGAATCACCAGTTTATTGAAACGCTATTTAAAAACACAACGCGTTTTTTCGCGCTCGGTGTTTTTTTGGCGTTATTAGCAATAATCGTCTCGCTTTTTGTGGGCGCTTGGGATTCCATTAAACAATTTGGTCTTCCTTTTTTATGGACAAACGACTGGGATCCGGTACAAGAAAATTATGGCGCATTAGTGCCAATTATCGGCACCTTGGTTTCTGCCGGTATTGCCTTATGTATTGCAGTACCGATTTCCTTAGGTATTGCGGTATTTCTTTCCGAACTTGCACCGCAATGGCTTAAACGTCCAGTCAGTCTTGCGGTGGAATTACTTGCTGCAATTCCGTCTATTATTTATGGGATGTGGGGCTTATTCGTGTTTGTTCCCTTATTCCAAGAATTTATCCAACCCCATTTAATCGAATATCTTGGCGCCTTGCCTTTTGTCGGGATGTTATTTTCCGGCGCGCCTTTCGGAATCGGTTTATTTACTGCGGGGTTAGTGTTGGCAATTATGGTTATCCCGTTTATTGCGTCAGTGATGCGCGATATGTTCCAAGTGGTTCCGCCAATGTTAAAAGAATCAGCTTACGGACTGGGCGCGACGACGTCAGAAGTCGTTTGGAAAGTGATTTTGCCTTATACCAAAGCCGGTGTCATCGGTAGCATTATGCTTGGTCTGGGACGTGCCTTAGGGGAAACCATGGCAGTGACCTTTGTGATCGGTAATGCGTTCCAATTGCCTCAATCAATCTTTTCACCATCATCCTCTATTGCTTCGGCTATCGCGAATGAATTTAACGAAGCCGGCGGTTTACAAAAATCCGCCTTGATGGAATTAGGTTTACTACTTTTCTTAATTACCACATTGGTGTTGGCTTGCTCAAGATTGCTGATTGCGCGCATGAGCAGACATGAGGGGAAAAAATAATGTTAGCACGTTATCAAAACCGACGTTTTCATTGTCGTAAATTTAAGAACAAAATTATGTTGTGCTTATCCGGACTTTCTGTCATTTTCGGTTTGTTTTGGTTAGTTTGGATTATCGCCACCTTGCTTTTCAAAGGCATTCCATCATTGTCCTTTGATTTATTTCTTGCCGAAACGCCCGCGCCAAATGAACAAGGCGGCTTATTAAATGCCATTATCGGCTCCAGTTTAATGTTGTTGGTGGCGATGGCGATTGCCACACCCGTGAGCATTTTAGCGGGTACCTATTTAGCCGAATATGGACGCTATAGCAAACTTTCCAGCATGGTGCGTTTTTTAAATGATATTTTACTTTCCGCCCCGTCAATTACCATTGGTTTGTTTATTTATGCAGTTTATGTGGCACAAGTGAAACATTATTCCGGTTGGGCTGGCGGTTTTGCCTTAGCCATGATTGCCATTCCGGTTATTGTGCGAACTACTGACAGTATGCTCAATTTAGTCCCGAATAACTTACGTGAAGCCGCCATTGCTTTAGGTTGTCCACAATGGCGCGTGATCACCATGATCTGCTACCGTGCGGCAAAACCGGGGATCATTACTGGGGTTCTCTTGTCGGTCGCGCGTATTGCCGGCGAAACTGCACCATTATTATTCACCGCACTTTCCAACCAATTTACATCCTGGAATATGAACGGTCCAATGGCAAATTTACCCGTCGTGATTTACCAATATGCCGCCAGCCCGTTTGAAGATTGGAATACGCTTGCTTGGGCGGGCGCGACCTTAATCACTCTCTTTGTACTGGTGTTAAATATTATTACCCGTTTATATTTCCAACCAAAACAAAAATAAGGATAAAAGAATGAATAACCCAATTGTACCAATGAACGAAACGAAAATTGAGATCAATAATTTAAACTTTTATTATGGCGATTTTCATGCGCTGAAAAATATCAACTTGCGCATTGCGAAAAATAAAGTGACCGCGTTTATCGGACCGTCCGGTTGCGGAAAATCAACCTTGTTGCGCACTTTAAACCGGATGTTTGAGCTGTATCCGGCACAACACGCCACCGGCGAAATTAATCTGGAGGGCGAAAATTTACTGACCTCCGATACGGATATTTCCATTATCCGCGCCAAAGTCGGCATGGTCTTCCAAAAACCGACGCCATTCCCGATGTCTATTTACGACAATATCGCTTTTGGTATTCGTTTATTTGAAAAATTAAGCAAAGCGGAAATGGACGAACGCGTTGAATGGGCATTGACCAAAGCCGCATTGTGGAATGAAGTGAAAAATAAATTAAATCAAAGCGGCGACAGCTTATCCGGCGGGCAACAACAACGTTTGTGTATCGCGCGCGGTATCGCAGTCAAACCGGAAGTCTTATTGCTGGATGAGCCTTGTTCTGCGTTGGATCCGATTTCCACCATGAAAATCGAAGAACTTATCGGCGAACTAAAACAAGATTACACCGTGGCAATCGTGACCCACAATATGCAACAAGCCGCTCGTTGCTCTGATTACACCGCTTATATGTACTTAGGCGAATTAGTGGAATTTGACGAAACGAAAAAAATCTTCGACAAACCACAAAACCAAAAAACGGAAGACTATATCAAAGGACGGATGGGGTAATTTTCGTTTTAAAGTGCGGTTAAAAAATAGCAAGAATTTTGACCGCACTTTTTTTAACTTCTGTTTTACTCAATCCCAATCAATTTATGGGTTTGAATACTCAACAGCCATTTGGGTTTATTTGGACGAGCGTTAAGTTCGCCGAGTAATTGGATGGTTTCATGTAAATTCATTTTGTCATCCACTTCGCAAGGGCTTAGGAAATAATAGTCTGCGCTGATTTTTTCTTCGATAAACTCACAAAACTCGCGCGCTTCGGCATCCATCACAATACGTACTTCGTTGGCTTTTTGGATACAACGTCGTTGGTATTTTTCTGCGTACATGGCTTTGGGGCTGGTGGCGATGTAATCAATTTGTGGCGGAATTTCTTTTAAGCCATTGGTTTCAATGGCAAGGAAATAACCGTCTTTTTTCAGTTCATCAAGCAACAGCACTACTTTTGGATGAATTGTCGGTTCGCCGCCTGTAATAATCACATTCTTCGCCGAAAATGACCGCACTTTTGCCAGTATTTGGCTGAGTGTCCATGGCTCAAATTCATGGTAATTAGTGTCGCACCAAGGGCAAGCTAGGTTGCATTTTCCCAAACGCACAAAAATGCTCGGCATACCTGTGTTCGCCCCTTCCCCTTGCAGGCTTTCGAAGATTTCTACAATGGGGAAACTCGGTTCGTTAATGAGCAAACTCATTCGCGGTACTCACAAAATGAAGTTGGCGTTTCCCATAAGCGAATTGCGGAAATAGGCAATTTGTCTTTCAAGCGATTAAACATAAAACGCGCCATTTCTTCCGCGGTGGTGCGTACCGGAATGCCGAAAGTTTTTGAGTTTAACTCATTCAGTAACGCCGCGATTTTGCATTCGCGTTCACTGGTAGTGTCGTAAATAAAGGCATGATCCATAGGATCTAAAATCGCTTCTTTCACCACGGTTTTCACATCGGTAAAATCCACCACCATGCCTTTTTTCGCACCATCAGGCACTAAATCTCCGCTGACTTCCACTTGAAGTTTATAAGTATGACCGTGCAAATTTTGGCACTTGCCATCATGACCGTCCAAAATATGCGCCATATCAAAACTAAATTCTTTTGAAACCTTAAACATTTTTCACCGCACTTTTTTGCGCTAAATATTCTGCCAACCCTTTTTCGCGCAAGATACAGCTTGGGCATTCGCCACAACCGCCCTCCACGCCCATATAACAAGTATGGGTATGTTCGCGCACATAATCCAAGCGACCTAAATCATCAGCAAGTTGCCAGGTTTGCGCTTTGGTTAAATACATTAATGGCGTGCGAATATTGAAATTGTAATCCATGGACAAATTCAAAGTGACGTTCATGGATTTAATAAACACATCGCGACAATCAGGGTAACCGCTAAAATCCGTTTCGCAAACGCCGGTGATAATATCGGTCATGCCTTGGCTTTTGGCATAAATTGCCGCATAAAGTAAAAACAACGCATTACGCCCGTCCACCACCGTATTCGGCACGCCTTTTTCGTTTTTCACGATTTCCGTTTCACTCATCATGGCATTTGGCGCAAAAACTTGCATGGCAGTCATATCTAAAATATGCTGCTTCACGCCTAAATCTTGGCAAATCCATTTGGCTTTTTGCAATTCGATATGATGACGTTGACCATATTGGAACGTCATGGCATGAACATTTTCTACGCCATATTCTTGAATGGCGAGCAGTAAACAGGTTGTGGAATCTTGTCCACCAGAAAAAATGACAACCGCTTTACGGTTGTTATTGGGATTTAAAATTTTTGAAATTTGCATAGTTTTCCTAGTTTTTTTGCGTGGGATGGATTGCGAACCACGAGTAAAATTGACCGCACTTTTGTCCACATAAAAGTGCGGTCAGAATTTTAACAGAAATACATCAGCAAATCACATGAGTTTTCGTTTAAAGCGCGATTTTATCTCACTCATTGTACCTCAATTCTGTTTTCATCATTATAGACTTGTTTTCTGCTATCAAGTCAGGCATTATTTAATCCGTTCGCATTGGCTTGCGAGCATCACAATTTGGTATAACCTCTCATCTTATCTAGGATTATTAGGAGAAAATGATGAAAACGCTTTTTACAAGGTTTGTAACTGGTTTTGCAACATTGGGCTTGTTCCTTAGTTCCGCCACCACAGCGCTTGCCGCAAATACATTCAAAATTAGTGCGATTCCCGATTATAACGCTGCTGAAATGACGCGCTCTTTCGATGATTTCGCGACCTATTTAGGTAAAGAAACCGGATTAAACGTGGTTTATGTGCCGGTAACAGATTATGCGGCGGTTGTGACTGCATTTAAACGCGGTGAAATTGATTTGGTCTGGTTTGGTGGCTTAACCGGCGTGCAGGCGCGGGCGATGGTGGATGGCGCGGAAGCGATTGCACAACGTCCGCAAGATGAAAAATTCCAATCGGTATTTATTAAACAAAAAGGGTTGGATGAGGTGAAAGGCATTCAGGATGTGAAAAATCATTCTCTTGCGTTTGGCAGCGAAAGTTCAACATCCGGTCATTTGATGCCGCGTTTCTTTTTAACAGAAGCGGGAATTAATCCAGAGGCGGATTTGGATGGCGCGCCAATGTATAGCGGTTCCCATGATAAAACCTATGGTTTAGTTGAAGCCGGCACGGTGCAAGTGGGCGCGGTGAATAAACAATATTGGGATAAAATGCTTGCCGAGGGTAAAGTAAATCGCGCCAAAGTGGAGCCATTCTACACCACACCAGAATATTATGATTACAACTGGACGATTAACCGCGTGGATGAAAAATTCGGTGCGGGTACTAAAGCGAAAGTAAAAGCCGCGTTGCTGAAAGCTGATGCGAACAGTTCTAGCGTGATGAATTTACTTTCTACCGATAAATTTATCGAAACCCAAAACGATAATTACAAAGATATTGAAAAAGTCGCTAAAAGTTTAAAATTGATTAAGTAATCATTGACAAGGCATAAGCTACGAAGTTTGCTTCGTAGCTTGTATTTTGCTTGGAGAAACCTATGGTGGCACCAATCTTATCGTTTCAACACGTATTCAAACAATTTGATCAGCAAACTGTGCTGGATGATCTTTCGTTTCACATTCAGCCCGGTGAAATTGTTGCGCTTGTCGGTCCGAGCGGTTCGGGCAAATCAACGTTGATGAATTTGGTGATGCGTTCGACGGAATTATCGCAAGGCAAGATTTTGCTTAATCAACAAGATATTCGCCAATATCACCGCGGTAAATTGTATGCCCAGCAAGTGGGGATGCTGCATCAACAATACGATTTGGTCAAACAATTGGAAGTGGTACACAATGTGCTTGCCGGGCGTTTAAACCAATGGGGATTTTTTCGTGCATTATGTTCTTTAATCAAGCCACAAGACTTGCCACTCGCTAAACAGGCGTTGGCAGCGGTGGGCTTGGCAGATAAAATTCATCAACCAACCACCGCACTTTCTGGCGGTGAGCAGCAGCGGGTTGCTATTGCGCGCTTGTTAGTACAAAATCCGAAAATCATTTTAGCCGATGAGCCAATTTCGGCGCTGGATCCGGTGAATGCTCAAAATATTTTGGCACTTTTAACTCAACTGGTGCGTCAACAAGGAAAAACCTTAATCGCCAGTATGCATTCCGTTGAATATGCTAAAACCTATTTCGATCGTATGATTGGGATTAAACATGGAAAATTGGTGTTTGATTTACACACCCAAGCGGTCACGCAAGCGCAATTAAACGATTTATACGGACTGGTGCAAGATGAGTAATGCCGATAATTTTACTGCGAAACTGTCCCTGAACGAGCGGCGCAATTTATTGCCCGGCATCTAGATTATCGCGTTTTTGCTAAGTGTGTTGGCGCTGCCGCCAGAAATAGGCATCATGCATACCGGCGGTTGGGCGACCTTACAACGTTTAACCACCAGTTTGTTGCACCCCGATCTCTCCGCTGATTTGCTAAAATTAGCCTTTAACTCCAGCTTGCTCACCTTTTCTTATGCGCTGATAAGTTTATCTCTTGCTTTAGTTGGCGCCTTTTTTCTCTCGTTATTTGCCTCCGGTATTTTATTTTCCTCACTTGTGTTGCAAGGCAGTGCGCGGGCAATATTAGGCTTTTTGCGCGCCATTCATGAGTTGATTTGGGCATGGTTTTTTGTTGCCGCGGTTGGACTTAGCCCTATTGGTGCGTTAGTCGCGCTCGCCATTCCGTACACCGGTTATTTGGGCAAAATTTTTGCCGACATTTTGCAAAATGTACCGCAAAAGCCGATTTTAGCCTTACGCGAAAGTGGCGCTACTCGTTGGCAATTATTATGTTATGGCTATTTGCCACAAGCTATGCCGGCAATGTTAAGTTACACCATGTATCGCCTCGAATGCGCCATTCGTTCTTCTTCCGTCTTGTCTTTTGTTGGACTTGGCGGCATAGGAATGCAAATCCAGCTTTCGTTGCAAGATTTGAAATATGAGCAAATTTGGACCTTTTTAGGCTTTTTGATTTTGATGATTGTCTTAATTGATCGCTGGAGTTACGCGGTAAGACGGAGAATAAAATAATGACAAAAATTCGACCGCACTTTGAACGCCATTTTATTCGTTATTCCTGTTGGGCAGTAGTGGCGCTGATCGTCGCCTCATGGCTATACATTTTGCACGATCAACCGGAAGCAGTTTCGTCTTTATTTAATCCGAAAAATGTGGATTATTTGCTGGATTTTCTCGGCGGAATGTTAGGTTTAGCGGAGGAAACACCGGCGTATTTAGATGCTCAGCTATGGCAAAAAGCCTTAGTCTTAAGTTGGGACACTTTTTTGATGAGCATTTTAGCGACCGGTATTGCCGCCGGCGGGATGTTTTTATTGGTTTTGCCGGCAGCAAGAAATGTGGCACAAGGGCATTTTCGGTGGCAAACGCGCTGGTATCATTCTATTGCCTATTATTTCAGTCGCGGATTGTTTTTATTGAGCCGCGCTGTTCCCGAATTAATGTGGGCGATGATTTTGGTGTTCATCTTTAAACCGGGCATTATTCCCGGAGCGCTTGCCTTGGCAATTCATAATTTCGGTGCACTGGGCAAATTGTGTACGGAAGTGGTAGAGGATATGGATGAAAAACCGATTCGGCATTTGGTGGAAAATGGCGCATCGACACCTCAATTATTGCTGTATGGATTTTATCCCATGTTGATCCGCCCGTTTGTAAATTACATTTTATATCGCATGGAAAATATTATTCGGGCGACGTTAATCGTCGGTTTTGTTGGCGCCAGTGGATTGGGGATGCAATTTAAACTTGCTATGAGTTTTTTCCATTATTCGGAAATTACACTTTATCTACTTTGTTATTTGCTGTTAGTGTATGTGACCGATATACTTTCCGCCTTGGTAAAACGTTATATTGCTTCAATTGATTGAAAACTTGCGCAAAAATGACCGCACTTTAAACAAAAATCCCCTGAACAAGCAGGGGATTTTTTATGACATTGGCGTTTATGAACGTTTCATAATTTCAAAGAATTCTTCGTTGGTTTTCGCAATCATTAATTTATCAATGAGGAATTCCATCGCTTCCACTTCGCCCATTGGATTAAGAATTTTGCGTAAAATCCACATTTTTTGCAATTCTTCAGGGGTGGTGAGTAAATCTTCTTTACGGGTACCGGAGCGGTTGAAATCAATCGCCGGGAAGACACGTTTTTCCGCAATTTTGCGAGATAAGTGCAATTCCATGTTACCGGTTCCTTTGAATTCTTCAAAGATAACTTCGTCCATTTTGGACCCCGTATCCACCAACGCGGTGGCGATAATGGTTAAGCTGCCGCCTTCTTCTACGTTACGCGCCGCCCCGAAGAAACGTTTCGGACGATGTAAGGCGTTAGCATCCACCCCACCGGATAAGATTTTGCCGGAAGCTGGGGTGACCGTATTGTAAGCGCGCGCTAAACGGGTAATGGAGTCAAGTAAAATGACCACATCTTTTTTATGCTCCACCGAGCGTTTTGCTTTTTCGATCACCATTTCTGCGACTTGAACATGGCGTGCTGCCGGTTCGTCGAACGTGGAGGCAATCACTTCGCCTTTCACCGAGCGTTGCATTTCCGTGACTTCTTCCGGACGCTCGTCAATCAACAACACAATAAGCTCACATTCTGGATAATTGTGGGTGATACTTTGTGCAATATTTTGCAACAACATGGTTTTACCCGCTTTTGGCGGCGCAACAATAAGACCACGTTGTCCTTTCCCGATAGGCGATGCCAAATCTAAAATACGCGCAGTTAAATCTTCGGTTGAACCGTTACCGCGTTCCATTCTTAAACGGGAATTAGCGTGGAGAGGCGTTAAGTTTTCGAAAAGAATTTTGCTGCGGGAAACTTCCGGTTTGTCATCGTTGACTTGATCCACTTTAAGGAGGGCAAAATAGCGTTCACCTTCTTTTGGCGGGCGAATTTTACCTTCAATTTTATCACCAGTTTGCAAGTTAAAACGACGAATTTGACTTGGTGACACATAAATATCGTCCGGACCGGCTAAATAAGAGCTATCCGCTGAACGCAAAAAGCCAAAACCGTCTGGAAGAATTTCCAACACGCCGCCACCAAAAATATCTTCACCGCTTTTGGCGTGTTGTTTCAAAATCGCGAATACCATGTCTTGTTTGCGTAAGCGAGCTAAATTTTCTAAGCCCATTTGCCCTTCGCCAAGAGCCACCAATTCAGAAACCGGTGTATTTTTAAGTTCTGTTAAATGCATAATTGAAATGTCATTAGATTGGATGTTGTAAATTTATTTGAATTGCCTTTTTAAGGTCGATAGACAAGGCGTAAATTATCATTAAATCCCTATGCTGTCTAGCTATTCCACAAGTTTTTTACAAAAAGTGCGGTCATTTTTTGAGGATTTTTTGACTTCATGATATGCTTAGGCACAAATTTTCAATAAAACAGACTTTATTATGCAAAATAATCATTTAAGTCAGCGTCGTTTTGCTGATTTACCGTTACACCCAATCCTCTTGCAAGCCTTGCAGCAACGGGGATTTGAATACTGTACACCGATTCAAGCGTTGTCTTTGCCTATTAGTTTACAAGGGCGCGATGTGGCAGGACAGGCGCAAACCGGAACAGGAAAAACCATGGCGTTTTTAACCGCCACTTTCCATCATTTATTACAAAACCCGAGCAACGCGAGTTCTCAACCGCGTGCGCTGATTTTGGCGCCGACGCGCGAATTGGCAGTACAAATTGATCATGATGCGGCTATTTTCGCACAAGCCAGCGGCTTGAAAACCGCGTTGGCATATGGCGGCGACGGTTATGAGAAACAATTGAAAGCCATTGAACAGGGCGTGGATATTTTGATCGGTACGACTGGGCGCGTAATTGATTATGTCAAACAAGGGATTATTCGTTTGGATCACATTCAAGTGGTGGTGCTGGATGAAGCGGATCGGATGTTTGATTTGGGTTTTATTAAAGATATTCGCTATTTATTGCGCAAATGTCCGCCGGTACAACAACGCTTGACCATGTTATTTTCCGCTACGCTGTCCTACAAAGTGCGGGAGCTTGCCTTTGAAGATATGAATGATCCGCAATATGTGGAAATCGAACCCTTGCAAAAAACCTGTCACCACATCAAAGAAGAATTATTCTATCC
>R18__coassemble_2336_pt1 | contig 12344 bp, 13 predicted proteins | sample R18__metabat2_low_PE_026 | metagenome-assembled genome bin R18 | reverse complement strand
CAATTATGCTGACGCCACACAAAGCTCGAGTTGCACAACGTTTTAGCCAATCATTAACCACTTACGATCAACAAGCGGTGGCGCAACAACAGATTAACCGTCAGTTGATCCAATTATTGTTGCAACAAGAAAAGCGTCATTTTGCGCAATTGCTGGAAATTGGTTGCGGTACGGGGCAATTAACTGCCTTGTTAAAACAGCATTTTTCCGTAACGCAATGGCATTTAAATGATTTGTGTGCGGTGCAACCTAGACTGCAAACTTTGCTGGCAGGGGAACAGTTTCACTTTTTTCAAGGCGACGCCGAATCAATTTGTTTCCCAAAAGGTTACGATTTAATCGCTTCTGCTTCCACGGTACAGTGGTTTTCCGATCCGAAAGCCTTTATTGCTCAATGTGCGGCAAAGTTGCGCTCGCGCGGCTTGCTGTTGTTAAGTACCTTTGCGCCACAAAATTTGCAAGAAATTCGGCATTTGACTGGAATTGGCTTGGCGTATCCCGATAGGGATTGCTGGAGGGATTGGCTAACGCCCCATTTTGAGATTTTGCATTTAAGCCAACAAGACATTCCCCTTTATTTTGCATCACCCATGGCGGTTTTGCAGCATTTAAAAGCCACCGGCGTAACCGCGGTACGCCGGCAGAACTGGACGAAATCCAAATTGCAGTATTTTTTGCAACATTATCGGCAGCATTATGCAGTAGAGGCAGAAAAAGTGCGGTTAACTTATCAGCCGATATTTATTTTTGCGCGTAAAAAGGAGGAAAAATGACAGGAAAAATCATCTTCGTATCGGGCATTGATACGGATGTCGGCAAAACTGTGGCAACGGGAATGTATGCTAAAAACTTAATGGCACAAGGTTTTTCGGTTATCACACAAAAAATGATTCAAACCGGCTGTCGAGAGCTGTCGGAGGATATTGTTACGCATCGTAACATTATGGGTATTCCGTTGACGGCGGAGGATTTATCGGGATTGACTTGTCGTTATTTGTTTGCCCATCCTTGTTCGCCTCATTTGGCAGCAAAATTAGAAACGCGCGAAATTTCGACCGCACTTATTGCTCAAGATGCGCAAAATTTGGCGCAAAGGTATGATTATGTGTTGTTAGAGGGCGCCGGTGGGTTGTGTGTTCCTTATGATGCAACGCATACAACGCTGGATTTTGTGCGTGAACAGGGCTATCCGTTGATTTTGGTGGCCTCGGGGAAATTAGGCAGCATTAATCATACGCTGTTGAGCTTGATGGCGTGCCGGCAGCAAGGCATTGCCTTACACACGTTGATTTATAATCAATATCCGTTGGGCGATCCGATTATTCATGCGGATACGCAGGCGTATTTGCAAGATTATGTGGCATCACATTTCCCTGCAGCAACATTTGAAACCTTGCCTATCTTAGATTAAAATTCAAAAGCGGTGAAATTATCACTTTTCAGCGAAAAAATGATAATTTCCTTTGACTAATTGGCGATCAAAAGGTAATATTCACGCCCTATGCAAAAGGTAAAATTACCCCTAACGACCGATCCGGTTAAAGATGCACAGCGTAGGTTGGATTATGACGGATATTATTCGATTAATCAGCTTACTCGTCTTAACGAATCAGTCAGTAAAGTGCTCAGCGATGCACAGGTTAGATTATCGTTTTTCGTTGATCCACAAAAATTGGTGGTCATGAAAGGGCAGGCAACGGTTGATGTTGAACTTGAATGTCAGCGTTGCGGCGGAACTTTCGTACAAACATTGAACTGTGAGTTTTGTTACAGTCCGGTGGCGAATTTGGATCAAGCCGATGAATTACCAGAAATTTATGAGCCGATTGAATTTAATCCTTTCGGCGAAATAGATTTAATTGGTACGATTGAAGATGAACTTATTGTGAGTCTGCCTCTTGTACCGATGCATTCATCTGAACACTGTGAAGTGTCCGTGGCTGAACAGGTTTTTGGCGAATTGCCGGAAGAGCTGGCAAAAAAACCGAACCCGTTCGCTGTATTAGCTAGTTTAAAGAAAAAGTAAATTTAGGAGTATAGCCAATGGCTGTTCAACAAAATAAAAAATCTCGTTCAAGACGCGATATGCGTCGTTCTCACGATGCATTAACCACTGCTGCAGTATCAGTTGATAAAACAAGCGGTGAAACTCATTTACGTCACCATGTAACTGCTGATGGTTACTATCGTGGTCGTAAAGTGATCAATAAGTAATTCGTTACTTATAAGGTAATCACTTGAATCGTCTAACCCTAGCGTTAGATGTGATGGGCGGGGACATTGGTCCCCGTGTTACTATCCCCGCATCGATAAAAGCGTTGGAAAACGATCCAATGCTGTCTTTGTTGCTGTTTGGCGACAGTCAACAAATCGCCCCATTGCTGGAAAATCTTCCATCTTCTATTCTTGAACGTCTGACCGTGCGTCATTGTTCCCGTACCATTGCTAATCATCAAGATTTGTCTTATGCCTTGCGCCATAGCAAAGGCAGTTCTATGCGTTTAGCTATTGAAGCAGTACAAAAAGGCGAAGCGCAAGGTTGTGTGAGCGGTGGCAATACCGGCGCCTTGATGGGATTATCGAAAATTTTATTGCAACCGCTGAAAGGCATTGAGCGTCCGGCGTTGATTTCTATGATTCCGACCATGACCGGTGAGCGCAGTGTGATGCTGGATTTGGGCGCGAATATTGATTGTAGTGCGGAAAATTTGTATCAATTTGCGTTGATGGGATCGATTTTCGCTGAAAATCAATTAGGCTTGGTTTATCCGCGTATTGCGTTGTTAAATATCGGTATTGAGGAAATTAAGGGCTATAAATCCATTCGTGATGCGTCAGAAATGTTGAAAAAAAACACCGCACTTAATTATATCGGTTTTATCGAGGGCGATTTATTATTAAACGGAAAAGCGGATGTGATTGTGAATGACGGATTTGTTGGTAATATTGCCTTGAAAACCCTTGAAGGGGCAGCAAAAAACGTAGTGTCTTTAGTTAAAGGGAATGCCACGTTGCAGAAAACCAATCATATTTGTAAACCGCTGTTTGCTTGGTTGGTGAAAAAATTATTTTTAAAAGGTAGCTTCAAACGTTTAAAACAAATTAATCCGGATCAATATAATGGCGCTTCATTAGTTGGTTTGACTGCGGTGGTGGTGAAAAGCCACGGTGGTGCGAATACGGATGCTTTTGCTTATGCCATTGCGGATGCCGCCTTACAAGTTCGTCAACAAATTCCGGCAAAAATCCTTGCCGGTTTAGAAAAATATTAATTCAATTATTTTACGTCAATTCGAGATCAGTATGCACAGTAGAATATTAGCCACAGGGAGCTATGCTCCGAAAAAAATTAGAACCAATGCCGATTTAGAGAAGATGGTGGAAACCTCTGACGAGTGGATTGTTACTCGTTCTGGTATTAAAGAGCGTCGCATTGCAGAAGAAAACGAAACCGTTGTGACCATGGGCTTTGAAGCCGCTAAAAAATGTTTTGAGGTGGCACAAATCGATGCAAATGCGATCGATTTGATTTTGGTGGCGACCACCACAAATTCTCATGCTTACCCGAGTGCGGCTTGTCAAATTCAGGGGTTGCTGAATATTGAGGATGCGATTTCTTTTGATTTGGCGGCGGCTTGTACCGGATTTGTGTATGCGTTGAGTGTAGCGGATCAGTTTATTCGTACCGGTAAAGTGAAAAATGCATTGGTTATTGGCGCGGACTTGAATTCTCGCCATTTAGATGAAACCGATCGCAGTACCGTGATTTTATTTGGTGATGGCGCTGGAGCGGTGATTTTGCAGGCATCCGAGCAAGAGGGGATTATTTCAACCCATTTACACGCAAGCGCGGATCAACATGATGTTTTGTCATTACCAAATGCGGAACAGGGCGATCAGCAATCGGGTTTTATCCATATGCAAGGTAATGAAACCTTTAAGCTGGCGGTACGCGAATTGGCAAATGTGGTAGAAGAAACCCTTGCTGCCAATCATTTGGATAAATCAGCAATTGATTGGTTGGTACCACATCAAGCAAATTTACGGATTATTGCCGGGACTGCGAAAAAATTGGAAATGGATATGTCGCGGGTGGTAGTCACCTTAGATCGTTATGGTAATACCAGTGCGGCAAGTATTCCGGTAGCGTTGGATGAAGCGGTGCGCGATGGGCGTATTCAGCGTGGTCAATTGCTGTTATTAGAAGGCTTCGGCGGTGGTTGGACTTGGGGATCGGCGTTAATTCGGTTTTAATAGTTTGAAGAAATAAAATATAGAGAGTGAGATGATGAAAAAATTTGCAATGGTCTTTCCAGGACAAGGATCGCAAGCTGTCGGAATGTTGGCGGAGTTAGCTGCCCAATTTCCATTGGTGGAAGAAACCTTTAAACAGGCTTCCGAAGTATTAGGTTATGATTTATGGAAATTGGTGCAACAAGGACCGGCAGAAGAATTAAATAAAACGTGGCAAACGCAACCCGCACTTTTAACCGCTTCAGTAGCGATTTATCGTGTATGGCAGCAACAATATCCTGATTGCTTGCCAAGCGTGATGGCGGGGCATAGTTTGGGTGAATATTCAGCGTTGGTTTGCTCTGGCGCATTGGATTTCCAAGATGCAGTGAAATTGGTTGAATTGCGCGGTAAATTGATGCAACAAGCGGTGCCTGAAGGCGCAGGCGCGATGTATGCGATTATCGGTTTGGATAATGAAAGTATTATTGAGGCTTGTGCGCAAGCGGCACAAGGCGAGGTAGTTTCTGCGGTGAATTTTAATTCGCCGGGGCAAGTAGTGATCGCCGGCAGCAAAGCGGCGGTCGAACGTGCGGCAGCAGCTTGTAAAGAAGCGGGGGCAAAACGTGCGTTGCCTTTGTCAGTAAGTGTCCCTTCCCATTGTGCATTGATGAAACCGGCGGCGGATCAATTGGCGGTTGCTTTGGAAAATATTACCCTGAAAGTGCCACAAACGTCGGTAATCAATAATGTTGATGTGAAAGCAGCGTGCGAAACTAATGAAATTCGCACCGCACTTGTACGCCAACTTTATAGTCCGGTACGTTGGACGGAAACTGTTGAAAAAATGGCGAAAGAGGGCGTTGAAGTGTTAGTTGAAATCGGACCGGGTAAAGTGTTGACCGGGCTTACGGGGCGCATTGTTAAAACACTTTCAGCGGGCGCAGTAAATGACGTGAAGTCATTGGATGCAGTAAAAGAATTATTAGCTTAATCTTGAAGGATGGCGTGTAACCATCCTTTTGTTTCATTATTGTTTTTTTGTGGGAGATAAAAATGCAAGGTAAAATCGCATTGGTCACCGGCGCAACGCGCGGTATTGGACGAGCTATTGCTGAAGAATTAGTCGCAAAAGGAGCATTTGTGCTTGGAACAGCCACTTCGGAAAAAGGTGCGGAGAGCATTTCGGCGTATTTGGGTGAAAAAGGAAAGGGGTTAGTATTAAATGTTGCCGATGCGCAATCCATTGAAAGCACATTGGAAAAAATCAAAGCGGAATTTGGTGATATTGATATTTTAGTTAATAACGCTGGAATTACACGTGATAATCTCTTAATGCGTATGAAAGATGATGAATGGTTTGATATTTTACAAACTAACTTAACCTCCGTTTATCATTTATCCAAAGCGATGTTACGTAGTATGATGAAAAAACGTTTTGGACGGATTATTACCATTGGTTCCGTCGTAGGTTCTATGGGCAATCCTGGACAGGCGAATTATTGTGCAGCAAAAGCGGGGTTAATCGGTTTTAGTAAAGCGCTTGCTAAAGAAGTTGCTTCACGCGGGATTACCGTGAATGTGGTTGCACCGGGCTTTATTGCAACAGATATGACGGATGTCTTAACCGAGGATCAAAAAAGCGGAATTTTAGCCAATGTGCCGGCTGGACGTTTGGGGGAACCGGCGGAAATTGCCAAAGCAGTGGCATTTTTAGCTTCAGATGATGCAGCTTATATTACCGGGACGACATTACACGTCAATGGCGGAATGTATATGCCATAACAAAGGGCTATATCTACTAAAAGGAGCTAAATTAGCTCCTTTTTTTGATCTTATCAATGATTATCAATTGTTTTTTTAAGAAGAATGGGTTTTTGTCATTTATTTTTTTAAATCAAAATAACTCAATGTAATTAGTTTGTGAAATAAATGTTGTTTTCTATGATATAGATCAAGTTTATTTATGATTTAAAGGAGTAATATTAGCCTCGATAAACCTTACAAAAAATAGGTCAATAGGTGCATTTCATGGACAATATATTAAATCAAGCTCTTTCTCTGACGGATGTTAATCGTCGTGATTTTATGAAATTATGTACCGCACTTGCGGCTACAATGGGATTAAGTGGCAAGGCAAATGCTGAAATTAGCCACGCTTTACTAAATCCGGCGCGTCCTCCGGTCATTTGGATTGGTGCGCAAGAATGTACCGGGTGTACAGAATCTTTATTAAGAGCAACCCATCCTACCATCGAAAATCTCGTTCTCGACGTTATCTCGTTAGAATATCATGAAACTCTCTCGGCGGCATTTGGCCATCAAGCGGAAGACAATAAACATAATGCCTTGCAACAATATAAAGGAAAATATGTCTTGGTGGTGGACGGTTCGATCCCAATGAAAGATGGGGGCGTTTATTGTATGGTCGCCGGTAAACCGATTGCTGAACATATCAAAATGGCAGCAAAAGATGCCGCGGCAATCATCGCTATTGGCTCTTGTTCTTCTTGGGGTGGCGTTCCGTCTAGTGGTGGAAACCCGACAGGTGCGGTCAGTTTATCTGAACTTTTACCGGGAATTCCAGTGATTAATGTGCCGGGATGTCCGCCAAATCCACATAATTTCTTGGCAACCGTTGCCTATATTATCACCTATAAAAAATTGCCAGCTATGGATAATTTAAATCGTCCGTTGTTTGCTTACGATCGTTTAATTCATGAAAACTGTTATCGTCGTCCGCATTTTGATGCGGGACGTTTTGCGCGGGAATATGGTGATGAAGGACATCGTCAAGGCTGGTGTTTATATCATTTAGGCTGTAAAGGACCGGAAACATACGGTAACTGTTCTACTCTGGAATTTTGTGATGTAGGCGGCAATAACTGGCCGGTTGGTATTGGTCATCCTTGTTATGGCTGTAATGAAAAAGGGGTTGGTTTTACTAAAGATATTTTCCAACTTGCAACGGTCGAAAATCCGACACCTCGCGTGAATAAACCGGATGTGGATAATGTGGAGGGCGGAGAAATTTCTCGGACTGCTATCGGTTTATTAGGTGCTGCCGCAGGGATATTGGTCGGTGTCAGCGTGATGACGTTACGCGGTTTAAGCATACAACACCGGGCAATAGAGAAACAGGAACAAGGACAAAAAAATGAATAGACGCAAGTTTTTTAAAACCGGTCTTGCGGGAATGGCGGCTGTCGGGCTTGGTCAGACTGCAACGCCGGCATATGCTTTAGGGGCGAAAAATAAAGAACCGATACCAGGGGCATTAGGTATGCTATACGATTCGACATTATGTGTCGGTTGTCAGGCTTGTGTAGTGGAATGCCAAAATGTTAATAACACTATGGTTAATCCTAAAGGTGAACAAACCTATTCGGATAACGATAAACTTTCGCCTTATACTCGCAATGTCATTCAAGTTTGGTCATCAGGAACGGGAACGAATAAAGATCATACTCAAGACGGTTATGCTTATGTAAAAAAACAATGTATGCATTGTGTTGATCCTAACTGTGTGAGCGTTTGTCCGGTTCAAGCATTAACCAAAGATCCGAAAACGGGAATTGTCGGCTATGATCCGGATATTTGTACTGGTTGTCGTTATTGCATGGTCGGTTGTCCGTTTGATATACCAAAATATGACTATGATAATCCGGTTGGTCAGATTTCTAAATGTGAACTTTGTAACCAAAAAGGCGTGAAACGCATTGATCAAGGAAAACTTCCGGGGTGCTGTGATGTTTGTCCTACGGGGGCGATTATTTTTGGTTCACGAGAAGATTTGCTGGAAGAAGCTCGTCGTCGTTTAGGGGCATTACGCGGTTCTGATTATGAGTATCCTCGTCAGCACGTTAATAGCCAAGATCGTTATCGTGCAACGGTTCCACGTTATTTACAATATATTTATGGTGAAAAAGAAGCGGGTGGTACGCAAGTATTGATGATTGCCGGGGTGCCTTATGAAAATTTAGGTATGCCACATTTAGATGAATTATCAACCGGTGCTAGAGCGGAGCATTTGCAACATTTCCTATATCGCGGAATGATTTTGCCGCTGGCAGCATTAGCCGGTCTTTCTGTTATTACGTATCGTAATATGCATGAAAAAGAACTGGCAGAAAGTCGTCGCGCCAGAATGATAGCCAAAAAACAAATGGAAGATGAGGAGAAACACGATCATGAGTAAAGCTCGTCCTCTTGGAGGAAAATTAATTTCTATTCCCGTATTAGTCTTTGCACCGATTGCTTTGATTTGTTTATTACTCATCGTTAAAAGACTGTTTTTTGGGATCGGTTCTGTGACCGCACTGAATGGTGGATATCCATGGGGAATTTGGATTGCTTTCGATTTATTAGTGGGTACCGGATTTGCTTGTGGTGGTTGGGCATTAGCTTGGGCGGTGTATGTTTTTAACAAAGGGAAATACCACCCTTTAGTACGCCCGGCATTGTTAGCCAGTTTATTCGGTTATACGTTGGGCGGTTTATCAATTACGATCGATATGGGGCGTTATTGGAATATGCCGAATTTCTTTATTCCGGGGCAGTTTAATACGTCATCGGTGTTGTTTGAAACCGCGGTATGTATGACGATCTATATTGGTGTTGTGACATTGGAATTTGCGCCAGTATTATTGGGTTTTTTCGGGCTAAAAAAATGGTTTGATAAACTTAACAAAGTGATGTTTTTTATCATTGCTTTAGGTGCTTTATTGCCAATGATGCACCAATCCTCCATGGGATCATTGATGATTGCAGCCGGACATAAAGTGCATCCAGTGTGGCAAAGTTATGAAATGTTACCGCTATTTTCTTTGTTAACCGCGTTTATCATGGGTTTTTCCATTGTGGTATTTGAGGGTTCCCTCGTCAAAGCGGGTTTAGCGGGAAAAGCACCGGATGAAAGACATTTGTTTATTCAATTAATCAAAGTGACGAGTGTATTGATGGTGGCATTTGTGGCGTTACGTTTTGGCGAATTAATTTACCATAATAAATTACATTACGTACTGACCCAAAGCAAAGCGGCATATCTTTTCTGGACGGAAATTGTTTTATTGTCCTTGCCGATTGTTACCTCATTTTTAGGTGCGGGGCGTAAAAAAGCGGATAGTCGTTGGTTGTTTATTTCTGCCTTAAGTATGCTGATTGGTGCGGCATTATGGCGGATGGATTATTCATTAATCATGTATGATCCGGGCAACGGTTATCAATATTTCCCAAGTGCAGAAGAATTATTAATTTCTATAGGTTTTGTTTCTATTGAGGTGTGTGCTTATATTCTGATTATTCGCTTGTTCCCGGTTTTACCGGTAATTAAAGAGGGGAAAGAAGAACAGCAACATCATATCCAAAATGGAGTTAGAGTATGACAGAAAAACAACGAATTACCATTGATCCGATAACGCGTATCGAGGGGCATTTACGTATTGATTGTGAAATTGAAGACGGAAAAGTGGTGAATGCGTGGTCGTCAGGTACCATGTGGCGCGGGATGGAGAATATTGTAAAAGGTAATGATCCTCGTAACGCATGGATGATTATGCAACGTATTTGTGGGGTATGTACGACTGTTCATGCGATTGTCAGCGTAAGAGCGGTGGAAAATGCGATTAAAGCGAAAGTGCCAGTCAATGCGCAATATATCCGCAATATGATTTTAGCCGCGCATAGTATGCTTGATCATATCGTGCATTTTTATCAACTTTCTGCGATGGATTGGGTCGATATTACTGCTGCATTAAATGCAGATCCGGAAAAAGCCGCCGATATGTTAAAAGGCGTTTCGACTTGGTCATTAAACAGCGCTAATGAATTCCGCAATGTCCAGAAAAAAGTCAAAGCGTTAGTCGATAGCGGACAATTGGGGATTTTTGCTAACGGTTATTTTGGACATCCGGCAATGAAATTGCCTCCGGAAGTCAATTTGATTGCTGTTGCGCATTATTTGCAAGCCTTGGAATGCCAACGTGATGCTAACCGAGTGGTCGCTTTATTAGGCGGAAAAACGCCACATATTCAAAACCTTGCAGTAGGCGGCGTGGCTAATCCGATTAACTTAGATTCTCAAGCGGTACTTAATTTAGAACGTTTAATGTTTGTGAAAGCCTGTATTGATAAATTAAATGATTTCGTAAATCAAGTTTATAAAATTGATACGGTAATCATTGCCGCATTTTATCCGGAGTGGTTAAGTTTAGGTGGTACGTCGAGAAATTATCTTTCTGTTCCTGAATATCCGCTAGATGAGGATAATAAAGTGTTCGCGATGAATGGTGGTTATATTGAAAATGGTGATTTATCCACATTCCGCGAAATCACTAATCATCAAGACGAGTATGTGATTAATGGCGTCAAAGAAAGTGGTAAACACGCTTGGTATGAAGATGATGAAGCGCTTGAACCTTGGGCAGGATTGACACGACCAAACTACACCGGCTGGCAAGACGATGGAAAATATTCTTGGGTAAAAGCCCCATCATTTTATGGCAAAGTGGTTGAAGTTGGACCGTTGGCATATTTGATGACCGCATTAGCCGCGCAAGATAAACGCACCTTGAGCCACTTTAATGCCATGAAAAAACTTTATACCGCATTAACGGATAAAGAATTAACGGTGGATCATTTACATTCCACTCTCGGTCGTATTTTAGGACGTACGGTGCATTGTTGTGTGTTGAATGAAATTTTAACCGAACAATGGCAAATGTTAGTGGAAAATGTTGGCAAAGGGGATTCTATTGCTTATTTGAAAGCGAATATTCCGTCCACTGGCGTCTTTAAAGGCGTGGGATTTGGCGAAGTGCCACGCGGAATGTTGTCGCATTGGGTCGTAATCAAAGACGGAAAAATTGAGAATTATCAAGCGGTTGTTCCGTCCACTTGGAATTCCGGTCCTCGTAACCAAAATGATGAAATGGGACCTTATGAGCTATCCATTATTGGTACGCCGGTCGCCGATCCGGAAAAACCGCTGGAAGTGGTGCGTACTATTCACTCTTTCGACCCTTGTATGTCCTGTGCAGTGCATATTGTCAACACGGAAAATGGGAATGTGACAGAGGTGAAAATTCTTTGATGAAACCATTAATTTTAGGGATTGGCAATATTTTATTGAGCGATGAGGGGATTGGCGTTTATGCTGTGCAAGCCTTGGAAAAAGACGCAAAATTTACACCGCACTTTGATATTGTTGATGGCGGAACTTGCGGTATGGAATTGCTGGATTGCATGGCGAAACGCGAGCATATTATTGTGATTGATGCAGTGCTTGCTAATCGTGCGCCGGGAGAAATCATAGTGTTATATGATGAGCAAGTGCCGACCTTTTTTTCCCGCAAAATTTCGCCACACCAATTGGGGTTATGTGATGTGTTATCGGCGCTTAAATTAACGGACGAATTCCCGCAACATTTATGTTTGATTGGAGTACAACCGGAAAGTTTGAGCGCGGGGATTGGTTTAAGCGAGTGCTTAAAAAAGGTATTGCCACAGGTGCATCAACAGCTAGTGGTGGAATTAGCAAAATATGGATTTGATTTGGATACGAAGTAAGCGATGGAAACATTAACGAAAACCGACGAAAAAATGACCGCACTTTGTGATGTGGTGCAAGGATTTAAGCAAGATCCATCCGTATTATTGCAGCAAGCAATGGAAAACGTGGCACCACAAATGCAAGATTTACCGTTTTATCGTCAAGAAATCCCTTGTTTTTGTCCTGCTTTTGTTTTGTTTGAGCAACAATGGATTGGTGTCGTGCTGACGCCTTGGACATTGAGCGTCGTGGTGTTGCCGGGACCTGAACAGCAATGGGAAAAACGGGAAATCGGCGAGAAACTGCTACTACAGTTGCCTTACAAAAATTTGGTGTTTACGGTGGGGCAAGTGGAGAATATCCCGCAATATTTGAGTTGTTCGTTGCTTTCTCCTTTAGATGCCGAATTAACTGCCGAGCAAGCGGTTCAATTGGCGAAAGATTGTTTGTCGATGATATTGTCATTGCCGACTAAACAAAACAAACCGAACTTAAGCAAACGCAATATCTTCACTGCAGTGGCATCTTCTTAGGCGAAAAAATCATAGCCAAAGGATATGGT
>R18__coassemble_2316_pt1 | contig 12516 bp, 11 predicted proteins | sample R18__metabat2_low_PE_026 | metagenome-assembled genome bin R18 | reverse complement strand
CCTTTAATTATAATAAAACACCTTTGTGTTTGTCAATATTTTTATTGAACTTTTGTTATTGGCATTATTTCACTATACAAAAATAACCCGAAAGAGGTAATAAAAATACTAGTTTTTTCAAAAAGTTAACTATTACCACAAAAAGAGTGGACGAATATTATTTACATACCTCAAAAGAGGTATTTATGCAAATATGCTACATTTTTATGCGTTTAAAAAACCAAAATCCCGCCCAAAAGCACAAAAAAAAGAGCCGAAATTTTCGGCTCTCTAACATCAAAATACAGCACAATTATTTTTTCAATTTTGCTTTATAAGTCGGGTTCATCAGATTTTCGACGGACAAAATATCATCTAATTCTGCTTCAGTGAGTAACCCTCTTTCCAACACAACATCGCGTACGCTACGTCCTGTAGTTGCACAAATTTTACCCACAATATCCCCGTTGTGGTGACCAATAAACGGATTAAGGTAAGTCACAATACCGATAGAATTAAACACATAGTTTTCACAAATTTCTTTGTTAACCGTGATACCGTCGATACATTTATCGCGTAAGTTCACACAAGCATTGGTCAAAATATCAATACTTTCAAACATCGCTTGACCAATCACCGGCTCCATAACGTTTAATTGCAATTGACCCGCTTCGGAAGCGAACGTAATAGTAGTATCATTACCAATCACTTTAAAGCAAACTTGGTTCACCACTTCCGGCACAACCGGATTGACTTTCGCCGGCATAATGGACGAACCGGCTTGTAATTCCGGTAAATTGATTTCATTCAATCCCGCACGCGGACCGGAAGAAAGTAAACGTAAGTCGTTACATACTTTGGATAATTTCACCGCTGTTCGTTTTAATGCGCCATGTACCATCACATAAGCACCACAGTCAGAGGTTGCTTCAATTAAGTTTTCCGCATTGACACATGGCAAACCGGATACTTCCGCTAAACGTTTTACCACCAATTCGGCATAACCTTGTGGTGTATTTAATCCAGTACCGATCGCAGTTGCCCCCAAGTTCACTTCAAGCAATAACTCGGCGGTACGGGTTAAATTGCGCACTTCTTCATCTAGCAACACGGAGAAAGCTTTAAATTCTTGTCCAACGGTCATCGGTACCGCATCTTGCAATTGGGTACGTCCCATTTTCAAGATATTCGCAAATTCTTTTGCTTTATTTTCAAAGCCTTGTTGCAAATAAAGCACTTTGCTCACCAATTTCATAATGCTGTTATACACCGCAATCCGGAAACCGGTCGGGTAAGCATCGTTAGTAGATTGGCTGGCGTTAACATGATCCATTGGATCCAAATATTTATATTCGCCTTTTTTATGCCCTAAAATTTCTAAGGCTAAATTTGCCACCACTTCGTTGGTGTTCATGTTAACAGAGGTTCCCGCGCCACCTTGATACACATCGGATGGGAATTGATCCATACATTTACCGTCCACCAAAATCGCATCACAGGCTTTAACGATCGCATTAGCAATATCTTCCGGAATAGCGCCTAATTCCCCATTAGCAAGGGCGGTCGCTTTTTTCACCATCACCATACCGCGTACAAATTCCGGAACATCTGAAATGGTCACATTAGAAATATTAAAATTTTCCACCGCTCTTAATGTGTGAATTCCCCAATAAGCCTCTGCCGGCACTTCGCGTTCGCCCAGTAAATCCACTTCTTTTCTTGTTGTCATAATATATCTCCTTTCATTGGATGGATAAGTCATCAGTTGGTGACATTATAGGCAAGTGATCGTGCAAAAAACGTGATCAAGATCATATTTTCAGGGTTGCTCACCGACTTTAATTTTATGCTATTCATTAGTTTTTTTAAGGCTAAATCCCTTGAAATTTGGAAAAAATCCCCCATAACGAAAAATAGCTTCATCGAAATAGGAAAAAACCATGCCACTACTGATTTTGTGCTTAATCGCCTTTGCTTTTATTTATGCCGAATTGTCCATTATTGTGTGGATTGGATCCACATTGGGCGTTATCAGCGTGATTTTATTGCTGGTTTTATCCTCCCTTTTCGGCTTATTTTTAATTCGCACCCGCGGCTGGTACACCTTGTTTAACGTGCGTCAACAATTGGCACAAGGTGAATTACCAACCGCCTCCTTGCTAAAATCCGGTTGCTGGATCTTCGCCGGCATTTTATTTTTTATCCCCGGCTTTCTTACCGATATTTTAGCGTTGTTGTTATTAAGCCCCGTCGGTAGCAGCATGGTACAACGTTTTGTCAGCAAAAAAGCCGGTGCGTTTCGTTCCAAATTCTTCTTTAAAACTGACCGCACTTTTTATTCAAACCACACAGGACAGAAGCAAGACAGCGAGATATTTGAAGCGGAATTTGAACGCCAAGTTGATGAAGATAAAAGAATTAAATAATTTTATGCTTTTCCCTTGAAAGGCAAAAAATGTCCCCCATATAGATTTTGCTTTTCGATAATTTTAACTTTAAGAAGGAAATTAAAATGAATATTCGTCCATTACACGATCGTGTGATTATTAAACGTGAAGAAGTTGAAACCAAATCCGCCGGCGGTATCGTTTTAACCGGTTCGGCAGCCACAAAATCCACTCGCGCCAAAGTATTAGCGGTCGGTAAAGGTCGCATTTTAGACAACGGAAGCGTACAACCATTGGATGTTAAAGTGGGCGATACCGTTATTTTCAACGAAAGTTACGGTGTAAAATCAGAGAAAATTGACGGTGAAGAAGTCTTAATCATCTCTGAAAACGATATTTTAGCAATCGTAGAATAATCATAGGCACACAGCCTGTGTCCATCAATTTCATATAAAATTTAATCACGGACGCCGCAGTGTGTCCCTACAGAAACAAAGGAATAAACCAAAATGGCAGCAAAAGACGTAAAATTCGGCAATGATGCTCGCGTAAAAATGTTAGCGGGTGTAAATGTATTAGCAGATGCAGTAAAAGTGACTTTGGGTCCTAAAGGTCGCAACGTTATTTTAGACAAAGCCTTCGGCGCACCAACCATCACCAAAGACGGTGTATCTGTGGCTCGTGAAATTGAATTAGAAGATAAATTTGAAAACATGGGCGCTCAAATGGTGAAAGAAGTCGCTTCTAAAGCCAATGACGCCGCTGGTGACGGTACAACAACCGCAACCGTACTTGCGCAAGCTATCGTCAACGAGGGCTTAAAAGCCGTTGCCGCTGGCATGAACCCAATGGATTTAAAACGTGGTATCGACAAAGCAGTTGCCGCCGTTGTGACTGAATTAAAAGCCCTTTCTAAACCTTGCGAAACCTCAAAAGAAATCGAGCAAGTGGGTACCATTTCAGCGAACTCTGACAACGTCGTGGGTCAATTAATTGCGCAAGCGATGGAAAAAGTCGGTAAAGAAGGGGTTATCACCGTTGAAGACGGTACTGGTCTTGAAGACGAATTAGACGTCGTTGAGGGGATGCAATTCGACCGTGGTTACTTATCCCCATACTTCATCAACAAACCAGAAACCGCAACCGTTGAATTAGACAATCCGTTCATTTTATTAGTGGACAAAAAAATCTCTAATATCCGCGAATTATTACCGGTATTAGAGGGCGTTGCAAAAGCAGGCAAACCACTTCTAATCATTGCGGAAGATGTGGAGGGCGAAGCCTTAGCTACATTAGTGGTGAACACCATGCGCGGTATCGTAAAAGTCGCCGCAGTGAAAGCACCGGGCTTTGGCGATCGTCGTAAAGCAATGTTACAAGATATTGCAATCTTAACTGCTGGTACCGTGATCTCTGAAGAAATCGGTATGGAACTTGAAAAAGCTACCTTAGAAGATCTTGGTCAAGCGAAACGCGTTGTGATCAACAAAGACAATACTACCATCATCGACGGTATCGGTGATGAAGTGCAAATTCAAGGTCGTGTAACACAAATTCGTCAACAAATTGAAGAAAGCACATCCGATTATGATCGTGAAAAACTGCAAGAACGCGTAGCGAAACTGGCTGGCGGTGTGGCTGTCATCAAAGTGGGCGCCGCGACTGAAGTGGAAATGAAAGAGAAAAAAGACCGCGTTGAAGATGCATTACACGCTACTCGTGCGGCAGTGGAAGAAGGGATTGTTGCCGGTGGTGGCGTTGCTTTAATTCGTGCTGCAACTAAAGTAGCTGCAAGCATCAAAGGCGATAACGAAGAACAAAACGTGGGTATCAAACTTGCGTTACGTGCAATGGAAGCGCCTTTACGTCAAATCGTGGCAAATGCGGGTGAAGAAGCGTCAGTGGTTGCAAGTGCGGTAAAAAATGGCGAAGGAAACTTCGGTTACAATGCCGGCACTGAACAATATGGCGACATGATCGAAATGGGTATTTTGGATCCAACTAAAGTCACCCGTTCAGCACTTCAATTCGCTGCATCAATTGCCGGATTGATGATCACCACCGAAGCCATGGTCACTGAATTACCAAAAGAAGATAAAGCAGACCTCGGCGCCGGAATGGGTGGCATGGGAGGCATGGGCGGCATGATGTAATTCGCCTAACCGCTCAACGCGCTTAAAAGTGCGGTGGATTTTTAAAATGTTTTAAAAAATCACCGCACTTTTTGTTTATGAATTTTATTCATGTAAAATAAAATTTTTTTCACGGTCTTATTTGTTGTTCAATTCGTAACTCGCTTTGTGCGCTTAGATTTTTGTGTATAATATCGACCGCACTTTTCATCTAGGAACACAACAAATATGAAAAAAAATCTTATTACCACCACAATTCTTCTGACTATATCTCCATTTATCCTCGCGCAAACTGATTCTGCGGCGGAAAATCTGTCCGTGATTAATGTCTATTCTGCTTATGCAACGCCGGTAAATCAGGATCAAACCGCCTCTTCTGTGACGGTGTTAACTGAAAAAGAGTTTGCCGCGCGCAATGCCACTTATGTGAGTGATATTTTGAAAACGGTACCGGGTGTGGCAATGGGAGCAAATGGTGGACGAGGTTCGGTAACCAGTTTGTTTCTACGTGGCGCCGATTCCAATCATACTACCGTCATTATTGATGGCGTGAGAGCAAATCCAATTAATGGAGATGGCTTTGATTTTGGTGGGTTAAGTTTAAGTAATATTGATCGAATTGAAATATTGCGTGGCGAACAATCGGCACTTTGGGGAAGTAATGCATTAGGCGGTGTCATTTACATTACAACCAAAAGCGGGCTTTATAAAGATAAGCCATTTAATGTCGATTTTGACTTAGGTACAGGTTCCCACGGTACTTACGATGGTTCTATGACACTTTCAGGTTATAACAATGGATTTTATTATTCTCTCCATGGAGATAGCCATCGTACTCGTGGAATTTCTGCGTTTAGTGAAGATCAATTCCGCTATACCTCATCAGATGGGACAAAAGAGATTGTCACGGGCGGTGCCACTGAGCGAGATAAATTCCATAGTGATAACCTTTCAGCCCGTTTTGGCTATGCTGATGAACAAAAAGGGCTTGAATTATTCGCTTCACACACCAGCAAAACGGTACATTTTGACGATACCGCAGATGGTCGAGCTGAAACTGCTTATGATGATCATACGCGAACGCGTAACACATTATTTAAATTAAGTGGCTATCTCGGCAATGCAAAAGAGCGCTTTAAACAGCAATTTAGTTTAAGCCATTTAAAGACAGATATTGACACTTTCGCTTATGGGTTAAACTATAATACCTTTCAATTTGAAAATATGAAACGCGCCAATGATGCAAAACGCCTCAATGCGAATTATCAATTAGATGTTAATTTTGATCGTGAAGGTTCGCTCACTCAAGCGCTCAGTCTCTTAGCGAATTATGAAAAATCAAACTATGATGCCAATAATTATAGTGATGAGAAAAAACTCATTGAGAAAAGTGTCGCATTGGAATATCGTTTATTTAACGAAAATGATCATAGCTTATCCATTGGTGGGCGTTACATTGATAATTCGCAATATGAAAATGCGTGGACAGGTCGAATTGCGGGCGCTTATCGTTTATCGCAAAATTTCCGTACTCACGCAAGTTTCGGTAAAGCAATTCAAAATCCAACGTTTATTGAATACTTCGGCTATTCAGGGAATTTTATCGGAAACCCAAATTTGAAACCGGAAAAAAGTATTGGTGGCGATCTTGGTTTGTTGATTGAATCCACAGACAAAAAACACAGCCTAGATATTACTTATTTTGCACGGAATGTCGAAAATTTCATTTCACCAAACGCCACTTGGACACAAGCGATTAATCTAGATGGGAAAACCAAAATTAAAGGCGTGGAAATCGCTTATAACGGTCAATTAACCAATAATCTCACCGCTTATGCCAATTATACTTACACCAATAGTCGCGATAGCCAAAACCAGGATTTGATACGTCGCCCAAAACATATGGCGAATGCCGGTCTTGCTTACCAAGTCACCGAAAAACTAGGATCGAATATCAATATTTCCTATGTTGGCAAACGCACCGATACTTATTACGATGAAGCAACTTGGACATCATATCGCGCAAAAATGCCATCCTATACCTTAGTCAATTTAGGGGCAAATTATCAAGTGACAGAGAACCTCAATGTTTATGTCAACTTAAATAATCTCTTTGATAAAAAATACGAAAATGTCCTTGGCTATGGGCAAGACGGTCGCAATATTTACGCCGGCTTAAAAGGCAGCTTCTAACCTAGCAAAACGGTGGGCATTTGCTCACCGTTTAATTTTAAGATGAAAAAAACTTTCCCATTTTTGACCGCACTTTGGCTGTTTTCTGCAACAGTTGAGGCAAACACAGAACAATTTGTTTCGCTAACCCTGTGTAGCGATCGCCTGCTGATGGAAATCGCACGCCCAGCGCAAATTGCGGCCATGTCGCCTTACTCAACAAATCCCTTGATGATGTTGGATAAAATTAATCAAGATAAACCGACACTTGAACCGCAATTAAGTCAATTATTGCCTTATTTGGACAAAACAATTTTGATTAACGAACGCTTTTATCCGCAATTGGTTACCGCGTTAACGCAGCTTAAGGTGAAAATACTGCCGATTAACGACAGTCCCCAAACCGCAGAACAGCTGTTTGATCTGATTTTGCAACTGGGGAAACTCACCGATAACCGTGACAAAGCCGAGCAACTGGTTGCGCAGTTGAAATCGAAAAATTTTCAATTAAATCAAATAGTAACTGACACTTTAATGTTAGCGGATACGGGCGTCGTGGAAAGTGATTTGCCAAATTATCAAACGTTGTTGCAGCTTTTAGGCTTAACCCCATTAAAAACGCCCCTGACCGCGCAAAACTTTTCCTTAGAAAAAATCTTATTAAGCCAACCCAATTGGTTAATCTCCTTAACCGATAAACAAGGCTACAGCCAACAAACGGAGCTATTCCATCATCCTTTGCTACAAAATTTATTTAAAAATCAACAAACTGCAACGATTCCGTTAAAATATACCTATTGTTTTGATCATGGTATTTGGCAAGCCGCCGCCAAGATTTATCAGCAACTCAAGCAAGATAAGTAGTACACTATAGGACAGCTTTTAGATAATAAAAATTAGAATATCAAATGAAAATAACGCCATTTAACACCGCACTTTTACTCCTTTTGTTGGCAACCATGAGTCTCGCCTGCTGGTACGATCTGCATCAATTTTCCGCCTTAAAAAATGCCGAGGGCGTGCTAACCGATATGCGCCCGCTGGTATTGTGGGATATTCGTCTGCCACGCATTTTGTTGGCAGTCTTCACCGGCGCCAGTTTAGCGATAGCCGGCAATGCCATGCAAGGGATTTTCCAAAATCCGCTGGCAAGCCCGGGCTTGCTCGGCAGCGCGAATGGCGCAACAACCGCCAGCGTATTTATGCTGTATTATTTTTCCGTACCCTTTTCGTTACTCTTAATCGCCGGCGTCTTAGGCGCGTTATTCAGCTTTCTGCTGGTTTACTGGATAGCGAGAAATCGAGGTGCCACCACGATGATTTTAAGCGGCATTGCAATCAATATGCTGTTAGGTTCGGCGATTGCTTTATTACTCTCTAACGCCGAAAGTCCTTGGGCGCTAGCGGAGCTTTATCGCTGGCTGCAAGGTTCGCTTGCTTGGGCTAAATTAGACACCCTATTCATTTCCTTCCCTATTGCTTTAGTCGGTTTATTTTGCCTTTATCAACAACGACGCTATCTGGATGTATTAACCTTTGGCGAAGAAACTGCCGCTACTATGGGCATGGATCTCAAACGCAGTTTTTTTATCACCACTTTCGGCGTCGCCTTATTGGTTGGAGCAACCATTCCGCAAACCGGTACCATCGGATTTGTCGGTTTAATCGCCCCGCACTTAGCGCGCATTATCTTGAAAAAACGCCCATCACAACTGTATTTAACCAGCGCCCTGATTGGCGCGCTGTTGCTTTTGATAGCAGATCTGTGCATTTTGTATCTGCCCTTTTTTTCTCATATTTACATCGGCACACTCACCTCCATTATCGGCGCGCCATTTTTAATTTGGATTTTACTCACGCAACAACGGAGAATGGCAAATGATTAAATTGGAAAACGTCACCCTCGCCTACGGGTTGTCCCACCTCAATTGCCAAATCCCGCAAGGCAAATTAATCGGTATTATGGGCGCTAACGGAGCGGGAAAATCGACCTTGCTGAAAAGTATCGCCGGCATTTTGCCGCTAAACGAAGGAAAAATCTGGCTGGCGGATAAGCGCTTATCCCACATGAGTGCCAAACAACGCAGCGAGCAACTGGCTTATTTGGCACAAAATACATCAATTTACTGGGATTTATCCGTTTATGATGTGATTGCCTTAGGCTTACCTTATCCATTAAATACAGCCGAAGAACAACAAAAAGTGCGGTCAATTTCTACGCAGTTTTCAATTACTCATCTATTGAAAAAGCCTTTTCAACAGCTCTCTGGCGGCGAAAAAGCCCGCGTACAATTGGCACGTTGTTGTATCAAAAACACACCGTTGTTACTGGCAGATGAACCTATCGCGCCACTTGATCCTTATTATCAAATTGACATCATGGAACAACTCAAATCCCTCACGCCGCAACAAACCTGTATTGTCGCCATCCACCACCTTTCCCTCGCTTACCGGTTTTGTGATGAAATTATCTTGTTAGAAAAAGGAAAAATCATCGCCCATGGCGCAACGGAATACGTATTAACACCAGAAAATTTAATGCTTGCGTTTTCCATTCAGGCAGAAATTGATCGAGAAAAAAGGGAAATTTATCAGATTAAAAAAGCGCATTTTTCTCAATAAAATGCGCTGCTATCGCCATTCCGGCTTCCAGAAACAGTTAGAAAACAGATATATTTAGCAAAATTAGTCCGTAATTTTTAAGCAAAGATATTTTAATTCCAAAAATTCTTCTATGCCATATTTTGAACCTTCTCGCCCTAATCCGGACTCTTTAATACCACCAAATGGCGCAATTTCGTTACTAATCAAGCCCTCATTAATGCCAACCATGCCATATTCCAAGGCTTCAGAAACACGCCAAATGCGACTAATATCTTGGGTAAAAAGATAAGATGCCAAACCAAATTCAGTCTCGTTCGCCATTTTAATCACTTCTTCTTCAGTTTCAAATTTAAAAATAGGCGCTAGTGGCGCAAAAGTTTCATCACGAGAGACTTGCATTGATTGTGTCACATCACACAAAATCGTAGGTTGGAAAAAGGTGCCACCTAATTCACTCACCTCACCTCCTAACACCAATTTTGCCCCTTTTTGTCGTGCATCTTGGATATGTTGCTGAATTTTAGCAACAGCAGCCGAACTAATTAATGGTCCCATGGTAACATTCGGTTCATTAGCAGCCCCCAATTTTACTTCACGAACTTTCTCGGTGAATTTTTCGATAAATTGTGCATAAATACCAGATTGAACATAAATACGATTGGTACAAACACAAGTCTGTCCACTGTTGCGGAATTTCGAAGCAAACACACCCTCTACCGTATCATCAAGAGACGCATCATCGAATACAATAGCCGGCGCATTCCCGCCCAACTCCAAAGCTAATTTTTTTACTGTACTTGCAGCTTGTTGCATCAAGATTTTTCCAACTCTTGTCGAACCGGTAAAGGTTACCTTGCGAACTATCGGATGCTCCGTTAATACTTTACCCACCCCAATCGCGTCAGTACTAGTTACCACATTCAGCACTCCTTTCGGCAATCCTGCTTGATGCGCCAATTCAGCTAATGCCAATGCTGAAAGAGGAGTTTCTGCTGCCGGCTTGATAACGATAGTACAACCAGCAGCTAATGCTGGCGCCGCTTTACGGGTAATCATTGCATTAGGGAAATTCCAAGGTGTAATCGCCGCAACCACACCTATCGGTTGCTTGATCACCATTAAACGATGATGCGCTTTATCCGGAGATAGTAGGTCACCACAGATCCGTTTTGCCTCTTCAGCAAACCATTCAATAAAACTGGCACCATAGGCAATTTCCCCGCGACTTTCTGCAATCGGTTTGCCTTGTTCCAAACTTAGCAGTTGTGCCAACTCTTCTTGATTTTGCATGATCAAGTCAAACCAACGACGTAAAATATTCGCACGTTCTTTAGGCAAGACTTTTGCCCATAATGGTTGCGCGCTCTTCGCGGATAAAATCGCTTGTTCAGTCTCCTTTACCCCAAGATCCGATACTCGACAAATTTCTTCTAAAGTAGCCGGATTGATAACAGGAAAGGTTTTCTGATCTTCAGCATCCACATATTGTCCGTTAATATAAGCTTGCGTTTTAAGAAGCGGAAAATAATGCATATTTACTCCTTTAGTAAACTTGAGACGAATTCATGTTCATTGCATCTGTAGAATGACCTTTAAATTTTTGTGCTAAGTTTTTTAACGACTGCATCAATAATGAAGTATCCACACCGACTGCAACAAACGTACAACCCTGTGCTAGATAATGTTTCGCCATTCGCTCATCTGCATACAAAATCCCTGCAGCTTTATCTGCTCGCGTAATCGTTTTAATTGCATCTTCAATGGCTTGCTGTACATCAGGATGCGATGGATTACCTAAATGCCCTAACGAAGCACTCAAATCGGCTGGACCGATAAAGACGCCATCAACCCCATCGACATCAACAATTTCTGCTAAATTCTCCAGTCCAACTTTATTTTCCACTTGAACCAATAAACAAATTTCTTCATCAGCCTGATGCAAATAATTGGGAATATTATTCCAACGGGAAGCTCTCGCTAAAGCGCTCCCTACGCCTCGCATACCGCTTGGGGGGTAATGAATTGCTTGTACTAATTGGCGAGCTTGTTCTGCTGTTTCAACCATTGGAATGAGTAATGTTTGTACACCAATATCTAACATTTGTTTAATCAAATGAGCTTCTCCAATCACCGGACGAATAATTGGCGTCACTGGATAGGCTGCTGTTGTCTGTAATTGATGTAACAAACTACGTAAATCATTCGGCGCGTGTTCCGCATCTAATAATAACCAATCAAAACCGGCATTAGCAGCTAATTCACAAGCATAACCATCTGCTAACCCAACCCATAATCCAATTTGCGCTCGCTTCTCTTTTAATGCTTGTTTAAAGGTATTTTGCATAATGCCTCCTACACAAATTGCATGGAAATACTGCCTAATTCATGATAATCCACATGAAACGTGTCGCCTCGTGTAGCAGCAACAGGACGCGTAAAAGAACCACCTAAAATGACTTCCCCCGCCTTTAAGGTCACACCATAGGGATATAATTTATTCGCCAACCAAGCCACACCTTTAATCGGATTATTTAAAACTGCCGCTGAAACGCCAGATTCTTCAACCACACCATTACGATAAAGGACCGCCGAGACACGACGTAGATCAACATCCATCGGCTTAATCGCCCTACCGCCCAACACCACCCCGGCATTAGCGGCATTGTCGGAAATTGTATCAAACACACGACGCGGTACTTTAGTGATACGATCAAATTGTTCAATGCGCGCATCAATAATTTCCAAGGCTGGGATAACATAATCCGTCGCATCAATCACATCAAAGATAGTACAATTAGGTCCTCTCAATGATTTCTTTAAAATAAAGGCAAGTTCTACTTCAACCCGCGGAACAATAAAACGATCAAAAGGAATAGCATCATTTTCTTCAAAAAACATATCGTCTAATAACGTACCATAATCCGGCTCATCAATTTGCGAGCTATTTTGCATCGCTTTTGATGTCAATCCGATCTTATGCCCTTTCAACGTTCGTCCTTCGGCAATTTTCATTTCTACCCAAGCCTTTTGAATTTCATAAGCATCTTCGATAGTTATTTCTGGATAAGCTAACGAAAACTGACTAATTTGCGTACGTGTTTTTTCTGCTTGATTTAATTGTGCTGCCGCTTGTTGAATTGTTTCTCGAGATAACATGAATTATTCTCCATAAATTTTGAATGAATAGGTTATTTAAAGCGAAGATGTACATTATTTTTTTTAAAATTTAATACCTCATGAAT
>R18__coassemble_2115_pt1 | contig 14427 bp, 20 predicted proteins | sample R18__metabat2_low_PE_026 | metagenome-assembled genome bin R18 | reverse complement strand
AATTTATACGCTGTGAATAATATGGCAGTTAACAACAAAAAAGTTGCTTATTAATTAAACGATAGAAATTGATATGGTAAAAAATAGCGGATATATTCGTTACGATCTTTTTTCGTTGCACTGAACAACATTAACTAAAACAAAATAAAAAAGCCCACATACGTGGGCTTTTCATTAAATTATCATCAATTATTCCGCAGTAGCAACTTCTTCAGCAGCTACTTCTGGGCGATCGACTAACTCAATGTATGCCATTGGAGCGTTGTCGCCTGCACGGAAACCACATTTTAAGATACGAGTATAACCACCCGCACGTTGAGCAAAACGTGGACCTAATTCATTGAATAATTTAGCAACAGTATCAATGTTGCGTGTACGAGCAAAAGCTAAACGACGATTTGCAACGCTATCTACTTTTGCTAATGTAATTAACGGCTCAACTACACGACGTAATTCTTTCGCTTTTGGCAATGTAGTCTTGATGATCTCATGACTTACTAATGAACTTGCCATATTACGGAACATCGCTTGGCGATGACTGCTATTACGGTTTAGTTGACGACCACTCTTACGATGGCGCATGACCTTATCCTTCTCAGAAAAATCTTTAACCTATGACCAAACTAGTCTTCAGCAATACTTGCTGGTGGCCAATTCTCAAGGCGCATACCTAGTGATAAGCCGCGTGAAGCAAGCACATCTTTAATCTCAGTAAGTGATTTCTTACCAAGATTAGGTGTTTTCAACAACTCAACTTCAGTACGCTGTACTAAATCACCGATATAGTGAATTGTTTCTGCTTTCAAACAGTTAGCAGAACGAACTGTCAACTCTAAGTCATCAACAGGACGTAACAGAATCGGATCAAACTCCGGTTTCTCTTCCTTAACTTCTGGTTGACGAACATCTCGCAAATCAACGAAAGCATCTAGTTGCTCTGCTAAAATTGTTGCTGCACGACGAATTGCTTCTTCCGGATCAATTGTTCCGTTGGTTTCCAACTCAATGACTAATTTATCTAAGTCAGTGCGTTGTTCCACACGAGCCGCTTCCACATTGTAAGCAATGCGATCTACCGGACTATAACAAGCATCCACTAATAAACGACCAATTGGACGTTCTTCTTCATGCACGCTATGCACACGAGCCGATGCCGGAACATATCCTCTACCACGTTGAACACGAATACGCATATTAATAGAGGCATTTTCGTCCGTTAAGTGACAGATGACATGATCAGGGTTAACAATTTCTACATCACCATCATGGGTGATGTCAGCTGCAACAACAGGGCCAATTCCAGATTTGTTTAGCGTCAGATAAACATTATCTTTATTCTGTACTTTAACCGCTAGGCCTTTGAGATTTAGAAGCACTTCAATAATATCTTCTTGAACACCTTCTTTACTACTATACTCATGCAATACGCCATCAATTTCTACTTCAGTGACAGCACAACCTGGCATTGAAGATAAAAGAATACGACGTAATGCATTACCTAGAGTATGACCGAAGCCACGCTCTAACGGTTCTAAGATCACTTTAGCATGAGTCGGGCTGATTTGCTCGATATCAACTAAACGTGGTTTTAAAAATTCTGTAACAGAACCCTGCATTTTATCCTCTCTTTGCTACGAAGCTTTATTATTTAGAATAAAGCTCAACGATCAGATGTTCGTTAATGTCTGCTGATAAATCAGAACGTTCAGGAACACGTTTGAACACACCTTCCATTTTCGCAGAATCAACTTCTAACCAAGTTGGTTTTTCTCTTTGCTCTGCTAATTCTAATGATGCTTTAATACGTGCTTGTTTTTTAGATTTCTCACGAACAGCCACGACATCATTAACTGAAACTTGGAATGATGGGATATTCACAACACGACCATTTACAACAATCGCTTTGTGGCTCACTAATTGACGAGCCTCAGCACGAGTTGCAGCAAAGCCCATGCGATAAACAACGTTATCCAATCGACCTTCTAATAATACCAGTAAGTTCTCACCAGTATTACCTTTTAAGCGGTTTGCTTCAGTATAGTAGTTACGGAATTGACGCTCTAAAATACCATAGATACGACGAACTTTTTGTTTTTCACGTAATTGACTACCATAGTCTGACAAACGCGGTTTACGAGCACCGTGTTGACCGGGTGCTGTATCAATTTTACATTTTGAATCAATCGCGCGTACTCCTGACTTAAGGAATAAGTCAGTACCTTCACGACGGCTGAGCTTGAGTTTAGGACCCAAATATCTTGCCATTTTCTTTCTCCAACTATCCTAGTACGTCATTAAACACGACGTTTTTTCGGTGGACGACAACCGTTATGTGGAATCGGAGTCACATCTGTAATATTCGTGATACGGAAACCCGCTGCATTTAAAGCACGGATTGTTGATTCACGACCAGGACCCGGTCCTTTAACCATAACTTCCAAGTTCTTTAAGCCAAATTCTTTAACGATTTCAGCACAACGTTCAGCCGCAACTTGTGCAGCAAACGGGGTAGATTTACGAGAACCACGGAAACCTGAACCACCTGCAGTTGCCCATGCTAGAGCATTACCTTGACGGTCAGTAATGGTAACGATTGTATTATTGAAAGATGCGTGAATATGTGCTACGCCATCTACAACTTGTTTTTTTACACGTTTACGTGCACGAACTGGTGTTTTTGCCATTTAAATTTACCCCGACTTATTTCTTGATCGGCTTACGAGGACCCTTACGGGTACGCGCATTAGTTTTAGTACGTTGACCACGTACCGGTAAACTACGACGATGACGTAAACCACGATAACAACCTAAATCAAGTAGGCGTTTAATGTTAAGTGTTACTTCACGGCGTAAGTCACCTTCAACGGTAAATTTACCAACTTCGTCACGCAGTTTATCAATCTGCTCTTCAGACAATTCTCTGATCTTCACATCTTCAGCAATACCCGCCGCTGCACAAATTGCTTTGGAACGAGTTTTACCGATACCGTAAATTGCAGTTAAAGCGATTACAGCGTGTTTTTGATCAGGAATGTTAATGCCTGCAATACGGGCCACTATGCACTCCTATTTGTTTGATTAATTTGACATACTGATCTTGAAAAGCCCGTTTTCAGGATACTCAAACAGTATGTCAAGGACATAAATGAGTTGAGCAGTATACCCGCTCAACTGGTTCTTTGCAAGAAAAAATATCAATTAACCTTGACGTTGTTTATGTTTAGGGTCGCTGCATAAAACACGCACAACACCTTCACGTTTAACAATTTTACAGTTACGACATAACTTCTTAACGGAAGCACGAACTTTCATTGCTTATCCCTTTTATTTATATGGACAATTATTGTCCAAAACCTTTAAGGTTTGCTTTTTTCAGCGCAGATTCATATTTTGTCGACATTAAGTGACTTTGAACCTGAACGATGAAATCCATAATTACTACTACAACAATCAATAAAGATGTTCCACCGAAGTAAAACTGAACATTCCAAGCTGATGTCATAATATAAGGAACCAAACATACGAATGTGATATACAAACCACCAATCAATGTTAGGCGGGTCATAATTTTATCAATATAGCGTGATGTTTGTTCACCTGGTCTAATTCCGGGTATAAATGCGCCAGATTTTTTCAAATTATCTGCTGTATCACGCGGATTATATTGCATCGCAGTATAGAAGAAACTAAAGAAAATAATCGCAACTGCATAAACAATCAAATATAAAGGTTGACCCGGATGTAATAACATTGACAGATCAGTTAACCATTCTAAACTAGAACCTTGACCAAACCACGATGTTAACGTAGCAGGGAAAAGGATAATACTTGAAGCAAAGATTGCAGGAATAACCCCTGCCATATTCACTTTAAGTGGTAAGTGTGTAGAATGACCACCTAAAATTTGACGTCCTTGCTGGCGTTTTGCATATTCAACTTTAATTCTTCTTTGTCCTCTTTCTACAAAGACGACAAAATAAGTTACTGCAAATACAATAACAGCGATCAATAGAAGAACTAGTAGATGCATTTGCCCTTGACGAGCCTGCTCAATTGTCTGACCGATTGCTGAAGGAAGTCCAGCAACAATACCCGCAAAAATAATTAAAGAAATACCGTTACCAATTCCACGTTCCGTAATCTGTTCACCTAACCACATAAGGAACATTGTACCTGTTACCAAGCTAATTACTGCTGTGAAATAAAAACCAAATCCAAGATTTGGTACTAATCCCGGTAGCATATTCGGTAAACCAGTGGAAATACCGATTGCTTGTACGGTTGCCAAAACTAATGTCGAATAACGAGTATATTTACTAATTTTACGACGTCCGGCTTCACCTTCTTTCTTCAATTCAGATAATGCAGGATGAACCGTGGCCAATAATTGAATGATAATCGATGCCGAAATATAAGGCATGATACCTAATGCAAAAATTGACGCACGACTCAATGCACCACCAGAGAACATATTAAACATATCAATGATGGTGCCTTTTTGCTGTTCAAGTAATTGAGCTAACACGGCCGCGTCAATACCAGGAACCGGAATGAAAGAACCAATACGGAAAACGATAAGTGCACCTAGCACAAACAACAATCTGCTTTTTAGTTCACCTGTACCGCTTTGAGTACTTCTACTTTGATAACCTGGTTGCTTAGCCATTTGTTAATTATTCCTCGATTGAACCGCCAGCAGCTTCAATCGCCGCTTTTGCACCTTTAGTTACACGTAAACCACGAACAACTACCGCACCTTTCACTTCGCCTGCAAGAATTACTTTGGCAAATTGAATATCTTTTGTTAATACGTTAGCTGCTTTTAATGTATCTAAAGTGACTACGTTTCCTTCGACTTTGGTTAAATCATTCAAACGAACTTCTGCTGTTACGGCAGATTTCATTGAAGTAAAACCAAATTTCGGTAAACGACGGTATAAAGGCATTTGACCACCCTCGAAACCACGACGAACACCGCCGCCAGTACGAGATTTTTGACCTTTATGACCACGTCCACCGGTTTTACCTAAACCGGAACCAATACCACGACCAAGACGTTTTGCACTATGCTTCGCGCCTTCAGCCGGAGATAGAGTATTTAAACGCATCTCTTACTCCTCCACTTTAACCATGTATGAAACTTGGTTGATCATACCGCGCACAGCTGGAGTATCAATTAACTCAACAGTATGATGCATATGGCGAAGACCAAGACCACGCAAAGTAGCTTTATGCTTCGGTAAACGAGCAATAGAACTACGTACTTGTGTTACTTTAATAGTTTTAGCCATTATCAATTACCCCAAAATTTCATCAACGGTTTTGCCACGTTTAGCAGCAACCATTTCTGGTGATTTCATATTTGCAAGCGCATCAATAGTTGCACGAACAACGTTAATTGGGTTAGTTGAACCGTATGCTTTAGAAAGAACGTTACGAACACCTGCAACTTCTAACACTGCACGCATTGCACCACCTGCGATGATACCTGTACCTTCGCTAGCTGGTTGCATAAATACACGAGAACCAGTGTGAGTTCCCTTGATAGGATGTTGTAATGTGCCTTCATTTAAAGCCACAGTAATCATATTGCGACGTGCTTTTTCCATCGCTTTTTGGATCGCTGCCGGAACTTCGCGCGCTTTACCATAACCAAAACCTACACGACCGTTACCATCGCCTACTACAGTTAATGCAGTAAAGCTCATAATACGACCACCTTTTACAGTTTTTGATACACGGTTTACCGCGATTAGCTTCTCTTGCAGTTCACCAGCTTGTTTTTCGATGTTTGCCATCTAAAATTACCTCTATTAGAACTGTAGACCAGCTTCACGGGCAGCGTCCGCTAAAGATTGGACACGACCATGATATTTAAACCCGGAACGGTCAAAAGCAACGTCTTTAACGCCTTTTGCCAATGCTCTTTCAGCAACTAGTTTACCAACCACTGCTGCTGCATCTTTATTTCCGGTATATTTCACTTGCTCACTAATTGCTTTCTCAACTGTAGAAGCAGCGGCAAGCACTTCTGAACCGTTTGGTGCGATTACTTGTGCATAAATATGACGAGGCGTACGATGAATCACTAAACGTGTCACACCTTGCTCTCTCATCATATGACGTGCACGAGCTGCACGACGGATACGAGCTGATTTCTTATCCATAGTGTTACCTTAATTATTTCTTCTTAGCCTCTTTTGTACGTACCACTTCATCAGCGTAACGTACACCTTTACCTTTATAAGGCTCAGGACGGCGATAAGCACGAATATCTGCTGCGACTTGACCGATTAATTGTTTGTCAGCACCTTTCAACACGATTTCGGTTTGAGATGGACATTCAGCGGTAATACCAGCCGGTAATGTGTGCTCAACAGGGTGTGAAAAACCTAAACTTAATGCAACAACGTTGCCTTTAATTTGTGCTCTATAACCAACACCCACCAATTGTAACTTCTTAGTGAAGCCTTCAGTAACACCGATAACCATCGCATTAACTAATGCGCGTGCTGTACCCGCTTGTGCGTCAGCACCGACAATTCCCTCACGAGGAGCGAAAGTCAATTCATTATTATCTTGTTTAACTTCAACTGAGTTATGAATGGCACGAGATAACTCACCATTCTTACCTTTTACTGTTAATAGCTGACCGTTCAAAGTAACTTGAACACCGGCAGGAATATTAACAGGTGCTTTTGCAACACGAGACATTTTCCTACCTCTCTATTAAGCTACGTAACAGATGATTTCGCCGCCCAAGCCCGCTTGACGAGCTGCACGGTCAGTCATCACACCTTTAGATGTAGAAACAACTGCAACCCCTAAACCACCCATTACTTTTGGTAATTCGTCTTTACGTTTATAAATACGTAGACCAGGGCGGCTCACACGTTGGATGCTTTCTACAACCGGTTTGCCTTGGAAATATTTTAAAGTAATTTCCAACTCAGGCTTAGCGCCTTCTAAAACTTTAACGCTTTCAATATAACCTTCCGCTGCTAATACATTGGCAATCGCCACTTTTAGCTTGGATGAAGGCATACTGATCGCAACTTTGTTCGCAGCTTGACCGTTACGAATGCGGGTCAACATATCTGCGATTGGATCTTGCATACTCATTGTGCTTTTACTCCGATTCCAAAATAAAGTGGTAAATTACCAACTTGCTTTTTTAAGGCCTGGGATTTCGCCACGCATTGCTGCTTCGCGAACTTTAATACGGCTTAAACCAAACTTACGTAAAACGCCGTGAGGACGTCCAGTTTGGCGGCAGCGGTTACGTTGGCGGCTTGGGCTTGAATCACGTGGTAAAGTTTGTAACTTCATCACGGCATCCCAACGATCTTCATCTGAAGCATTCACATCAGAGATGATTTTTTTCAACTCTACACGTTTAGCATAGAATTTTTCAGCCAATTTAACGCGTTTTACATCGCGTGCTTTCATTGATTGTTTAGCCATTTGTAACCTGCCTTATTTACGGAATGGGAAATTAAAGGCAGCTAATAGTGCTTGACCTTCTTCATCACTCTTCGCACTTGTGGTGATAGTAATATCTAAACCACGTACACGATCAACTTTATCATAGTCGATTTCAGGGAAGATGATTTGCTCACGCACACCCATGCTATAATTACCACGACCATCGAATGATTTCGCGCTTAAACCGCGGAAGTCACGAATACGTGGAACAGCAATTGTAATTAAACGTTCTAAGAACTCCCACATACGCTCACCGCGTAGTGTTACTTTACAACCGATTGGATATCCCTGACGGATTTTAAAGCCTGCAACAGATTTGCGTGCTTTAGTAATTAAAGGTTTTTGACCGCTAATCGCTGCTAAATCCGCTACTGCGTTATCTAGCAATTTTTTATCGGTCAATGCTTCACCCACACCCATATTCAGGGTAATCTTTTCGATTCGTGGGACTTGCATGACAGATTTGTAGTTGAATTTAGATTTCAATTCATTAACTACTTGATCTCTGTAGTAATCATGCAGTTTCGCCATCGCATTACTCCAGTTTACTATTAAATAATTTCATTATTAGATTTGAAGAAACGGACTTTTTTGCCATCTTCGAATCTAAAACCAACACGGTCAGCTTTATTTGTTTTCGGGTTGAAAATCGCAACGTTTGACGCATCAATCGGAGCTTCTTTCTTCACTAAACCACCTTCTTTGCCTAAAGCAGGAACTGGTTTTTCATGTTTAGTGATAATATTTACACCTTCAACAACCACTTTACCGTTAGATAACACTTCAGTTACCTTACCACGTTTGCCCTTGCTTTTACCGGCAAGAACAATTACTTCATCATTTTGACGAATTTTTGCAGCCATTTCTCACTTCTCCTTACAGTACTTCTGGTGCCAAAGAAATGATCTTCATGAATTTCTCAGAACGAAGTTCACGAGTCACCGGTCCAAAAATACGAGTACCGATTGGTTGCTCAGAGTTATTGTTTAAAATAACACAAGCGTTACCATCGAAGCGAATGACTGATCCGTCTGGGCGACGAACACCCTTCTTGGTGCGCACAACAACTGCTTTTAATACATCACCTTTTTTAACTTTACCGCGAGGAATTGCTTCTTTCACAGTAATTTTGATGATATCACCAATAGCAGCGTAACGACGGTGCGATCCACCTAGAACCTTGATACACATTACACTGCGAGCGCCTGAGTTATCAGCTACGTCGAGCATAGTCTGTTCTTGGATCATCTTAGTACTCCGCTAAAATTAATAACACCCTTTCGGGACGAGCCTACTTACCCTAATGTAAATAGGTGGCGCAGTTTACCATAAATTACAGACAAAAAGCAACAGCATTTTGCATTGCTTCACATAAGAAAATTTACCAAAAAACCACCGCACTTCTTCCAGTGCAATCAAAAAAACTATACTATAATCTTGATGTTGCCCAAATAACGACAACATGATTACCATCAACTTATAGGACAATTTTTATCACAATGACAAAACAACATTCTCCGCTTCCTTTATGGTCTCTTATTTTACCCCTGCTCGCTTGGGGGCTTTATTTCGTAGGAGTCAAAGAAAATCTGTGGTTACAAATTGCCGCCGGCGTGTTGCTGATTGGCAGCGTACTTTCTGCAGTTCACCACGCCGAAGTCGTGGCGCATAAAGTCGGCGAGCCTTTCGGAACGATTATTTTAGCCTTGGCCATTACCGTCATTGAAGTGGCATTAATAGTGTCGCTTATGGTTGCCGGTGGCGATAATGCCGCCTATTTAGCGCGCGACACGGTTTTTGCCGCGATTATGTTAATTCTTAACGGTATCCTCGGTGCTTGCCTGATGATTGGCGGCTTAAAGCATCACGAACAATATTTTAGCCAAAAATCGGCTACCACCGCGCTGGTGACGCTCGTCTCAATTTTGGTGTTAACGCTCGTTTTACCTAATTTCACCACCTCCACCGAAGGTCCAACTTACAGTTCGGCACAATTAATCTTCGTCGCCATTGCGTCCTTGGTGCTATATGGTTCTTTTATTATGGTACAAACCGTGCGCCACCGTGATTATTTCTTAGCTGATGATGACAACCCAACGCATCACGCCGAACCACCCAGTCACAAAGTGGCATTAATCAGCCTGCTTTTCCTCATTATTTGTTTAGGCATCGTTGTCCTTCTTGCCAAAGCACTATCACCGATTATCGAAAGTTTAGTCGTCTCCGCCGGCGCGCCACTTGCCTTAGTGGGCGTAATTATCGCCGCCGTGGTATTAATGCCGGAAGGATTAGCCGCGCTGACCGCCGCACACCGTAATCGCCTGCAAACCAGTATTAACTTAGCCCTCGGCTCCGCCCTTGCCAGTATCGGCTTGACCATTCCGGCGGTGGTGATTGTTTGTTTGATTTATGACATTAATATGGTGTTAGGGTTAGATTGGAAATCCATGGTGTTACTCTGCCTTTCCGCTTTTGTTGCCATGTTATCGCTCAATCACGGAAGAACCAATATGCTGTATGGTATCGTTTTATTGGTCAACCTTGCCGCCTATGTCTTTACGGTCATCATCCCGTAATCATTCGTGGCAAAAGATAAAAAAAGTGCGGTTATTTTAACCGCACTTTTTGTTGATACTCGTGAAAATTATAAACTAAAGGCTTGAATATACGGTAATTTACCGCGTTTTAACATACGCTCAATACCGCTTTTATGATCGTTCCCCAAACCGCGTAGTTCAAAGGTAAAGCTAACACCGTGATCATATAACACTTCATCCGGCGCTTGATCAATACGACTGGTCACATAACGTCGCGCGCCAACCCCAATCGCCCAGCAACAAGAGTTATATTGCACCCCTAAATACTGCTCAACGGGTTTTTTCAAGGCTAAATCTTGATAATAGCGTGCCACAATCGCCCAATTGTCGGTCACTTCCATCGCCGCCGTTACACCCAATTGTTTAATATCCTGATTGTAACGATTAATGCCGCGAGTTAAATTCTGATCAATATATTCTTGGCTAGCATAACGATAATTTAACTGAATTAAATTCATCCCACTTGGATTATATTCCAAGGTAGTATTTGCCAATGAAGTTTGATTTAAGCTAGTATCATACAAATAGCTACCGCGCCATTGTAATTTATCGGTAATTTTCCAATTGGATTCCAACGCCCAAGAAGAAGATGAACCTTGCGTGCTGTTATTACGGTTTTCATCAATTCTTGAATCTTGAATATAATAAATTTGCCCAATCGAGAAATTAAAACGTTCATTAGAATTAGCATCATAGAAACGCGTCGTTCCCCCTAAGGTCACTTGGTTTGCGGAAGAAATTCTGTCTAAACCGCTATAACGACGCGCGCGGAACAACGAAAAATAATCTTGTTGCAACAACGCGGAATCATAACCAAAACCAAGATAGCTAGAATTATTGGCGCTACCAATTTTGCTTTGATCTTTATACGGACGATACAAATATTGAATATGCGGCTCAATGGTTTGCATATATCCGTCAATAAAAGTGCGGTTGCTAGCAAGCAAGGTTTGCAAATCCACTTTTACCTGCGGCAACACACGCGACACGGATTTATCCATTTCCTCGACCTGATCTTTACCGTCTTTTTGGATATAGTGCGTCGCGTACAATTTTGTTTCCACATTTAAACTGCCATAACGGTTAGACAATGGCATATTGAAACTCGGTTCAAAATGGAAACGCCACGCGGTTGGCATTTCGGAACTGTCATTATCAAAATGTACCGCTTGTGAGAACAGTTTAAAATCAAGCAAGCCATTGGCTAATCCGTTTTTGTAGTAATTAAAATCAATTTGCGGTAACGCGCGGTAAGGTCCAATCGACACATTTTCATCAAATACTTGGAACTGTTTAGCGGAAATCGCCAAATTGTAATTTGGCTGATAATAGGCGATACGCATGGTTTGATCCGCATAACCATCCGTACTGCTACCATAATCAGAATCAAAATCAGTGAAATAACGCTTATCACTGACGCGCGTATAATTAATGTTCAAACGCCAATTTTTTAAGAAAGCAGAACTGTGCGTCCAATAGAATAAATGGCGCGAACTGTTTTTATCCAAATATTCATCATAACGATCGCGATTTAAATATTCGCCGGCGATTTTTCCCGTTCCTAAATTGGTTAAATAACGAAATTCACCGTTTAATTGCCAGCCGCGATGAGACATATATTTCGGCGTAATGGTCGCATCAAAATTCGGCGCAATATTCCAATAAATCGGTTGCGAATACCAATAACCATCACGCGAAGAAGTTCCCGCATCAGGGATTAACAAGCCCGAACGACGACGATCGCCAATCGGCAATTGCAAATACGGGGTATAAAATACCGGCACCCCCAAAATTTTAAAACGCGCATGCCACATTTCTAAATATTCTTCTTGAATATGCTGACGGATTTCATTCGCCTCAATCAACCAAGCATCATCTGTCGGCAAACAAGAGGTAAAGGTCGCATTACGTAGCTCACGATAAGTTTCGCGCAGTTCCGCCTCTTGCGCAGTCCCGCGCCCCTGACGACCTACAAATTGATAATCGGCATCCTTAATATCGCTGTCTTTTGTATTGAGGTGAATTTTTGCATCAGAACCTAATACATTGATTTGATTATCTTTATAATCAAATCCTCCTTTCGCATAGGCATAGCGCTGAATATTTTCTCCCTCACCCTCTTGCTCCACTTTGGCATACTCGGTGACAAGATGGCGATTGCCTTGTTTAATATCCACATTGCCCTCATAAATCGCATTGGTCGGCTGATTTAGCTCCGCGCGATCGGCTTCGATATACACCGGCAATTCATTCGGATCGCCGGAAATGACCTCTCCGGTAACCTGTGGCACACCGACCAAACATTGTTGTTGCAAACCGCTAACCCGCAAGGCACCGGTCGGTTCGGTCGCTGCCTGGCTCGGCAAGCTGTAAAGTGCGGTCAAAATTGACAACGAAAGTAATGTATAAGAATATTTTTTCATTAGCGCTTATCTGTGATGTGGACAAAATTTTTCTGATTATACAAGAAAACCAAACAAAAAGGCACGTTATTTACATTTACAAAAACAGTCATTGACATGATCATCCACCAGCCCCATAGACTGCATAAACGCATAGCAAGTCGTCTCGCCAACAAAAGCAAAGCCACGTTTTTTCAACGCTTTCGACATTGCCGCCGACACCGCGGTTTTCGCCGGCACCGCGCTCAACGACGGTACATCATTAATTTGCGGTTGATGATTGACAAACGACCAAATAAAATCGCTAAAATTTTCACCGCACTTTTCCATCTGCAAATAGGCTTTCGCATTTTTTACAATGGCTTCCAATTTGGCACGATGCCGAATTAAGCCCGCATTTTGCATACAACAATCGATATCCTGCGCGCTCATTTGCGCGATTTTTACCGGATCAAAATGATAAAACGCCTGACGATACGCCTCACGTTTTTTTAACACAGTAATCCAAGACAATCCCGCCTGCTGTCCCTCCAAACATAATTTTTCAAACAAACGCAAACTATCATATTGCGGCTTGCCCCATTCATGATCATGATAATCCACATAAATCGCGGAATCTCCCGCCCACTGACAACGTATCGGCATACTCGTTTCCTGTTAAAATTAAAGACCTATCGATTATTCTATGAGATTTTGTTTTTGTCTATTAATTCTAAAGTTAAAATAACTATTTAATAATCGCAAAGATATGATATTGTATGAAAATAAAAATATTTAAATAAAACCATAAAACACAGAGGTAAAATGATGACTACACAATTAGAAACATTACGCAATATGACTGTCGTGGTAGCGGATACTGGCGACATTGAAGCAATCAAAAAATATCAACCACAAGATGCGACCACCAACCCGTCTTTAATTCTTAGCGCGTCTGCCTTACCTCAGTACGTCCCGCTCATCGACGAAGCGGTAGCTTATGCGAAAAGCAAAAGCGCGGATAAAGCGCAACAATTAATCGACGCCGAAGACAAATTAGCGGTCAATATCGGTTTAGAAATTCTCAAAATCGTTCCGGGACGCATTTCTACCGAAGTAGATGCACGCCTTTCTTATGACACACAAGCTACCGTTGAAAAAGCGCGTAAACTTATCGCCCTTTACAACGAAGCAGGTATCAGCAATGATCGCATCTTAATTAAAATCGCCTCCACATGGCAAGGTATTCGCGCAGCAGAAATTCTTGAAAAAGAAGGCATTAACTGTAACTTAACCCTCTTATTCTCCGAAGCGCAAGCTCGTGCTTGTGCGGAAGCAGGCGTCTATTTGATCTCTCCATTTGTGGGACGTATTCTTGACTGGTACAAAGCCAATAGCGATAAAAAAGAATACGCACCGGCAGAAGATCCGGGCGTCATTTCTGTGACCAAAATTTACAACTACTACAAACAATACGGTTATAACACCGTTGTCATGGGCGCAAGTTTCCGTAACGTCGGCGAAATCACAGAACTTGCCGGCTGCGACCGTTTAACCATTGCACCAGCGTTATTGAAAGAATTACAAGAAAATACCACCGCACTTGAGCGTAAATTAAGCTACAACGGTGAAGTCAAAGCAAAACCGCAACCGTTAACTGAAGCAGAATTCTACTGGCAACACAACAGCGATCCGATGGCAGTCGAAAAACTGGCTGACGGTATTCGCAAATTTGCGGTTGACCAAGAAAAATTAGAAGCGATGTTATCGGCAAAACTCTAATTTCAATATGTTATATAAATGGGGCGGGCATAATTCGCCCCTTTTTTGGCGCCTATTTTCTAGTTATCCCTTGCCAACTGAAATCATCATAAAATTTTTGCTTAAACGATAAAGCAAAAATACCAATGAAATCAAGTTATTACAAATTATGTTATATTTCAACTACCTACTTTAGCGTAGAA
>R18__coassemble_1987_pt1 | contig 15877 bp, 10 predicted proteins | sample R18__metabat2_low_PE_026 | metagenome-assembled genome bin R18 | reverse complement strand
GGGTTTACTTTGATAAAACGAACTGACCGCGTTGATTTGTGAATTCGGCAACGCATCCAACGCTTTCAACGCCGCCTCCAGTTGTGTTTTAGGCTGATTTAAATTGCTGCCTAGAGCAATATAAACGGTTTTCATCATGCAGTTTTCGGCGTACTACGACGTTTTCTCGGACGATATTTTTTCTTCGGTTTTGGATTTAAGCGTTGTTGCTCTTTCACTAAGGTGACACGCTGTTCCGTATTGCTCAATTGATATTCATGCCACCAAGCGGCTAATTCGATACATTCGCCCCCCTCAATTTCCGCACGCATTGCCAACAAATCAAATGCGGCTCTGAATTTCGGGTGTTCCATGGTTTTTTGTGGCGCATTGCCGGCACGTTTTTGTAATTGTAATTGCAAAAACCAAATGTCACGAATAACCGCGGTATGACGACGTGGCGCTGCCAAGGCACGACAGAATGTATCTAACACTTCGGTACAGGCTAAGGCATAGGCGTCATGATTATTTAATCCACCTTCATTTTTCAGCATCTCGACTTTTTCGCGCAACGGATACCAAAAGAAAGCGGCAAATAAAAATGCCGGATTAATACGCAATTTATCCGCGACGCGCTCGTCTGTCGAGGTTAGGGATTGCAAAATCATGCGCTCGGCAAAACTGTCTTCTTGCTCGGTAAAATAGGGCATCAATGCCGGAAAAAGCTGCTCGAAAAGGTGATATTCGCGCAATAATTTATAGGTTTTTACCCCATGACCGTTTTGCAATAATTTTAAACTTTCATCAAATAAACGTGCCGGCGGAATATTTTTTAGCAGCGAGGCAAGGCGACGAATTGGCGCTTCGCTCGGTTTTTCTAAAAACATATCCAGCTTTGCCATAAAACGAATGGAACGTAACATTCTGACCGGATCTTCTTGATAGCGCACCACCGGATCGCCAATCAAGCGCAATTTGCCGGCTTTCAGATCCTCTAATCCGTGAAAATAATCGCATAGCGTATTATTTTGCGGATTGTAATATAAGGCATTAACGGTAAAATCACGTCGAGCGTCATCTTGTTCTAAAGTGCCATAGACATTGTCGCGTAACAACATTCCGTCTTCGTTTTGTTTGGCTTGCCCTTCGTTGTGGTTTTCTTGGTGATTGGCGCGGAAAGTGGCAACTTCAATAATATCGCGTCCGAACATGACGTGTGCCAAGCGGAAACGACGACCGACTAAACGACATTGGCGTTGAAAAATAGCTTGTATTTGCTCCGGGCGGGCGTTAGTGGCAACATCAAAATCTTTCGGGTTTTTCCCCAATAATAAATCGCGCAAACAGCCACCGACCACATAGGCTTCAAAACCTTGGCGTTGCAATTTCTCTACCACAAACAGCGCATTTTTGCTGATCATGCGCGGATAAATGCCATATTGTGATGCTTTAACGACTGCTTTATGGTAATGACGAGGAGGCGACGCCGATTTTGGTGTCGCAGACGAGTTGGCGAAATGGGTTTCATTTCGTGGTAATACAGGTTTGGAATGTGTTTTTGTGTGAGAATCTGTTGTTTTATGTTCGTTGACGACAGGCTGTGCGTTCTTTTTTTTGCCTAACAGATTTTTAATTAACGTTAAAATAATAAACCTCAAGGATGCTAAATATAAATTAAAACAAAAAGTGAAAAGTGCGGTTAAAATTACCGCACTTTTTTTTACCTATTTATAAATCAGCCGACCATTTGTTTTTCGCGAATTTCCGCTAATGTTTTGCAATCAATGCAAAGATCCGCTGTTGGACGCGCTTCCAAGCGACGAATACCGATTTCCACCCCGCAGGATTCGCAATAACCGAAATCATCTGTATCCAATTTTTTCAAGGTATTATCGATTTTTTTCATCAACTTACGTTCACGATCGCGTGCGCGTAATTCCAAGCTGAATTCTTCTTCTTGGGTGGCGCGATCCGCAGGATCCGGGAAGTTGGAAGCCTCATCTTGCATATGTGCTACAGTGCGGGAAGTTTCTTCATGAATTTGATCTTTCCAGGCTTGCAAGATTTTTTTGAAATGTTGCACCTGTTTCTCATTCATGTACTCCTCACCGTCTTGTAATTGGTACGGTTCAACACCGGCAAGAGCCAATAAACTTAAAGAGGATTTAGACATGGGTATCTCCTAATAAAAATTCATCCATTTCTGTCGTTCAAACCGCATTGGAGGCGATAAGTGTTCAAGTTGATTTTTTAAAGGCGATATAAATAACAGAACTTGAGGCATTTAGCAAATGAATTTACGTAAGATGACAAATTTTTACCGAATTAAATGTTAAATTTGCGATCTAAGTTACAAAATTGCCAACCAAATCTTGTTGTCACCTTGTGAATTTTTCATATTTAGCTTCGACGATGATGATAAAAGATGATGAAAATGCATAAGATAGCTTTTGATTTGGATTGGTTTACGCGAATCATTGTGTTGGCAGGCTTTAGTTTAGTTTTCTTGCCGAAATTGGCGTTACTAGACTGGCGCATGGCATGGCGGTTTTTTATTGCGTGCGCTTTATTCTTTGCTGGCACTTATCTTCTTGGCTGGCAATATGGCGGAAAAATGGCGCGTATAAACGCCTATTTACGCCGGATTTTGGCGAGCGGAATGCTACTGGCGTTATGTTTAGGCTATTTTCATTCTAGCGCGCTACATCTTCTTAAAACTGCAGAAAATATCACCGCACTTCCTACCAAAATACAGGTGGATTTTCGGATTGAAGAAGTGTTGCAACAACAGGCTTACCAACGTTTGATCGTTAAGGCGAGATTGCAACCCGATTTACCGGCGCAGCGGATTTACCTTAATTGGGCGTTACCGACAAAGACGCGTACGGGTGAAATTTGGCGGGGCGAATTGCAACTGCGCCCGTTGTCGGCGCGTTATAATTTTGGTGGGTTTGATCGGTTGCAATGGTATTTAGCAAAAGGGATCAGCGCTTATGGCAACGTGAAAAGTGCGGTCAAAATTAAAGACGATTTTCATTGGCGTGAGCGACATTTGAATGCCGCGTGGCAACAAACCCAAGATCTACCCATGCAAGGATTATTGTTAGCCTTGGGATTTGGCGAACGGGCGTGGTTGAGTGGCGATATTTGGCAACATTACCAGCAAACCAACACTGCGCATTTAATTGCCATCTCTGGATTGCATATCGGTTTGGCAATGTGGGTCGGTTGGATATTGGCACGCGGCGTACAGGGGATTTTTCCTACCCATTTGATTTCTCCTGCGTTTCCCCTTGTTTGCGGTCTTTTTGCCGCATTAGGTTATGCGCAACTTGCTGGATTAAGCATTCCCACTTTTCGCGCGGTACTGGCGTTGGCTGTCTTGTGTGCCTTTCAATTTTTTCGGGCTTATTGTACACCGTGGCAGTTTTTATGGCGGGTGGTGGCGCTGTTATTGTTATATGATCCGCTGATGCCACTTTCCAGCAGTTTTTGGTTATCTGTGGGCGCGGTAGCTTGTTTGATTACGTGGTACCAATGGGTTCCGCTGCGTTTGTTGCTGTGGCGTGGGCAACCGTTATTGCAAGCGGTCAGTCGGCTATTTCGCCCGATATTGGGTATTGTGCATTTGCAGCTGGGGCTGTTGTGGCTATTTACGCCCATTCAATTATTGTTATTTCATACCTTTTTCCCTATGGGCTTGGTGGCGAATTTATTGGCGGTTCCGCTTTTTAGCTTTATTTTAGTACCGCTAGTATTATTCGCTTTGGCAACGCAGGGCGCTTGGCAATCTTGGTGGTGGGCGGATAATATAGCACAATGGATCACGGAAATATTGCGCCATTTGGCGATCGGCGGGCTGTGGGTTTCGCAAAAAAGTGCGTTAATTTTGACCGCACTTTTCGCCCTGTGCTTTGCTTGTTATGTGACATATTTAAAGCGCTTGCAAGTAAAAGCGATGCTAGAAATGACCCACATAAATGCGCTTCGATTTCCGCTGTCTTTAAATTGGCAGGCAATTCCAACTAAACCGGCTTTGCAAGCGGCGCAACGCTTGGCGTTAGGTTTGGGGGTCGGTTGTTTCGGCGTTTGGGGCTATAACAAAATGAACGAACCTTTGTGGCGGTTAGAAAGTTTGGATGTAGGACAAGGATTGGCGATGCTACTGGTAAAAAATGATCGTGGCATTTTGTATGATACCGGTTCGGCATGGCAGGGCGGCAGTATGGCTCGTTTGGAAATTCTGCCTTATTTACAACGCCAAGGCATTCAATTGGAACAACTTATTCTTAGCCACGATGATAATGATCATGCCGGCGGGGTGAATGATATTTTGGCGGTTTATCCGGATATTGAGGTCATTCGCCCCTCTTTTAAAAACGCGGGAAAAAAGCACCGCACTTTATGCAAACAAGGATTGCAATGGGAATGGCAAGGGTTACATTTTAGCGCACTGGCGCCGCAAAAAAATGTCGCACGGGCAGATAACGGGCATTCTTGCGTGTTGTTGGTGGCGGATGAAACCTATCGAATTTTGTTAACCGGCGATGCAGATCTTGCTTTGGAAAATACCTTTGTTCCGTTGTTGGATAAAATTGACTTGTTGCAGGTCGGACATCACGGAAGTCGATCTTCAACGGGCAAGGCGTTAGTGCAAAGCGCGCGCCCTGATATTGCGTTAATTTCGGCAAGTCGTTGGAATGTGTGGGGATTTCCGCACGCCGAAGTGCTAAATCGACTGAAAGAAAATGCGGTGACAGTTTATAATACCGCTTTATCAGGGCAAATTCGTGTCGAATTTACACAAGATCATTGGCGTGTTAAAACTGCCAGAAATCCTTGGGCGCCTTGGTATCATCAAATGATTGGCGAAGAATAATACGAAGGATCGGGACTATCTTCTTTGACTGCGTTGGCTTGAGGAGAAAATCAAGGTACAATAGACCGATTTTTTACAACTAAAAGACGATGTTATGCAAGATAAAGATCTTTCTACGCTCCAAACATTTAAACGCTTATGGCCGATGATTTCGCCTTTTAAAATCGGCTTGATTGTGGCTGGGATTACTTTAGTATTCAATGCCTTGACTGATGCGGCGTTAATTCAAATGTTAAAACCCTTGTTGGACGACGGTTTTGGTAAAGCCGATGTTTCTTTTTTACGTATGATGGCGATTGTGGTGGTGTTGCTGATTATTGTACGCGGCGCGACCAGCTTTGTATCTTCTTATTGTTTGGCGTGGGTGTCTGGCAAAGTGGTGATGACTATGCGTCGTCGTTTGTTTAAACATTTAATGTATATGCCGGTGAGCTTTTTTGATCAAAATTCCGCTGGTAAATTGCTTTCTCGGATTACCTATGACAGCGAACAAGTGGCGAATTCTTCTTCAAATTCCTTAACCACCATTGTGCGCGAGGGAGCATATATCCTTTCTTTGCTTGGTGTGATGATTTATACCAGTTGGCAACTTTCCGTCGTGTTATTTATTATCGGACCGATTATTGCGGTGTTAATTCGCGTGGTTTCCAAGACTTTTCGTCGTTTAAGTAAAAATATGCAAAATTCCATGGGGGAATTAACTTCAACAGCCGAGCAAATGTTGCGTGGGCATAAAGTGGTATTGTCTTTTGGTGGGCAAATTATCGAAGAAAAGCGCTTTAATGCGGTCAGTAATGATATGCGACGCAAGGGCATGAAAATGACGGTTGCTGATGCGATCTCCGATCCTATCGTACAAATTATCGCCTCTTTTGCTTTGTCGGCGGTGTTATATTTAGCAACCTTACCGGAAATTATGAGCCAAAATTTAACTGCCGGTTCTTTTACGGTGGTCTTTTCTTCCATGTTAGCCATGATGCGCCCGTTAAAATCCTTGACCAATGTGAATGCGAATTTCCAACGCGGTATGGCAGCGTGCCAAACCTTATTTGCGATTTTGGATATGGAAACGGAAAAAGATAAAGGGACGTATCATGTGGAAAAAGCCAAAGGCAATTTGCGTTTTAATAACGTGAGTTTTGCTTATGAGGGCAAAGATGAACGTGCGTTAAATCATATTTCCTTTTCCGTACCAGCGGGGAAAACGGTGGCGTTAGTGGGGCGTTCCGGATCAGGAAAATCGACGATTGCGAATTTGGTTACCCGTTTTTATGACATTCAAGAGGGTGAAATTACCTTGGATGATATTAATATCCAAGATTATCGCTTGACTAATTTGCGTGAAAATTGTGCGGTCGTGTCACAACAAGTGCATTTATTTAACGATACGGTGGCGAATAATATTGCTTATGCGGCGCAAGATAAATACAGTCGTGAAGATATTATTAAGGCGGCAACAGCAGCGCACGCGATGGAGTTTATTGAAAAATTGCCGCAAGGTTTGGATACATTGATTGGCGAAAATGGCGCCAGCTTATCCGGCGGACAGCGCCAACGTTTGGCGATTGCGCGTGCCTTACTGCGCGATTCGCCAGTGTTGATTTTGGATGAAGCTACTTCGGCATTGGATACGGAATCGGAACGCGCTATTCAATCCGCCTTGGAAGAATTGCAACGTGATCGTACGGTGTTGGTGATTGCGCATCGGTTATCAACCATTGAAAATGCCGATGAAATTTTAGTGATTGATCATGGTGAAATTAAAGAGCGTGGAAATCATCAGCAATTGTTGGCGTTAGATGGCGCCTATAAACAATTGCATACCATGCAATTTAGCCAATAATTTGACCGCACTTTATCTAAAGAGGATGAGATGAACTTTTGGTATGCAAAAACGAAGATGGCGCGCCTAGTGGCGTGGTTGTTGTTGCCTTTAAGCGCACTTTTTTGGCTTATCAGTTCATGGCGTCGCTTTTTATGGCAAAAAGGCTGGTTGGCATCATATCGTGCGCCGGTTCCCGTTATTATTGTGGGCAATTTATCGGTGGGCGGGAATGGAAAAACGCCGGTGGTGGTGTGGCTGGTGGAACAGTTGCAACAACGCGGCGTAAATGTTGGCGTGATTTCTCGTGGTTATGGTAGTCAAGCGAAACAATATCCGCTGTTAGTATCCGCGCAAACGGATCCGCAGGAGGGTGGCGATGAGCCGGTGTTAATCGCGAAACGTACCGGCGTGCCGGTATGCATTTCACCTAATCGCCGACAGGCGATCGAGTTATTGCTGCGATCTTTTCCTTGCGATCTGATTATTAGCGATGACGGATTGCAACATTATCAATTACAACGGGATATGGAAATCGTGGTGGTCGATGGCGAGCGCGTTTTTGGTAACGGGTTTGTGCTGCCGGCGGGACCTTTGCGCGAATTGCCGGCGCGCTTAAAACAAGTGGATTTAATTATCGCCAACGGAAAATCAATCCCGCAAACCGATGTACTGATGCGCTTAGTGCCGCATTATGCGATCAATTTAAAAACGCAAGAAAAACGCTTGTTAACAGATTTTGTTCAGCAACCTGCCATCGCTTTGGCGGGCATTGGGCATCCGCCGCGTTTTTTTTCCATGTTGCAAGCATTGGGTATTCAGTTACTCCATTGCCATGCATTTGCCGATCATCAAGCCTATTCTTCCTCGCTTATTCAACCGTTGGCACCAGCAAATACGCCGTTGCTGATGACGGAAAAAGATGCGGTCAAATGTGAAAAATTTGCGCAGGAGAATTGGTGGTATGTGCCGATTGAGGCGCAGATTGATGCTAAAAGTGCGGTGCAATTTATTGATAAAATTATAAAAAAAGTAAACGAGGATAGAATATGAACACCAGATTATTGGAAATTGTGGCTTGTCCGATTTGTCAGGGACGGTTGAAATATGACAAAGAAAACGAACGCTTAATTTGTCATTTTGATCACATCGCCTATCCCATCCAACAAGGTATTCCCGTCTTGCTTGCCGAACAAGGTATTGCTTTAACCTCAAGCGAGGAAAAATCCCATGACTAAATTTACCGTGATTATTCCGGCGCGTTATGCGTCCTCCCGTTTGCCGGGAAAACCGTTGGCGGATATTGCTGGCAAACCCATGATTGAACACGTTTGGCAACAAGCACAGCGCGCCGGCGCGGAACGCGTGATCGTGGCGACAGATCATGATGAAGTGGCGAATGTGGTGCGATCTTTTGGCGGTGAAGTCTGTTTGACCTCGGTAAAACACAATTCCGGAACTGAACGTCTTGCTGAGGTAGTGGAAAAATTGGGAATAGCGGATGATGAAATTATTGTCAATATTCAAGGTGATGAGCCGCTAATTCCGCCGAGTATTGTGCGCCAAGTGGCAGAAAATTTAGCCAAATATTCGGTTAATATGGCAAGTCTTGCGGTGAAAATTGAGGATGCGGAAGAATTATTTAATCCGAATGTGGTGAAAGTGGTGACCGATCATGCTGGTTATGTATTGTATTTTTCACGCGCAGTGATCCCGTGGAATCGCGATCAATTTGCGGCGTTGCGCAATGCTTCCGCGGATGCGTCACAACTCAATTTAGTCGATTATTATTGGCGGCATATTGGTATTTATGCCTATCGTGCGGGATTTATTCAGCAATATATTTGCTGGAAACCGACCGCACTTGAACAAATTGAAAGCCTAGAGCAGTTGCGCGTGTTGTGGTATGGCGAAAAAATCCATGTTGAACCGGCATTGGAAGTACCGGCGGTTGGTGTGGATACGCCGGAAGATTTGGAAAAAGTGCGGTCAATTTTAGGACATTTTGCATAAATTATATGGGTTTTGACGCTAAATCATTCTTGGCGGATGTGCCGCATAATGCGGGTGTGTATCGTATGTATGACGATAAGGACACCGTGATTTATGTGGGCAAAGCCAAGGATCTTAAAAAACGTTTGTCTAGCTATTTTCGTCGTCAAGTCGCGAGCAAAAAAACGGAAGCCTTAGTCGCTGCCATTGTTCGCATTGAAACGACGATCACCTCTTCCGAAACCGAAGCCTTATTACTGGAACATAATTATATTAAACAATATCAGCCACGTTATAACGTTTTGTTGCGCGATGATAAATCCTATCCTTATATTTTGCTCACCAAAGAACGCCACCCGAGAATTACCGCTTATCGTGGCGCGAAAAAAGTGCAAGGCGAGTATTTCGGTCCCTATCCGCACGCCGGCGCGGTGCGTGAAACCTTGGTGTTGTTACAAAAATTATTCCCGATTCGTCAATGTGAAAATTCGGTGTATAACAATCGTTCGCGCCCTTGTTTGCAATATCAAATTGGGCGTTGTTTAGCGCCTTGCGTTGCCGGTTATGTGAGCGATGAAGATTATACGCAACAGGTAAATTTTGCGCGTTTATTTTTGCAGGGCAAAGATCAACAAGTGTTGGAACATTTGATCGGTAAAATGGAACAGGCAAGCCAAGCATTAAATTTTGAAGCGGCGGCACGGTTTCGTGATCAAATTCAAGCGGTGCGTTCGGTGATTGAAAAACAATTTGTGGATAACGAGCGTTTGGACGATTTAGATATTTTGTCGATTGCGTATCAATTGGGGATTGCTTGCGTACAAGTGTTGTTTATTCGACAAGGTAAGGTATTGGGAAATCGCAGCTATTTTCCCAAAGTGCCGGCGAATACGGATTTATCCGAATTAACCGCGACCTTTGTAGGGCAATTTTATTTGCAAGGTTATCAAGGGCGCAGTATTCCGAACAGCATTATTGTGGATCATAAATTAGGCGAAAAAAATGAGCTAGAAGCCTTGTTGAGCGCGCAAGCCGGACATAAAGTGAGCATTCAGGATAATGTGAAAGGGGATAAGAGCAAATATTTGCAATTGGCACAAATTAACGCGAAAGCGGCGTTGGTAACGCAGTTGAAACAGGCGTCGTTAATGCGGGAGCGCTATGCGGAATTGGCGCATCTTTTGGGGATGGAAAATATTCGACGCATGGAATGTTTTGACATTAGTCATACTATGGGCGAACAAACGATTGCTTCTTGCGTGGTGTTTAATCAAGAGGGACCGTTAAAATCGGATTATCGGCGTTTTAATATTAGCGGGATTACCGGTGGAGACGATTATGCGGCAATGGAGCAGGCGTTGCTGAAACGATTTGATCGTGAGTTGAGCGAAGATAAAATTCCGGATATTGTGTTTATTGACGGTGGTAAAGGGCAGCTTAATCGGGCGTTGCAGGTGTTCCAACAATTGCAGGTAAATTGGGATAAAAATCGACCGCTCTTAATTGGCGTGGCGAAAGGTGTGGATCGTAAAGCGGGTCTGGAAACGCTGATTATTAGCCAACAAGATAAAGAGCTGCATTTGCCGGCGGATAATTTGGCGCTACATTTAATTCAACATATTCGTGACGAAAGCCATCATCATGCCATTAGCGGACATCGCAAAAAACGTCAAAAAGCCTTAACGCAAAGCGGATTGGAAACGATCGAGGGCGTTGGTGCTAAAAGACGCCAGGCGTTGTTGAAATATTTAGGCGGGATGCAAGGGGTGAAAAAAGCAACGGTAGATGAAATTGCGTCAGTACCAATGATTTCCCGTGCATTAGCTGAAAAAATTTTTGCGGCTTTGCGCGATTAATGGCGCTAGATTAAATTTGTTTGAAAAATAAACAATAAAAAGTGCGGTGCTTTTTTCATCAGTTTTGTTGATTAGATGAAATGTAAAATCTCTTTTTAACCTGCAAAAATTTTTTTCCATTTTTGTTATTTAGTGTTACAGTTAGGTTAATTTGACTTTTGGTCACTTTAAGGGAATTAAGCAAGCTAATCGTTTGCTTAGTGTAATTAATCAATCACGTTGAAGGAAACATTATGTTAATTGGTGTACCTAGAGAACTGCTTGATAACGAAAGTCGCGTAGCGGCTACACCGAAAACGGTCCAACAAATTTTGAAACTCGGTTTTGAAGTTATTGTGGAAAAAGGTGCTGGCTTTAAGGCGAGTTTTGAAGATCACGCGTTTGAACAAGCCGGCGCCAAAATTGGCTCGGCAAAAGAGGTTTGGCAAGCAGACATTATCTTTAAAGTTAATGCGCCTGAAGAAGCGGAAATTCCGTTGATTAAAGAGGGAGCGACGTTAGTTAGCTTTATTTGGCCGGCGCAAAATCCGGATTTAATGGCGAAATTGTCAGCTAAGAAAATTAATGTGTTGGCAATGGACGCTGTACCGCGTATTTCTCGTGCGCAGTCATTAGATGCACTAAGTTCGATGGCAAATATTGCTGGTTATCGTGCGGTGGTAGAAGCCGCGCATGAATTCGGCAGTTTCTTTACGGGACAAATTACCGCCGCAGGTAAAGTTCCGCCGGCGAAAGTGTTGGTGATCGGTGCCGGTGTGGCTGGATTAGCAGCCATCGGCGCGGCAAATAGCTTGGGGGCGATTGTTCGCGCTTTTGACTCCCGTCCGGAAGTAAAAGAACAAGTTGAATCCATGGGCGCAAGCTTCTTAGAGATTGATTTTAAAGAAGAGGGCGGCAGTGGCGACGGTTATGCGAAAGTGATGTCGGAAGAATTTAACCGTCGTGCTTTAGCGCTTTATGCTGAACAAGCAAAAGAAGTGGATATTATTATTACTACCGCTTTAATTCCGGGTAAACCGGCGCCGCGTTTGATTACCAAAGAAATGGTCGAAAGCATGAAACCGGGTTCCGTGATTGTGGACTTGGCGGCGGCGACCGGCGGTAACTGTGAATTAAGTAAAGCAGGTGAAGTGGTTGTGACCGATAATCAAGTGAAAATCATTGGTTATACGGATTTACCAAGTCGTTTGCCGACTCAATCTTCTCAACTTTATGGTACTAACTTAGTTAATTTACTCAAACTGTTATGTAAAGAAAAAGACGGTAATATCAATATTGATTTTGAAGATGTGGTATTACGCGGTGTTACTGTAATTCGTGATGGTGAAGTGACATGGCCGGCTCCGCCAATTCAAGTTTCTGCACAACCGCAACAAAAAGCGGCTGCGGTGCAAGCGGAGAAAAAAGAAGAAAAACCACTTGATCCAAAAGTGAAATATGGCGTGATGGCGGCAGTCGGTGCGCTTTTCTTATGGTTAGGTTCAATTATGCCTTCCGCTTTCCTTTCTCACTTTACAGTCTTCGTTTTGGCCTGTGTAGTCGGCTATTATGTCGTTTGGAACGTAAGTCATGCGTTACATACGCCGTTAATGGCGGTAACCAATGCAATTTCAGGAATTATCATTGTGGGGGCATTGCTGCAAATCGCACAGGGTAGTTTCTTTGTTAGCATCTTGGCATTTATCGCAATTTTAGTGGCAAGTATCAATATCTTCGGTGGTTTCAAAGTCACCCAACGTATGCTTGCAATGTTTAGAAAAGGATAGGGAGATACAGCAATGTCTGAAGGTTTAGTACAAGCTGCCTATATAGTTGCGGCGTTACTTTTCATTATGAGCTTAGCCGGTCTTTCTAAACATGAGACTGCAAAAGCAGGATGCTGGTACGGTATTGTGGGGATGACCATTGCGTTAATCGCCACCATTTTCGGACCTCATTCACAGGGTACATTATGGATCATCATTGCGATGGTTATTGGTGCAGCGATCGGTATTCATCGCGCATTAAAAGTTGAAATGACCGAAATGCCGGAATTAGTGGCGATTTTACATAGCTTCGTTGGTTTAGCGGCAGTATTGGTTGGTTTTAACAGCTTCGGTTTACACGTTACTCCGGAATTTGTGATTCCAGAAGGCGTGTTATACACCACTGAAGCGGCGCAAAAAGCGTTAGAAGCGCAACAACTTGCCTTTGCTGAAGAACAAGCGGTATTAGCCAATATCCACAATGTTGAAGTGTTCTTAGGGATCTTCATCGGTGCGGTAACCTTTACCGGTTCTGTAGTGGCATTTGGTAAATTGCGCGGTATCATCAACTCGAAAGCCTTAATGTTACCGCATCGCCACAAATTAAACTTGGCGGCGTTAGTGGTTTCTGCCTTATTGATGGTGGCATTCTTAAGATCACCGGAAAATATTTTCCCAGTATTATTGATGACCATTATTGCATTGGCGTTCGGATGGCATTTGGTAGCATCAATCGGTGGTGCTGATATGCCGGTTGTGGTGTCAATGTTGAACTCCTATTCAGGTTGGGCAGCCGCAGCGGCAGGCTTTATGTTGAATAACGACTTGTTAATTGTTACCGGCGCCTTAGTTGGTTCATCTGGTGCAATCTTGTCTTATATCATGTGTAAAGCAATGAACCGTTCATTTATCAGTGTTATTGCCGGCGGTTTTGGTAATGATGTGCAAGTAAGTTCTGACGAAGAACAAGGTGAGCATCGTGAAACCACCGCAGAAGAAGTGGCAGAAATGTTGAAAAATGCAAGCTCTGTCATCATCACTCCGGGATACGGTATGGCGGTTGCACAAGCGCAATATCCGGTAGCAGAAATTACACAAAAATTACGCGATCGCGGCGTGAATGTGCGTTTCGGTATTCACCCTGTTGCCGGACGTTTACCGGGACACATGAACGTCTTGTTGGCGGAAGCGAAAGTACCTTATGATGTGGTATTGGAAATGGATGAAATCAATGATGATTTCCCTGATACTGATGTGGTCTTGGTTATCGGCGCGAACGATACAGTTAACCCAGCGGCGATGGATGATCCGAACAGTCCAATTGCCGGAATGCCAGTGCTTGAAGTTTGGAAAGCTGCGAACGTGGTGGTATTCAAACGCTCTATGGCAGTAGGTTACGCCGGTGTACAAAATCCATTGTTCTTTAAAGAAAATACCCAAATGTTGTTTGGTGATGCGAAAGAACGCGTGGATGACATTTTAAAAGCCCTATAATTGGCTTAATAAAAAATGAGCAAAACGCAATAAAATTTAACCGCACTTTTTAAAGTGCGGTTATTTTTTTAGCCATTTTTTAAGCGATCGGCAGCAATAATAGCTTGCCCTAAACTTAAACCACCGTCGCCCATTGGAAATTGATGGGCGCTTAAGACATTAAATTCAGCGAGTTGCAGTTTGAGTAAGCGACGTAATAATTGATTATGCATCACACCGCCGGAAAGCACGATAGTTTGACAATGATGTTGTCGAGCTTGACGGCGTGCTAATTCAGCAAATCCGGCACTTAAGGCATAATGAAATAAAAAGGCTTTATCGGCGACGGATCCAGCGTAAGCCAACCACGTTTGCCAAAAAGTCCCTAAATCCAACAATCCATCTTTTAACGGCATTTTAACGGAAAAATCGACCGCACTTTGTGGCGTTTGCAAGAGGCTTTTCATCAGTGGCGATTGGCAAGCGAGAACTTCCAAATGACAAGCAGCTTCGCCTTCCCATGTGAGCTGTGGTGGTGCAATGCCTAAACCGTAAGCGACCGCGTCAAACAGCCGACCGGCAGAAGAAATGGAGGGCGAATTAATGCCTCGTTCTATGGCTTTGCTTAAGCGTTGCCAATCTTGATCTGCGCAGGTTTGTGCCATGATATTTTTCCATTCGGGGACAAATTGGTGTAAATGTGCCAGCCAGTTTCGCCAAGGCTGTTTTGCCGCTAAATCACCGCCGGGTAAAGCCACAGCCGGTAATCCGCCTAAATGTTGGCATTGTTGTGTTGTCACCAGCAAGCATTCTCCGCCCCAAAGTTGTTGATTTTCTCCCATGCCAATACCGTCTAACGCCAGTCCGATTACGCTTTCCTCGCAACCTTGTTCTGCCATGACACTGACAATATGGGCATGATGATGTAACACTTCTTGATAAGGGATGTGATTTTGCTGCGCAAGGGCGATACCAGTTTTACTAGAAAAATAGCCTTGATGGGCATCCACGACGATCAATTCCGGCTTGAATTGATAAATTTGCTGGAAAAGCGTAAGGTTGTCGCACAATTGTTGTTGCACGAATTCATTTGATGTATCGCCGATATGCTGGCTGACCACGGCTTTATTGTCGCGCAATAGACAGAACGTGTTTTTCAGATCGGAACCCAAAGCGAGAATTGGTTGTGCCGAATGATGTTTTATTTCCGTTTCATTCGGCACATAGCCACGTGCGCGGCGTAAGGTTTCCAGCCCGTCAAATGCCACGCGCACCAAACTGTCGTCAGCACGTTGCAAAATATCACGATTATGCAGCAAATAAAAATCGGCAAGCCCTGCCAGTTTTTGCGTGGCTTCTTCGTTAATTAAAACGGGCGGTTGTCCACTCGGATTAGCGGAGGTCATCACCAAGGGTAATTGAATATCACGCAATAGCAGATGTTGCAGCGGATTGCTCGGCAGCATGACGCCGATTTCTGCTAAATGCGGTGCGATGAATTCGGTCACCTGCGGTACTTTATGTTTTGCCAATAATAGAATCGGCGCAGCGCTGCTGGTGAGTTGCTTACGTTCGTCGTCATTAAGATCGGATAAAAAATCAATATCCGGCACCATAATCGCAAAAGGTTTTGTTGGGCGGCGTTTGCGTTGACGTAAACGGGCGACCGCTTGCGGATTGGTGGCATCGCAGGCGAGATGAAAACCGCCAATACCTTTAATCGCGACAATGTTGCCTTGTTTGAGCAAAAGTGCGGTCTGTTTTAGCGCAGTTTCGTTTTGCGCTAATGTGTTATGATCGTCTGTTAGCCAAATTTGCGGCCCACAATCCGGACAGGCATTGGGTTGGGCATGAAAACGCCGATCAGCTGGATCGCGATATTCTTTGTCACATTGTGGGCAAAGCGGAAAAGTTGCCATTGAGGTATTTTTACGATCGTAGGGAATGGCTTTGATAATGGTAAAACGCGGGCCGCAATGGGTGCAATTGGTAAAAGGGTAATGAAAGCGGCGATTTTGTGGATCAAATAAATCCGCTAAGCAATGCGGACAAGTTGCCGCATCTGGAATGATTTGCGTATCCATTCCGTTATTTTCACTTTCGCGAATAATAAAGGATTGCGGATCAATAT
>R18__coassemble_1760_pt1 | contig 19614 bp, 20 predicted proteins | sample R18__metabat2_low_PE_026 | metagenome-assembled genome bin R18 | reverse complement strand
TTTGTTTGCAAGCCTGTGCCGGAAAATTGAATGAAGTGAAATCAGAATGGCACGAACAAGCTGCGTTGGGTATTGTACTTGCCGCCGAGGGGTATCCGAATGATTATCGCAAAGGCGATGAAATTCACAGATTGCCAAGCCAAGCAAGTCAGGATGAAAAAGTGTTCCTCGCCGGTGTTGCCGAGCAAGCAGGTAAACTGGTGACCAGCGGCGGGCGTGTACTTTGCGCTACCGCGTTGGGGAATTCGGTTTTTGAAGCACAACAAAAAGCGTTAAAATTGGCGGAGCAAATTCAATGGCAAGGGCGTTTTTATCGTCGTGACATTGGTTATCGTGCGGTGGCGAGAGAGCAGCAAAAGTAAAGTGCGGTCATTTTTTATGAAATTTATTCATCTAAAAAATGAAAAATTAGCAATCAAATTTTAATTAAAAATTATTGTAGAACAGGGTAAACTATATCCCATCATTTCCATCACTTATGAGGACAAAACAATGTTAAAAAGAAGTATGAATATTGCAGATTATGATCCGGTATTGTGGCAAGCAATCCAAGATGAAAATCGTCGTCAAGAAGAGCATATTGAGTTGATTGCATCTGAGAACTACGCTAGCCCACGTGTTATGGAAGCGCAAGGTTCTCAGTTTACCAATAAATATGCGGAAGGCTACCCGGGTAAACGCTATTATGGTGGTTGCGAGTATGCGGATATTGTGGAGCAATTAGCCATTGATCGTGCCAAAGAATTGTTCGGAGCAGATTATGCAAACGTACAACCGCATTCCGGTTCACAAGCAAACGCCGCTGTTTATATGGCATTGTTAAATCCGGGTGATACGATTTTAGGGATGAGTTTGGCGCATGGTGGACATTTAACTCATGGTGCGTCAGTGAGTTTTTCCGGTAAAATTTATCATGCGGAACAATATGGTATTACCGCGGATGGCGTGATTGATTACGAGGCATTGCGTAAACAAGCGCATGAAGTAAAACCAAAAATGATCGTAGGCGGTTTCTCGGCGTATTCTCAAGTGGTGGATTGGGCAAAAATGCGTGAAATTGCCGATGAAGTTGGAGCATATTTGTTTGTGGATATGGCACACGTTGCCGGTCTTATTGCTGCCGGTGTTTACCCAAGCCCGATGCCTTATGCACACGTGGTGACCACCACTACGCACAAAACCCTAGCCGGTCCTCGCGGTGGTTTAATTTTGGCGAACGGTGATGAAGACTTGTACAAAAAATTAAATAGCGCGGTGTTCCCAGCAGGTCAAGGCGGTCCGTTGGTACACGTGATTGCGGCAAAAGCCGTTTGTTTTAAAGAAGCCCTTGAGCCTGAATTTAAAACTTACCAAGCGAACGTAGTGAAAAATGCGAAAGCCATGGTGGAAGTCTTTAAACAACGCGGTTATAACGTGGTGTCAAATGGTACCGAAAACCATTTATTCTTAGTGGATTTAGTCAGCCACGGATTAACCGGTAAAGCAGCCGATGCGGCATTAGGTCGCGCTAATATCACGGTTAACAAAAATGCGGTGCCAAATGATCCGCAAAAACCGTTTATCACCTCTGGTATCCGTGTCGGTACGCCTTCTGTGACCCGTCGTGGTTTTAATGAAGAAGATGTGAAAGTGTTAGCCGGTTGGATGTGTGATGTATTAGATAGCATTGGCAAAGAAAACCACGAACAAGTGATTGCCGAGACAAAAGCAAAAGTGTTAGATATTTGTAAACGTCTTCCGGTATATGCTTAATTTTGCTTTTATTTTGTATTTAGCGGCGGTGAATATCGCCGCTTATTTTTTGATGTATCGCGACAAACAAAAAGCCATAAAACAACAATGGCGCATTCCGGAAAAAACCTTGTTTTTGTTGTCGTTGTGCGGCGGTTTTATCGGCGTACATTTGGCAATGAAGCATTTTCGCCATAAAACGCAACATATAAGTTTTAAACTTGTCGTGAGTTTAAGCGCGATTTTGTGGATAGTGATATTGCCTTGGTGGTATGTACAACATTAAAAACGCATAGAAAACGACCGCACTTTCAGTCTATCACGCAATATGTAGAAGAAAAGTGCGGTCTTTTTTTTGTGTTTTTTTACGCAATCATTTAAGGTTTTCTTGCTGCAAGCCAGCCTTTAATTCGTTCAACCCCTTCGCGTAAATGTTCAATATCGCGAGTATAAGCAAAACGGAGATAATGCTGCGTTCCATTTCGTCCAAAATCAATACCCGGTGTGGCGGCAACTTGAATTTCGCGCAGCATTTTTTGTGCAAATTCATAGCAATTGTCGGTATATTTTGACACGTCTGCCCATAAATAAAAGGCGCCTTGCGGTTTAAATTCAATGGTAAAAATATCGCTTAGCTGCTGATATAAAAAGTCGCGACGTTGGCGGAATTTTTCTTTTACCTCGTCTAAATAGGCTTGGTCAAAGGCTTCCAGTGCGGCATATTGGCTCAAGGTTGGGGCAGAAATAAAGATATTTTGTGCAATAATTTCTGCTTCTCGAACCTTATTTTCCGGCACGATAATCCAACCTAAGCGCATTCCGGGCATACAAAAATATTTGGAAAATCCGTTGATAACATAGGCATTCGGGTTAAATTGCAAGGCGCTAGCAGCTTGTTCGTCATACACCAAGCCATGATAAAGTTCGTCAGAAATAAAGGCGATTTGATGCGCCATGCAATAGTCATTTAAGGCTTTCAAACGCTCGGCGCGGTAAATATTGCCAGTTGGATTTGCCGGCGAGGAAATTTGTAGCGCTTGAATAGCGCATCCTTGGAGTTGTTCTGGCGATAATTGATAATAATCCTGCTTATCCACCGGCATAAATTCGGGTTCAATATCCATCATATACGCGAAATTTTTGTAGCAAGGATACGCCGGATCCGTTAAGCCGAGTTTATCGCCTTTATTTAAGGTGAGCGCGTATGCCACCAAAAACGCGCCGCTGGTTCCGGGCGTTAATAATACGCGGTTGGGCGTAATTTTCACACCATAAGTGCGGTCATAATATTGGCAGATTTTATCGCGCAATGCCGCCAGTCCTAAACTTTCGGTATAGCTGAATTGTTGTGCTTCGACTGCTTTCAGCAGGGCTTGCGTCACTTTAGGCGAGGGCGCGAGATCGGGCTGACCGATTTCAAAGTGGATGGCATTCGGATATTTTGCCGCTTCACGCACGATATCCATGACGATAAAAGCAGACATATTGTCACAGCGCATAATTTTTCCTTTTTTTGATCTTTTTTTGTTTCTTAAGATTTTCTTAATCTTTATTTGTTTAAATATCCTCATCAAAGCGAATGAGGGTCGCTTTGGATAAACCCCAGATTTAGTAAGGAGATTTATGATGAAGAAAATTAGTTTAGCAACAATTTTAGTATTATCAACTGTTAGTATCGTAGCAAGTGCAAATTATGGCCCAAATAATGATGCTATGCGTCCCGGCTATTGCAATGGAACGCAAGGCGCACAAGCAGGAAATTGCACCGGTCCGCGCATGATGGATGGACATCATCGTGGCGGAATGCGCGCGGGCGGTTTTATGAATTCTAACCAACCGGTGGCGAGTATCTCGCAACAAGAGACTTGGAAAGATGATCAATACCTTGTTTTACAAGGTAAAATTGTCGAGCAAGTGGGCAAAGATGATTATCGCATCAAAGATGCTAGCGGCGAAATGGTGGTTGAGATCGAGCGTGGCGCTTGGCGCGGACAAGATGTTTCGCCAAATGATGACGTGAAATTATATGGTGAAGTGGATAAATCTTGGAATAAAACTGAAGTGGAAATTCATCGCGTAGAAAAAGTGCAATAATTTTTCATCGCAAATTCCGGATTTTCGGTTAAACTTAATCCATAAAATTAGTCGGGGTGCTTGTTTAAGGCAGGCTGAGATGAGACCCGTGAACCTGATGCAGTTAGCACTGACGGAGGAAACTAGTTTTGATTAAGGTTTTACTCTGTTTCTGTGCTAAATTTTGCCTATTTAATCAGAAACAGGAGTAAATATGAGCGTAATTAAACGTTTGATTCAACAAGCCAATTTGCAATGGGAAGCATATATTGAGCATCCTTTCGTGATGCAATTGGCACAAGGTACATTGGCTAAATCCTGTTTTCAGCATTATCTGAAACAGGATTATTTGTATTTGTTCCAATACAGTCGGGCATTGTCATTGGGCATTTTCAAAGCCGATAATTTTAACCAAATTCGTGCGGCGCACCGTGCCAATGAAGCGTTGTTAAGCGAAATTGAATTGCATCTTGATTTTTGTCGCCAATGGGAGATTTCCGTTGAAGAATTAACCCATTTGCCGGAATCGCCGGCTTGTGTGGCTTATACTCGTTATGTGTTGGATTGCGGTCTCAAAGGCGGTTTACCGGAACTTTATGCGGCATTGGCGCCTTGTATGTTAGGTTATGCGGAAATCGGGCGACGTTTGTCGGGGCGAAATGCGGTTGTCAATAATCCTTATCAAGCCTGGATTGATACCTATGCCGGCGAGGAATTTCAACAAGCTGCACAAGAATTTGCTACGATGTTTGAGGCGCTTTGTGTGGATCTAACCGAACAACAATTGGCAAATCTGGAGCGAATTTTTACCACAGCTACGCGAATGGAAATTGCCTTTTGGCAAATGGGATTAGCGTTAGATTAACAGCGTTTTGTTGGTAAGTTTGCGAAAATAAAGTAAAAGTGCGGTGAAAAAATGCGAATTTTATTAATTGAAGACGATTCCATGATTGGCGACGGGCTGAAAATCGGATTAACTAAATCTGGTTTTAGTGTGGATTGGTTTACCGATGGGCAAACCGGCTTGGAGGCAATTAAATCTGCGCCTTATGATGCGGTGGTGTTGGATCTGACCTTACCGAAAATGGACGGATTGGATATTTTGCAAACATGGCGCAAAAATAATGAAGATGTGCCAGTGTTGATTTTAACCGCACGCGATACCTTGGATGAGCGCGTAACTGGTTTGCAATGCGGAGCGGATGATTATTTATGCAAACCTTTTGCCTTAGCTGAAGTGGTCGCGCGTTTGCAGGCGTTAATTCGGCGTCGTTATGGGCAAATGACCCCAATTTTGTCGCACAGTTTAGTCAAATTAGATCCGAACTCGAGAAAAGTCTATTTGCAGGAACAAGAAATCAATTTGACCACCAGAGAATATCACTTATTGGAACTTTTCATGCTGAATAAAGAGCGCGTCTTATCCCGCAATTTTATCGAGGAAAAATTATATACTTGGGATGATGAAGTGAGTAGTAATGCTTTGGAAGTGCATATTTATAATTTGCGCCAAAAATTGGGTAAGCAGTTTATTCGCACGGTACATGGTGTGGGCTATGCGTTAGGAAAAAATGATGAAATTGAAGAAAAATAATAGCTTACGCTTTCGTTTGATCATTATCTTATCATTAAGTGCGGTCATTATTTGGTTAATTTCGACTTCTGTGGCGTGGTTGCAAGTGCGTAAAGAAGTGAACGAAGTATTTGATGCACAACAAATTTTATTTGCCAAACGCTTGGCAAATTCAGATTTGCGCTTAATTTTAACCGAAAATCGACGGTCGGAGTTAGTGAAAGGGCATCAACGTCGTATGCATATGATGAAGAAAGTGGAATTTGATGATGATGCGTTAGCCTTTGCGATTTTTGCTCGTAATGGCGAGATTTTATTGAGCGACGGGCAAAGTGGCGATAATTTTGTCTTTGAGCCGAAAGTCGGATTTTCCTCCATGAAATTGTTAAATGATGACGACAATGATGAATGGCGGGTTTTTTGGATGCCGATGCACGGTGGACCTTTTATGGTGGCGGTTGGGCAAGAAGTGGATTATCGCGAAGATTTGGTGTATGGCATGGTGTTCGGTCAAATGTGGATTTGGTTTGCCAGTTTGCCTTTTTTACTGGGCGTTATTATCTGGATTATTCACCGTGAAATGCAGCGCTTGCACTATGTGGGACAATTAGTGCAGCAACGTAAACCAGAGGATAATAGCAAATTGCCGATCAATCATGTGCCGAATGAGATTTTACCCTTGGTGGAAAGTTTGAACAGCTTTTTTGAACGAACCTCAAATTCTTTGTTGCGTGAACGTCGCTTTACCTCTGATGCCGCACATGAATTGCGCAGCCCGTTGGCGGCATTGCGTATTCAAACGGAGGTGGCGCAAATGGCAGAAGACGATCGCGCAATGCGCGAGCAGGCGTTGAAAAATTTAACGCAAGGGATTGATCGCGCAACGCAATTGGTGGAGCAATTATTGACGCTTTCTCGTTTGGATAATTTGAAAGCCTTGGAAAATTTGCAAGTGGTGCATTGGGAGAAATTAATTCCGTCTTTATTGGGCGAGCTTTATTTTCAAGCACAAAAACACCAAACCGAATTGCAATTTGAACATTATGCCACACCGCCGGAGCAACAGGGGCAGCCTTTGTTATTGTCGTTAATGTTGCGCAATATTATTGATAACGCCATTCGCTATTGTCCGGATAATTCGTTGATTAACGTTAGTTTGTATCAAGATCGTATTGTAGTGGAAGACAATGGCGGTGGTGTGAGCGAGGAGGATTTGCAAAAATTAGGGCAACGTTTTTATCGACCTGCCGGTCAAAATGAAAAGGGCAGTGGGCTGGGATTGTCAATTGTGCGACGCATTGCCGAGCTGCACCACTATCAAGTGCGGTTAGAAAATGGCGTAAATGCGCAGCAGCAAAAAGGGCTAAAAGTCAGTATTTTATTACATGAGTAGAAGATCCGAGGATCTTCTACCGTTTAGATTATTTTACCGCCATTTCTTTAATGCGAAATTCATTTCCGCTTTGGCGTTGCAAATGCACACTTTGGCAAATCGGGCAACAATCTTGGTAAGCCTCAACTTCCACCTCTTTTTGGCATTGCCAACACCAGGCTTTTGCCGGAAGATGGATAAAGTGTAATTTGCAATGTTCCGCAATGGTTTCTTTGCGGATAATTTCAAAGCAAAATTCCACCGCACTTTGTTCCACACAAGACAGCGCCCCCAGCTCCAACCAAATATCGGTAACTTCATTAATATGATGTTTTTGGCGTTGTTGCTCAATAATTTCCATCATATTTTGACATAGCGACATTTCATGCATAATCCTATCCTTATATAAAATTGTCACCGATAAAGGTGCCAATCTGTTATTACGCTTTTTGTTTCATTGCCGGGAATAAAATCACATCGCGAATAGACGCCGCATTAGCGAATAACATGGCTAAACGGTCAATACCCAATCCTTCGCCGGCAGTTGGTGGTAACCCGTGTTCAAGTGCGGTCACAAAATCGTCATCTTTGAACATAGCTTCATCATCGCCCGCTTCTTTTGCCGCCACTTGCGCATCAAAACGTTCTGCTTGATCTTCAGCATCATTTAATTCAGAGAAACCGTTACCGATTTCGCGTCCGCCGATAAATAATTCAAAGCGATCGGTGACTTCCGGATTGTCGTCATTACGACGAGCAAGTGGCGAAATTTCCGCAGGATGCGCCATCAAGAAAGTCGGTTGAATTAAGTGATGCTCTGCCACTTCTTCAAAAATGGCATTAACAAGGCTGCCTAATCCCCATGATTTTTGGACTTCAATGCCCAGTTTTTCCGCTAAGGCTTTAGCACGATCAACGTCATATAAATCCGCTTTGACAATGCCTTTATCCGCACCATATTTCAACACTGCATCATGCATCGTAATGCGCTCAAACGGTTTGCCGAAATCAAATTCATATTCGCCATAAGGGACAATAGTTGTGCCTAAAATATCTAACGCTAATTTGCGCAATAATTCTTCGGTGTTATCCATTAAATCATGGTAATCCGCATAGGCTTGATAATATTCCAGCATAGTAAATTCCGGATTATGACGCACGGAAACCCCTTCGTTACGGAAGTTACGGTTAAGCTCAAATACGCGCTCAAATCCGCCAACGACCAAGCGTTTTAAGAATAATTCCGGCGCAATACGCAGATACATATCAATGTCCAATGCATTGTGATGTGTGACAAACGGACGCGCAGCGGCACCGCCCGGAATCACTTGCAACATTGGCGTTTCCACTTCCATAAAGCCTTTCGAAATAAAATATTCACGGATACCGGCAATGACTTTAGAACGGATTACAAAGGTACGACGCGATTCTTCATTAGAAATTAAATCTAAATAACGTTGACGATAACGAGTTTCTTGGTCACTTAGTCCATGGAATTTATCCGGTAATGGGCGCAAGGCTTTGGTCAATAATTGAACCTCATGCGCTTTCACAGTTAATTCATTGGTTTTGGTTTTAAATAAGGTGCCTTTTACGCCAACAATATCGCCAAGATCCCAGTTGCCGACATCTTCAGCGTATACACCTTCCGGCAAATTATCGCGCGCTACATAAAGTTGAATACGACCGCTCATATCTTGTAAGGTGATAAACGTCGCTTTTCCCATAGCGCGACGGGTCATAATACGACCAGCCACTTTGACTTCAATATTCTGCGCTTTAAGGTCTTCACCGTCTAACGCGTCATATTGCTGATGTAAATTTTGCGCAAGCGCATCGCGACGGAAGTTATTCGGAAACGGATTTCCTTTTTCACGCAACGCCGCTAATTTTTCGCGACGTACCGCCATTTCACCGTGAAAATCAAGTTCTGGAGTTTGTTGTTCTGACATTTTTGTTACCTTAATTACTGTAAATTTATCTTAAATCGGGTTGATTATAATCCGGCTTTTAAACTCGCTTCGATAAAACGATCTAAGTCACCATCTAATACCGCCTGTGTATTACGATTTTCAACGCCGGTGCGTAAGTCTTTAATTCTAGAATCATCCAACACATAAGAGCGAATTTGGCTGCCCCAACCAATATCGGATTTGGATTCTTCCAACGCTTGCTTTTCCGCGTTTTTCTTCATCATTTCCATTTCATACAATTTCGCTTTTAATTGTTTCATGGCTTGATCTTTATTTTGGTGTTGCGAACGCCCGTTTTGGCATTGCACGACAATACCGCTTGGAATATGCGTAATTCTGACCGCACTTTCGGTTTTATTAACGTGCTGACCGCCGGCACCGGAGGCGCGATAAACATCAATGCGTAAATCTGCCGGATTGATTTCAATATCAATATCCTCATCAATTTCCGGATAAACGAAAGCGGCGCTAAATGAAGTATGACGTCGATTGTTGGAGTCAAACGGGCTTTTGCGCACTAAACGGTGAATACCGGTTTCGGTTCGTAACCAACCAAAAGCATATTCACCACAAACACGAATCGTGGCGGATTTTATCCCAGCGACATCTCCGTCAGAAACTTCTACCAATTCGGTTTTAAAGCCTTTGCTTTCAGCCCAGCGCAAATACATCCGAAGCAGCATTTCTGTCCAATCTTGCGCTTCGGTTCCGCCGGATCCTGCTTGTAGATCCACATAACAATCCGCGGCATCATGCGGACCGCTAAACATACGACGAAATTCTAGAGTAGCGAGTTTTTGTTCAAGAGCATCAAGTTCGGCAATGGCTTCATGAAAGGTTTATTCATCGTCAGCTTCCACAGCCAGTTCCAACAACCCTTCCACATCTTCCAAGCCATGTTCCAATTGGCGAATAGTATTGACAATCACTTCCAGCGAGGAACGTTCTTTGCCGAGCGCTTGCGCTTTTTCCGGTTCATTCCAAATATACGGCTGTTCCAATTCGGCATTAACTTCTTCTAATCGTTCAACTTTGACATCAAAGTCAAAGATACCCCCGAAGTACCTTAGTACGGGCGTCAAGATCAGCGATTTTATTTTTTATTGGATTAATTTCAAACATCATACATCTAAAAATTAAGTGGTTTTTTAAACCTTTAATTATACGTGAGTTTTATTGGATTTGGTAGTGAAAAGCCGAGATTAGCGGATTTTCTTTGTGTAAATTGAGGGGGAATATTAGCTTGTTTTATCCGCTTGTGATAGAATTCTGCCATTATTTTGTCAGCAAAAAATTAGGAACAAAAAATGAAGAAAATAATGACCGCACTTTCGCTTGCGGTGATGTCAATTTCCGCCATCGCGAATGATGCGGCGATCAGTGCGCAATTTAAAAAATTAGGGGCGAGTTCAGTGGAAGTTAAACCGTCGCCGATTGCGAATTTAAAAACGGTCGTCACAGATAATGGGATTTTTTATGCCTCACAAGATGGAAAATATATTTTACAAGGCAAATTATTTGAGCTAACCGACAAAGGACCGGTGGATATTTCTAACGCGTTGCTGATGGATAAATTAAATAGTCATAAAGATGAAATGATTGTTTATCCGGCGAAAAATGAAAAACACGTGGTGACCATTTTTACTGACATTACTTGCCCATATTGCCAAAAATTACACCAACAAATGAAAGAATATAACGATTTGGGCATTACTGTTCGTTACTTAGCCTTTCCTCGCGCGGGTTTAAATAACAATACCGCCAAACAAATGGAAGCAATTTGGGACGCGAAAGATCCAGCATTTGCGTTTAATGAATATGAAAAAGGCAATGCGCAATCGCAGTTAAAAACCCCGAATATCGTCAAAAAACATTATGAATTGGGATTACAATTTGACGTGCGCGGTACGCCGAGTATTGTGACCGAAAATGGGGAAGTGTTTGGCGGGTATTTAGAACCGCAAGCCTTGTTAGCCGCCCTAGAAGAATAGAACAATAGAAGAATAATCTTCACCAATCATGTAGGCAAAATAATCTTGTTACAATGAACAAAACCATTCAGCGCAGAGTTGTATTAGGTAGCGAGCCGGTCGCGGAACATCCGCTGCTGGATCGTCTGTATCGCGCAAGAAAAATTCAAAACGCGCAACAATTAGACCGCACTTTATCAGCCATGCTGGCGCCAAATTTATTGCGAGGCATGGAAAGTGCGGTGGATTTATTGGTTAAATATCGGCAAAATGGCGGACAAATCGTGGTGGTCGGCGATTTTGATGCTGATGGCGCGACCAGTACCGCCTTGATGGTGCAAGCCTTGCAACAATTGGGTTTTCCTTATGTGGATTTTTTGGTACCGAACCGTTTCGAACAAGGCTATGGGCTAAGCGTTGAGGTGGCAAAATTGGCGCTGGAAAAAGGCGTCAAGTTGTTGATTACGGTGGACAATGGCATTTCCTCATTTGAGGGCGTGGATTTCCTAAAACAGCATCAAGTTGAGGTGTTGATTACTGATCACCATTTACCGGCGGAAACCTTGCCGGCGGCGGATGCTATCGTTAACCCGAATTTGTCGCAATGCGATTTTCCGTCAAAATCATTATCTGGTGTAGGCGTGGCGTTTTACGTGATGCTAGCGTTACGCGCCAAACTACGGGAATTGGGCTTTTTTACCCAACAAAGTCAACCCAACTTTGCCGATCTGTTGGATTTGGTCGCGTTAGGCACTATCGCTGATGTGGTTCCGTTGGATCAAAATAATCGTATTTTAGCTTATCAAGGATTAGCCAGAATTCGTGCCGAGCGTTGTCGCTGCGGTATTCGCGCATTGGCAGAAGTGGCAAATCGCGAATTGTCGCGTTTTACCGCTACTGATTTAGGCTTTGCCATCGGTCCGCGTTTAAATGCCGCGGGGCGCTTGGATAATATGTCCGTTGGTGTTGAATTATTGTTGGCGGAAGATATGCCAAGTGCGCGCGCCTTAGCGTTGGAGCTGGATGGGTTAAATCAGACCCGTAAAGAAATTGAGCAAGGTATGAAACTGGAAGCCTTAGAAATTTGTCGAAATTTGACCGCACTTCAACAAAGTGTGCCGATCGCGATTACGTTATATCAAGCGGATTGGCATCAAGGGGTTTTGGGGATTTTGGCATCCAGAATTAAAGAACAATTTCATCGCCCGGTCATTGCTTTTGCTAAAGATCAACCCGGCATTCTAAAAGGTTCAGCGCGTTCTATTGAGGGGTTGCATATTCGTGATGTATTGGAGCGTGTCCATTCTCGTTACCCGCAATTGATCTTAAAATTTGGCGGTCATGCCATGGCGGCGGGTTTAAGCATTGTGGAAAGTCAATTTGAACAATTTCAGCAAGTGTTCAGCCAAACGGTGAGCGAGATGTTGGAGCAAGATAAATTGCAAGGCGTGGTTTGGACAGATGGAGAATTGGACGTACAATCTCTGAATTTAGAAACTGCAGAGTTGCTACGCAATGCGGGACCTTGGGGGCAGGCCTTTCCTGAACCGTTGTTTGACGGGGAGTTTCGCGTGTTGCAACAAAATTTACTAGCGGAAAAACATTTAAAAATGATGGTGGAATCCGTTCATGGCGGACCGCTTTTAGATGCGATCGCGTTTAATGTAGATCGGCGTTATTATCCCGATCTTTCCATTAAACGAGCAAGATTGGCGTATAAATTAGACGTCAACGAGTTTCGTGGCAATCGCAGAGTGCAATTATTAATTGACTATATTGAACCATTGAATGAATAAATTATGTGGAAACGTTGCTTTTTAATATGTTTGTTGGCTTGTTCTTCGCTCGCATTGGCTGATACCTCCGACGAAAGCGCAAATCCAGCGCAATTACCGGCAAAAATCGGCGGTTTTGAGGATGGAAAGGACTATTTTTCCTATCCGGAGCAGCAACGTATTCCTTATCGTTCGGATAAGAAAATTCTTATTCAATTTTTCTTTGATTATGATTTCCGCGTATGTTCAGCCGCGTTGGATACCTTAACGCTATACAGCCAAATTAATGCAGATAAAGTGGTGTTAAACGAAATTCCGGTGGCGACAGATAAGAGCCAATTGAGCGCGACCATCTTTTTTACACTAAAAATGATGCAGGCGGAAAATGTTTCGGAGAGTTTGCTGTTTGAAACTTCCGAAAAACAACGTTATATGAAGCTGATGGATTTTAATCAATTGGTACATTGGATAAGCAGCCAGCATTTAAATGTGGATCAATTTATTCAAGGATTTCATTCAGATAGCGTGAAAAATCAAGTAAGTCATGCGGTTGAATTAACCGAAGAATATGGGGTTTTCACCTTTCCTTATGTGATTATTGACGGTCGTTATGTGTTGACTGCGAGTACATTATACAGCGACGATTACAGCTTTGCGGTGCTGGATTTTTTATTAAATAAACTACAACAAGAGAAAAAATAATGAAAATTGGTATTGTCGGTGCGATGGCACAAGAAGTGGAAATGTTGTCGCAATTGATGACGGAAAAAACAGAAGTAAAATTAGCCAATTTTACCCTTTATGAAGGCAAAATTGCGGGAAAATCTGTAGCGTTAGTGCAATCTGGTATCGGAAAAGTGGCGGCAGCAATTGGAACAACCGCATTGTTACAGATAGCGAAGCCGGATGTGGTGATCAATACGGGATCAGCCGGTGGCGTGGCGGCGGGATTGTCCGTGGGGGATGTGGTGATTTCGACTGAAACGCGTTACCATGACGCAGATGTCACCGCGTTTGGTTATGAAAAAGGACAGTTACCGGCTTGTCCGCCGGCATTTATTTCTGATGAAAAATTGACCGCACTTGTTGCTAAAGCGGCAGCGGAGCAAGGGCAAGCGGTGAAATTCGGTTTGATTTGTTCCGGCGACAGTTTTATCAATAGTGCCGATAAATTGGCACAGATTAAACAAGATTTTCCGCAAGTGATTGCGGTTGAAATGGAAGCGGCGGCAATTGCCCAAGTGTGCCACAGTTTTGCAGTGCCTTTTGTGGTCGTGCGCGCTATTTCTGATGCAGGTGACGGGGCGGCAACCATGTCGTTTGAAGAATTTTTACCGTTAGCAGCGAAAAAATCCTCGGAAATGATTTTAGCGCTATTACCATTATTAGATTGATCTTTTGGTCATAAAATCCAATAAAAAATGACCGCACTTTGAGCGATTTGGCAAGCAAAGTGCGGTTAATTTTTGGTAAGTTTTATTTCTCACGTGCCACGTGTAACGGAGAGAAACTTTGCGCGACCGGCATAATTTCAATGCGATTGATATTGACGTGCGCCGGTTGTTGATAAATCCATAAAATAGTATTGGCAATATCTTCCGGCTGAATATATTCCACGCCTTGATACACGGTTGCCGCTTTTTGGTCATCACCTTTGAAACGCACGTTGGAAAATTCCGTACCACCACATAATCCAGGTTCGACGTTGGTGACGCGTACTTTCGTGCCGGCTAAATCGGCGCGTAAATTTAGGCTGAATTGCTCCACGTAGGCTTTGGTCGCGCCATAAACATTGCCGCCCGGATAAGGATAGGTTCCGGCGATAGAACCGAGATTGATAATATGCCCTTGATTACGCTCCACCATTGCCGGCAGCAGTTTGTGCGTTAAATACGTCAGCCCGAGGATATTGGTGTCGATCATGGTTTTCCAATCGGCAAATTTCGCTTTGTGTGCCGGTTCCAAGCCAAGTGCCAATCCGGCATTATTTACTAATAAATCAATTTGTTGCCAATTTTCTGGCAATTGAGAAAGCGCTTGATCAATTTGGCTTGGCACGGAAATATCCATGACTAAGGGATAAAAGTTTTCGCCTAATTGTTGTTGCAATTGCGTCAATTTATCTGCGCGACGGGCGGCACCAATCACGTGATACCCCGCCTTAACCAAGGCAATGCAAGTGGCTTTGCCAAAACCGGAAGATGCACCGGTCACTAAAATGCTCATATTCTCCTCCTCATAATTGTTGCAAATAATTTTTGCCTAATGAATTCATTTGGCGCAAAATCCAACGCTGTTTTTTCTTAACATAAGCGCTAGGTTTATTCGCTTTAAAAATCAGTGGGTTAGGTAAAACTGCCGCTAATAGCGCCGCTTCTTCCCGCGAGAGATTTTTGGCTGATTTTTTGAAAAAATGTCGGCTTGCCGCTTCTACGCCGAAAATTCCATTGCCAAATTCGGCAATATTCAAATACACCTCTAAGATACGTTTTTTCGACCATAATAATTCTAAATTTAAGGTCATCGGCACTTCCAATCCTTTGCGCAGCCAACTTTGCCCATGCCATAAATACAGATTTTTAGCGGTCTGTTGGGAAATGGTAGAAGCGCCGCGTACTTTGTTGCTTTTTTGGTTGTATTTTAAGGCACTTTTAATGGCGTCCCAATCAAATCCGTAATGGCTTGGAAAATGCTGATCTTCGGCAGCAATGGCGGCAAGTTGCATTGTCCAGGCGATATTATCTAAGCTAACCCATTGATAATTAACATCATAGGAAAAATCGCCTTGTAGCAGATGCCCGATTTTTTGTTGCGCCATATAAGCGGAAAAGGGCAGTGGAACAAAGCGAAAAAAAAGGGTCGCGCCGATAAAAAATAAAATAATCTGTCCTAGCCAAACCCAACCGCGTTTTTTGATCAACGAAACGATTTTACTGATTTTTGCTTTGCTCATCGAGTTGCTCTTTAATCCAGCCCATAAATTCCGGCGGCATGGTTTTGATCATATTGGAGCCTCTGGTGATGGTTGCCGCACTGGTATTCAAATTTTGTTGAATTTCCCGTTGCGAGAGGTTTTTATCCAATAGTTGCGCCACAATTTGCAAGCGCAACCCAACCGCATCACGTTCATCCGCCGTTAATAATAATGTGAGCAATTCTTGCTCTTTTTCTTGTTCAAATGCGGTGCGTAACATTGAAATAAACGCATTCCATTGATCCATATTGCGACTAATATACATATTTACCTCATTATTATTAAACTAAGATACTATTGAACTAGTATAATCTATTATTTTCCTCTTGGGTAAATTTTTGTAAGGTTTTGTGCTGTAAAATTTGATAATAATAGGCATAAGCCAACACATTTTGCACGTAACCGCGCGTTTCATAAAAGGGAATCGAGGCAACAAATTCCGCCATGGATAAGCGACCTTGGGATTTTTCCAGCCAGCTATCTACGCGGCGCGCACCTGCATTGTAAGCGGCAGCGATTAAGATGCGGTTGTTACCGTATTTATCATATAATTCCTGCAAATGCGTGGTGCCTAGCATAATATTATCAATCGGATCAAACAGTTGCTTTTCATTATTATAAGGCAGACGGAATTTTTGTGCGGTCATTTTGGCAGTCGCTGGCAGCAATTGCATCAATCCGCGCGCATCAGCGGAGGAGGAGACATCGGCGCGCCAAGCGCTTTCTTGACGAGCAATCGCCATGGCAAAAGTGCGGTCAATATTTCGCTTGTTTAGCCATAAATCAAACCAAGTTTGATAGGCGTTTGGTAAGCGTAATGCTAGATAATCCCAGGCTTTGGCTTGAATGGTTGCTTCCACTTGTAAATCATACCATTGCTGTTCGGCCGCATATTGCGCGAAAACCAATTTTTGTTCATTGCTAACAGAATTTAATAAATTGCGCCATTCTCGATTGGTATTCAGTTGATCGTGGTGATAACGCAATTCGGCGATTTTTGCCAAGGTTGGCGCTGATTTTTGCAATAAGGTTTGTTGTTCCGCTGTGGCGTTAAAATTTAACATTTGCGGTTGATACGCAATGCCAAGTTCTTGCGCTGCAAGCATTGGGTAAAATCCGCGCGGAGCATTTTGCATGGCCTGCCATTGCTGTTTTGCTTGGGCGGTTTTCCCTTGCTGTTGCCATACTTTCGCTTGCCAATAACGCCATTCATCTTTATTTTTTGCCTCGGTAGAGAGTAAATCTAGCCATGGCGCAAGATTTTGTTTTTCACGAATAGCAGTGCGAATTCGGCGTTCTGATAAGCTGTCGTTTTTCAATTCAAGCAGGCTTTGATCACGCCATTGTTGTACTTGCGGATTTTCGCTGTCAAAAAATTGGCTGACCACCGCTTGTTTCCATTGCGCAACTTGGCTTGGCGTAAGGGAAAAGCGCAATGCCCAATCGGCAAAGTCCGCAAAAGGCGCATCCGCTTTGATGTCACTTTCTTTCAGGGTTTTCACAAATGCCGGAAAAATTTGTTGCAAAATTTGTTGATGCTGCGGATTTTCCGGGTTCAATTGCGTAATGCTGAATTGATTTTGTGCATTTTGTAAATTTTTCGGCGCTTGCAATAATTGATTTAGATCGCTCAACCATTTTTTATTTTCTGCATTCGTTTCTTGCTTTTCCAAGTAAGTCAGCAGCCCGCGGTTATTTTTGGCAAAGGCTAACAACGCGCGTTGTTGAGTTAATTCTGGCGTTAATCCGCCGCTCAAACGCCATTGATCAAGGAGTGGATCACATTGTTTCGGTAAGCTGTCGCCGGTGAGCCAAAGTTTTGTTAACTCCGCGCTGAACGCGCCTTCGGTTTGCGCTGATTCGGGCGTAGAAAGTGCGGTCGAATTTGGCGTTGTTTTGGCGTTTTCTTGTTGAGCCAACCAAAGGTTACAACGGGAGGCGATATCCGTTGGCAATTGCGCTGTATGATCAATAATCGCTTGCCAATGTTGTTGTTCTATTTGTTGTTGTAACCAGACTTTTTTTAATTCGTTGCTGTTAGGAAAATCGGGATAACGTTGTTGAAATGCCTGAATAGTGGCAAAATCCAGTTGTGCTTTATTAGCGCTTAGCCATTGATATTCGGCATAAGGCAATAAGGGATAACCTTGCAAGGATTTGAGCAGTTCCGCGCTAACCGATAAGGTCACTTCACTAGATGAACGTTGCAATAGTTGTAGGACTTTGCTGTAGGTTTCGCGCTGCTGCGCTAAGGTTTCTCGTTGCTGCGCTAGGGTTTGCATTTGCTTTAATTGTTCTTGCAAACGAGTAATTTCTGCTTGTTGCGTTTTGATCAGCGTGTCGGCTTCGTTGAGCAGGGTTTGCGTCATGGATGAAGCGGAAGAGGTTTCCGTGGCCACATCCGCAGCATAAAGCGCATTGGGGAGAGAAAGTGTCATTCCGAGAAGCAGTGGCTTAATATTCATCATGTTCCTTTTAACTTAATCGAGATAAAACAAAACCCGAATAACTCGGGTTTTTTATTTAATTTGCTAACTTAGACCATCTTTTCGGCGAAAAGTGCGGTCAATTTTTAAGGCATTTCTTCAATGTCATCTTTGTTAACTTTTTGGATGATCATGTGTTCACGTTTTAAGCCAAGATCAAATGCCAAGGCGATGGCGACGAAAATGGAGGAATATGTCCCAAATCCAATCCCGATCAAGAGGGCAAGTGAAAAGCTGTGAATACTTGGACCACCGAAGAAGTATAACGCGATAACCACGAATAGGGTGGTGACCGAGGTCATCAATGTTCTTGATAACGTTTGCGTCAACGAAATATCAATGACATCCATGGTACCAATGCGACGGATTTTGCGGAAGTTTTCACGCACACGGTCAAATACCACGATACTGTCGTTTAAAGAATAACCGACCACGGATAAAATTGCCGCTACAAAGGTTAAATCCATTTCGATTTGCAAATAGGAGAAAACCCCTAAGGTAACGATCACGTCGTGGGCAAGCGCTAAAATACCGCCGGTACCCAAACGCCATTCAAAACGAAATCCAACATACACCAATAGCATCAATAGCGTAGCTAACGTGGCATAAATTGCGCCTTGCGTTAATTCTTCACCAACATTTGGACCCACAAATTCCACGCTGCGAATTTGAATATCATTATCTAATTTGCTAAGCATGGTTTGAATATGGTTACCAATTTGCGCATCGCTGGCAGTTGCCGGCACACGAATCATCACATCGCGCACGCCACCGGTAGTTTGTACTAAGGCACTTTCAATCCCGTTTTCTTTTAGGGTTGAACGAACTTTATCCAAATCTGCCGGCTGGGAGAAATGGGTATCAATAATGGTACCGCCGGTAAAATCTAGCCCCCAGTTAAAGCCTTTGGTAAAGATAAAAAAGAAGCACGCCGCAATCACAATAATGGAAAATAAGTAACCCCATTTGCGGAACTTCATAAATTCAATGAGTTTAAACGGTAATTTAACGCCTTGGAACTCGTGAACTTTTTTGTTTGTATTTAATGCACTCACAATATCAACCTCAGGCTAAATGGATAATTTTTCAACACGTTTACCACCGTAAATCCAGTTGACCAGCATACGTGTACCGGTGATGGCGGTGAACATGGAAATGGCAACCCCTAACGATAGCGTAATGGCGAAGCCTTTAACTGGACCGGTACCAACTGCATATAACACCACAGCGGTTAAAATCGTTGTCAAGTTGGCATCAAAAATACTGGTAAACGCCCCGTTATATCCTTCATTAATCGCCTGCTGTACAGAACGACCGTTACGAATTTCTTCTTTTATCCGCTCAAAGATCAAGACGTTGGCATCAACCGACATCCCCACGGAAAGAATAATCCCGGCAATTCCCGGCATGGTTAATGTCGCACCTGGTAACAGTGACATTAAGCCGACCAATAAGATCATATTTGCCATTAAGGCAATATTGGCGAATAGCCCGAATAATTTGTAATAGATCAACATAAAGACAATGACAATACCCAAGCCCCAAAGTCCGGATTGCAACCCTTGTTCTACGTTTTGGGCGCCCAATGACGGACCGATAGTACGTTCTTCAACAATTTGAATTGGCGCAGTTAAGGCACCGGAACGTAATAACATGGAAAGGTTTTGCGCTTCCGCTGGGCTATCAA
>R18__coassemble_1564_pt1 | contig 24704 bp, 25 predicted proteins | sample R18__metabat2_low_PE_026 | metagenome-assembled genome bin R18 | reverse complement strand
AATCTCTCTCCTAAAATGTAATCTGTATCTGTGAATTTTTTTCTTCTCACAGCGGCTTTGCTGCTGAAGATGGGTTTATTATAATTTTTAACGGAAATATAACAATAGCTGAAAAAGAAATTAACTGTTAACCTAAAGTTAATAATATTAGGGGGCATTAATTTTTATTTATTGACGAGATATTGCGTTATGGCAGGATGAGTAGAGATAAAAAAAGCGATCATCATTGATCGCTTTTTCGTAAAATCGTTGAATTAATGGAAAACTTATTAAAAATTCACCGCACTTTTTAATTTTTTCAGCGCGTTGGTTTCCAATTGGCGCACGCGTTCAGCGGAAATGTTGTATTTCGCCGCTAAATCTTGCAACGTGGCTTTATTATCATCCAACCAGCGGGCTTTGATAATATCTTGGCTGCGCTCATCTAAAGCATCCAACGCAACGCTAAGTTGGTCAGCAGCTTGGCTTTCGTAATTTTCGCTTTCCAATTCAGCGGCAAAATTTGAGCTTTTGTCTTCCAAATAACGTGCCGGCACGTAGCTTTCTTCATCGTGGTCATCATTTGGCAAATCAAAACCAACATCAGAACCCGTCATGCGGCTTTCCATTTCAATCACGTCTTCTTTGGAAACGCCTAATTCTTGCGCCACCATATCCACTTCATTTTCATTAAACCAGCCTAAACGCTGTTTGGTTTTACGCAAATTGAAGAATAATTTACGTTGTGCTTTGGTGGTCGCTACTTTCACAATACGCCAGTTACGCAACACGTATTCATGAATTTCCGCTTTGATCCAATGTACCGCGAAAGAAACTAAACGCACACCCACTTCCGGATTGAAACGTTTAACTGCTTTCATTAAACCAATATTCCCCTCTTGAATTAAGTCCGCTTGCGGCAAACCATAACCGGAATATCCGCGCGCTACATGAATGACAAAGCGAAGATGAGACAGGATCAGCTGTTTTGCTGCTTCCAAATCTTCTTGATAGTACAAACGCTCTGCCAATTCCTTTTCTTCCTCTGCGCTTAGCATCGGATATTCATTTGCGGCTCGGATATAACCCTCTAAGCTGCCTTGAGGAACCAACATCATAGTCTGTTCTTTGTTCATCATTTTCCTTCTTAGTAAGAATAAAGTTTACGTCAGTTATAGCATAATTAAAAATAAGATCAATAGATTTTGACAATTAATCCTATCATTTTGCACAGAAATTAGACCGCACTTTTCGGGAGAAGTTCATCAAAATCGCCTTATTCTTATGATTTCTAGCGTTTATTTCACAACGCGCTTAAATAGCCTTGCCAATCAAAATATTGACCGGGATCGATTTTTCTGCCCGGCGAAATATCGCAATGCCCGACAATGCGATCCTTGCGGATATGCGGATAAGTTTGCATCAGACTTTTGCTTAAGCGAATTAGCGCGGCATATTGCGCCGGGGTAAACGGTTGCTCATTGCTGCCCTCCAATTCGATGCCAATGGAAAAATCGTTACATTTTTCCCGCCCTTGAAAACAAGATAGCCCCGCGTGCCAAGCGCGATCATTAAAATTGACATATTGTGTGATCTGCCCTTGGCGATCAATTAAACAATGAGCGGACACGCGGATTTGGTAAATTTCTTGAAAATACGGGTGCGCGACAGGATCCAGTTTGCCTTGAAAAAAATCGTCAATATAACCGCCGCCAAATTGCTCCGGCGGCAGGCTGATGTAATGGATCACCAGCAAGGAAATCTCCGTGTCGGACGGTCTTAAATCATAGTGCGGCGATAGGATTTTTCGCTCATCAAGGAGCCATCCGTTTTCAATTTTTATTTCGTTTTTCATTTGGGATTGTTTTTGATGACATAAAATTTATTTTTGCGATCGGTATCGAAAAAATCGCCCGATACTTTGGTGTTGGCATACTTTTCTTTGCACACTAACAGTCGTCATTTTGGCATTGATTATCTAGTAAGAAAAGGAAAAAAGATGAAAAATTTACACCGCACTTTCGTTAACTCAACAACGCCGGCTCACAGATTATTGGCTCATCAAGGGTGGCATAACGGATTTACCTTGGTGGAATTGATGATCGTAATCGCGATTGTCGCCATTTTAGCCACTATCGCTATTCCATCGTATCAAAATTACACCAAAAAAGCGGCAATGTCCGAATTATTGCAAGCCTCCGCGCCTTATCGTTCGGAAGTGGAGCTTTGCATTTATAACAATGGCGACAATAAAAATTGCAGTGCGGGTTCCAACGGTATTCAACAAAATAGCGGCGAGCGCGGTAAATATATTAAATCCGTCAATGTGCAAGCCGGCGTGATTACGGTGACAGGCAAAGGCGCGCTGGAAAATATAAGTTATTCGTTAACCTCCTCTGGCGATGCGTTGGACGGTGTTGTCTGGAGCGTGAATTGCTTTTCTAATGATGAACTCTTTCCTGCCGGCTATTGCAGCAATTAGAGGCAAATATGGCAGAACCGAACATCACGCCGCTTGAAAATGTGCCAATGGTGGTGGCGGAAAATGGAGAATGTTTCCAAATTGCACTGCACTTATGGCAGCAAAATCAGCAGCAACAAGCCTTGTTATTGCGTTATTTTGCTCTGCCTTTGCGCCAAGATGCGCAAACTCTGTGGTTGGGGGTGGACAGTTTAAATAATCTCGCGGCTTGCGAAACCTTTGCCTTTCTTAGCGGAAAAATGGTCGAGCCGGTATTATTGCCCAACGCTGATCTGAAAGCCTTACTACAACAGCTTTCGCCGCCACAGTTTAGCGTAGAAGAAACGCCGCAGGTCAGCTATCAGGCGCCTGAAGTGCCGGAGATGGAAACGGAGACCGGTAGCGATGAACCGGTTATCCGCCTGTTGTCACATCTTTTTGAACAAGCGGTGAAATGGCAAGCATCCGATATTCATTTGGAACCGCAAGCCCATCATTTACAAATCCGTTTTCGTATTGATGGCGTGCTACAGCCGCAACCGAAACTTGCCCTAAATCTGGCAGCGCGCTTAATTTCCCGTTTGAAGTTGTTAGCAAAACTGGATATTAGCGAAACGCGCCTGCCACAAGACGGACGTTTTCAGTTTAAAACCACTTTTTCAGATCGTTTAGATTTTCGTTTATCCACCTTGCCCACTCATTTTGGCGAAAAAGCGGTGTTGCGTTTGCAGCAAAATACGCCGGTGCATTTCAGTTTTGCGGAACTTGGCATGAACGCGTGGCAACAACAATGCTTTGCGAATGCATTAAGTCAACCGCAAGGTTTGATTTTGGTGACCGGACCTACCGGCAGCGGAAAAAGTATTTCCCTTTATACCGCACTTCAGCATCTCAATAGCTGCGATAAACATATTTTAACCGCCGAAGATCCGATTGAAATTGCGCTAGAGGGAATTATGCAAACGCAAGTCAATTTAGCTATTGGTTTGGATTTCAGCCGCCTGTTACGCACCTTTTTGCGCCAAGATCCCGATATTATTATGCTTGGCGAAATTCGTGATGAAGAGAGTGCGGCGATGGCGTTGCGCGCGGCGCAAACCGGACATTTGGTGTTGTCCACGTTGCACACCAATGACGCACCCTCCGCTATTTCGCGTTTACAGCAGCTGGGCATTCAATCCCATGAAATTGAACACAGTTTATTATTGGTCATCGCTCAACGTTTAGTCCGTAAAAAATGTCAAAAGTGCGGTCATTTTTCCGTCGATTTGTGCGATTGTTTGCAGGGTTATCAAGGGCGGATCGGAATTTATCAATTCTTGCAACCCACACTTGAGACGAATGGTTATCAGACGGATTTTGCGGATTTACGCCAAAGCGCGGCGGAAAAAGTGCAGCAAGGGTTAACGGATTGGGCGGAGGTGGAGCGCGTGTTGGGAAAAGCATATGGCTAATTTAAAATTATTTGCTTGGTCGGGAAAAAATAAATTACAGCAAAAACAGCAAGGGATGATTGTGGCGCGGGATAAAACCGAGGCGCAATATCGCCTGTTTCAACGCGGCTTGGCGCACGTAAAATTACAACGACATTGGCAATTGAGCAGTAAGCCGAAAAAGGCGCAACTTGTTGATTTATTTACGCAACTTTCCGTGCTGCTAAACTCGGCAGTTCCCTTAAAGGACAGCCTACAGATTTTATGGCAAAACTGTGCGCAACCGGCGTTGTATCAATGGTTGGGGCAGTTGATTTCTGATTTGGAAAGTGGCTTATCCTTTTCGCAAGCCTTAGAACGCCAAGGGTGCTATTTAAATTATCAAGAACGCCAATTGATTTTGGTGGGGGAGATGACGGGGAAATTACCCTTGGTTTGTGAACAACTGGCGCAGCACAAAACACAAACCTTGGCGTTGCAGCGCAAAATCCAAAAAATTCTGCTTTATCCCATGTTGGTGCTGGGGATTTCTTTCGTCTTAACTGTGTTGCTGCTGATGTTTATTGTGCCGCAATTTGCTGTAATGTATGCGGAAAATCAAGCGAATTTGCCGATATTTACCGCTATTTTGCTGCATATTTCCGCCGGATTGCAAGATTACTTTTGGCAATTAACGCTATTGCTTGGTTTATTGAGCGCCTTATTACGTTACCAATTGGCGCATTCGCCATCATGGCAGCGGCAAAAATCTAAATTGATGATGCGCCTGCCAGTGATCCCTCGGGTCGTGCAATTTTCCCGGCTGATTCGTTTTTGTCACAGTTTATCTTTAATGTTGAGCGCCGGCATTGCGCTCACGCAAGGGCTGCAATCCTTTTTACCGCAACAAAAAAGTTGGCAAGCCTCGTCTGCATCAAGCGGCGATATTTTGCTGATGGAATGGATTAAGGAAACGCTAAATGGCGTAAATCAAGGTTATCCGTTGTCGGCGTCGGTGAGTTCGGTTTGGTTTCCTATGCCGGCGCAACAAATGTTAAAAATCGGCGAAAATAGCGGCAAAGTTGCCCTAATGTTGCGCCATATCGCTGATACTTATCAACAACAACTGGATCATCAAGTGGATTTGTTGGCGCAATTATTAGAACCGTTGTTGATGTTGATTATCGGCGGGCTTATCGGCGCCATTATGTTGGGAATGTATTTACCGATTTTTAATATGGGGTCGTTAATTCAATGATGATGGTGATTTGTTGGCTGTATGGCAATGCGATCGGTTACGCGGTGTATCATTATTTGAGCGGATTTTCTACGCGTTTAAGCGAGCAGGTTTTGCTGAATTTTTGTGAAATCTTTCCGCAAAATTCACCGCACTTTGCAGCGGGGCATTGCGCGTTGGCGCCCTTAAAGTGCGGTCATTTTTTTTATTATATTTTTGGCTTCGGCGCGCTGTTGGTGTTGTTAGCATTAATGTTTGATCCTTTTACTGGATTATGGTTGGGCAGCTATGTGGCGCTGTTATTTTGTGTAGCAATTATTGATAGTTATTATCAATTAATTTCGCCGACATTATGCCAATTATTATTTGTTTGCGCGGTTGTCCGCGCGTATTTTGTTGCCATCCCTGTGGATTTAATTGCCAGTTTGCAAGGCGCTGCGTTTGGATTTTTGACGTTTTATGCACTGTATTATGTGGCAAAATGGGGTTATCGGCGTGAAGCCTTGGGGCGCGGCGATTATTGGTTAATGCTGGGCTTGGGCGGCGTTACACCGATAGTACAATTGCCTTGGTTGGTTCTCGGGGCTTGTTTGAGCGCGTTGATTTATGTGGGCTATTTAAACTATCGCGGTATGCGCGTTGAATGGGTGGCGTTCGGTCCGTTTTTGAGCCTTGTCGGCGGGGGAATTTTATTGCTGAATCTGTACAGCTTGGCATAACTGTGCCAAAATTTGTGCATCAACAAGAACATCAATAAGGGTTGTGATGACATATATTGTAGGGCTAACTGGCGGTATCGGTAGCGGTAAAAGCACAGTGGCGGAGTTGTTTGCTGAACTTGGTGTACCGGTGATCGATGCGGATGTGGTGGCGCGCGAAGTGGTGGCAAAAGGGTCGCCGCTGTTGGCAAAAATGGTGGCTTATTTTGGGGCGGAAATTTTACTGGAAAACGGGGAGTTAAATCGCGCGGCATTGCGCGAGCGCGTGTTTCACCATGCAGCAGAAAAACAATGGCTCAACGCATTGTTGCACCCTGCCATTCGCGACGAAATGCTGCGCCAATTACAAGAGCAGGATTCTCCTTATGTGTTGTGGGTTGTGCCTTTGTTAATTGAAAATAAATTGACCGCACTTTGCCAACGCGTGTTGGTGGTGGATGTGGAGCCGGCGACGCAAATTGCGCGAGCAACGCAACGGGATAGTAATCGGGAAGAGTTAATTCGCCAAATTATGGCATCACAAGTAAGCCGCGAGGAGCGTTTGCGTTATGCGGATGATGTGATTAATAACGAGGGCGATCTGCATAAATCTTTGCCGCAATTGAAGCAAAAAGTGCTAGAATTGCATCAATCTTATTTACAATTGAGCGGAAATAATCATGACTGATGATGTATTTGAAGTGCCTTGTCCGACTTGTAAAAAAGCGGTGACATGGTCGGAAAAAAGCCCTTATCGTCCTTTTTGCAGCAAGCGTTGCCAATTGATTGATTTGGGCGAATGGGCAAATGAGGAAAAAGCCATTCCTTGCGATAGTGCAGATTTCGCGATGGATGAAAATTTTAGCGAAGATTGGAGCCGACATTAATGGAGATTCAACATCAATATGATGCCACCCAAGGTGAATTTTTTATTGTGGATGAGCAGCAGCGTAAAATTGCCGAATTGACCTATTTTTTTGTTGATGCGCAAACCATTAATGCAACGCATACTTTTGTTTCCGAAGTGCTGCGCGGTCAAGGTGTGGCGGATAAATTGTATCAGGCGTTGTTGGCGTTTGTGCGCGAAAAACAATTGAAATTGATCCCAACCTGTAGCTATATTGCGAAAAAATGGGAACGGGAAAATCGCTGATTTAAGCGTGAGGGGGCGTGATGAAAAAATGGGGATGTGCTTTACTTGCATTGGCATTTTCCACTTCCGTGGTGGCGGAGGCGGAAAGCATGAAAATGGCATTGGTCAAACGGATGTATGAGGAAGTGAAAAAAACTGATAATTCCTTATTTGTCATTGAACAGCACGCGGATGCAGTGTTAAAAAATGCTTTTAATATAATGCAATTACAAGAGGAAACCTGTTTGCAGGCGGATTATATGTTCGACAGTCAAGATCCCGATTATTCCGTATCGATCCAATTTTATCCAGATAAAGAGGATGTGATCGCTGATTTGGGCTATAGCCAAGTCAGATTTAAATTTACCTATATCGGCGGGCGTTACAAAATCGCAGATGTGGGCGAGTTAAAAGACGCGTTATTGTGCAAAGAATAAGTCTTTTCCTTTTGCGACCTTGAAAAAGCAACCCAATCCGGTTGCTTTTTGTTTGATTAGGGCTTATTTGTCCGCTTTTATCTTGAGTTCCGCCAAGGCTCTTGTTAAAATTGCCCACACTTCAGACGAGCGTCGCAATCGGCGTTCGTCAATATGTTCGGATGAAGGTAGCTGGAGAGTAGAGAATTGACTCTACACCGACGAGGTAAAATCTTTCAGGTGCAAATAATTTTGCGAGGACTGTTACTGGACGAACCCTTGGAGAGATCCGATATGAATAACCATAATCGGACGCCGAAGGCGCAAAAGAGCGGTGATTTTTTTCACTGTTTTTCAAACGCTCAGGCAAAAGGACAGGGGCAAGAGATAGTCGTGAATATAGCGCGTTTTTGGCGTGCTATTCCTTTTTATTTTATTCCGTGAGTCTTTTCGCCTCCTTGTAAGCTGATTTTTTTACGAGGAATTTCTATGTCGTTAGAAACGATTTTGTCATCCATTAATACCTTTGTTTGGGGCCCGCCGCTGTTGATTTTGTTATCTGGTACGGGGCTTTATTTAACGCTGCGTTTAGGTTTTTTGCAAATTGTGCATTTGCCACGCGCGTTGGTGTATTTATTTAAAAAAGAACAAGGCGCGAAAAAAGGGGATGTTTCTGCTTTTGCTGCGCTTTGTACCGCGTTGGCGGCAACCATTGGTACCGGTAATATTGTCGGTGTGGCAACTGCGGTTCAAGCCGGCGGACCGGGGGCAATTTTTTGGATGTGGCTGGTGGCATTGCTGGGCATGGCAACCAAATACGCCGAATGTTTATTGGCAGTAAAATATCGCGTACGAGATAAGCAAGGTTTTATGGCTGGCGGCCCAATGTATTATATTGAAAATGGGTTGGGCATTCGTTGGTTGGCAAAATTATTTGCGGTGTTTGGCGTGTTGGTGGCGTTTTTCGGAATTGGTACCTTTCCGCAAATTCAAGCCATTACGCACGCGATGCACGACACCTTTAGCGTGCCGGTGGTTTGGAGCGCGGCGATCATGACCGTGTTGGTGGCGTTGATTATTTTGGGCGGCGTCAAGCGTATTGCGGTGGTTTCCTCTATTATCGTGCCTTTTATGGCGATCTTTTATGTGGCAATTTCCGTGGTGATTATCATCATGAATTGGCAACAAGTGCCGGCGGCGTTGTCGTTAATTATTCATAGCGCCTTTGATCCGCAAGCAGCGTTAGGCGGCGCCTTGGGGATTACGGTGATGAAAGCTATTCAATCGGGCGTTGCGCGAGGGATTTTCTCCAATGAATCCGGTTTAGGTAGCGCGCCAATTGCGGCAGCGGCGGCGCAAACCAAAGAACCGGTGCGCCAAGGGCTAATTTCCATGACCGGTACCTTTTTAGATACCATTATTGTTTGCTCAATGACCGGTATTGTGTTGGTGTTAACCGGCGCTTGGCAATCTGGCGTCGCGGGGGCGGCGATGACCAATCTTGCCTTTTCACAAGGCTTGGGCAGCAATATTGGCGCCACGATCGTGACGGTTGGTTTGCTATTTTTCGCCTTTACCACTATTTTGGGCTGGTGCTATTACGGGGAACGTTGTTTTGTTTATTTAGCCGGCATCAAAGGCATTAAAATTTATCGCCTGATTTTTATTGTGTTGGTGGGATGTGGCGCCTTTATTCAATTGGAATTAATTTGGATTTTGGCGGATATTGTTAATGGCTTGATGGCATTCCCGAATTTAATTGCATTAATCGGTTTGCGCCATGTGATTGTGAGCGAAACCAAAGATTATTTTGCGCGCCTGAAAGCCTCGGCACATGATCAAGATGAAATTGCACAAGCTTAATTGAGATAAAAAATCCTATCGCGCGATAGGATTTTTTTTAGGCGAAATATGCCAGCACGCGTTCAGCGCGAATTAAATCCATCCGTTTTTCTTGGATATAGATTTGATTTTTGCCATAGGTGCCGATAAGTTTCGGATCGGTGGCGCCATAAAGGGTAATATTTTTTTTATCCAAAGCGGCGCTTAGGTGCGCCAATCCGGTATCCACAGAGACTACCGCCGCGCTATTGGCAATTTGCGCGGCAAGTTCCGTGAGCGAAAGTCGCGGCAAAACCACCGCACTTTCTATTCCCTCGGCAATGCGTTCAGCTCGTTGTTTTTCCGCCACATTGCCCCAAGGCAGACGAATTTGATAACCAAGTGCGGTCATTTTTTGTGCTAATTTTTTCCATTCATGCTCCGTCCAATGCTTTTCCGCGCGCGTGGTGGCATGAATAAACAGCACATAAGGCATTTTGCTAATTGGCGCGGCAAAATGCGAAGCAATTTGGTAATCGCCTTGCGTGGCGGGAAGCGGATAAGCTAAACTTTGGGCAACTAATTGACGAATGCGCTCGACCGCGTGTTGTTGATAATCAATATAAAATTTGTGATCATAAAACAAAGAGGCGAGGGGTTCGCGCGCACATTGACGGTCGTAACCGTATTTTTTACCACGGGCAAAATAGGTCACCAAACAGGCACTTTTGAGCAAACCTTGAGCATCAATGATGGCGTCATATTCGGTTTGTTGCAATAAAGTGCGGTAGTTTTTCCATTGATTTCTGGTCGCCGCTTGGCATAAATTTTTGCGCCAACGTCGGATGGCAACGGGAATGACTTGCTTCACTGCACTGTGCCAACGCGGAATTTCCGCAAAATTTTCTTCCACCACCCAATCCACTTGCAAATCAGGAATGGCGCGCTGCGCATCGGTCAACGCCGGCAAAGTATGGATGATATCGCCCATAGAGGACGTTTTAACCAAGCAAATCCGCATTTAATCAAGCAACCCTTGTAATTTTTCCCACACCATTTGCGGCGTAATATCAATTAAACTTTGATGATACCCTTCGGCGCTGTCGTCGCCTTTGCGGATTTTAATCAAGCCGCCATCAATTAAGCGAATAATGACCGCGTTGTCGGACAATGGCGGCGTATATTGCGGGCTGGTCGGTCCGTAGAGCGCCACCAGCGGGCGTTTTAAGGCGGCGGCGATATGCATTAACCCGCTGTCATTGCTAACAATCGCCGCGCAGTCGCTGATTAAATCTACCGCTTGATTAAGGCTGGTTTGCCCGGCTAAATTGATACAATAATGTTGTAAATCCGCTGGCAACGCGAGGCGAATTTGTTCGCCCACAGCGTGATCTTTGGCGGAACCGAATAGGCGAATGGCGTATCCTTGTGCGATCAATTGTTCCGCTAATGCCGCGTAATGATAATGCGGCCAACGTTTTGCTGGTCCGAATTCCGCGCCGGGACAAAAGCCGATCGCGGGACGATGTTGCGCAAGTGCGGTCTGTTTTTCGAAGATTTTTAGTGTGGCGTCCCGTTGCGTTTTTTCAACCGTCAAATAAGGTATTGGAATCGGTAAATCCGCGGCGGCTGGCAAGGCGTTTTGCGCATAACCTAACGCCACATAACGCTGTACCATCATGGGATAGGCTTTTTTATTGTGGCGTAAATCATTGAGCAAAATATACCGACTTTCCCCTTTCCAACCCCGTCGTTGCGGGATTTTGGCAAAGTATGGAATAAATGCCGATTTTAATGAGTTTGGTAAGACGATTGCCATATCATATTGATTGCGCAAGGATTTTCCAATGCGATAACGTTCGCCTAAAGCAAAAGCACCATGCCCGATTGGCATAGTGATCGCTTGTCGCACTTCCGGCATTCGTGCTAGCAGCGGTTTGCACCAATCCGGCGCCAACACGTCGATATTGCAATCTGGATGCTGTTGTTTTAGGGTTTGGTACAAGCTGTGCGACATCATCATATCGCCGACCCAAGAGGGACCAATAATTAGTATATTCATCTTATTTTCGGTAGAGTAACACCAAGTGCGGTCAAAAAATCCAATGTTTTCAATAAGCTATTTGACCGCACAGGATTTATGAGTTATTTACGATTAAGCCACGCCATATATTCCGCCACGCCCGTTGCCACATCTTTAAATTGATAGTCACAACCTGCTGCGCGAAGTTTGCCTAAATTCGCTTGGGTATATTCTTGGTAACGGGATTTTAAATGTTCCGGGAACGGAATGGTTTCAATTTGTCCTTTACCATGGAATTTCACCACAGCCTCTGCGACCTCTTTGAAACTTTGCGCTTTGCCGGTGCCTAAATTGAAAATGCCCGACACGCCATTTTGCCATGCCCAAATATTTACCGCTGCCACATCGCCCACGTAAATGAAATCGCGCAAGAAATGCTCACTGCCGGCAAATAATTTCGGGTTTTCGCCTTTGTTAATTTGGGTATTCAAATGGAAAGCTACACTTGCCATTGAACCTTTATGCTGTTCGCGTGGACCATAAACATTGAAATATTTAAAACCACAAACCGGCGAATTGGCTTCCGGTAAAATCTCGCGTACATATTGGTCGAATAAGAATTTTGAATAACCGTAAGCATTTAACGGACCTTCAAATTGGCGTTCTTCGATAAATTCGGTTTTATCGCCGTAAGTCGCCGCACTGGAGGCGTAGAAGAAAGGAATTTCGCGGTCTAAGCAATAATGCAACAACTCTTTGGAATATTCGTAATTGTTGTGCATTAAATATTTACCGTCCCATTCCGTGGTCGCCGAACAAGCGCCCTCATGGAAAATCACATCGATATCGCCTAAATCATCGCCGGCAATAATGGATGCCAAAAAGTCTTCTTTATCGCAATAATCCGCAATATCCAAATCCACTAAATTCACAAATTTAGTGCCATCTTTCAGGTTATCCACCACTAAAATATCTTTACGTCCCATATCGTTTAATGCTTTCACGATATTCGCGCCAATCATCCCCGCGCCACCCGTTACGATAATCATATACTTGTCCTCTTGTTTGAGTATGGTTGCGGGTATTGTAATAGATTTTTGCCAGATGTGCTAAAAGTGCGGTGAAAAATTAAAGAATTTTTGCTTTATGGAACAAAATGCCTATAATATTTTTAAAATGACCGTTTTGCCCGTTTTTTTTGGAGGAGTTATGCGTACGAGAGAAGACTTGATTATGCAAATGATCAATGCCACAGGTAAGATGAATGTGAATGCATTAGCGCAACATTTTGAAGTTTCTGTGGAAACCGTGCGACGCGATTTGACCGCATTGGCGAAAAAAGGCTTAGTGCATCGTGTGCATGGTGGGGCGGTTAGTCAAAAATCGAAAGATATTGGCAGTTCGTTTCAAGTGAGACAGCGAACCAATTATGAGGCGAAGCGCTCCATTGCCGAGCGGGCAGTAGAATATGTTTTTGAGGGGGCGGTGATTGGTTTGGACGCTAGTTCAAGCAGTTGGCATTTTGCACAGTTAATTCCGGATATTCCTTGTACTGTGATCACTAATTCTATGCACAACATTGCGGCTTTGGTTAATAAAAGCAACATTACCACGATTGCGACCGGTGGCGTTTATTCGGGCAAATATGATGCATTTTATGGACCGTTATCAGAACAATTATTACAGCGCTTACATATTGATTTTTGTGTATTTTCTTGCAGTGGTGTGGATGAGGATGGCGCTATTTGGGAATCGAATGAGTTAAATGCATCGGTGAAACGGAAGATGATGGAAGCCTCGGCGCAGAATTTTTTATTATTAGACCAATCCAAAATTAATCGTAAAAATTTAATTCGCTTGGCGGAATTATCGCAAGTGGACATTTTATTTAGCGAACCGCCGATCAATGAAAAATTACAGGCATATTGTCAGCAGTATGACGTGTTAATTTCGATTAAATGATGCCCGAAATGACCGATTTTAATGCTATTTGTTGTAAATCGGTCAACATTAAACAGTCAAAACAGGCATTTTTTGTGAGGTGCATCACGAAAAATGATCAAGTTGCAAAAAAAATTATGGTGAATGCTCTTTTTGGTGAAAAATAAACGTAACGATAAGGTTATTTATTAAAAAGAGGAATACATCATGAGTCAATTCAAATCTACTCCGGTCAAAATTGGTATTCGCCCTACTATCGATGGTCGTCGAATGGGCGTGCGTGAATCTCTTGAAGAACAAACCATGAATATGGCGAAATCTGTCGCTGAATTATTGCAAACGCACGTTAGACATATCGATGGCTCTTTTGTGGAGTGCGTGATTGCGGATACTTGTATTGGCGGAGTTGCCGAAGCGGCGGCTTGTGCGGAAAAATTTAAATTAAGCAATGTGGGTTTAACCATTACGGTCACACCTTGTTGGTGTTATGGTTCGGAAACTATTGATATGGATCCGCATATGCCGAAAGCGATTTGGGGCTTCAACGGTACGGAACGTCCGGGGGCAGTTTATTTGGCAGCAGCATTGGCTGGGCATTCGCAAATGGGATTGCCTGCATTTTCGATTTATGGAACTGAAGTGCAAGAAGCCGATGATCAAAGTATTCCAGCGGATGTTAAAGAAAAACTTCTGCGTTTTGCGCGCGCAGGTCTTGCGGTTGCTTCTATTCGCGGTAAATCCTATTTATCTATCGGTTCGGTTTCTATGGGGATCGCTGGGTCTATCGTTAATCAACCGTTCTTCCAAGAATATTTGGGAATGCGCAATGAATATGTGGATATGACCGAAATTAAACGTCGGTTAGATCGTAAAATCTATGATCCGCAAGAAGTCGAATTGGCGTTGTCTTGGGTCAAACAATATTGTAAAGAGGGGATTGATGTTAATTTACCGGAATATCAACGCACACCGGAAGAGCGGGCGGAACTTTGGGAAAATGTAGTCAAAATGACCATTATTGCACGCGATTTGATGGTGGGAAATCCAAAATTAGCTGAATTAGGTTATGGCGAAGAAGCGCTAGGCCACAATGCCATTGCTGCTGGTTTCCAAGGTCAACGTCAATGGACTGATCACCTTCCAAACGGGGACTTTATGGAAGCAATTTTAAACTCTACTTACGACTGGAATGGGGTACGTCCGCCGCATATTTTAGCCACAGAAAACGATTCTTTAAATGGGGTTTGTATGTTGCTCGGTCATCAATTAACCGGACAAGCACAAATTTTTGCCGACGTACGTACCTATTGGAGTGAGGATTCTGTGGAGCGTGTAACGGGTTGGCGTCCTGAAAGTGGATTTATTCATTTGATTAATTCTGGTTCTGCTGCATTGGACGGTACTGGTCAACATTCGGATAACGACGGAAATCCGGTGATCAAACCGGTGTGGGAAGTGACGGAAGAAGACGGTAAACGTTGCTTAGAAAATACTCGTTGGTGTCCAGCGGTACATGAATATTTCCGTGGGGGCGGCTTATCTTCTCAATATACTACTAAAGGCGGAATGCCATTTACCATGCACCGTTTAAATATCATTAAAGGGCTTGGACCGGTGTTACAAATTGCTGAAGGTTGGTCTATCGAATTACCGGAGGCAGTACATGAAACCTTGATGAAACGTACCAATGAAACTTGGCCTTGCACTTGGTTTGTGCCGCGTTTAACCGGTACCGGTGCCTTTACTGACGTGTATTCTGTGATGGCAAACTGGGGTGCGAATCACTGTGTTGCAACTTACGGACACGTTGGGGCGGATTTAATTACTTTAGCGTCTATGCTACGTATTCCAGTTTGTATGCACAATGTCGTGGATAAAGATGTCTTCCGTCCAAGTGCATGGAATGGATTTGGTCAAGATAAAGAAGGTCAAGATTATCGCGCTTGCGCTAATTTTGGACCGCTTTACAAATAATCTCCTTTCTCAATTGAAATTTATTATGTCAAAAGTGCGGTGATTTTTACCGCACTTTAGGGGAGTTTTTATGTCAATTGCATTGATTTTTGACTGTGGCGCGACCAATTTACGCACAATTGCTATGAATGAAAAAGGCAAAATTCTTGCCTCTCATCATCTTGCCAATAATACGCAACCGGATAGCGAAAATGCCGATTATCACATTTGGGATATTGAGGAAATTTGGCAAAAGTTAGTAGATTGTGCAACCCATACACTGCAACAACTGCAAGCACAACAACAGGATTTAGCCGATGTTGTTGGGATTGCGGTTACGACCTTTGGGGTTGACGGTGCGCCTTTTGATCGAAACGGAAAACAACTTTACCCCATCATTTCTTGGAAATGTCCGCGTACCTTACCGTTAATGGAAAATTTATCTCACTACCTGAATGTGGAACAGCTTTACCAACGTAACGGAATTGGTCAGTACAGTTTTAATACGTTATTTAAATTGTTGTGGTTAAAAGAAAATAAACCGGAAATTTACCAAGAGATGGATAAATGGGTGTTTATTTCTTCGATATTAAGCCAACGTTTAACCGGGGAATTTACAACGGATCGTACCATGGCGGGAACCTCCATGATGACCAATTTGGCAGATAACGATTGGGATGATGAGGTATTAACCGTTCTTGGCTTAACGAAAGCGCAATTTCCGAAAATGGTCAGTGCCGGTGAAAAAATCGGCAAATTATCCACCGCACTTGCCACCCAATTCGGGCTAAATGAAGTGCCGGTTATTTCCTGCGGACATGATACGCAATTTGCGGTTTTTGGTTCTGGTGCCGGGTTAAATCAGCCGGTATTAAGTTCCGGTACTTGGGAAATTTTGATGGCGCGTACTGAACGTGCCGAACCGCACATGGAGTTTGTGCCACAAGGGTTGACGACAGAGTTTGATGCACAACAGCGTCGTTTTAATCCGGCAGTGCAATGGGTTGGTTCTGGTGTGATGGAATGGATTGGCAAACTCTATTTTGCCGATGTTGTCGGTACAGATCGTTATTATTCCACCATGATTGAAGAAGGTAAGGCTGCCACAGTGGGAAGCAATGGCGTGCGCTTACAGGGCAGTTTTGCCGCGACGGATAAACCGGTTGGCATGGGACTGATTAGCGGATTATCCATGCACAGTAATCGCGGGCAAATTTATCGTGCCGCATTGGAATACATGGCGTTGCAGCTGAAAAACGGATTAGCGGTATTGCAACAAGTCAGTCATTTTAAAGCGGAAAGCGTAATTTGTGTTGGTGGTGGAGCGAAAAATGCGCTATGGAACCAAATTCGAGCCGATGTACTTGGTATTCCGTTGGATATTGTGGATGTGGCGGAAAGTACGGTTTTAGGCGCTGCTATGTTTACGTTTGCCGGTGTCGGCGTTTATGCCTCGGTTGAGGAGGCGCAGCAAGCCATGCAGCCGCAGAAAAAACGGATTTACCCTTCTGCACAATTGGCGGCATATCAACAATGGTTACAACAAATGGATTAAGAGGTCGTTATGTTAAAAGGTATTCATCCGGCAATTTCGCCTGAATTATTAAAAGTGTTAGCCGAAATGGGGCATGGTGACGAATTGGTATTATCCGACGCCCATTTCCCCGCACATCAATTGCATCATCGTGTTATTCGCGCTGATGGAATTGGCGTGGATACATTGCTTAAAGGTATTAGCCCGCTATTTGAGTTTGACGCTTATGTCAACGCGCCATTAATTATGATGCAAGCGGTCGAAAGGGACAGTTTGGATCCTTCTGTTGAGCAGCGTTATTTAGAGGCGATACAAAGTGCGGTGGAAAAATTGCCTAATTTAGAAAGAATTGAACGTTTTGCTTTTTATGAACGAGCCAAACAAGCCTATGCGGTCGTTATCAGCGGCGAAACCGCAAAATATGGAAATATTATTATTAAAAAAGGCGTGACGCCATTATTTTAAGAGGAATTTAAACATGAACAGAACAGCATTAGCTCGCCAAATTATTGATACTTGTTTGGCAATGACAGCATTAGGATTAAATCAAGGCACAGCCGGGAATGTCAGTGTGCGTTATAAGGACGGGATGTTAATTACGCCGACCGGTACGCCTTATGATCAAATGACGGAAGATTCCATCGTTTATGTGGATAAAAACGGTCAACATGAAACCGGTAAACTACCGTCCAGTGAATGGCAATTCCATTTGGCGTGTTATGAAGCGCGGGCGGATATTGGCGCGGTGGTACATAACCATGCGGCAAATTGTGCGGCAGTTTCGATTTTAGGACAACCAATCCCGCCGATTCATTACATGATCGCTTGTACCGGTACAGATCATGTGCCTTGTGTACCTTATGCCACTTTCGGTACTCATCAATTAGCGGATTATGTCCGTGACGGGATTAAACAAAGTAAAGCCATTTTACTGGCGCACCATGGGTTGATTGCGGTGGATAAAACCTTGGACAAAGCGTTGAGCGTGGCGCATGAAATTGAGGTGATTGCCGATTGGTATCTCAAATTACTCGCCACCGGAAAACCGATTCCGACTTTATCCGCTGAACAAATGAGTGTGGTATTAGAAAAATTCAAATCTTATGGATCTTGGGTTGAGGAAAAATAATTGATTTTTTAATGGATTATCGTTTCAACAATGAAGAAGGAATAGCTTATGACTGCTAAAGTTCTAGAGAAAAAATTTGTTGTACCTTTTGTGTTAATTACAAGTTTATTCGCATTGTGGGGTTTTGCGAATGATATTACTAATCCGATGGTGGCGGTTTTCCAAACCGTAATGGAAATTCCCGCATCAGAGGCGGCGTTAGTTCAATTTGCGTTCTATGGTGGTTATGGAACAATGGCAATTCCGGCGGCGTTATTTGTTAGTCGTTATAGCTATAAAGCCGGTGTGTTATTAGGGCTTTCCTTGTATGCAGTCGGCGCATTTTTATTCTACCCGGCGGCATTATATGAAGAATTTACCTACTTTTTACTTTCTTTGTATATTTTAACCTTTGGTTTAGCATTTTTGGAAACGACAGCGAATCCATATATTCTTTCCATGGGCGATCCGCAAACCGCGACACGTCGTTTGAATTTAGCACAGTCTTTTAACCCGCTTGGTTCAATCACAGGGATGTTTGTTGCCTCACAAGTCGTATTAACCAGCTTAGACTCTGATAAACGTGATGCTGCTGGTAATTTGATTTTTACCACTTTATCCGAAGCTGAAAAAGCGGTGGTGCGGACCCATGATTTAGAGATTATCCGTAATCCCTATGTAGCGGTTGGTGTCGTTGTTTTGTTGGTGATGTTAATTATTGGCTTATATAAAATGCCGAAGACCAAAGTGGAAGAAGGAGCGGCAATTTCTTTTAAAGACGCTTTTGCTCGGTTGTCTGCCAATAGTAAATATCGCGAAGGCGTGATTGCACAGGTATTTTATGTGGGTGTGCAAATTATGTGTTGGACTTTTATTATTCAATATGCAGAAAGATTAGGTTTCACCAAAGCAGAAGCGCAAAACTATAATATCATCGCCATGGCAATCTTTATTATCAGCCGCTTTATTAGCACCAGCGTGATGAAATACTTAAAAGCAGAATTGATGCTGTATCTCTTTGCGCTGGGTGGTTTCTTCAGCATCTTGGGTGTGATGTTTATTGATGGCGTATGGGGTTTATACTGCTTGATTTTAACCTCCGGTTTTATGTCCTTAATGTTCCCAACGATTTACGGTATTGCTTTATATGGATTAAAAGAAGAATCCACATTAGGCGCGGCCGGTTTGGTGATGGCGATTGTGGGCGGTGCGTTAATGCCACCATTACAAGGGATCATTATCGACCAAGGCGAAGTAATGGGAATGCCGGCGGTTAATTTCTCATTTATCCTCCCGTTAATCTGTTTCGTGGTTATCGCGATTTATGGTTACAGAGCCTGGAAAGTGTTGAAATAAAGAATTTAAACAAGGCTATTTGGGCAACCGGATAGCCTCTTTTTTTATATTTGGAGATCAATATTATGGCAAATCGAATGATTTTAAATGAGACCAGTTATCATGGTCAGGGGGCAATTGAACATATTGTAACGGAAATTCAAGCACGCGGATTTAGCAACGTTTTAGTTGTCACGGACAAGGATTTAGTCAAATTTAAAGTGGCGGAAAAAGTGACCGCACTTTTAGACAAGGCAGGTATTTGTTATAGTGTTTTTGACGAAGTGAAAGCCAATCCAAGTGTGGAGGTGATTAAAGCTGGCGTGGCAAAATTTAAGCAAATTGGTGCGGACGCATTGCTTGCCATTGGTGGTGGCTCGCCAATTGACAGTGCAAAAGCGATAGGCATTATTGTGAATAATCCGGAATTTGGCGATGTGTTATCTTTAGAGGGCGTTGCAGCAACCAAAAATAAATGCGTTCCAATTATTGCGGTCGCAACTACCGCAGGAACCGCCGCTGAAGTGACCATTAATTATGTTATTACTGACGAAGCTAAAAAACGCAAATTTGTTTGTGTGGATGTACATGATATTCCTGTGGTGGCCATCGTCGATCCTGACATGATGTCAAGTATGCCGAAAGGATTAACTGCTGCCACGGGTATGGATGCATTAACTCATGCGATTGAAGGTTATATTACCAAAGGGGCATGGGAATTGACCGACGCATTACATTTAAAAGCGATAGAATTAATTTCTCGTTCCTTGCGTTTAGCTGTCAATAACGATCCGAAAGGTCGCGAAGATATGGCGTTGGGACAATATGTTGCCGGTATGGGATTTTCCAATGTAGGATTGGGCGTGGTACATGGTATGGCTCACCCACTTTCTGCTTATTACGACACACCACATGGTGTGGCAAACGCGGTGTTATTACCTTATGTGATGGAATTTAATAAAGATTATACCGGCGAGAAATATCGTGAAATTGCACGCGCTATGGGCGTTTTGAATGTTGATAATTTATCGCCGGCAGAATATCGTAATGCCGCGGTGGATGCGGTGAAACAATTGGCGAAAGAGGTTGGCATACCGGAAAAATTGTCGCAAATCGGTGTACAAGAAAAAGATTTAATCGCCTTATCACAAGATGCTTTTAATGATGTTTGTACCGGTGGTAATCCGAGAGAATGTAGTGCGGAATTGATTTTACAAATCTATAAAAACGCCTTTTAATTTGACTAAAATACGCTAAAAATTGACCGCACTTTGAGATAGATACGAAGTGCGGTTTATTATTGAATGTATTTTACGCTTTTATTTTATTACGATGACATTGTAAGAAATACACTAAAGCAAGTAATAAAGCACAAGCTAAAGAAATTATAAATAATGTACCGAAGAAACCATTCCATTTATATTGTTCTATCACTAATGAAAGTGGTAAGCCGGCAATGGCTGCGCCAATATACGCAAATAAGCTAACAAAACCAGTTGATGCTCCGGAGGCATATTTATGGGAATTTTCAGCTGCAGACATGGCAATCAAGAATTGAGGTCCGAAAATAAAGAAACCCATCAAGAAGAATAAGGTTGACATTAATAAGCTATTGTCACTTGGAATTAACCAAAGCGAAAGAGAGACGCCAATGATGCCTACAACATAAATAATATTCATTTGTGTACGGTTACCGTTAAAGAATTTATCAGATCCCCAGCCTGCAAATAATGCACCTAAAAATCCTCCAATTTCAAAGAAAGCTACAGTAGTATTAGCTTCTAATAAGTTATAACCGTGGGTCTCTTTAAGATATAAATTGCCCCAGTCATTGATTCCAGTACGCACAATGTAAACCAACGCATAAGAAATAGCTAATGCCCAAATGATATTGTTTTTAAAAACATAGCTTTTGAGAATTTCCCAAGTAGATAAGCCAATTCCCTCGCTTTCATGTTCTTTTTCAGCTATATCATTACGCCACTCACCAACAGTTGGTAGTCCCATTGACGCAGGGCGGTCACGTAATAAGACGCAAAGCCCCAAACCTACTATAATTGCGATGACACCCGGAATAATCATGCCATACCGCCAACCTAAAGCAAGGGTAACAGCACCGGCAAGAATAGGAATTAATGCTCCGCCTAGATTATGAGATGTATTCCAAATTGCCCACCATAACCCTCTCTCATTGCGGGAATACCATGTATTGAGGATTTTTGAACACGGTGGCCAGCCCCACCCTTGGAAAAATGCATTTATCATCCAAAGCGTGACGAACATGAACACAGAAGAACTGAGTCCAAAGAGGATATTTACAATACCAGTTACCATTAAACCTAACCCCATAAAATAACGAGGATTGGAGCGATCACCAATGACACCGGATAAAAATTTTGATGCACCATAAGTTAGATAAAATGCGGTTCCCATGATCCCAATATCCGCTTTCTGCAAACCAAGATCGGTCAGCATTTCAGGCATAACAAAATTGAATCCTTTACGGGTGAAGTAAAATACCGCATAACCTATATAGCTTACGATCATTAAATGCAATCGCCAATAACGGTAAGTTTTATCGATTTCTTCTTTTGACTTTATCACTGGCAAATTAGGTGCCTCTTTAAAAATACTCATGGTATTCTCCTTAATATAAATGAAAGTGGAAGTAATGTGATAAAAATCACAATATTATTCATTAAAATTATAAAAAAGAAAAAATGTTAAAAAAGTTACATTGATCACATTTTTAAAAAATTTTTTCATATAATATGTATCGTGTTCAATGTTATTCTAATGACGTAACGAAAGAGGTAGCTAAAATGCAAGCAAAAGAAATCGCTAAATTTATTGATCATACAGCGCTAAGTGCGGAAAAAAATGAACAAGATATTATCAAGTTGTGTGATGAAGCCATCGAAAATGGTTTTTTTTCCGTGTGTATTAATTCCGGTTATATTCCTTTAGCAAAAGAAAAATTGCAGGGGTCGGATGTGAAAATTTGCACAGTAGTAGGTTTTCCGCTTGGGGCAAATCTTACTTCGGTGAAAGCCTTTGAAACGAAAGAAGCCATTCGGGCGGGCGCTGATGAGATTGATATGGTGATCAATGTTGGTTGGATTAAGTCGCAAAAATGGCAAGCCGTGAAAGCGGATATTCAAGCGGTTTTACAGGCTTGTGCTGGCATTCCGTTGAAAGTGATTTTGGAGACCTGTTTGTTGACGAAAGATGAAATTGTGCAGGCGTGTGAAATTTGTAAAGCGTTGAATGTGGCGTTTGTGAAGACATCGACTGGGTTTAATAAAGGTGGTGCAACCGTTGAGGATGTGGCATTGATGAAACAAACCGTAGGTGAGATTGGCGTGAAAGCCTCTGGCGGTGTACGTGATACGCAAACTGCGCTAGCCATGATTGAGGCGGGGGCAACCCGAATCGGCGCCAGCGCCGGCATTGCTATTATTAAAGGTTTAAGCGATACTAGCACTACCTATTAATTCTTATTGAGCCTGTAGTAATGGAAAAAGTGAACCCACGAATTAAGAAACTGGAATTTCTGTTAAAGCAAATGGGAAAAATTCATTTGCGCGATGCTGCCGAAATTCTTAATGTCTCGGAGATGACCATTCGTCGCGATTTAAATGTGCATACAGGCTCCATTTCATTGCTTGGGGGATACATTGTTAAAGATCCGGAGCAAGATGAAAATCATTATTCAATCCATCAGCATCAAACCAAATGTATCGCAGAGAAGATGTATATCGGTAAATTGGCAGCATCTTTAGTCAAAGATGGGGATGTGGTCTTTTTTGACTGCGGTTCAACCATTCCCTATATTGCCTCACAAATTGATTCTTCGATAAAATTCACCGCACTTTGTTGTTCGCTTAATACGTTTATGGTGTTGCAAGAAAATTTGAATTGCGAATTGATATTGTGTGGAGGGCGTTATTCGCGAAACAATTCGGTATTTTCAGCGCTGGGTGTGGGATCTGAACTTGGTTTGATTTGCCCGACCAAAGCCTTTATTTCCGCCGCGGGGGTTGATTTAAAAAAAGGCGTGACCTGCTTTGACTTTGATGAGGCAAAAATTAAAGCTATGGTGATGGAGAAAAGCCAACAAAATATTCTCGTTTTTGATCACTCTAAACTGGATCACGTCCAACGCGCTTATATCGGAAAAATAGAACAATTTGATTTATTAATTTCCGACCAAGCGCTTTCTTCTTCGATGGATAAGTTACCGCCGATCATGTGTTAATGGATAACCCCATTCCTTATGTACCGCATAATCCGCGCCTTTTGCCAACATTTTTAGTTGGAGGATGACGCGGTTTTTGAGGTGTTCGCGTTCTTTTTTGTCCATATCAAGGGCATGGGCGCCGGCGGTGAAGACCAAGGTCACGATGCCCTCTGATTGGATGTAGGCAATATGCGGCGGGTAGTTGTTTTTACCGGCGATATATTCCGCCAGTTCGTCGATAAAATGTTTGATTTCCCGTGCTGCTGCGGTGCGGAAAGATTGGGATGTACCGGAACTTTCGCGTAATAATAAGCGGAAGACGTTCGGGCTGTTGGTGATAAATTCAAAAAAGGTTTCCACCGAAATGACAATGACGCTGCCGCCATTAGCGATACGTTTACGCGCTTGACGCATTAATTGACGCAACATCAATCCGGCTTCATCCACCATTTCTAAACCCAATTCATCCATATCGCGGAAATGGCGATAAAATGAAGTTGGTGCAATACCGGCTTCACGGGCAACTTCGCGCAGGCTTAAATTAGAGAAACTTTTTTCTGCGCTGAGTTGGTTAAAGGCTGCATCCACGAGGGCGCGTCGGGTTTTTTCTTTTTGTACTGCTCGAACGCCTGCCATAATATATCCTTATTTGCTTAAAATCGGTTGTATTGCTTGACTAATGGAATTAGCGATACGCTCATAACGGTTGCGTAGCGGCGAACCTGGGCGATAAATCAGCGCGATGGCGCGTGATGGTTCCGGCGCTAAACAAGGAATGTAGCGTACGCCGGTGCGATTTCCCTCGCTTAATACAGCAAGTTCCGGCATTAAGGTCATGCCGGCATTGGCGGAGACCATATTGCGCAGGGTTTCCAAACTGGTGGCTTGGAAATGCGGATTTTCTTTGGCGCCGGCGGTAAAACAGTAACCAAGCGCTTGCCCGCGCAAGCAATGTCCGTCATCGAGCATCAGCATTTCGCAGCCTTTGAGTTTTTCCATTTTAATGGTGGTTTCGTTTGCCCACGGATGATCATCAGAAATCGCCAACAGCATTTTTTCGTTAAAAATCGGTACTTCTATAAAGGGTTCCGTTTCTGCAACCGAGGCTAAGATGGCACAATCTAGGCGACCTGTTTCCAATTGTTCTAATAATTGATGCGTTTGCGCTTCATATAAAAAGAGTTCAAGATCGGGAAACGACTGTTTTAACACCGGAACGATATAAGGCAATAAATAAGGTCCGATAGTTGGAATGACGCCGATATGTAGCGGACCGGTCATTTCTTTACCTTGATTACTCGCCATTTCTTTTAATAATTTCACTTCGCGCAAAACGGTTTTAGCCTGATCAACGAGCAATAAACAGGATTGGGTAAATAGCACTTTGCGGCTGGTACGTTCTAGCAAAATAATG
>R18__coassemble_1360_pt1 | contig 35033 bp, 51 predicted proteins | sample R18__metabat2_low_PE_026 | metagenome-assembled genome bin R18 | reverse complement strand
AGTGCATTATAATCAACAACGTACAAAACCAAATAAGATGGTGGAAATTGGCGCGTTGATTAAATTGCGTCAAGTGTACCCAACCACCCAATATGAGAAATTAGGACTTAGGTTGGAATAAGCGGAATTAAGTGGGCGGAAACCTTAAGAAATGGGGCTTGGCGTTGTGTCAGTCCTTTTTTTTATGGAGGATGGTTGTGAATGAGAAAAAAAGGAGGAATTTGAATTAAAGGGTTAAATAACCGTTTAAAGTGAGAAAATTAAAACAGGGATTTAAATACGTTTAAATTTGGTTCAAATCCCTGTTTAAGGCGTTTAAAAATCCCGATAGCCACGCACAACTTGCCCAATAACGGTAAGCTGTTCAGCCTCATCTGGTGTGATGATGATTGGTTTGTAAAAGCTGTTGTCGCTAATGAGTTCAAGGCTATCGTAATTCACACGTACGCGCTTAACCCACATTGTTCCCATATGGTTTAAGACAAAAATCTTCCCTTCCTGCAATTCCCTTTTAGCGCGATCTACAATAATTTCTTCGCCGTCTTTTAAGGTTGGGTACATACTGTCGCCGTTTACGCTAAACATCGCGCAATCCTTGGCTTTTAAGCGACGGCTTTCAAGCCAACTGCTTTCAATCTTCACTTTCTCATTGCTGTTGTCATCATCGTTAAATGCGCCAAAGCCGGCAGAAACGCTAATATGGCGAAAGTCGTCAATATCTTCATAACCATTATAATTAGGTTCGTTATAGCCGTTCTGTGCCGAGCTTGCATCTGTACCTGTTGCAAGCCATTCTACAGGGACATTAGTAAAATTAGCTAATAAAATTAAATTGTCTAAAGTTGGTAGGCTTGTGTCCGTTAAATAATTGTGCAATGTGCTATAAGATATTCCTGCCTCTTTAGCAAATGCTCGACCACTCCTTTCTCCGATCAATTCCTTTAATCTTTCACTAAATTTAGTTCCTTTTTCCTGTTCATTAAAAGGAACTTGGTTCAAATTCAGTTCTTTTTGTTCCTTTTGTTGATTTTTAAGGGATTGCATTGATTTTATCCTCTCATTAAATTTTCTTAAAAAGGAACAAAAATATATTAACTTGTTCCTTTTATGGATCAATAATATTATTACATTGAATAACACGACAGTATTATTTCTTGTAATAACTTTTCAGATTATCAGAAAAAGGAACAAATGCAATGATTAATGATTGGGAAAGGGTAGATATTGTCTATGCCTTAAAGAAAAAAGGAACAACGCTTGCAGAGTTATCTCGCCAAGCTGGACTTAATTCTCGGACATTAAATAACGCTTTAGATCGCCGTTACCCAAAAGGAGAACGAATTATTGCAGAGGCAATAGGGGTAAATCCTGAAGTTATTTGGCCATCTCGATATGCCAATCGTTAGTTGGGGGATATATGAAAAAATGGTTTACGGTTTCTGAATTAGTCGAATTTCCTAGTTTACCGAATACAGAACGTGGTTGCAGAAAGTATCTTGATAAATTGGCTATTCAGCATCCACAAATTAGACGTAAAAAGCAGGGAACAAAAGCGTTTGAATATGATTTGAATTATTTCCCTGAAGAAATCCAAGCCGAAATCTTACTCAAAACGCACCGCACTTTAACCACAGTGGTTGAAGTTGCCAAACCTGAAAAAGCCCCTGAGGGCGCACAACAGCTTTGGGCGGAATGGGAACAAGCTAACGAGCGCAATCAAGCACTGGCACTGGTAAAACACGGCACGGTTACGGCGGTGGCGGAATTGGTGGCACGAGGCGTGAAATTGCTGAATGCCATTGATGTGGTGGTGGGCAAGATTAACCTCAAAGCCGAAACCGAAGGTGGAAAAGGCGTGTCCGTAGGCTCAGTCAAACGTTGGTATTACCAAGTCAAAGACGCTGACCGTGGCGTGTGGTTGCCGCTTTTATTAGAAAGTCACGGCAAAAATCGCACCGCTTGTGAGGCGGAATTCACGCCCAGTGCGTGGGAATTTTTCAAAGCCGACTATTTACGTGCAGAAAAACCCCAGTTTGGCAGTTGCTACGAACGGTTAAAACGCGCAGCCGCACATAACGGTTGGAAAGTGCCGAGTGCGTCGAGCGTGAAACGTAAATTGCACCGCGAAATCAGCCTTGCAGGGATTACGGTGTTAAGAGAGGGCGAATATGCAGCCAGCCGACTTTATCCTTCATTAAAACGCAGTGTGGCACATATTGACGCCATGCAGTGGATCAACGGTGACGGTTATCAACATAACGTGTGGGTGCAATGGCACAACGGTGAAATTAAGCGCCCTAAAACGTGGATTTGGCAAGACTTGCGCACGCGTATGATTTTGGCTTATCGCACCGATTTAAGCGAGAACACCGATATGATTCGTCTTGCGTTGTTAGATGTGGTGAGTAAATACGGCATTCCCGAACACATCACCATCGACAACACCCGAGCTGCTGCAAATAAAACCATGACAGGTGGCGTGAAAAACCGTTATCGCTTTAAAGTGCAAGAAGATGAAGTGCAAGGAATTATCCCTGCCTTAGGCATCCAGTTACATTGGACCAGTATCCAATTTGGCAAAGGACGGGGGCAAGCAAAACCCATTGAACGCGCCTTTTCCCACGGTGGTTTAGGCGAATTAGTGGATTTACACCCTTCTCTTGCAGGTTATTTTACAGGGCGTAACGCGTACAGCAAACCTGAATATGACGAAAAACCGCAAGGCGGTGTGGCGTATGAAACCTTTATTTTAGCCCTTGAAGAAGGCATTCAAATGTTCAACGAGCGATTAAAACGCGAAACCGAGATTTGCCAAGGGGAATTAAGTTTTAAACAAGCCTTTGAACGCGATATTCAGCTCGCTACGTTGCGAAAACCGACCGCAGAACAAATGCGATTATTGCTCACGTTACACGAAGAAGTGACGTTAAAAGCCGACGGCACATTCACCTTAAAAGCAGGGGGCAAAGTCAACGGTTTACAAAATACTTACTCGGCTTACGAGTTAATCGGTACACACCACAAACAAGTGGTCGTCCGTTTTGACCCGAACGATTTACAAAACAAAGTCTGGGTGTACACCCGAGATGGTCGTTTCTTAGCCGAGGCGCAATGTCAGCAAGCGACCGCCTTTGATAACACGCAAGCGGCACGAGAGCATAACCGCAAACTTCGCGAATTTGTCCGCCACACGAAAAAAGCTGCCAAAGCACAGCTTTCAATCAGTGTTCAAGAGGCAGCCACCTATTTACCTGATGTGGACATCGAAGATGCTGAATTTGAAGAAATCCCAGCGGAAAAAACGGCGTTTAACTGGGCAAATATGGTGGATGGCAATACCGTCCGAGTGCTGCAACAAGATGCAGACAACGAACCCGATTTTGCCTTTGAGCAAAGTTTATATCAGGGATTAAAGGTAACGAAAGGTTAAAACGATATTTAAAGGAGTTTTAAAAATGACACTCACCCAACACATTCAACAAATCTTAGACGCCAAAACCATCACTCAGCGTGATTTAGCTCAACAAGTGGGCATTTCTGCAGGGGCGTTAAGTGCCTATTTAAAAGGCACTTACGCAGGCAATATCGACAACATCGAAAACGCCTTAAATAACTGGCTTGCCAGCCAAGATAAAAAGCAAAAAGTGTTTGTGGAAGCACCGCACTTTATTGAAATTCCTACGGCAAAACGGGTGTTTGGGGCATTAGATATGGCGAAATTATTGCCAACAATGGTCACTATTTACGGCGCAAGCGGTGTGGGCAAAACCAAAGCCAGCCAAGAATACCAAAAACTCAATCAAAACGTCTGGATGGTTACCGCAAGCCCTGCCAGAGCCACTTTAAGTGCAATGTTGTACGAGTTAGCCATTGAGCTAGGCATTAACGATGCGCCACGTCGTAAAGACAAACTCAGCCGAATGATTACCAAAAAACTCAAAGGCTCACAGGGTTTAGTGATTATTGATGAAAGCGACCATTTGCCTTATGACGCGTTGGAAGAAATCCGCATTATTCAAGAAGAGGCAGACGTAGGCTTTGCGTTGATTGGTAACGACAAGGTGTACACACGCATTCAAGGTGGTGTGAACCAAGCCCACGAATACGCCCGACTTTGGAGCCGAATTGGTAACAACTGCGGCATTAAACACAGCACCAAGGCCGATATAAAAGCCGTGGCGACCGCGTGGAACCTCGACACCAATGACAAAGAGCTAATGAACAGCCTATACGACATCGGCACCAAAGCAGGCGGATTACGTGCCTTAACCCAGTATTTACGGCTTGCTGCCATTGCCGCCAAAGGCAACGGCACAGCGATAACGTTAGCGTTAATTTTACAAGCAAAAGCCCATATGCAAGGAGTGAATTAATGAACTACGTTGAACAACCAATGAAACGCAACAATGCTCTGGCATATAACAATGCCGTGGCAATGGAACTGACGATTTTAGATTGTGAAGAAATGGGGTTGGAAATTGAGCGTGTGGAATTTGACGGCAGATTACGCCCACGCATTTTTGTAAAAAACAGCCACATTACACAGAAGTTTTTGCGAGACGGCAAAGCCTATTCATTCGGCACTTTAGTTCGCCACGGTGTTCGCCGTTATTTGGTTCAAATGCCGAACCGTGATTGCAAAATTTTATGGGAAACCGACCGCTTGAATTAGGAGAAACAATGAAAACTTTAGCAATTTTAACCGTACTTATGGCTTGTCTTGTTATCACTGGGCGTGATGTTCAAGCCATGCAGGAGAATCGATTAGCAGGAACAAAAGTTTATTCCGTTCGCGGAAATGAAATAACGGAAGTTTGTATTGATGGTGTCGTGTATTTGATATTGGACGGCTACAAGAGTGGCGGTATTACGGCAAAAATCAATGCAGATCACTACCCTTACACTTATAACAACAGTTTGAAATAGGAGAACAACAATGAGCAAAGTGACGATTGACGATAAAACCTATTGGCAAGATGCCAAAGGCGGTTTAACACCTGATGAGTTGGTTAAACCTATTGATAAAGAACGTGATGCATTAGTGCAAGAATGGATTGAGAAAGGCAAAGCCTTAAGCCAACAAATTGCTGAATTTAAAGGCTGTGTGTTTGGTGATATTCAAGCCTTTATTGAGTTAAGCGCAGAAAAATACGATGCCAAATTGGGCGGAAATAAAGGCAATATCACGCTTTTTAGCTATGACGGCAAATATAAAATTCAGCGCGCTATTAATGACCACTTGCAATTTGATGAACGTATCCAAGCGGCAAAAGTGCTGATTGATGAATGTTTAAATGAATGGTCTGTGGGATCACGCCCTGAATTAAAAGCCCTTATTGAACGTGCGTTTAACGTGGATAAAGAAGGTAATTTAAACACTAGTCGAATTCTAGGACTACGTCGTGTAGATATTCAAGATCCACGTTGGTTAAACGCTATGCAAGCCATTAGCGAAAGTGTGCAAATAGTGAGTTCAAAAGCCTATGTGCGGTTATATGAGCGTATTGGCGACAGTGAGCAATATGTACCTATCTCGTTAGATATAGCAAGCATTTAAAACCCTTTTCAATGCTCTTTAAATCTCATTTAAGGGGCATTTATAAAGTGTTTTAAAACCTAATAGGAGAACCTGATGAGTAAAAATAATAGCAAATTTAACCGCTTTAAGTATTACAGCGAACAAGCGGCAAAGAACGAACGCGAAGGCAATTTGCAAGACGCGAAAGAACAATGGGCAGTAGCTGGAATGAATGCCAATAAACCCACGAATAAAGAGTGGTGTAAATATCGTGCGGCGTTTTGTGACCGTGTATTAAGAAAACCGTTTTAGGGGGATGAAATGAGTGATTATGTGGTTCGTATTTATGGCGTGATTGAAGTCAAAATGCGTGCGGAAACACCAGAACAAGCGATTGAATTATGTGATTTAAGCAATTCACCGCCATTGATTGGAACAATTGTGGAAATTGATGATGTGATAGAAGCGGAAGAAATATAGGAGGAACTATGCAATTAAGCAAACGACAAGACACGGCATTAGAAATTGCGGATTTAATCCAGCTGTTGGAAAGTGCAAGGGATGTGGTAATTGACGACAAAATTCAGGATGCCGACAAGTTGTTGACATTGGTGGGACGCGATTTGAAAAAATTGCATAACAGTGTGAAAAAAGCATTGAATTAGGTGGGATATGGAAAACAAAGTATGCATTGAAGTAATTTTTGAAGATGAATTAGCCCTAGATAATCTTGTGATTAATGCAAAAACAGATGTTTTGGGTGGAAAAATTGCTCGCTTTGACTGGACGGGCGATGTGTTTAATGAAGTCGACATGTATCGTGAATTATTTGATGGTGCTCAAATGAGCTTTTTATTAAACCGAGAAGACGGTAAGGAAAGAGCAAAAGTGGCTATTTACAAGGCGTTAAAGGAGTTGATAAGGGAGATAAAAAAATCTGAACCTATGATAGATACATACGGATTTTAATCTTATGCACTACACCAAACCCAAACTAATCCAACTCATCCACATTGCCAAGCAAAAACTCGGCATTGATGAATTTAGCTACCGTGCAATGTTGGAACGCTTAACAGGCAAGTCAAGCACCAAGGCGATGTCCATTACAGAGTTGATGAAAGTGATGCACGAGTTAGAGCAAAAAGGCTTTAAGAAAACGACAAAACGAGGACATTCACCTAGCACCCAAAAAAGTACAGCGAAAAGCCAAATTGCTACGAAAATTCGCGCCATTTGGATTGATATGCACAAAAAAGGTATTATTCGCGACGGCTCGGAACACGCGCTGACAATATGGATGCACGGCATTGTATTGCCTATGCGAAAACGCCAAGGCAGCAAGATTATTCCCTTTAGCGTCGGTGCTATTGACAACCACGAGGCGACAATGGTGTTGGAACGATTGAAGAAATGGCAAGAGAGAACTTTACTTAAATAACAGGAGAAACAAAATGAAAAACAGTGATTTTATTCAAATGAGCCAATGCGCAATCTATAGCATTAAGTTCCCGACGGATAAATTTGTCGAGGTAATTGAAAATGCAAAAGATGAAGATCGTGGCGATGGATTTTCAGTGGATGTCGTCACAAACCCACTCACAGGCAAGAAGCTTCATCAGCTTGAACAAGGTTATTTCTTTACATTGCGTATTACCTATAAACACATCACAAAGGAATTGATTAATGCGAAGATTTTTGAATTAAAGCAAAAATTTACGGAAGAACAAACAGAAAAAGAATGGGTGCAAACAGCTAAACTTTATTTATTGAATTGTGTGCCAGCATCAAGTGAAATAATGAATGTTTTTTACAGCCCTGAAAAAGAGTTACTTATTGTGAATAAAAACTCGAAGAATTGCCGTGCTGCATTGAGTAGTCTTATTCATACGTTTGGTTTGGCAGGATTTAGAAGTGTGGTGGTTTCAGACGAGAAATTAGGGTTAAATGCCCGTTTAATGAAATATCTCGCCGATTACACGCCGATGTTTAAGCATTTACACTTTGAAAATGCAGCAACGTTGCGTAAACGTAATGGCAATGATGCAATGTATTTAGAGTTGCATAATTTAGATAGTGAAGATAAGCGTAAGAAAGCCGATGATGCCTTACAAGATGATTACCGTGTACAATCTGCACAAATGCGCTTTGATGACGGCACAAATTTTGTAGTGAAATTTAAGCTAGATGCAGCATTAAAAATTCGTTCAATGAAATTTGCTGAATATGCAGATGTTGCACGCCAACTTAACAACAGCAAAACCGCTGCCAAGGCAGGGATTTTGACTGAATACCTTGGACGCCAATTTGAGATGTTACTCAAAACAGCCGAAAGCACTGTACTTGAATTTGTAGATGGTACAAAACTTGAAAGTTTTGTGTAAAAACAATATGAAATAAACTTTTTTAACCGCCTGAAAAGGCGGTTTTTATTTTTAAAATCAATGCATTACTTTCATTTCAAGAAAGCCCCTGTAAAAATAATCCATACAATGCGGAACAAGATTGCTATAATTTCAAACACTTAGCAATCCAACCATAGGGGAAGAAAATGCAACAACACAACATTGAAACATTTGAACAAAAAGCCCCTGAGATATTGGCGGATCTTGCCAAACATATCGAAGTGGGTTTAATGGCAAAAGTGGCTGCCAATGATGACTGGTCCGTAGAGAAAGCCAAGCAAATTAGCGTTGATGTGGCGCACGAAATCGCCAATGCGTGGGGTGGCGAAGTCATTTATATTCCACGCAATGTGGCTCTGCTATTGAGCGAGCGAGATCATCAAATTTGGCAAGAGTTCAACGGTTTTAATCATAGAGAGCTTGCCCGAAAATATAACGTGTCTATGGCGTGGGTGTATCAGATTGTAAAACGAATGCGAAAAGCAGAAATCGACCGACGCCAATTTGATATGTTTGCAGAAAAATAACCGCTAAAAATGAGAAAAAGCACCCGAAAGGGTGTTTTTTGTATCGAAATTATAGCTACTATAGTATTATCTAATAGCATTTATTTTTACTTTGGAGGCTAAAATGAAAAAATTGCTTTGTCTAACCTTAGTTACAGTGGCTGTTTCTGCCTGTAATAAAGAGATTACAACCGATGATCTAGTTTCAACATTACGAAATAGTGGTGTTGAAATTAATGATGTAAAAGATATTAAAGCAGATGAATTTGCAATGAAAAGCTTTAAAGAGCGTCTTGCATTTTCAATCCCTGAGGTAGCCCCTAAAGGTGGACAGGCATTTATCTGTGAAGAAAAAAAATATTGTGACGCTATTTATGCTTACTTTGATGGCTTAAAATCATTAGCAGGTCCATATTTGTACCAATCACCTAATGGAAAAGTCGTTTTACAGTTAAATGCTAAATTAACAGTTGAAACAGCGAAAAAATTAGAGACTGCTATCGCAAAATATTGATCCGATATTTCTTTAAATCAGTTTAAAATCAATTCATCATTCATTTCGCTACACTCCTTTAAAAGTCATTTTAAAGGAGTTTTTTTATGTCCCCAATCAACAAAATCGTCATTCACTGCTCTGCCACCCAAAACGGCAAATCCCTACGTACGGCAAGCAAAACAGCAGCGCAAATCATTGACGGCTGGCACAAGGTGCGTGGTTATCAGCGTGCAGAATGGCGCACCAAACAATTTAACCCCCACTTAAAATACATCGGCTATCACTTCGTCATTGATACCGACGGCACGGTGGAAACGGGTCGCGCGGTAGGCGAAGTGGGCGCACACGTCAAAGGGCATAACACAGGCTCTATTGGTATTTGTCTTGTGGGCGGTGTGACCCAAGATAAACGCAACCACGGCGAATACACCGAGAAACAATGGAACGCCCTGCATCAATTATTACGAAAACTGGAAAGCCAACATCCCAATGCTCGTATTTGTGGACATCGCGATTTAAGCCCCGACACTAACCATAACGGCAAGGTGGATAAATGGGAATGGTTAAAAGACTGCCCTTGTTTTGATGTGTGGGAATGGCTAGATAGCGAGCAAGTCGTGAATGTAGATCATCTATTTAAGGGGTAAGTAATGCGAAAAATGAGCAACAACGCCAAACGCAATAAACGCCTTAATAAAGGCAAAACCGCCGCCAAGGCATTTTATTTAATCTGGAGTTACTAATGGCATTAAAAGAACTCATTACCAACGACAATGGTCGCCTTTCTACCACCGCCTTTATTCAATTTTTCGGGGCGGTCTTAATGGCAGGTATTTTAGTCTATGCCGTATGGCTAGATCGCAGTTATGTGGGCGAACTGTTTACCACTTTCGCCATTTTCTGTGCAGGCGGTGCAGCAACGAAAGGCTTTGCCAATGCATTAAATCGGGGGCGTGAACAATGATTTTTTACTTTATTTTAGGCTTTTCAACGCTGGTGTTAGTAGGCGGTGCAGTCGCCTATTACAAAATTCGCAAAGCCAGCCAAGAAATCGACCGCTTGTTTAAACAAAACGAGCAATTGCAAACGGAAAAAAACGTAGCGCAAACCCAAGTTAAACATTTTGAAACGAGAAAAAAGAATGAAGAAAACAGCCGTACTACTGACCGCACTTCTCTTATTGACCGCTTGCAACAATCGGGCGATCTCCGTGATTAACCCAAGTTGTTCAGGCTTTGCGGTGATTAAGGCAAGCCGCCAAGATACCACCGAAACCTTGCGCCAAATTGCGGTGCATAATGCGACCTATCGCGAAATCTGCCCCGAAAATAAGGAAACAAAATGATGGAATTACTGGAATTTATCCAAAAACATTGGGGGCTTGTAGTGACAGTGATGGGGTCTGTATGGGCTGGTGTGAAACTATCAATGGATAGCAAATACCCAAAACGCACGGAAATTGAGGCAATCCGCAAAAACATTGATGAAGTGGAACAACGCCTGACCAAGGTGGAAGACACTTTGGAACATTTGCCAACCAAAGAAGATTTATCGACATTGCGAATTCTAATGACGGAAATTAAAGGCGAAACCAACACCACTAACGCTCGCCTTGCAACATTAAGTCATCAGGTAGCGTTATTGATTGAAGAACGAGTGAAAGGATAACCATGAGAGAGATTTTTATCAAGGACCAACGCTTAGTCATTCTGCGTTCGCTTGTGGATGCAGGTTACGATGCAAACGAATCTATTTTAGATGATTGCCTTGCCCTTTATGGGCATCACATCAGCCGTGATTTAGTGCGTAATCACTTAAACTGGCTAGAAGAACAAGGCTTAGTCCATATTGAGCGTCTGCAAAATGGCTTTATGATCGCCAAAATCACCCAACGTGGCTTAGATGTAGCAAATGGCGAGGCTGTGGTGGACGGTGTGAAAAAGCCTTTACCGCGTGTTTAAACTACATTTAAAGGAGCTTTAAATGAGTGATAAACCAACCCGTGGGCGAGCCAGTAAAGTGGATTTATTACCGCCTAATATCAAAACCCAACTGGCGATGATGTTGCGAGATAAGCAGTATTCACAGGCACAAATTTTAGAAGAAATTAACGATCTTATTCGTGATTGTGGGTTGCCCGAAACGGAATTACTCAGTAAAACAGGGCTAAACCGTTATGCTAATCGAATGGAACAACTTGGGGCTAAAATTCGTCAAGCGCGTGAAGTGGCAGAAGTCTGGACAAAGCAATTTGGCGAAATGCCGCAAACGGATATTGGCAAAGCCTTAATGGAAATGGTGAAACAAATTGCCTTTGAAACGTCCTTGAAATTAGGCGAACAAGAAGGCGGTATTGAACCGAAACAGCTTGCTTTATTATCGACTGCTATTCAACGTTTAGAACAAGCAGAAAGTTTAAGTTATAAACGTGAGCAAGCCATTCGCAAAGAAGTGGCGTTACAGGCAGCAGAAACCGCGGAAAAAGTAGTGGTTCAGGCTGGCTTATCTGCTGACACCGTTAAAACGATTAAAGAACAGATTTTAGGTATTGCGTAATGGCATTATTAAATAACAGACCGCTAAATGAATTAGCCCCTGAATGCCAGTCATTTCTTAATGCTATTCACGCGTTTAATCCACTGGATCTGTTACTGGGTTATCAAAAACGTTGGATTGCTGATGAAAGCCAGTTAAAGATTGCTGAAAAAACACGACGCTGTGGTTTAACGTGGGCGGAGGCAGCAGATAACGCACTTATCGCCAGCACGCGTAAATCAGACGGTGGGTCCGATGTCTTTTATATCGGTTCCAATAAGGAAATGGCGCGTGAATACATTGATGCCGTCGCAATGTGGGCTAAAGCCTTTAACTACGCTGCAAGTGAGATCCAAGAAGAAGTCTTTGAAGATGAAGACAAAGACATTCTGACCTATGTGATTTATTTTTCATCAGGTTTTAAAGTCAAAGCACTCTCTTCAAATCCAAAGAACTTGCGTGGTATGCAAGGCGTGGTGGTGATTGATGAGGCAGCTTTCCACGAATATCTTGCGGAAGTCTTGAAAGCGGCACTTGCTCTGACAATGTGGGGAGCGAAAGTACGGGTTATCTCAACCCACAACGGTGTAGATAATTTATTTAATGAACTCATTACCGATAGCCGAGCGGGTCGCAAGCGTTACTCTGTTCATACGATTACCATTGAAGACGCCTGTCGTGATGGGTTGTATCAGCGTATTTGCCAAGTCACCAAACAAACGTGGTCGCCTGAAAAGGAAAAAGAATGGATTGACAATTTACTCAATGATACAGCAAGCGAAGAAGATGCCCTTGAAGAGTATTTCTGCGTACCGAAAAACGGTTCGGGCTTATGGCTTTCTCGTGCATTGATTGAACGCCAAATGAACGAAGACACGCCAGTTATTCGAATGACAGCAAAAGACGGTTTTAGCCTTGTGCCAGAACCAAGCCGCTATACCGAAATACAAGACTGGTGTGAAACCACGCTGCAACCGATTTTGCAAACCTTAGATGACACCCAATTACATTTTTTAGGCGAAGACTTTGCACGCTCAGGCGATATGACTTCGTTTGTCGTATTGGCTCAACAGCAAAATTTAACTAAAACCGTTCGTCTGATTGTAGAACTAGGCAATATGCCCTACAAGCAACAAGAACAAATTGTACTTTATATTCTCAAACATTTACCACTATTTGCAGGAGCCGCCTTTGACGCTCGCGGTAATGGAGGATATTTAGCAGAATCGGCACGCGATGAATACAGCAGTTTGATTGACTGCGTACAACTCTCTGAAAAATGGTATCGGGAACACACAGCCCCATTTAAAGCGGCATTAGAAGATGGCGAGTTAGACGGCATTCCAAAAGATGCAGATATTCTTGCCGATTTGCGCTCGTTCCAAGTAGTAAAAGGTGTGCCGCGCATACCTGATAAACGAACGAAAAGTACAGATGGGAAAAATAAACGCCACGGCGATACGGCAATTTCATTATTGCTTGCGCATTATGCGAGTCGTCAGTTGGTACAAATGCCTGTAGAACCTGTGGCACGTCGTCCACGGCGTAGCCAACAATTAACAGAAGGATATGAATAATGAGATATATACCACTTTGTTTAATGATGTGTGCGACATTTTATCTATTTATCCACAATATGGATGGCTGGGGTTGGGGAATTTTTATTTCTTTATTTTTAGCGAGTGAAACTTATGGCAGCGAAGAATAAAAACCTTGTAAACGAAATCGCCACCCGTGCGAGAAGTATTGATTATTGGGCGTTTGGCTATTACTTGCCGAACCCTGACCCGATTTTGAAAAAAATGGGTAAAGACATTGCGGTTTACCGTGAACTACTTTCCGATGGTCAAGTGCGTGCTGGCGTACGTCGCCGTAAATCAGCCATTAAAGCCCTTGAGTGGCGCATTACCACCACCAACAACGAGAAAGTGGACGAGCAAATTTTGCAAATTTTCGACCGCTTGCCACTTAATCAAATCATCACGGAAATGCTCAACGCCAGTTTGTATGGCTACCAAGTCAGCGAAGTGATGTGGGGCGAACAAGACGGCTTATTTGTCCCACTTGAGATTATTGGTAAAAAGCCCGAATGGTTTGTCTTCGATGATGAAAACCAACTACGCTTTCGCACCAAAGAAGACTGGGTCAATGGCGAGTTATTACCTAATGACAAGTTTCTACTAACCCGTCAGGAGGCGACTCAAGACAACCCATACGGCTTAGGTGATCTCTCGCTCTGCTTTTGGGCGGCAACCTTTAAGAAAGGTGGTTTTAAATTCTGGCTGGAATTTACCGAAAAATACGGCTCGCCGTGGCTGATTGGCAAACATCCACGCACCGCACAACAGCCCGATAAAGACCGCCTCGCCGATAGCCTAGAGGCAATGGTTGGCACGGCAATTGCGGTGATTCCTGATGATAGCTCTATTGAAATTAAAGAGGCTGCAGGCAAATCGGCAAGCACCGATACCTTTGAGAAATTCTTAAATTTCTGCAAGGCGGAAATCAATATCGCACTACTCGGGCAAAACCAAACCACCGAGCAAGAAAGCAACCGTGCGAGTGCCACCGCCGGGCTTGAAGTTTTAGACAGTATTCGTGCTGACGACCAAGCAATGATTGAAGCAACCTTCAATCAGCTTTTGCAATGGATTGTGAAATACAATTTCAATGTAGAACAGCTGCCACAGTTTGAATTTTACGAACAAGAAAGTATTGATACCGCTCAAGTAGAACGCGACAGCAAGTTACACGCAATGGGTGTGCGTTTTAGCAAATCGTACTTTGAGCGGGAATATGGCTTTGAAGTTGGCGATATTGAAATACAAGCGGTAGAAAATCCGCAAAACTTTGCCAAAAAGCAAACGGTAGATTTTAGCGAGCAAGGCTTACACCCCATTGCTGACGGTATTATCGAACAGCTTGAAATTGAAGGCGAAAGCGTTGTTGACGATTGGTTGCAAAGTATTAAAGACAAACTGGCAACCGCCGAAAGCCTAGAAGACTTCCAAAGCCAATTAGACAGCCTTATTCCTGAATTAAGTTTTGCGGAATATGGCGAACTGCTGGCTCTCGGTTCAACGGTTGCAGAGCTTGCAGGCAGACAATCCGTTATCGAAGAAAGCAAAAAATCAGCGTAAATCTCACGCGGTTTTACAACGGGCGCCAGCGTGTCGCCCCTACAAAACTTGAATGTGAAATTGACGAAAAAAATAAATACGAAGTGAATGTAAATACGAAGTGAATGTAGGGACGCCACGCTGGCGTCCGTGGAAACGCAGAAATGAGCAAATTTACCTTTGAACAACAAGCCCAATACTTTGCGAAAAAACTCAAGCTTAAAACCAACAGCTATCTAGACATTATGGGCGAAGAACACGACTACTTTTTTGTTGTCGCAGGCGCAAATCGCAACGAAGTGCTAGATGGTCTGTACAAAGCGGTTCAACAAGCCATTGATAACGGTGGCACGATTGAAGAGTTTCGCAAAGATTTTGATGGCGTGGTTGAAAAAACAGGCTGGCAATACAACGGTGGTCGCAACTGGCGAACACGCATTATTTACGACACTAATGTGTATGGGGCTTACAACCGTGGACGCTTGCAACAGCATTTAGAGCTTGCCGAAGAGATGCCCTACTGGGAATACCAGCACAACGATAATGCCCACCCACGCCCACAACACGTAGCTTGGGACGGTTTAGTATTGCGGTATGATGATCCGTTTTGGAAGTATCACTACCCAATCAAAGCCTACGGTTGCCATTGTACCGTACAAGCCTTAGATGATTTTGACCTTGAACACTACGGCAAGAAACTTAGCCCGACACCTGAAATTGAGTTCGAGCAGAAAACCGTGGGTGTGCGTTCAGGTAATCCACGAGTGGTTACCGTGCCAAAAGGCGTGGATGTAGGCTTTACGCCGCATAATTTTGACAATATTAAGGCAGGAAGAAATGCCAGTATTGATAGCGTGTTAATGCAAAAGTTGGTAACAGCCGAACCGAAATTTGCCAGTTTGTTGGTTGAAAATGTGCTGCAACGTCCACAAACGATGCAAATGCTCAACACTGCAATGAAAGAAATGGTGGATACGGTTGCCACAGAAAAAATGGCACGTGGGTCAATGAAATATGTGGGCGTATTATCCCCTGAAATTATTGAAAATTTGACCGCACTTAACAAAGCCCCACAAACCGCAGTGATTGCAGTGCGTGATAAAGACGTACTACACGGCTTACGTGAACTCAAACAAAACGAGAACATCGCCTTGCCGTTAGAATTTTGGGAAAACTTACCTGAAAAATTACGCAGTCCATCAGCGGTATTATTGCAACCCAAGGAAACCTTTGAAAATCCTGAAAAAGCGTTAGATACCTTGCTGTTTATTTATGACACGGACAAGGGCAAAGTGGCGATTAAAATGGATTATGACGTAAAGTTAAAAGACCAACTCACGGGTAAGAAACATCATTCAAAATTGAATATGGTTACAACGGGAAGTTTATTTAAGGACAATACAGCACTGTATGACTTTAATTTACTATGGGGAAGTTTAGATTAAACTCACAGGTTTGCCTGATTCGAACAGGATAATACCCCTTTTACAGCGTAACCTTTCCAGTAGGAAACCCCCTGTGAGTAAAGTAACTATACGCCCAAATTATTTTTTAATCAACAACAAGGAGTCAAAAATGACAGAACAACAAGCCCCTCGCATTACTCAAGACCACTTAGTGTCAATCATTACGAAGAAGGAATTTCATCACTTAAGTGAAACATTAACAGTATGTGTGCTAACTCTACGCAATGGTTTTATCGTAACAGGCGAATCAGCTTGTGTATCGCCAGCCAATTACGATAAGGCTATCGGCGAAAATATTGCCTATAAAAATGCCTTCGATAAGCTGTGGCTATTAGAAGGTTATGCACTTAAAAATAAATTAGCTGGTTTCTAATGATTAAGATCACACTCAACGACACGCAAGCGGTCAAATCTTTGCAACAAATTGCAAACCAATTACAAAACCCACGCCGCCTTTATGGCGTGTTGGGCGAAACTCTGAAGAAAATTCACACCGACCGCTTTAAGGCAGAAACCGATCCAGACGGCAATAAATGGAAACCACTTTCCAGCCGTACGCTAGAATTAAAACGCAAACGTGGCAAATCCACGAAGATTTTACGCCAAGACGGCTACCTTGCGGATAAGACGGCTTACAATGTGAGTAATGACGGCGTGGAGTTTGGTTCACAGGAAATCTATGCTCGATTACATCAATTTGGTGGCAAAGCAGGTAAAGGTAAAAAGGTCACGGTTCCTGCTCGTCCGTGGTTGGGTGTAGGCGAAAAAGATGAACAGCTACTTTTGCGTAAAGCTGAGTGGCATTTAAGCCAAATTATCGGTCGAATGGGTAGATAATCCCTAAAAATCAAATTTAACGCCTAAAACGCCCATTTAGGCGTTTTCTTCTTTGATGAGTATCTTTTCACGACTAGAAAAATTTAAACGCAATTTAACGCATTTAAACGCCATTTAAACGGCATTCTATTTCTGCCTTATGATATTTTAGCGTTCCCCTCTCAAATTTCTTTAAATCACTTTAAAAGAACTCGCCTTATGCTTTCGTTATGATTACCCACAACGGAGGCAATATGACCCAAATCGAAATTTTCAAAGCTGGCAAACGCTACGATGCCAACGGTGTGTTGAAGGAGATTACCGTTGCGGATTTAGAACAAACCGTGGCTGTCTACAACCCCGAATATCACGAAGCACCGCTTGTTATCGGACACCCAAAATCCAACAACCCTGCGTGGGGTTGGGTAAAATGCTTATCCCTTGATGGCGATGTACTCAAAGCAGATGTGGATGAAGTGGATGCTGAATTTGCCGAAATGGTCAAAGACGGCAAATTTAAAAAAGTTTCTGCTGCCTTTTATCTTCCCGATAGCCCGAATAATCCACACAAAGGCGTGCTAAGCCTACGCCACGTAGGTTTCTTAGGGGCAATGCCCCCAGCTGTGAAAGGCTTAAAACAGGTGGAGTTTGCGGAAGATGATAGCTTTATCGAATTTTCTGATTGGGGACAAGCCAGCCTGTTTAGTCGTATGCGTGAATGGATTATTGGCAAGTTTGGCATTGAAGAGGCGGACAAAGCTTTACCACATTTTGAAGTGGAATGGCTGAAAGAAGATGCCATGCGTGAACAAATCCAAAAACAGGTACAAGCTGAAAGTGCGGTGAAACCTGAACCGATTTTTAATGAACCTCAGAAGACCCCAACCCCAGAACCAATAGGAGAAACTGGAATGACACAAGAAGAAATCGATGCCTTAAAGGCAGAGAATGAAAAGCTCAAAGCTGAAAAAGCAGCTGCAGATGCAGAGAAGGCTGAAATACAAGCCAAACAAGCAGAGGCGGCACTCAATGCAGAAAAAGCAGCAAATGCCGAGTTCTGCGAAGGCTTAGTGAAAGAAGGCAAGCTTGCCCCTGTGGTGAAAGAAAAAATGGTGCAAGCCTTAGATGCACTCGCTGATATTAAAGCTAGTCGTGAACCTGAGTTTAATGAAGGCGAAGATGTGCTATCGCAATTTAAAACAGCGTTATCTGCAAGCCCGAAAATCCTTGCCTTTTCGGAAGTGGCAACGGCGAATAAAGCCCAAGGCGAACAAGTTGATGAAGTGCAGTATGCCGAAACCGATGACCCAGCACGCATTGAGTTAGACCGCCGTGTGCAGGCTTATATGAAACAACATAACGTGGACTACGGCACAGCCCTTGCTGCTGTGTATCAATAGCAGCCGTGTATCAATAATTTTTAATTCAAGAAGGAAAACATTATGGCAGGACAAGTTGTTCAGCAACGTTTAACCGATCCCGTCCTTACCAACCTTGCGTTAGGTTATCGCAATGAAGAGTTTGTAGGGACAAACCTTTTACCTATCGTTGAAATTCCAAAAGAAGGCGCCCGCTTGCCAAAATTCGGCAAAGAAGCCTTTGTGGTAGAAAGTGATGAGCGTGAACTTCACGCGGCAAGTAACAAAATTACGCCAGCGAAAGTGACCACTGAAAACGTCGCTTTAACGGAGAAAGACTTAGCTTATCCAATCGACTACCGTGAAAACAAAGAGGCAGATTTCGCTTATGAGCAATATGCCGTCAATATTGTGTCAGAAAAGTTGGCATTAAATCGTGAAAAACGCATTGCCACGCTGGTTACCAATGAGGCGTCTTATGCCTCAAGCAACAAAGTTACGCTTTCAGGCACAAGCCAATTCAGCCATAAAGATTCTGATATTTTCGGTGTATTTGATGATGGCTTTGAGGCGGTGCGTAAAGCAGGTGCAGGTGCGGTAAATACCATCATTATTCCAGCGAATGCGTGGGCAGCATTACGCTCACACGCTCAAATTGTGGATGTATTAAAACGCCGTGGTTTACAACGTTTAACACCTGCATTACTTGCAGAAATGCTCGCTGAAGACGGTCAGAAACTCAATATCTCTGTAGGTCGTGCCAGCTATCGAGCCACTCTTGATGGTGTAGATACGCCAATTTGGGCAAATGACATTGTGATGGCACACGTTGCCACTGCGGATGCCAACGGCAAGCATTTTATGTACAACCCATCATTCGGCTACACCTTCCGTCGTCAAGGTTCGTTAGTGGTCGATAAATACGATGAAGTGGGTGGCAAGGTTTACAACGTGCGTGCAACCGACATCAACAAAGAATACTTGTTAATGGCAGAGGCAGGCTACTTAATCAAAGCCGCTGTTTAACCATAAATCAACCGTAGGGGCAGGTTTTATACCTGCCCGAAAATGAAACACTTTTTCACATAAGGAAAATACTATGCCTAAATTCACCGTACTTAATACCCCTATTTTACATAACGGTAAACGCTACGACATTGGCGACACTATCGAACTTACCGCCGAGCAAGCGGAAAACAACGCTATCAATTTAAAAGCCGTTGCAGAAGAATCTGCACCACAAAAACCTGAACCGCAAAAAGCTGAAACCACAGAAACCGCGGTAACGGAAGAAGACGTGCAAGCGGCAGAAACGCACATTGCCGAAGTTGAAACGGCAAAAAAAGGCAAAAAATAAACCGCTTGTAAACGGTAAGGAATCACGATGTACATCACTTCTCAAGCCTTAGCCCTTGGGTTTAGTAAACATATTTTGGTGCAGTTATCCAATGACGACCCCAAAGCCACGGAACCCAATGATGAGATCGTCAAAATGGCAATTCGCTACGCAGACGAACGCATTGATGCCGCCTTGCGCTCTCGCTATACCTTGCCTTTGGAAGAAGTACCCACCACGTTATTTCTTTATGCGGAATGTTTAGCACGTTACTGGCTTTACGGTCGCCGACCTGAAACCAAAATGCCCGATGTGGTGAAAGAGAATTTTAAGTGGACGGTAGGCGAACTGGAGAAAATCCAAACAGGCAAACTGCATTTAGGGCTGGCAGAAACGGCGTTTGAAAATACAGATGATTTGTTGCCTGATAACAGCGAATACGAAGTGCGTGCCATTCAGCGTATCAACACCAGCGGCTACTAGTTCCCCTCTTTTGTAAAGAGGGGTTAGGGGAGATTTGATGAGTGCTACTCAACCAATTTTAGAAGACATCCGTCAGTTGCTTGCGGAAAACCTGCCTGAGTGGGATGTGGAACTGTTTCCAAATCAGCCTGATACCTATCATCTTTCGCACATTAACGGTGCGGTGCTGATTAGTTATCTGACATCGAAGTTTGAGAAACCTCGTGCTACTCAAATGATCACGCAGGTTCGCCACGTGCAAATTGCCTTAACCGTTTTAACCAGAGATTTGCACAACGATGTGGGCGCATTAAATCTGCTTGATGAGCTACGTTTGCTTATTGTGGGCTTTCGTCCTGCCAACTGTGACGAATGCTGGCTTGTGGACGAGTTTTTCAACGGTTCAGATGAAGAAACAGGCATTTGGCAATATCAGTTGATTGTGCAAACTGAAACCCAGCAGGTGCAAAAAATTGTACCGCAAGATTTACCAAAATTTGTGACCGCACTTTATCGTCGAAAAAGGGCGGACAAACCCGAAGAATAGGAGAATTTTATGGCTTTTCATCATGGTACAAAAACCATTCGTGAAACAGGCGGTTCCGTCGCGGTGGAAACCGTTGATGGGGCGATTATTGGCATTGTAGGTACAGCACCTAAAGGGGCTGTGAACGAATTAACCCTTTGCCAAACCACCAAAGATTTTGCGCAATTTGGCGTGATCTTAAACCAAGGCTTTACGCTACCTGACGCCTTTGATGTATTGGCGCGTTATAGTGCAGGTAAAGTGTATGTGGTGAACGTGCTAGATCCAGCGAAACATCAAACCCAAGTGAGTGATGAAAGTTTAGCGCAAGATAGCACTACGCTGATGGCACAAACGGCAAAACAAGGCTTATTAACTTTAAGTCTTCGTCATTCAGGCGGTGCGTTATCGGAAGGGACGGATTACGCCGTAAATATGCAAACAGGCGAAATCACCTTCAAGGCGGCTTATGAGCAATTACAGGCAACCTATACCTATGCTGACCCAACCAAAGTTACGGAAGATGACATTAAAGGTGGTATTGATAGTTTGACTGGCAAACGCCAAGGCTTTGAGTTATTGCGTGATGGATTCAACCTTTATGGTGCAGATGCCAAAATTTTAGTCTGTCCAGAGTTTGACAAAACAGCAAGCTGTGCTGCAGCGTTGGCAACCCTTGCGGACCAATTAAAAGCGGTCGCTTATGTGGCATTGCCAAAAGGCACAAGTTTGTCGAAAGCCATTGCCGCACGCGGTCCATTGGGAACGCTTAACGCATCGGCAAGCAGCGAGCGTGTTCGTCATTTCTATCCTTATGCCATCGGTTCAAACAATACTCTTGAAAGCCTAGCCGTTCACGCTGCTGGTTTACGGATGAAAACCGATACGGAAAATGGCTACTGGTTTAGCACCTCCAACCGCGAACTAAAAGGCGTGATTGGGATGGAAGTGCAATTAACGGCACGCGTGGACGATGAGCAATCTGAAACGAACTTACTCAATGCGGTGGGCATTACCACGATTTTTAACAGCTTTGGTACTGGTTTCCGTTTGTGGGGTAACCGTTCATCCAATTACCCAACAGTCACCCATATTATCAATTTTGAAACCGCACTTCGCACGGGGGATTTAATTGATGAAAGCATTCGCCGCACGGAATTGCAATACATCGACCGTCCGATTGATGATGCCTTAATTGATAGCTTGACTGAAACGGTGGATACCTATTTGCGTGCCTTGCCGTCCATTGTGGGTTATTCCGTCAGCCTTGACTACGATTACGATTTAGTGGATGCGTTCAGCAAAGGGCAAGTGCCATTAACTTATGACTATACGCCAAAAATCCCTGCGGAGTTGATTACCAACCGTTCGGTAATGACCCGTAAATACTTGGTAAACTTGGTTTCGTCTCGTTAAGGAGTAATCAATGAGTGTACAAATCAATCAAATTGTCAACGCTAACATCTATATGGATGGTAACTCGCTCCTAGGCAAAGCCAAAGAGTTTAAGTTATCCGATATTGAGTTCGAGCAAATCGAACACAAAGGCTTAGGAATGCACGGTACTATTAAGTTACCTGCTGGGATGAATGCTATTGAAAGTGAAGTGATTTGGGATAGTTTTTATCCTGAAGTGCGTGCCAAAGCCTACAATCCTTACAAGAATGTGCAGTTAATGGCGCGTTCAAACTTGCAAGTGTTTGATGCACGCGGTTTAGCGGCAGAAGTGCCGATGATTACCATTATGAACGTGGCTTTCAGCAAAACTACTGGAGGCAGCCTTAAAAACAAAGAGGCGACAGAACACAGTGATACCTTCCAAGTGTATTCCATTAAGCAAATGGTGGACGGCAAAGAAATCCTGTTTATTGACGTATTTGCCAATATCTACCGCGTAAACGGTCAAGATGTGTTGCAAAAATACCGCACTAATATTGGGCAGTAAAATCTTTAAATCTGTTTAAAACCAATTTTAACCGCACTTTTATAAACTCCTTTGTGAAGTTAAACAATAACCAACAAAGGAGTTTTTTTATGAACAAAGCAACCCAAATTTTAAACAATTTCCGTGTGTTTAAGACCTACAAATTGCAATATCCAGTCAAGCAACCTGATGGTAATGAAATCACTGAAGTACAACTTCGCCGTATGAAAGGTGCAGACCAAAAAGCCCTTGAAGCCAAAAACTTCGACTTTGAGAAAGACGGTTACAAAATCACAGAATTTTTCTTAACCCGTTTGACAGACCTTGTGCCTGAAGACATTGATGAATTAGACAATGCGGACTTAGCCGAATTGAACCAAATGATCACTGAATTAGCAACCGAGGGAAAGTCGAAAGATTAAGTGATTTAGATGATGTTTTTGCTGATCTCGCTTGGTGGTTTAAGTTTACCCCAAGCGAGCTGTTGGAATTGGATTTAGTGGATATACCCAAATGGGTGGAACAGATGAAACGTCAGGTTAAGGCTGGTTATGGGCAAATTTTGCGGTAAAGCCAAATAAAACTTGTGATTATAGTGCTTGAAACCACTGCAATGGCTACACTGGCATAAGACCAAAACCACCCAAGCACACCGAGAAGAATGATGTAAATCAAGCTATAAACAACTAATAGCATTGTCGTTAAGAATAACGATGCATTCTCGGGCAAATGACTTAGCATTTCAGTCCAATATACCCAAGTTCCCCATATTGCAGGTACAGCAAGGCAGATAGTGCCAATAACTAATGTAAGCGTATCTGCAACATCCAACAGATCCAGTCTAGCAACATCATTTACTTTTTGCATATTCGCCCCCTTTCTTTCCACCTATTTTACGCTAAGGATTAAAACAATGGCAAATAATTTAGCAATAGGGATGGTCATTGGAGCAAGCCTTGCGAGTTCCTTTAAAACCTCTTTTTCCACAGCATCTAAATCCATCCTAAATCTAAAAGAATCTGTTAGCAAAAGCCAAGCCCAAAACCAAAAACTTGGCACATCTCTTGCAGGTTTACGCGATAAGCAAGCCAAACTCTATGCTGCAATGAGTCAAGCAAGCCGTAATGGTAGTGCAGGACTTGGCAAAATGAAGGCTGAATATCAAAAAATTGGACAAGAAATTACAAAAGTCAAAGTACAACAAGCCCAATACACCAAACTGATTGAAAAAAGTCTGGCGACACAACAAAAGTTGGCTAAAGCAGCAAGTTGGCAAGAGAAAAACAATGCTTTTCGAGAAAATCAAAAAGGAAAATTTACATCTACCCTAATGACAGGAACCGCACTGGCTGCAACAGGTGCAGGTGTAATGAACACCTTTATGGAGCAAGAAGAGGCGGCAAATAATCTCAAAATTTCAATGATGAAAGCCGATGGTTCTTTCGGCAAGTTTAATGAAATTGGCAAAATTGCTGACCAATTAGGCACGGATTTACCTGGAACGAAAAAAGACTTTTACAATCTCGCACAAGCGTTGAAAAAACAAGGCGTGTCTGATGATGTGTTAATTGGTGGAGCATTAAAAACCTCGGCACAGCTTAATGTACTGCTTGATATGGATCAGGCTCAAGGCGGTGAGTTTCTTGCCAAATTTATGGAAGGTCACGGCTTAAAAGAAAATGAGCTAGCTCAATCTGCTGACTATTTACAACGGGCAATGTTTGCAGGTGGTTTAAACAAAGAGCAAATGTATGGCGCGATGAGCTATTACTCTGTGAATGCTCGTCAACTTGGACTGACTGGCGCACAAAATACCGAGAAAATGCTAGCTATTCAGGCAATGGCGGGGCAACAAGGTTTAGAAGGTACGAGCTTTGGTACGAACTTTTCCACCATGCTCGACCGTATGAACAAAGGTCCGAAAATGCTTGAGGCGGCAAGCAAAGGAATGAAAGCTGAAGCCAAAGCAATCCTTGATGCCAGTGGTGTGAAGTTTGACTTTTGGGATAAGAAAGGCAACTTCAAAGGTATTGACGGAATGGTCGCCGAGCTTGAAAAGTTTGAGAAAATCAAAGCGAAATTCGGCGAAGAAGGTGCTGGTATGGTTGCCGAAGAAATTTTCGGCACGGAAGGTCGGCGTGTGGCGATGATTTTATCGCAACAAGGTAAAGAAGGCTTAGATGGTATGCTCAAAAAAATGCGTGAGCAAGCAAGCCTTCAAGACCGTATCAATCAGAAAACCAGTACTCTTGGTTCCGCACTAGAGGCTTTAGGCGGTACATGGGAAACTGCCGTGGGTAGTGTCGGTGGTGTATTTTCAGAAGATATTAAAAACTGGGCAAAAGAACTTCAAGGTACGATTGAAAAATACACGCCATTTATTCAACAGCATAAAGAATTGATAAAAACCTTTGCTGGTGTAGTAGTAGGCTTTATCGCTTTTAAATTGGCAATGAGTGGTTTGGGTGTGGTCGCGAGTTCGATGATCGCACCATTTTTAGCAGTTAATACTACATTCAAAAAAGTAAGAGCAGGATTTGCAGTTTTCAAACTGACCAATGCAGCAGGTGAAATAACCCGATTTGGCAAACTGGTTAAAGGGCTAGGTGTCGGTTTTAGTTGGTTAAAAACAGGTACTGGGCAACTAGCTAGGATGTTAAAAGGTCCTTTAGTACAAGGCATCACTTTTGTTGCTCGTGCCTTTATGGCAATGGGACGCGCCTTACTAATGAACCCTATCGGCTTAACCATTACCGCTATTGCCGCAGCAGCGTATTTAATTTACGACAACTGGGGAACCATTGGACCGTGGTTTGCCAATCTTTGGAACACCGTTTCAGGCTATTTCTCGCGTTTCTGTTCTTGGGTGCAAGGGATTTGGAATGGGGCGTTAGGTTGGGTAAGTATGGCTTGGGATAGTGTTACAGGCTATTTCAGCAATTTGTGGACAAATATCACCGCCTTTTTCAGCTCAGGCATTGGCAATATTACGGCAACGATTTTGAACTGGACACCGTTGGGCTTATTTTATCAAGTGTTGCAACCCGTGTTGTCTTGGTTTGGCATTGACTTGCCGAACACCTTTAGCGGTTTTGGCAAAAATATCATTGATGGGCTAGTTAATGGTATCCGCAATGCGTGGGAAGGGGCAAAAGAAATAGTATCCAGCCTTGGCGAGGGCATTAAGGGCTGGTTTGCAGAAAAACTCGGTATTCACTCGCCTAGCCGTGTGTTTAAAGGCTATGGCGTGAATGTGGTGGAAGGGCTAAATATTGGCGTGGCTCAAAATGCGGCAACGGCAGCCCTTGCGGTGGCAGATATGGCAACGCAAATGAAACAAGCTGCGCCAAAAGAATTGCCTGCACCTGTAATGAAAGCTCCTAAAGCCCCGAAAGTGTCAAAAGCTAAAGCTCCTACACCTGTTGTACAAAAAGCCGCTAAGGTAGCAACGCCATCGGTGGAAATGCCAAAGGTCAGCACGCCAAAAATCCAAAATGAGCGTGTGCAATATATTGAACGAATGCAGAACCGTGAAAAATGGCAAAGTGAGGTCAGTTTTAAACCTGTTTTAAATAGCGTTGAAACTATCACTAAACCACTATTAAAGGACAAAAAAGGCTTGCTCGGTTCCTTATGGGACGATGTGAAATTTGGGGCAAATTTTATTGGTAATCTGCTTGGATTTAACGAGCCAAGTTTTAAAACGCCTGATTTCAATCCGAATGCCAAAATCTCCCCTAACCCCTCTTTACAAAAGAGGGGGACGGAAACAGAGAGTATTTTTAGCAACTATGAGCCGTTAAATAGAAACACTGTTACACATAATGAAACGACGCAACATCAAGGCGGTGTGATTGTGAATTTTAATCCGACTATCAACGTGAATGGCAATGCACCGCAAGGCGTTACTGAGCAAATTTCGCAAGCAATGCAAATTAGTGCCTATGAGTTTGAAAAATTGCTCAATCGGGTATTAGACCAACGACAACGGAGAGCTTACTAATGTACTGTATGCTAGGCAATATCGCCTTTGAGCCTGTGGATTTGACGGATTTTTCGGAAAATCACAGTGCCGAATTTGCAGAACACGCGGTGTTAAAAGGCAAACCACGGCTGCAAGCAATGGGCGAGAAACTCAATGAACTTTCTTTTGCCATTCGCTTGCACCATAAATTAGGCGGTGTGGAAAGTCGCTATCAAGCCTTGTTATCCGCAAAAGCCAAGCAAGAGGCGTTGGCGTTGATTTGGGGGCGTGGCAAATATAAAGGCAATTATGTGATCACCGATATGTCGTCCACCACTTTGTTTACCGACAAATACGGCAACGCCTTAGCACGTGAGATGAATATCAGCCTGAAAGAATTTGTGGGCGACAGCGACTCAGGCTTATTGGGCGAGGCGTTAAACTTTGGTTCCAATTCGCTGTTAGGTTCGATTTTGCCTTCAGGCGTGGTGCAAACCCTTTCCAATGTTAAACAAGCCGTTACACGCGGTGTTGAGCTTTACAACCAAGGCAAACAACTGGTCGATGAGGTGCGCAATACGGTCGCCATTGTACGCCAGTTAAAAAATGACCCAGCCTCTGCCCTTGCGCTATTACCTAATGCCTTAAATAGCGTGGGCGGTGCATTGGATGTGTTTGGCGAAACACTCGGATTAAGCGACACGCTGCGCGGTTTACAAAACAGTTTGCCAAGTGCGCTGAAATTTGCGGAAGAAATGGGCAGTATTTATGACGATGTGCAAACCATCAAAAATTGTTTTGAACGTGCCGATGAAAACAGCGACTGGAATAATTGGTTTGTGCCAGCGGATAATGCCCTCACCTCGCTGGATGACAGTTTCAACAACCTTGCAAAACCTGTGGCAGAAATGACCGCTTGGATCGTACTTAGAGCCGATGACACCGTGGAGAATACCAATGACCCAAACCCTGCTTAAACACATCGTCAAACAAGGCGAACGTTGGGATAACCTAAGTTATCAATACTATGGCAATGCCTTTGAAGGCGGACGCATTATGGATGCGAATCCGCATATTGCCTTTTGTGAAGTCTTGCCCACAGGCGTGTGCGTTTATATTCCTGTGTTGAATGTGAAACCGACCAACAACGCCAATATGCCGCCGTGGCTAAGGGGGCAAGATGGCTAATGTGCCTAAGCCTGATTTCTCGTTGTTTTATGAGAAAACCAACATCACGGCAGATATTGAACCGCATTTAATTGAGCTGACTTATACCGACCAGCTTGAGGGTGCATCAGACGAGCTGTCGGTGACTTTTGAGGATATTAGCGGCAAATGGATCCGCCAGTGGTTCCCCACTCAAGGCGATAAATTGCGCGCAGCGATAGGCTATCAAGGCGCGCTTTTAACGGACATTGGCGAGTTTGAAATTGATGAAGTGGAATATAGCTACAAGCCGTCCAGCATTAGCCTGAAAGCCTTAAGTACAGGCATTACCAAAGCGAACCGCACTTTAAAACCCAAAGCCTACGAAAACACCACGCTTGCCCAAATTGTGGGTATTGTGGCAAATCGGCTAAAATTAAAGGTGGTCGGTAAAATCAAAGCCATTCCAATTAAGCGTGTGACCCAATATCAAGAGCGTGATGTGGAATTTTTGGCACGCCTTGCCCGTGAATATCACCACAGTTTTAAAATTGTGGGCGACCAGCTTGTGTTTACCGACAAAACGGAACTGGGGCAAGCCGAGGCGGTGTTGATTTTGGAAGAACGGGACTGTATCAGCCTACGTCTTCGAGATCGCATTAAAGACACGGCAAAAGAAGTGGACATCAGCGGTTATGATGCAAGCGGTAAAAAAGTCGTGAAAAAACGCAAAAAAGCCACCGCACTTCGTCCGAATTTAAAACAAGCGAAAGCGGCAAGTGAAGACACGTTGAAAATCGTCACTCGTGGCGAAAGCGAGGAACAAGTGGAGGCGCGAGGTAATGCGGCGCTTGCTGAGCAAAATGACGACCAAACCGCAGGTAATATTACGCTGGTAGGTAATCCCTCTTTAGTGGCTGGCGCAACCATTTTACTGCGAAATTTGGGCGTATTTAGTGGCAAATATTTGATTAAATCTTCACGACACAGTATTTCACGCTCGCAAGGCTACACCACGGATATTGAAGTGCGAATGTTGGAATTTATCGCAGACGACTTAGCGACACTGGCAATGGAGGCAGTTAATGCAAACACATAATTTTGGCGCAACCTATCAAGAAGGCATTGTGTCCGCTATCGACCCGAACACCCACAAAGTGCGGTGTAAAATCCCTGCGCTTGAGGACTTAGAAACCGCTTGGCTCTCTTTTCTTGCCCCCAATGCAGGCGGCAATCAATTCTACTGCTTGCCTGACGTGGGCGAATTGGTCGCCTTGTTGTTGGACGCACGTGGCGAGGGCGGTTGTGTATTGGGTGCAATTTACAACGAACAAGACCCCACACCTGTTGCAGATAGTGAAATATGGATGAAGAAATTTAGCAACGGCACGGAAATTTCGCATAATCGCAAAACGGGGGACGTTGTTGTTAGTACACAAGGACACATTACCGCAACCGCACAAGGTGGTGCCACCATTAACGCAGATACGGTTGTTAATGGCTCATTACACGCAACAGGCAAAATCACCTCTGATACGGAAGTATCTGCGCCAACCATTAAACAAGGTACTGTTGTTTTGGGAACGCATACCCACGGCAATAGCCCACAGCCTAATAAATAATCTTTAAATCGCTTTAAAAGCGCATTTCTCTTTAGCCCTGTACCATCAGGGCTATGAACACAGAACTCATCCATTCAACCCACTGGCAACTTGCCCCTGCGACCGATAGCGAAAGTGCGGTGCAGGGCATTGATGATATTCATCAGTGCATTGCCAACATTCTTGCCACACAGAAAGGCACGGATATTTTACGCCCCGAATTCGGCAGTGATCATTTCAAATTTATTGATTACCCCGAAGACATTGCCATCCCCCATTTTGTGCGTGAAATCATGCAGGCGTTACAACAATGGGAAACACGCATCGAGATTGATGAAGTGTTGGTAGAAGGGCAAGCGCCACATTTTACCTTTACCGTGATGTGGTCGCTTACGGATGATGTGTATAGGGAAATTTATCGGACGACAATATAGCAGGTGTAGCCAATGACCAAAGATGAAATCAAGATTATTGCTGACGATGTCCGCACCATTTTAGCGGACACCATCGCCGATTATGAGCAACGCACAGGCAAAACCTTGCAACCTGCACATATTGAACGATCCATTATTCAATCCTACTCCTACCGTGAACAATTGGTGCGCAAAGGCATTAACCACGCTTTTTTACAGCAATTTCCACAATTTTCCACAGGGCTTGCCTTGGATTTATGCGGCGAGATGATGGGCAGCTACCACTTAAAAGACCAAGCAGCAAGTTGTATCTTGCGTTTTTCGGTGCAAGGCGCACACGGCGATATTGTGATCCCCGAAGGCACGCAAGTACAAGCCAGCGATAGCCTTTGGTTTAGCACCATTGCGGAAATTCGAATCCGTGCGACAGAGCAATATGCCGACATCGAGGCGGTCGCCAATCTCACAGGTTCAATGGGTAACGGCTGGCAAGCAGGACAAGTGAAAACCTTAAAAACGGCGTTGAATGCGGAAGTGAGCGTGCAAAATTTGGATACCACTTCAGGCGGTATTGAAACGGAAAGCGATGATGACTACCGCGTGCGGATTTTGCTTGCCCCTGAGGCATTCACCACTTGCGGCTCTATTGCCGCCTATCAATACCACACTCGCAGCGTCTCTCAAACCATTGCCGATGTGGCTGTTACCACCCCCGTGGGCGGTGCGGTGAAATTGACCATTTTAACCAAACAGGGATTACCGTCCGCCAGTTTACTCAATCAGGTCAGCCGTTATGTAAGTGCCGAAAAACGCCGTCCATTGTGCGATACCGTGCAAGTGGTTGCGCCTGAACGTGTGGCTTATCACATTGTGGCAAATTTAGATTTGTTGGCAACCTATGCCGAAAATGAAGTAAAACAACGAGCAGAAAATGCCTTGCGTGAATATCTCTCTGCTCGTACTCAAAAGCTGGGGTTAGACATCGTCCCCCTTGATATTCAAACCGTTTTAAAAGTGGCTGGGGTGTATAACGTCACCTTGACCTCGCCAGCCTTAACAGAGCTGAACGAAGAACAATGGGCGGAATGTGAGCAGTTTACCTTAAACATCAATGGAGTGCGGAAAAATGGCTAATTTACAGTACCCAGCCATTATTGAAATAGACAAAAAATTCACCGCACTTGCTGAACTTGGCAAGCGGTTAAATTCTCTCGACAAGTCGCCAATGATGACCAACTTTGTGGAGCTAATGCCGAATGATTTACTGGTACTACTGGCAGAAAAATGGAGTGTCACAGGCTATGACGGTTGGTTGCTTGCCGAAAGTGATGAGGCAAAACGCAACTTAATTAAACGAGCAGTGGAACTGCACCGTTACAAAGGCACACCTTGGGCAATTCGGGAAATTATACGCCAACTTGGGTTTGGAGAAGTCGATCTTATTGAAGGCTTATTTGATAAACGCCACGATGGATCATTCTTACGAGATGGCACTTACTATCACGGTGACCGCTCAAAATGGGCGCATTATCAGGTGATTTTGCAACAAGCCGTCACTAATGACCAAGCCGATTTATTACGCAAAACACTCCGCACTTTTGCCCCTGCTCGTTGTGTATTAGCGAGCCTTGATTATCGCACAGTGGCATTACGCCATAATGGCATTGCGACTCGAAACGGACAATACAATAGAGGAACAGCTTAATGGCAAATTTAATCTTAACGCCCGAATGGGCGACGGGCATTTACCAACTTGAAACCTCTGACCCAGTAATGGGCGGACCTGATGGCATTGATAACCGTCAAGCTATCCAGCTAGGTAAGCGCACAGAATGGCTAAAACAAGAAGTCGAAAAGCGTGCATCAATTGCCAGTCCAACATTCACAGGCACTCTGAAAGCCCCAACGCCAGCGCAAACGGTTAATGACACTACGCTTGCGACTACCGAATTTGTGAAAACAGCTATTGCGGCATTAGTGGGGTCTGCACCAGAAACCTTGGACACCTTGGCAGAAATCGCTACGGCGTTAGGGGCGGACGGCAATTTAAAGGCTACGTTACTGGCGGAAATTGGCAAAAAAGCCAATAACACCGATTTCACCACGCTCAAAAATCTGCTCGTGGGGATTCCGTTCCCTTACCCACTCACTGCCGTGCCAAGTGGATGTTTAGCCTTTAACGGTCAAGCATTTAACAAAACCACCTATCCCGAACTTGCGAAAAAATATCCATCAGGCATCTTGCCAGATTTGCGTGGTGAATTTATCCGCGGTTGGGATAATGGGCGTGGTGTGGATAGTGGGCGTGAATTGTTGAGTGAGCAAGGTGATGCAATACGTAATATCTCGGGGTGGGTCGACGGCCAAGTAGGCTTTGGTTCGGTTGGTACGTCTGGAATCTTCACTTTAGGAAATTATGTTGATAGTCCAGTAAGTTCGACTGGATATAAGGGATATCACAGACTAACGTTTGACGCTAGTAAACTCGTTCCTACGGCAGACGAGAATCGACCACGAAACGTAGCATTCCAATACATCTGCTTGGCAGCATAAGGAGTAAAAATGGAACAAGTACAATTTGACACCAACGGTTTCGCACTTTCAAGTGGATTTCTTCTCGTCCATAACACCGACGAAAACGGCGTTTACACTCACACTAATGAACAATTCATCTCAGTAGGCTGTGGCTTAGCGGCAAATACCTATTTAGAGCCACCTTTAGACCCCAAAGACGGTTTTGCCGTGGTGTGTGCAGATAACGGCTGGCAATATGTCGAAGACCATCGCGGCGCAACCTATTACGACAAAACCACTAAAGAAGAAGTAGTGATTTCAGAATTGGGCGAAATCCCCGACAATTTAACCGCACTTAAGCCAATGGATAATGCCGAATGGAACGGCACAGAATGGGCAATCTCCCCCGAAAAACAAGCCGAACTGAAAGCCCTGCAGCAAGCCCAAATGCGCCAATACATCAACGCCAAACGTGACGAAACAGACGCAGGCGGTGTGTTTGTGGAAGCCGTGGGGAAATGGGTGGATTCGGACGAGAAAGCCTATCAAAACATTTTAGGCGTAAAGGCAAGTCTGGATTTGTTGGGTGATATGGAGATTCCGTGGACGTGGGCGGATAACACATCAAGTGTTATCAATCGCACGATGTTAGCGGCAATTGTGGGCTCATTGCTACAAGCTAAACAAGCCAACCACGCCAATGCAATTAAGCATAAAGAGGCAATGATTGCGTTAGACAATCCGATGGAGTATGACTACTCAACAGGCTGGGCGAAAACGTACGCAGATTCGCTGGCTGGGGCAAATAATGAGTAAAGTTTATTTGGCAATGTACAAGGCTAAGGGCGATTGGGTGGACAAGGTTGTCCGCCTGTTTACGGGTAAGCCTTATTCTCACTGTGAAATTGCGGTCGAAATCGTTGAGGGATTGCCTTATTGCTATTCTTCCAGCACTCGTGATGGGGGCGTACGTCGCAAAATGATGATTTTAGAGTCTGAACATTGGGATTTAATCCCCTTGCCTCAGGTAAGCGGTCAAAAAATCGAAGCGTTTTACCAACAAACCCGTGGCAAAAAGTACGATTTCTTAGGGGCGATCGCGTGCGTATTGCCGTTACCTGAGCGAAAAAGCCGTTATTTTTGCTCGGAATGGTGTTATGAGGCGCTTTATTGCAAGCCGTTAGGCACGCCAATTAGCCCGAATCAATTAGCTAATATCACGCGAAAAGAGGTGGGAAAATGAAACTTCAAGAAAATGACATTGAATTGTACCGTGGCGATGATGAGCAGTATGTACTCTCACTTGTAAATGATGAAGGGGTTATCTCATTAGATAATGTCCGATTTGATTTACACGCAGTGGCAAATCAGAAAATTGTGCTTGAACTCTCTACGGAAAATAATTTGATCACTGTTGAAAAGGGCGAGGTCACTTTACATTTTAACCACAATTTAACGGAGCAAGCCGACTGGCGAGTCGCAAAGTATGATTTGCAAATGACAGACGCTCTCGGAAAGGTTAAAACCGTGTTAGTCGGGAAAATTATGCTTACGGCGGACATTACTAAAATTTAGGAGGAGCGATGAAACAAAAGCACATTGCCGTGCAGGTTAAACAAGCTCAACCTCTAGCGATTGATGTACGGAAAAATCCCCAACCAAAGCTAGAACTTAAATTAAAAGCGGTCGAATTTAGCGGAAAATCAACCAATCAAGATGACGATTTTTCGCTACTACCGGACCTTGTGGAACATTGGCTAAATCACGGCTAAATTATTAACAGGATTTATTTATGGCATTAAGCAGTAACCCAATTTACTTATCATTAAAAAAAATTGCCACAGAAGTGTTTAATGTAAAAAACACTATGGGTGATACATCAACCTTAGCAACTACAGATAAAACGCTAGTAGGTGCGATTAACGAATTAGCAAACAAACCAACTGCAACAGGCGGCATTACAGAAGAACGCGCGCAAGCTATTGTAAAAGCGGAGTTTAACAAACTCACCGAGGGCGCAGATGCTGCATTAGACACATTTGTTGAAGTGGGTAATCGCCTTAAATCAGGCGAGAGTGCGGCACAAACCCTACTTTCTGAAGTTTCAGGTGTGAAAACTCGCCTGAACGACTTAGAAACGGCAAACGCTGAATTTGCTGAACTCCCTACGATTGTTGGGAATATTTTAACGAAAGGAACGGAAAGCTGATGTATCAATACATTTTAGACGCATTGAAGAAAATCGCGAAAGAAGTGTTTGAGTTGAAAAAGGCACAAGGAAATACTGGTGGAACTGTTTTTATCCGTAACCGCCCTTGTGCTATTGCGGTGGATAAACAAGATGCCACAAGGTATGTTGTGCATTTTGATAACGGTTGCCGCTTGGGGATTTCCAATACATATAACCGCATCTACCCTTGGGTTGCGGCAAAGAACGACCCAAATGCAATGACAGCAGGCACGCCAAGCGAATATGACCCGATTGCTACAATAATGTGGATTTGCCGCGGAACAATGACAATGACCGATTTAGAAACTAAATCTATTGTCTGTCGTTTCGTGGGGGCTGATTGGGTTATCGAAAACCCTGTGCAAGACCCTAGCACTTATAATTGGGCTCCAGCAATATTTAACGCAACAGATAGCAACGCCTCATCAAAACGAGGGCAGCCTTATTTTTTAAGGACTTTATATGCTTTAGGTGCGATTAGCGATGAAACAGCTGTTAAGTATGGGGCTGTTAGAATTTAGTTTTTTGATTGAGATATTGGGACAAATATAATGAAGAAGAAAGTGGCAGTTGCAGCGTTAGCAACAAAAACACATACTGAAAATAGCAAGCAAGCAAGCAAGCAAGCAATCAACCAAGCAAGAAAGAAAAAAAAAAAGAAAAAAATACAAAAATAAAGAAAGAAAGAAAGCTAAAAAGGA